>Ga0209835_1001504_pt1 | contig 12880 bp, 13 predicted proteins | sample LakKivwa52mmetaG_FD_184138 | JGI IMG/M metagenome (GOLD analysis project Ga0209835, IMG submission 184138) | Anoxic lake water microbial communities from Lake Kivu, Rwanda to study Microbial Dark Matter (Phase II) - Lake Kivu water 52m metaG... | ecosystem: Environmental > Aquatic > Freshwater >...
GCATTTAACTGGGCAAAACCAGAGGCACTGAGTAATGTAAAAACGGGGCAAGGCAACAATATTCCTTCTTATCAGGCCGCCATAAAAAATCCAAGCAAGCCCTCCGATAATCGCGATGTTTTTTGCATTCGCGACTGGGCTCACCATGTAGATGGTGCCGCTTTGCTAGGATTGAATCTTGAAAACTATTCTATAATCAAGGCTTTTGCCAAACATCAGACAGCCGCCAGAAAATGGTACTCCGCGTGGGAGCTTAATTACGACGGTTCAATTTCTAATATTGATTATGTTGAGGACAATTATTTCTGGCGTATCCTTTGTAGCATGTTCGAGAATGTGGAAAAAGGGTACCGCATGTATCAATGGACTGGCGATGCCAGATTGTATACCGATGCCGATCTTGCCCTGTTCTACAAGCGCATCATGGTTGACTTTCTAGCTGCCAACGATGAGAATAAAAACGGGATAGGCGAAGAGCAGAGCAACGACGGGTGGAAGGCGGCAGCGTCCTACAACGAAAAAGATAATCGCATTCTCATGGAAACCGGCGATGTCATGGGGTGCCAGTATCAGGCGTTTTTGGCATACGCAAGGTTTTTATTACTCAAAAACGATACCCTAGTCGCAGTCGTTTATGGCTAAAGCAAACAACTTAAGAGATACATTCAACACATTGTGGTATTCGCAACAGGACAAGTTGTTTGTTTCAGGCTTTACATATCCCTCCTATGATCCGGTTACTGAATTTAGTTATGAAACTAGCTGGTTTATCCCACTTAAAGAAATCCCTTTGGCCGGCAAAAGGGCAACTGACTATCTTGACTTTATTTACAATAGTTTTAATGCGAGCCCCAGTACCAATATCGAGGGCTGGTCGTATTTACCAGATGTATATTATACCTGGAACGACAATGAACGAGGTTGGTACTATCTCAAACATATCATGGATAGCAGGTCTTATTATCCCGAGATTTCATTTGTGATCATTAGTGCAATCGCTACTGGATTAATGGGAATAGTGCCTGATGCCCCGTTACATGCAGTTGCTACAATGCCGGTTTACCCTCCGATCCTGTAGCCGATATTCAGTATGTAGAATTGGCAAATATTCCATTAGGAAATCATACTCTCACTGTAAAGCATGTGGGAAATGTCGCAACAACAGTAACGCATCTTGCGCGCGCCGTCAATCTTAGCTGGGAAGCACGCTTCGTGGGGGTGTTTGATTCCCTTTTAGTAAACAATGTCAAGGTGGTATCCCAAAAGAAAACAATTAACGGTACAGAAATAAGCTATGTAACCATTGCTGTGGAACCGGGAAAATCGGCCGTGGTTACCACGGGTCAAAAATTACCGCCGGAAAAAATCAGTATTCCTCTTGCAAATAAAGGGTTCGAATCCGGAACACAAGGGTGGACCTTTTCGGGTAACGCCGGAGCAAGCGCTGGCCTTTCGCATGGTGGATCCCAACGCGCCTGGCTGGATCCGGGAATAACAAACAAAGTGTCGCAAACAGTTGTCATTCCGGGAAATGGAAAATTTACAGGATCACTTACCGCCTGGGTGGCGGCTTCTGGTTTACAGGGCAAACTGGGTGCACGAGTTAAGGGTGGTGCCGAAAAAACGGTATTGATTCCGCAAAAGGAAATCTATAATCAGATAGCCATCGACAGTATCTCTTTAATGGGTGGTGATTCGATTGAGCTGTATGTAACTGGATCTTCTACGGGATGGGTTAATGTCGACGATTTCGTATTTGTCATTCAGAAGCAGGATGATGTTGTCAAAGTCAGATCTGAATTATTACCTGAAAATATTGATTGCCGGGTAAGCCTTGCCCGGGGCCGGATCATTATCGATCCTTTAAGCAAGCAGACTAGCCTGAAAGTTGAGATGTTTGGGTTAGATGGACAAAAAGTCCTGTCACATGAAGCGTCAGGTCAAAGTCCATTTGAAATCGATATATCCGCCTTAGCCAAGGGAAGGTACATCCTTCGTATTCAAGGCTTAGATTCTGTTTTTTCAAGGTCGGTAACATTGTACTAGCATGGTCGCAAGGTGGGGCATTTACACTCGATTGAAACTTCGGAACGATTTGAGGGTGGGATTTATTTCTATAGGAACAGTGATGGAACAGTTTGTAAAAAAAGTGAGAGTAAATAGTCGGGGTATTCGTTGATTGGTGATTGTTGATTGGTGATTGGTATAGATACCATGAAAGGAAAATATTTGTAAAAAAAATAAGTGTAAAGATTTCCAATGCATATTCCAATGAAAATGGCCACCGATTCCAATTTCAAATTGGCCACTTTGGTCGGAGCCAAGCGACGGTCCGATCATAATGTAAAAAGGTGTCAACTTGGTGTCTATTTTTAGATGTTTTTCTGGGATCTTTTTCTTAATGATTCTCCTTTTAGTTTGATTGTATGGCAGTAATGGAACAAGCGGTCACAGATTGCTTCTGCCATGCCGGGTTCACCGATCACATCTGCCCATTTGGACACCGGGACTTGACTTGTAATGATGATTGAGCGCGTCATGTAAAACTCTTCTACGACCTCAAGTAGAAGTTTTCTGTGTTCAACACTCATTGCATCTGCACCCAAATCATCCAGTACTAGTAACTTGACTTTACGCAACTTGCTCATGGCTTGTGCGAGTTTTCCTAGTGCCTTTGCCGCTTCAAGTTCATCTAAGAAGGGAGATATTCGCATGAAGCGAGTTTTAATTCCACTTCTACAAGCGTGATTTGCAAGGGCGCAGGCCAAGTAGCTTTTTCCTGTTCCAGTAGGACCGCTGATCACTACATTATTTGTTTCTCGAATGTAAGAGCCGTCCTTGAACGCTCGTACCATGTCTTTTGTGATTCCTCTGGCTTCGCTATAAGCGAGATCTTCAAGGCAAGCCTGCGGGTACTTAAGTCTTGCCGTTTTTAGCATTAGGGTCAAGCGTTTATTTGCTCTGCCATCATGTTCAGCATCAACAAGTATATCCACAGCATCTGGCCAAGATAGCCCCTGCATTTTTGGAGTAGCTAGCATCTCTTGAAGCTTAATGGACATCGTTACAAGTCGCATTTCTTGTAGTCGCGTAATCGTGATATGTTTCATTGTGCATCCTCCATCATTTCTACATAGCGATCCATTCCCCTAATGTTTTCATGTATTATCGGAGGAGACTCTGCCGTGGTTTCATCTCGATGTAGCAATGGAGACTGAAGTATATCTCTGAACTGTGCTGTGCGGAACATGCGCCTTGACAGTGCGATTCGACTTGCTTTTTCAACTAACTCAGCCGAGTATTTCTCTGCACTGCGAAGGATGCCCAGCGCTGGTCGGTAAGCTTCCTCTTCAAGTCTTTTTGATGCGAACAGCTTTTGAATGTATTCCGCAGTGTGAGGGCCAGTCTTTTGCGCCCACGCCCTGATTCGCTCAGGCGTCCATGCATACACATTCCGATGCTTCTCAGGACGATGTGCATCTTGGATTGAGTATCCAAAAAGAGCAGTTATGCGTTGATGGATAGCGATTCGCTCATCGCCACTAAAGATCTCAACAAGTCGCTCTGAAAGAACCGCCATGAGATCTAGACCTACATAGGTGTAGGGTACGCTATAGGATCTCTTATCCACTTGAACGCAGTAGTCCACCCCTGCACGGCAACGCACCCACTCCCTTTGTATCCATGGCTCTAAAGGTAAGGCCTGCGCATTAGGCTTATCCAACTCTTCGAATAAAGCAAGCCTCGATTTACCTCCATAACCCTGCATGGGCTTTGCATTTAGCTCATCCAAGTATCTACGAATCGCTGAGTTCAGTTCATCTAATGAATAAAACGTCTCGTTACGGATTCTGGCTAGTATCCAGCGTTGAGACTGAAGAACGGCATTCTCCACCTTTGCTTTATCTGTAGGCTTGCGAACCCTAGCAGGGATAACAGCCACATTGTAATGATGACTCATATCAGAGTAGGCTGGATTTCGATCAGGATCGTAGCGACATGCCTTTGAAACCCCGCTCTTTAGATTATCTGGGACTTCACGATATGGAGCGCAGCCAAAGTATGCATAGGCACGAACATGTCCTGCGATCCAATGCAAAACCTTTTGACTCTCATGTGCTTCTGCATAAGTGTAGTTCGAAGCTCCCCAACACATGACCAATAGCTCACATACATGTACTTCACCAGTTTCTCGATCTACCCATTGAGGGCGATCCCCTGAGTAGTCCGTAAACACTGTATCTCCAGCCTTGTGCTCGTGGCGCATGACCAAGTTGGCCGTGCGTTGATGCGTCTCTAATAAGCTACAGAAGCGTGCGTACTTGATTCCTTTGGGATGATTCTTTTGATACTCGATCCAAAGAAGTCGTCGTGTCACACCTTTCTTTAACAACTCAGTAGATACATAGGACCAGTCGGGGTGTACGGGTTCATTATTTGTCTCTTGATCAATTTGAACTACAGGCTCATTTGGAAAAAGCCTTGATTCTAGATCAACATCACTAAGTGCAAGAGCTTCTGAGGCGGTGAGGCCTGAAGCTTTCAAGCGATCTAAGTAATTCTGAACAGTTCCCCTGCTTACGCCAGATGAATGGCTCGTTTTTCTTTGGCTAATGCCAAAAACATAATAGTTGGTGATGATTTCTCTTATACGGCGCATGGTTTTCCTCTTCTGCATCTTTTGTCCCTTGATTGAAAAGGACAAAAGTGGTTAAGGACACGCCGCTTGACTTCTTCCCACCAATCAACACCGGACTGGAGGGCGATTCTAATGGTTTTTGGCCGGGTATTCCAGCTCAAATTGGCCAGGGATTCCAATGGACTGGAAAAGTGGCCAATTTGAAATTGGAATCAGTGGCCACTTTGCATTAGAATGGGTGGCCAATTTGGATTGGAATCGGTGGCCAGTTTGGATTAGATTTTGCATTCCAACTCTAGCTCAGTTCAGCGGTGATGTAAGCGAGCATGAGCAGGAGGGTTAGCTAAAGGAAAAAGTTGTATTGCAGTAACAGAAAAAACTGTAATGAATACTGCTATTTTTTCAAAAAAATCGATTGGAGAATCTGTTGTTTTGAAGAAAAAATCCTTGGACATGTTGCCAGGAAAAAGCCCATCTAAACTCTATGAATATTGAGGAATTCCATCGTTCAGTAACACCTAACTAGGGTCTGCTGAACAACTCCATTTTTGCAGCAGCCCTTAATTTTTAATGATAAGAAGGAGGGGCGGATCTGCGTCCCCTCTCCTATTTGCTCGCTCGCTAGTGCCTTCACTTACGATCAGGCACATAACGCTTCGCCCGCAAATAACCTCCCCCCGCTAATTAGGCTGACCACAAGTACAAGGGTTTTGATAGATATCCCGTTGTTTACAGGGGTAAACCCTTGTACTTGCTACAAGGGAAATGTGCGTTTTACCCGCATAACCCTAGAGAATTTCCCTTGTTCAGCAAGCCGTAATTAAAGTTGGTAAAATTAACTTTAAAAAAATATCTTAAAAAATAGGACCAGATCAGAAATCATTTTCATATGGCCGGTCCATCACATAACCCTTACCACGAATGGTGCGTACAATCTGGTTGCCCAACTTTCTGCGCAAGTGATGTATATGTACCTCAACAGAATTACTGTCAACTTCCTGACCCCAGCCATAGATTTTATTCTCAAGTTGTTCTCGGGATAGAACCTGGTCCTGATTTAATAAAAGTGTATGCAGGACTGCAAATTCTTTAAGTGAAAGTTCTATTGCTTCACCCTTGAAGGTGACCTGGTGGGTTGAGGGATTTAGTGAGAGAGGGCCGGATTGCATAAGCGGGGTACTCACAACTTGTTTACCTCTTCGCATGAGGGCATGTATACGGGCAATAAGTTCATCCAGATCAAAGGGTTTGGTGAGGTAATCATCCGCACCGGAGTTAAGGCCAGTGACTATATCGGACTTGCTGTCACGAGCCGATAATACCAAAATCAGTTGGCTGGAATAACTTGTTTTAAACCAGTTTAGCAAGCTTATTCCATCAAGAAGTGGCAAGCCTAAATCGAGAAGGATGATGGAATAATCTCCATAGGCCATGGCAAGTTGCGCAGCTTTTCCATCTTTTACCCAATCTGTTTGGAAACCAGCCAAGCCCAAGCCGGTACATATTCCATCCCCAACAAGCGGGTCGTCTTCTACAAGGAGTAAACGCATTTTTACAATTTAGGTATTTTTACACTGCGCTCGTTAAAAATTCCAAGATCAGCGTCTTTATGGCAGGCACTGCAATTCGCAGGACTTCCTATGGATTTTCGTTTGTATACATTGGGTTTGATGTCCTCATGCTTGTGAATATAATAAGGAGTCTTGGTGAAGCGCAGCGGAATATCAGAAGAGGAAAGTGATTTCAATATTTTTTGGGATTTACGGGCAGTTGAATTTTCGGCAGCATGCTGTGTTAAAAAAACTAATATTTGTTGCTGAGTCACACTATCCAAACTGGCATCTTCCCCAAAATGATCGGGTAATCCTTCCATAATTAATTTCCAGGAACGCTCGGGGAGCAGTCCTGGATGATAGAGTGTATGACAAGATCCGCACTCTTCCTTCCAAACCGGGTAAGAAAGTAGCGGAAAGTCACTTTTAGCATTGGGCTTAACTCTTGTGGTTTCTTTCTGTTTTTCTGAAAGCGCAGAGGAGTCGAGGTTGCGATTATCCTTGCTTTTGGTGTTCGTGTCTACTCTTTTGCTTTCTGATTCTTCACCTTCTTCTTGGTCTGGTTCATTTTCTTCGTGTTCATATTCATTTGAATGGGTGGCAAATACAGACAAGCCTGTCCAGCTAGGCCCGCAGAACAGGAGTATAAGAATTACCAGTAATACTCTTGAAAGAATTTTTTGGTTAAAAATCGACATGTGATTGTTCCTGTGTTGATAGGGTAATTGTTAGGATGGAAATCTATTTCTGAGAGTGGGTGACTCAGGGTTTATATTCTCGCAGGTAGGTGAGAATATGATTTTTTTCTGTTTCAGTGCAAAGGCGGCCCATCACCTCCTTACAGTTTCGTTTGAACCATTTTTCAATCTTGGCGTGCTGAGTAAGCCGGTGAGGAGTGATAGCGGGTGATAGAGGTTCCAGAATTTTTCCTTGCGGGGTTTTTCCGGGAAGAGTGGGTAACTTATTATGACATGAGGTGCATGCTGATTTTTGTCCGTTCTGGTCTGTATATACCTTTTCGAAAAGAGCCTTTCCTGCATCGTACGAAATCTCTCCGGCCCGCACTACAGAAAGAAAGCTTGCACCCAAAATCAGGAAAAGAAAAATAACCCGGCTCTGTGTGGGTCGGGAGAGGTTTTTCTCGTTCACGGGCAAGTCTTCCTGGAGTGATGGGTTAGCCTGAACAGGTAAGACAGAGTGGATAGTGTTGTCAGATAGATCAGAGTGGATAGCCTGGTCAGATAGATCAGAGTGGTGTGAGTAGAAATTATCTTTCTCTAGAGTCTTTTCCTGTTCAGGGAAGTATTGATAGCCGCTCAACATGGCTCCACTCAGGGGGCGATCTTCAGTTTTTTCATGCCAGATCAGGGCCAATAGATGAAGCGGAATAAAAAGTAGAGGTAGCCATCCCAAAAATTCATGGGGCTCTTCAAATATTTCTGAAAGATCAGGTCTGTCCAAAATTCCAAGATCAGCTAGCCCGATAGAATGTTCGGAACTGGCCAAAATCCAACCGCTTATACACAAGCCGAGCAAACTTATATACAGAGCAAGGTAAGCCAGAGAACCCAGCGGGTGGTGGCCGGGTTTGGGTGGGGATTCCATTTTAAAATGCCGCAAAAAGAAAATCCATTCTTTCAAGTGGAAAAGTTGGTTCAAACGCGAATATTCCCCGCCAAACAGTCCTAATAAGAGACGGAGGAGTAGTGTAACTGTAAGAACTATACCGCAATAAATATGGAGGTGCCAAAGCAAATCCTGACTGGCACCAGGCTCATAAAATTCAGTAAGCCAGGCACTGGTAAAAAGACCAATTATACTCAGCCCCAATAGGGCATGAGTGATTCTTAGGTAGAGGCTATACACTTTAATTTTTTTAAGCAGTACTAGCCTAGGAATTTCAGTATTCATGAATTTCCTGTTCTTTCTCTGTTAAACTTGTGATACCCAAGAGGTACCTGCCGAGAGTATATATTCTTTTAGACCAGGATTTTAGTGTTCTATTCCTTACTTTTGCGGGGTAAAAGAATTCTTAATGAAGTCTTAAGGGCCTGTAAGCAGGTTAATTGCCAGGTTACACCCACTTATAATCAGAAAATGCACATGGCATTTATGTGCTCCTAATTCAGGATCGGCCTGACCGTTCAGTGCAAGAGTTGAAAAAAATCAGTGTCGGTCAAAAAACTTGATTTTACGACCATACAACAAATATTCAAGAAAAAACAAAAAACTCCATTTAATTTACTAGTTATGCCGGCCCCTAACTTTTTATAATTCTCCACAGAGAGCGCAGAGGGGCAGGATAACCTTCAATTGTTTGGGTAGGGTTGTGGGGATCTAAAAAATGGGAAAGCGTTTCCCAATTGGGAGGGCAGTAGAAAGTGTTTCGTTGTTCTTGGATTGTCGTAAAATCACGCGAGCATTCTTGAAATTCTTTAAAACCAGCCCGTTTTAACCAACCAGTCAGACAGGCTGCTGTTGGAATAAAAAAAGTATTTGCCATTTTGGCATAACTCGGGTAGGGGCAAAGTGCCAGTTCACTTTCACCCTCAATAATCAAGGTTTCTAGAAAGATGATGCCCTGTGGATTAAGTAAATCGTGAAGTTGTTTTAAACAGGCGAGGGGGTCTCGACGGTGATAGAGCATGCCCATACAAAAAACCACATCAAATACAGATTTTAGGTCTTGTAAATCTTCAAGCCCCATTAATTCATAAAATAGGTTGGGGCTGGGAATAAAATGTTCGATAAGTTTAAACTGCAAATAAAACCTTTCATAGGGATCGATTCCCAGAATAGAGCGGGGTTGGTGTTCCAGCATTCTCCACATGTAATAACCATTGGAGCAACCCACATCAAGGATAATTTTATTGTGGAGATTTGGAAGATAAGGAAGTATGCGTTCCCATTTTAAATCACTGCGCCATTCTGCATCAATAAGATGATCGCCAATCTGAAAAGGACCCTTGCGCCAGGGAATGAGACTCGTGGCCTTTTTTATAAAACCATTTAACTTTTCGGGGTGGGGGTCAAAATTAAGATTTTTGAGGTCTGTACATACTTTTCCCTCGCGTATATAGTAGTGGCCCTGAGATTTATTCATCGCAGAAGAAGTTTTGTTTACCTGGGGCAGATCGAGTAAGAGCTCTGCAAGTGTCGGAAGATCAGGTCTTAAAATGCCTTCCTTTTTCTGTTGGGCCTGCTCCCATCTTTTCTGAAGACCTGGGTTTTTTCGCCACTCAATGAGGGCCTTGGGTTGATTTAGAGGATGTAAAGGATCTAGGAAAGGGAACATGGGTATTTGGGGGGGCTGTCTCTAAAAAACAGTTCTAATACAGAACTTGGGGGAGGGGAACGAGCTAAGGAAGGACAGCATAGGTCGAAAAGGGGCCCCACTGGATCAGGGTTTGGATGAACGAGAAGCCTGATTCTCTTAGTTGATTTTTTATTTCGGACTGCGTACTGGGTATGAGTACCCTTTCAAGGGCGCTGCGTTTTTGAGCAATTTCAAGTTTTGAATAACCCTGCTGTTCCTTCCAGGAATGATAAAGGCGCGTTAACTGGTTTTGGAGCTCTGGATCTTCTGATTGCGTTTTTTCGGAGAGAAGAAAAAGACCTCCTGGTAAAAGTGAACGGTGAATTTTTTTATAAAGTTGGATTCGATCCCCAGGGCTGATAAATTGGCTGACATAATGAAGAATGATAATTTCAGCCTGCGGAAATTCGGCCTCTAAAAGGTCGGCATTTCTTAGTTCAACCTGACCCAGGAAGCCGTAATCCTCTAACTTCATGCGACAACGGGCAAGCATTTCTCCGGAAGAATCGAGGGCTACGACCTGCGCGCCACTGTGCAGCAAATTGCCTAGGGCTAAAAGGGTATTACCGGTGGAGCATCCTAAATCGTAGATATACCCCTTCTTTTTATACCATTGAGAACAGAGCTCTGCGCACATTTCTTGCATTTGAGCATAAAAGGGAATAGACCGGAGGGCCATGTCATCAAAAACACGGGCCACCTTGGCATCAAAGCTAAAGGGTGGAATACTTTCCCAAGGTTGTGCATAAAGATCATCGCGTTCCAAGGGCAGGAATTTACTTAATTTTTCTCCTTCATGGAAAAATATTGGGATAGCGTTATAGTAGGTGGTGGGCATGCGGGTATTGAAGCCGCGCACGCGAGTGCCCGAATGGGTTGCCGCACCCTTCTTCTCACCATGGATACGCAGGCAATAGGCCGCTTATCCTGTAATCCCGCAGTAGGGGGAGTGGCCAAGGGCCAATTGGTTAGAGATATCGATGCCTTGGGTGGTTTGATGGGTGTACTGGCAGATGGGGCAGGTATACAGTTTCGCATGCTCAATCGTTCCAAAGGTCCTGCTGTTTGGGGCCCCCGCGCACAAATGGATAGCGACCTTTACCCACAATTGGCGCAAAAGAATCTTGGCCAGCTCAGTAATCTCACTCTCGTTTCTGGCGAATTGACGGGCTTCGCCCTTCTCTCACCCTCTGATAGCAAAGCACATGAAAGACATAAATCTACACTACCCTCTGTTCCAGATTTATCACTTTACCGCTATAGCCTTGCGCTTTCCAATCAGGAATGTCTCTATACAAAATGCCTTATCATTACCTCGGGAACATTTTTAGGTGGAGTTATGTATACAGGCCTTCAACCTACCCCCGGAGGACGCGTAGGTGAAAATTCTGCTATGGCTTTGGTAGAGTGTCTCAACAAACTCAATATCCGGACCAGACGCCTTAAAACAGGAACTCCCGCTAGATTGCATAAGGATTCAATTGATTATTCACTTTGTACCGAACAGATGGGTGACACTCTACCCAGTCCCTTTTCCTTTCGTACCCGTTCTGCTCTCCATAACAAAATCAGTTGCTGGATTACACATACTCATGAAGAAACACACGATATTCTTCGGACTGGTTTTGATCAAAGCCCTATGTATACCGGAAAAATCAAGGGTTTAGGTCCCCGGTACTGCCCAAGCATAGAAGATAAAATTCACCGTTTTGCAGATAAATCATCACATCAATTGTTTTTAGAACCCGAGGGTTTGAATTCTAAACTCATTTATGTCAACGGTTTTTCTTCTTCCCTCCCGCGCGAAGTACAGGATCGTGCCTTGCGTACTATTCCTGGCCTGGCAAACTGTCAGGTGGTGCGTTATGGATATGCAGTTGAGTATGTAGCGGTTGTAGCGCAAGACCTCAATTCTTCCTTAGAGCATCGAAACTATCCCGGCCTATATTTTGCGGGCCAAGTAAACGGAACTTCTGGCTATGAGGAAGCAGCTGCGCAAGGTCTGATTGCTGGTATCAATGCCGCAAATCATATCATGGGCCAACCCGCCTATATACCTGCCAGATCTGATAGTTATATAGGTGTTATGATAGATGATTTGGTGTCCAGGGATATTGATGAACCCTACCGAATGTTTACATCGCGCGCGGAGTACCGACTCTTTTTACGACATGATAACGCCGAAGAACGCTTAATGCATACCGGAAGGCAGTTGGGCCTAGTTGATGATGCCACCTGGAAATCATGGGAAAGTGTACAGTCTCTTCGGCAACAGTGCCAAGTAATTTTACAAAAGGAAAAGGTGCAACCCGCCGATATCAACAAGTATCTGGTCGAATGGGATACAGCCCCCTTAAGCGAAGCCGAGAGCTGGTACCAACTCCTCAAAAGGCCGCAGGTCTCTCTAGAAAAAATTATTCCCTTGCTGCCCGCATTCCCTGAATTATCTGCCCTAGACCAATTGGCCCTCCAATCTAATATTGCCTATGAGGGATTTTTTGTGCGCCAAGAAAAAGAAATTGAGAGAAATCGGCAGTTGACGCATCTCACTATTCCTCCACATTTTACCTTTAACGATATTCCCACTATCCGAATCGAAGCCAGGCAAGCATTACAAAAATTGAGGCCATCAACAGTTGCAGAATGCACAAAAATTCCGGCTCTAACACCTGCCGATATATCCGGACTTATCTATGCCCTCACTCATGCACCCCATAAAAAAGAACAGATACCCGATGATCAAGGTGCAGGTTAATCCAGCATGACACCTCGCTGGAATGTCAGGTTCCTTTCAAACCTGTGTTTTGGTCCGTTTTTTCGGACTTGGTACCGACACACGCACCCAACCTCACAAAAATCTGGCCTTTTTTTCCTCATCCTGATTAAAACACTCTTCTACCTGCTGGTACTTTACACTTTACCCCTCAGCAGCAAGGGCATCTTACTTGTCCATGTAAGTATCAGTTTTTTTTTGGCTTGGGCAAGTTGGCTGAGAGAAATTGTGCAACCTCTAAAAACAGAGCAGGCTCCCCCTGTACAATCTGTCCTCTTCAAGACACCTTTTTCTTCTGGGCAATCAGTATACCTGACCCTTAAAGAAAAGTTTCTCTTTTGGGGGCTGATATTGAGTTGTAGTTTTTATGCTCTCGGTGTACTTAGAGTTCTTTTCAATGCTCACAAAGATGTAGCCCTTCCGCTTGATGTATTCTCAGGGGCTTTCAGATACATGATGTGGGGTGGGGTAGCTGCCTTGATCCTAGCCCTCTTTTTCCCTCTATACAAGGAAACAAGAAAGGCGGGTCTTTACTGGTATATTTTAGAATCGTCTTTCTTTTTTTTGGGACTCTATCTGGTTTTTTTACTCCTACATCC
>Ga0209835_1001505_pt1 | contig 12870 bp, 13 predicted proteins | sample LakKivwa52mmetaG_FD_184138 | JGI IMG/M metagenome (GOLD analysis project Ga0209835, IMG submission 184138) | Anoxic lake water microbial communities from Lake Kivu, Rwanda to study Microbial Dark Matter (Phase II) - Lake Kivu water 52m metaG... | ecosystem: Environmental > Aquatic > Freshwater >...
GTCAAATCAAGTTTCTTGATGTGCTCGTTGCCGTCTCTTCTGACATTTCTGACTCCAACTTTCGCATGCTCACCTAGTTTTTCAACATCTTTGATGAGTTCACGACGTCTTTGTTCAGTCAGTGCTGGCAAAATCAGTCTGACACCAACACCATCATTTTGTGGGTTGAGTCCAAGATCGGAAGCCATGATGGCATGTTCAATACCTTTTAATACAGATTTGTCATAAGGTTTGATGTAGAGTTGATTACCATCGACAACAGAAATCGATGAGATTTGTTTTAAAGGTGTTTCTACACCATAATATGGCAAATGAATCTTATCAAGCAGTGCCGGATTGGCTCTGCCAGTACGGATACCTGCAAATTCTTTTTTAAGAACTTCCAGGGTTTTAGACATATGATCTTCTGTTTCCATCAAAATCATATCCGCTTGTTCATTCATACGTTATTCCTCCCATTTGACTAGGGTACCAATGTGTTCTTGCATCACTGCTTTTTTCATGTTACCCTTGGTATTCATGTTAAAGACAAGAATGTCAATTTTGTTTTCACGACAGATGGATGCTGCTGTTTGATCCATGACAGCAAGTTTTTGTTGAAGTATTTTTTCTTGTGAAAGTTCATGATACATGACTGCATCTTCGAACTTTCGTGGATCTTTGTCATAGACGCCTTCAACACCATTTTTAGCCATCAAAATGATATCTGCATTCAATTCAGCGGCACGCAGAGCAGCAGCTGTATCGGTTGAGAAAAAGGGTGTTCCAGTTCCTCCTGAGAAGATGAGAACTCTGCCTTTTTCGAAGTGTCTCATGGCGCGTCTTCTGATATAGGGTTCTGCAACCGCAGCAATCGGTAAAACGGTCATAACACGTGTTGGGACATTGATGGATTCAAGTGCATCTTGAAGTGCAAGACCGTTCATGATGGTACCGAGCATCCCCATATAATCTGCTTGCGCACGGTCCATGCCGAGTTCTTCACCCGTTTTACCACGCCAGAGATTCCCTCCACCGACGACAATTCCCACTTGAACACCTAATTCATACATTTCCTTGATTTCAGTTGCAATGCCTTTGACAGTAATCGGATGGATTCCGTATGTGCCATTGCCTTTTAATGCTTCTCCACTCAATTTCAGTATGACTCTCTGATACACATTTGCCACGCCCCTTCCAACTTTTTATTTGTTGCTAGCGATCTGTGCTGCGACTTCTGCTGCGAAATCTTCTTCCTTCTTTTCAATACCTTCGCCGACTTCAAGTCTGATGAAGGATAGTGTGGATGTCTTGTGTGACTTCAGATATTCCGATACTTTTTGGTCTGGATCTTTAACAAATGCCTGATCCACCAAGCAAATATCCTGTAAATATTTATTCAAACGGCCAATGACCATTTTTTCGACGATATTGATGGGTTTGCCTTCTGCAAGGGCTTGTTGTGTTAAGACATGTTTTTCATGTTCCAGTGTGTTTTGATCGACTTGTGTACGGTCAAGATAAAGTGGCTTTTGTGCAGCGATGTGCATTGCAATGTCTTTCGCTACTTCAGGATGATCCTGTGAAAGTACCGCTAAAACTGCAATACGTCCACCCATGTGTTTGTATGCGCCAAAGCCTTGTCCGTCTGTCTTTTTGACCTTGGATACTCTTCTCAATGAAATCTTTTCTCCAATGGTGAATGTTGCATCTGCAATGAGTGTTTGAATGGTCTTTCCATCGACAACCACTTGAAGTGCTTCTGCATCATTTTCAAATGATCCATTGAGTAATCCATTTCCGATGGTGTCAAGCAGTTGTAGGAATTGTGCATTTTTTGCGACGAAATCTGTTTCAGAGTTCAATTCGAAAATGACTGCTTCGTTTCCTTTGACTGCAACTGAGCATAAGCCTTCCGATGCGATTCTGCCTGCTTTTTTTGCTGCTTTTGCTATGCCTTTTTCTCTCAAATAATCAATCGCTTTTTCCAAATCGCCATTGGTGTGGTCTAACGCACCTTTGCAATCCATCATGCCAGCGCCAGTTCTTTCTCTTAGTTCTTTTACCATTTGTGCTGTAACAGCCATAATTAAATCCTCCTCGTGATATCACTTATATTATACTTTTTTCTAAAAAGAAAGGGGAATGGATTTTCCCCTTTTTAGCATTATTTTTTCAACAATTCAATGAGTTCTGCTTTTTTAAGGGTTGAAAAACCGGTAATTCCACGTTCTTTTGCAAGGGTACGCAGGTCAGCAACTGTCATTGCATCTAGATTTTCTGCCACAGCAGGTGCGACTTGTTCTGCCACAACTTCTTCAACAACTGGAGCCTTGACAGCTTCTTCAACCACAACAGGTTTCACTTCTGGTTGTACAGTTTCTTTAACTGTTTCTCTTGGCTTGTTGTATGCAGGTCTGTCAGGTCTTTCAGTTCTTTCTGGTCTTTCTGTTCTTTCTCTCTTTGGGCCGGCTGAAGTGATGGGTTCATCTTCAAACTTTTCAACAACGCCACCTTGAGCTTCAATGACTGCATTACCCATGACCCAAGCAATCAGCTTGACGGCACGGATGGCATCATCATTTGCAGGAATGATATAGTCGACGTCATCTGGATCACAGTTGGTGTCAACGATACCGAAGACTGCGATACCAAGCTTACGTGCTTCTTTGATGGCATTGATTTCTTTTCTGGGGTCAACAATAAAGATTGCTTCTGGAACTTTCTTCATTTCCTTGATACCACCAAGGAACTTTTCAAGACGTTCTCTCTCATGCTTGAGTTGAAGAACTTCTTTCTTAGGAAGCTTTTCAAACACTAAATCAGTTTCCATCTTATACAGATCTTGTAATCTCTTGATTCTTCTTCTGATGGTCTTGAAGTTAGTTAGAGTTCCGCCAAGCCATCTGTGATCGACATAGAAATGACCTGTGCGTAATGCTTCTTCCTTCACTGCTTCCTGTGCCTGCTTCTTCGTACCGATGAACAGGACCTTGCCGCCTTCTTGCACGATGTTGAACAGTGCTTGATAAGCTTTTTCAATTTCTTCTGCTGTTTTCTTCAAGTCAATGATATAAATACCATTTCTTGATGTGAAGATGTAGGGTGCCATTTTGGGGTTCCAGCGACGTGTCGCATGACCGAAATGGACGCCTGATTCCAATAATTGTTTCATTGAAACGACTGCCATAATTGTAATTCTCCTTTTCGTTTTTTGCTTCTGCATCACTTAAGATGATTCACCCGTAGGCACTAGAACCACCAAACATGATACATGCTTATTTTCATAGCCTGTCTAAATATATCATATTTATCTTTGATTTGCAAGTTTGAATGATCGTTTTTTAGATGAAAAATGCAGAAAACTAATGACCGCTTGATCCAAAGCCACCCTTTCTTGATGCTTGAATCGGAGCGTCATCATCTGTCTTTTGATAGGTTAAAAAGATGCCTTGTGCAACACGTTCACCTTTTAGGATGGTGACAGGTACAGATTTGATGTTCATCAGTGGAATCATGATGTGTCCTTCGTTATCTGGATTTCCATAATAATCGGCATCAATGACTCCTACGGAATTGCTCATCATGAGTCCTTTTTTAATCGCAAGCGAAGATCTCGGAAACACAAACAGCGCTTCAGTCTTGGGCATTCGTGCTTTCAAACCAGTTGGGATGAGTTTGATTTCCGAAGGCAAAATGACGATATCTTCAACCGAAGATAAGTCATAACCTGCAGAACCATCGGTTGCCCTTTTGGGGATGATGGGGTCTTTGTCTTTAAATGCTGAAACCACTTCAAATGCTCTCATAAAATGTTCTCCTCGATGTATTTAAGTACAGCTTCTTCTCTAGGAAGGACGGTCTTCAGTCCTTCTTTTTGATGATGAATGTCTTTGATGACTTTCTGATTGTGCCTGATGGCATCCATGGGTTGGATCCATTTGGATTCAAGTCCATGTTCTTGTTCTCTTCCAACAAAGGATGTGGATCCAAATTGATGAATCTTCGTTAAATAGTATGTGGATGATTGAAGATACACTTGTCCAGAACCATTTAATCCAAATCTTTTTTCGATGGTATATCCAATCGGTTTCATGATTTCAATCTGTAGAGCACCGAGCTCTTCATGAAGTTCCCTTTGGAGTGCTTGTTTTTGATCTTCCATAACCTTGATGCCACCTCCTGGGAAGGTATAGTCATCAAACGCTTTTGAGTAGAGCATCAAAACTTCTTTGTGGTCATTGAGGATGACTGCACGTACAGTTCTTCTTTCTAAAAATGTAGCATCTTGGGGTATGCCCGGTTCAATGAAAATGTCTCCAATCTGTTTCATTTTTTGACCATCCGTGGATGTGTTGTCTTGTATTTGTCTTTCAAAGTCTCAGAAGAAACATGTGTGTAAATTTGAGTTGACTTCAAATGCTCATGTCCAAGCAGTTCTTGAACCACGCGAAGATCTGCACCATGGTTGAGCAGTGTAGTTGCAAACGCATGTCTGAGCATATGAGGGTGAATCTTAAAAGTTTCACCAGAATTTTTGATGATCTGTTTTAAGATGAGCTGCAACCCACGTGTTGTCAGATTCGATCCTTTGTAATTGATGAAGACGCATTCGGTATGAATGGAAGAGCCTTTTGACAATAAAATGGGGCGTATGTAGGTTAAATAGTGTCTTAAGTCTTGAATGATTCTCTCATGCAGAGGGACATAGCGATCTTTAGAACCTTTACCATGAATTAAAATCTGTTCACGTTCCAATTGGATATCCCTGATGGTCATTTCAGTCAGTTCACTGGCACGGAGCCCACATGAAAATAATAAATCGAGTAACACATGATTTCGAAATCCGAGTGGCTTGAATCGATCGATGGATTTAAAGAGCATCTCGATTTCTTCATCTTCAAGGATTTTGGGCAATTTTTTAGGTATTTTAGGTGTTTCGAGTGTCTCGAAAATATTCGTTTCAATCAGTTTTTGAACTTGCAAACGATGATAAAACGTTCTTAACGATGAGATCTTTCTGGCAATCGATTTCTTAGCATAACCTCTGGAATCAAGAAATGACAGATAATGTCTACCTAGTCTTTCCCTTTGAGCATCGAGTAATCCATCTGCGAGTCCTTCATTCTTTAGGAATGCTTCAAAATCTAAAATATCTCTTTGATAACTGGTAATGGTATGTTCAGCATAGTTTTTTTCAATACGCAAATAATTGAGAAAATCATCGAGAGGTTTCATTTCACATGCCCTCCAAATAAGTTTTCAAGCTTGAGAGTGACCGTTCAGCATAAAATGCTTTCCGGTTTGCTTTCTTGTGTTTGAAATCAAGGGGTGGAAAAAGACCCAAGTTTGCATTCATCGGAACAAAGGATTGATTGGGTGTTGAGATGTATTTTGCCATCGCACCCATCATGGTCTCAACAGGTAGAGGTCGAAGGGGCAATCCTTGGACATATCTAGAAACCTGAATTGCAGCATTCAATCCTGAAGCTGCACTTTCGACGTATCCTTCAACACCACTGATTTGACCTGCAAAAAATAAATTAGGGTATTCTTTAGACTGGTAACAATCGTTTAGCATCTTAGGACTTTCTAGGTAAGTATTACGGTGCATGACTCCATATCTCAAGATATTGGCTTGTTCAAGTCCAGGAATCATTCTAATGATTTTCTTTTGTTCATCCCAAGTCAAATGTGTTTGAAATCCAACAATATTATACATGCTTGCTGATGCATCATCTTGTCTCAGTTGTACAACAGCATGAGGTCTTTTTTGACCTGCTAATTCAAGCCCTACAGGTTTTAAAGGACCAAACAAGAGTGTATCGATACCACGTTCAGCCATGACTTCTACAGGCATACAACCTTCAAAAACATTGTTTTCAAAGTCTTTAATCTCAACTTTTTTAGCTTGAATCATGGCATGATAAAATGCCTCATATTCTTCTTTGTTCATTGGACAATTGATATACGCTGCTTCGCCTTTATCGTATCTGCTTTTTAAATAGGCTATGTCCATATTGATGGAGGAAGCTTCAATGATGGGTGCAATCGCGTCAAAAAAATGTAAGTGATCTTGGTGAAACAACTCATGAATGGATGATGTCAGTGCTTCACTGGCCAAAGGTCCAGCGCAGATGATGGTGACTTGATTGGGATCAATGTCTTTGAATTCTTCGTGAATGACTTCAATGTTGGGATGATGTTGAATTTGGTCTTCAATGAATCCTGAAAACAGAGCACGATCGACTGCCAAACTCGATCCTGCAGGAACACTTGCATGATGTGCAGCACGCATGATGAGTGAACCAATCTCCATCATTTCATGCTTTAAAAGACCCACAGCATTGTGGATGTCATTGGATCTTAATGAATTGGAACAGACAAGTTCTGCAAAATGACCTGTCTGGTGTGCGGGTGTCATCTTCATCGGACGCATTTCATAGAGTCTGACTTGGATGCCACATTGGGCGAGATAGTAGGCAGCTTCGCTACCTGCAAGTCCTGCCCCGATTACATTGACCATGATATCACCATTTCCATTATAACTGATAAAGGGGTTGAGATTCTCATTTCGTAAATGATGTTTTGTTTTGACCAAAGACAACAAAAGCAACTTTCGTGATGTAAAAGACTAAATATACCTTGATTGGTATCAACCACATCGCACGCATGATTCTCAGCAATACACCTGCTAAATACGGTGGGGCACCATATAAGTTTTCAACCCATAATGGTGTCAGCAAAATACCCACCATGATTTCAATCAACATCACGATGAAGATGAATCTATCCATATGTTCAAGATGTTTGGGTTTCTTTTTCAATGAGAGCCACTGAATACCGACAATGATTGAATAAAATAGGACAATCCCTGAAATGAACACCGTTTTAAACAGAGCAGTGAGTGGAACCATTTCACTTCCGACCCTCAGAGATTCCGTTAAAAGCAGGTAAACAATTCCTGAAATCGATAAGATTGATAAGGTCAGTATGTTGATGATAGACATCGATGAAAAAGGCTTTTTCTTGGTAAACAATGTAAAGATGGCCCCTGAAATTAACCCCGTAAGTGCAAGGTTGATCGTAAACCCAACATGATAGGGTCCGAAAGCATGGGTAAATAACAAGTACCCCAGTACATCGGTTAAAATTCCAATACCTAAGCCAAAAACAGGACCTAAGAGTATGCCTGCGATGATGATAGGTATGGCAATTAAATCAATTCTGACTGCAGGTACTCCAAAAAGAGGAATCACAAACGAAAATGCTGGAGATGCCATAATGACACCTAAGGCAACCAGCATGGATGCTAAAGTCATTTTCTGAATGGCTTGATTGTTTTTCATCGATTCATCATTCCTTTCAAAGTATTCACAGCAACGGATAAAAAGTAGAGAGAGCCTGTAATCAAGTGGATGGCATCAGGATGTTGATCCATACTTGAGAGTGATTTTTGATAATCATGTTCTAGATGAATTGTATCATCATGAAAGAGTGATAAATCCATCGCTCGTTCATGCTCAAAAGTGGTGAGTGTGATATCATCGGTGATTCCCTTGAGTAATTCTATCATTTCAAGATAAGGTTTATCCTTGAGGATGGCGACTATGACTCGAATCTTCTGCGTAAACTCGAGTTTCTGAATCGATTCAATGAGTCTTTCCATACCTTCTTTGTTATGAGCGCCATCGATGATGATCATCGGTGACGATGATAATAATTGAAATCTTTTCGGAGGTACACCCATGGCAATGCCTTGTTGAATGTGATGTTGAGAAATGTTGACACCTAAACTGATGAGAACCTTCGACGCTTCAATGGCTAGACTCGCATTTCTTGCCTGATAATCTGCGAGAGTGTTCAATTGATAGATTTGGTTTTCATACCTTAATTCAATTTTTGGATTTCTTCGCGTAATTTGATACTCTTTGACCAAGTGTAATGTAGAGTGATGTTGATTTGCATGGTCGGATAGAACTTGAAATGCCTCAGGATTGATGTCATGTCCAAGGACAACAGGAACCCAATCTTTGATGATGCCTGCTTTCTTTTCAGCAACCGATGCATAACCATAACCCAATACATCCTGATGATCGAGTCCAATATTGGTAATCACAGAAAGAATAGGCATGACCACATTGGTCGCATCATCTTTTCCTCCCAGTCCGACTTCAATCACAGCATAATCGACATGATGCTCTTTCATATAATACAAAGCAATCCATGTATCGATTTCAAATGGGCTCAAATGAAAACGTTCAAAGTCTTCTTGAAAACAATGCTGGAGTCGTTCAATCTCTTCTTTTTGAATTTGGATATGATTGATGTTGATGTTATCGAATCTTCCCATATCAAAGGGGGATGTGTATATACCGACACGATACCCTGCTTGGATGAGTATATTTTGAATCATCAACGATGTGGAACCTTTTCCATTGGTTCCTCCTACATGGATGACTTTTAGATCCAAATGAAAATCTCCATGGTGTTTAAGCATCTGTCTGATGTTGTCTAGACTAAACATATGTAACCCTCCAGATTCTGAGGAGATGGTTTCAATAAAAAAAGGCATCGTCTTTGAGATGTGACAGAAAAATTGTCGAATCTGATAATCCTGAACTCGATACCTTTCATGAAAAAAGACCTCCGCGATGAGAGATCCACTATAATCGCTTACAGCGGACAAATGAGAAAACCGCCACTTTCGTGTTCGTTCTAGTCAAACATCCCATGACTAGACACTTAACGCTTTCTCACTACTCTGCACATCAATTATACATGAAATTCGAAAACTAGTCATGAATAATGAAAAATGACACAGAATTTCATGATTCAATAAGACTCCAATCGATGGGTGTTAACCCTGATTGAATGAGTATTTGATTGGTTTTAGAAAAAGGTTTGGATGTGAAGAACCCTCTTGATGCAGATAAAGGTGATGGGTGGGCACTCATGATGAGATGATGTTTGGGATTGGTGATGTATGCCTTCATTTTTTGAGCATGTGTGCCCCATAAGATGAAGACTACGGGTGTTTCTTTCATATTGAGGGTCTTGACAACCTCAGAAGTGAAGATTTCCCAACCCTTATTTTGATGTGACAAAGGTTGATGTGCAACAACGGTTAAACAGGTATTCAAAAGTAAGACACCCTGTTTTGCCCATGAAGACAGATTGCCAGTTTTAGGATACGAAATGCCTAAATCCTCCATGAGTTCTTTATAGATATTCTTCAAACTTGGTGGATATTCACCCTGTTCAACCGAAAAAGCGAGTCCATGGGCTTGACCCATATTGTGATAAGGGTCTTGTCCAAGGATCACGACTTTAACCTGATCGTAGGGTGTTAACTTAAAACAAGTCATCCGCTTTTCTTTCGGTGGAAGCACCAAATGTTTCTGGTCTTCAGCTTTCAAGAAGGTGACGAGGTCTTGAAAATAGGTTTTCTTCAGTTCCTGTTCAATCAAATGATTCCATTCCATCTTTAGTTTCCTTGAGGTTTCTTTTTAAGTACTTTGATTAAAACAACAATAATGGTAATGTTTAATGCAATCAGAAAAAGCATGATTGGACTCGTGAAAACAACACGGAAAAACATCGAAATCGTTCCAATCCACGGGATTTTAAATGCAACGATCCCGATGATATCTTCATCTCTAATTTCAGTGGGCTGTCCCTGTTCATCTTTCCAATTATCAAAGTCTAATTCTGGATTATTTTTGATGCCATACGTTTTATATACAGTCCCAAAAGCATCTGATGTGATCTCACCTAAATAATGGGTTACGACACTTCTTCGGTAAATCGTATTGCCTTCTTCATCATCATAGATGGTTGGCAGATACGTATAAAACGTGATGGTGTCACCGGGTTTGAGTTTGTTAAGGTCAATCTTTCTCACCACCACGACGTCATTGATGTTGATTTCGGGTTCCATGGAATCAGAAACGACTGCATAATTCCGAAACCCCACAATGTCAATGGCTTGGTCAGGAAAAAAGATTTCCAATACAATAAATAGCGTCAAAATGGACGCTAGGATATAGAAGATGATGTTATTCAGAGTCAAATGTCGTTTCATGTTTCACCTAATCAAAAGGCCTATTCTTATGATCTCAGAAAGGCCCAAAAGTTTTTCTTCTTATTCTTTTTCTTTTGATTCGCCTTATCCTTGTCTCTGATGTAGAGATAGTAGAGAATCGATAATACCAGTGCATGTGATGTGAGCATCACAAGATATCCTCTGGTATTGGATGATACATAAGTCAGCGTTCCGGCAAGGCTTGCTTTTCTGACAAAGAAACCTTCAATCTCATCAAATGTATTGACATCTTCAGATGCAATATAGCCATCTAGAGTGGTTGTTACAGTCTCATCTTCTAAGTTGAAGGAATCAACACGTTCTACCCAATAGACATTACTACCAAACTTACCGTAAATGACGACTAAATCACCGACTTCTAGTTTTTCTGGATCAAATTTTTCAATCAGAACAACAGTTGCACTAATTTCAAAACCCGTTTCATCAACGACAACTTCTTGGTCAATGGGGACTGCAATGACATTGGTATAACGAACTAAACCAAGACCACGATCCGGTAAAATCATTGGAATGGAAATATAGATCAAATGCAGGATTGCAATGGCAAATAATACCCAATACAAAACTTTCTTATTGATTTTAAATTTCTTCTTATCTTTTTTTTTGGTTTGTGAATTCGGAGTGACAGAACCTGCTTCTTGTCTCCTTAACTGAGCAAGCAGTTCATCTGTCGTTAAAAAATCTGTCAAGTTAGCACGTCCTATAGTTCAGTTTGCGGTTTTCCTTTTTTGTCTGACTTGACGATGAATACGATAGCACCAATGATGACGATATTCACACCGACAGCTGCAATTCCAAAGGGACTCTTTAGAAATTGCAAAACTGCACCAATCGCAGGAATGTGGAACCAATAGACTCCAATGACATCTTGATCTCTCAATGTCCATGTGTCTGCTACAGTGCTACCATAGCGATTGGTTCTAAAGATGCGATTCCCATTGCCATCTGTTGAAATGGAATGAATGTAGTGCGTGACATATTCTTTTGTGCCGTTGTAATCAATATCCGCTTCAAAGGTGATGATATCTCCTACTTCTAGGTTATCTAGATTAGGGTTGGTAGCAACCACCATGTCGTTGACATTCAGTACGGGTTCCATACTTTCAGTGATGACAACAAAGGGCTTGAATTGGAAGATTTTGATGGTCATCGTTGGTAAGAGTGCTTCAATCATGATGTAGAAAAGAAGCAACCCGGCAACGACAAAGAAAAGGATAGTTCCGATTAATTTCGAAGTTTCTTTCTTTTTAGCTAGATCCACGATATCATTCTCCTATGAAATATTTCATATCGAAGAGATTATATCATAAAACCTTAAAAATGTTAATGTTTGTTCATCATAATCAATCATTTGAATACAATATCCAGTAGGATTCTGATCCTAGATCTCCAGGAAATATACCCGTCGATGTTTGAATTGCGATGTATGCAGTGTTATCGTAGATTGCAATATCATCAGTGAAATATGTATTATTTTCTTGATAATAGAGTGTTCCAACTCGGTTCCATGCATCAGGTAGGGTTCCTGGTTCAATGAAATCATTCGCGTTTGATGCGTTGACAACAACATAAGCAAACTGATTAAAGAAGACATAATCGCCTTGTTGATACACATTGAAGCCATGCCACTCGGAATCATTGACCCTGTTCCAAACATCATATGCAGTACCAGGCTCATAGGTATTCGCTCTACTCACATTGACGACTTTATAGGGATAACCTTCATGAAACACATGCTGATTAGATGCATAAACATTATAGGGTTGATACGTATCTGTATCGACACGATTCCATGCATTGTAGGTTGTTCCGGGTTCATTTAAGTTTGCATTGCTGACGTTGTAAACACGATAGATTCCATCACTATGTCTGACATGTTCATCAGCTGTGTAGACATTGTACCATTGCCATAAATCGGTATCGATTCTATTCCATGCATTGTATGCAGTACCTGGAATGTTTGCTTTAGCATTGGCTGAATTCATTGCCTTAAAAATTCCACCATTGTATTGAATAATCGTTCCAACGCTATAATTGGTTGAAGGATTATAAGTGGGTAGATTAATGCTTTGCCATGAATTGTGTGAGGAAGGAATGTTGCCTTGTGTGTAATATTTTGCTCGGTAAAATTGTCCTAGATAGGAAACAATATCATCTTTAAGATAAACCATAGATGATGACCAAGCAATTGAACCGACCTGTTTCCAACTACCATTGGTTCCTGGTGTCGAGTTTAAACCATATCCAAGGACTGCCTTATAGAGTATTCCTTGATAAAGCACATAATCATTGAGTGCATATGTACCATAAGAAACCCAATCGATAGATCCAAATCGTTTCCAATGATTTGATGTACCTGGTGCATTTGTATTTAAGCCGTAATTGAGGACTGCTTGATAGATGTGGTTGTTGTGTAAAACATAATCACCTAGAACATAACTTTGACTAGATGACCACTCAATTGAGTGCATGTTAAACCAACCATTCACATTCGTACCTGGTAGTGAACCGTTCGCAGAGCCTGATTTCAGAACTTGAAAAAATTGATTGTTATAAAGAACAACTTGATTGTCTGAGTAAGTGTTTGTTGCTCGATATTCATGAGTGATTTCATTGAATGATCCGTAAGGTGCTGCAGAGGGAGGAGGTGCAGTTGCATAGCCTCCATTGATGATTTGATAGATGGTGCCGTCATACCAGACATAGTCTCCGATGGAGTAGGTATCCCCTAAAACATATTCTGGAATACCTTCTGGAGCACCAGCAGCAAGTCCCCATTCACCAAC
>Ga0209835_1001507_pt1 | contig 12858 bp, 10 predicted proteins | sample LakKivwa52mmetaG_FD_184138 | JGI IMG/M metagenome (GOLD analysis project Ga0209835, IMG submission 184138) | Anoxic lake water microbial communities from Lake Kivu, Rwanda to study Microbial Dark Matter (Phase II) - Lake Kivu water 52m metaG... | ecosystem: Environmental > Aquatic > Freshwater >...
CTCCAGAGGCTTCATGACGATGAACTAAGCCTAATTCTCCAACTTTTAAGGGGAAATCCTTATAGGAATGAATGTCGCGTTTGTAAACAAGCATCCCACCTGGACAGTTCATTGGTTTAATCGCGAACTCTTGTTCGTCGATTTCAGAAACATACATATTTTCCCGGTAGTTAAACCAGTGACCCGAAACCACCCATAAGTCTTTGTTCAACATAATTGGCGTTTGAATTAAGTGATAGCCGTGTTTGACATGGATTTTATACCAAAAGTTTTCGAGTTCGCGACGTAAAATCATTCCTTTTGGAAGCCAGAAAGGAAAACCGGGACCGTATTCGCTTAACATGAATAAATCCAACTCTTTCCCGAGTTTGCGGTGGTCACGTTTTTTCCGTTCTTCTAACCAATATAAGTGTTGGTCCAATGCTTCTTTATTGAAAAACGAAGTTCCATAAACACGAGTCAGTTGTTTGTTTTTCGAATCTCCCCGCCAGTATGCACCAGCAAGGGATAACAGTTTAAAATGACGAATCCACTTCGTTGAGAGTAAATGGGGCCCGCGACATAGATCGGTAAAATCACCTTGGCGGTAAGTAGAAATCGTTTCTCCATCTGGAAATGATTCAATCAATTCGACTTTATAGGGGTCATCTTGAAAGAATTGAAGTGCTTCTTGTTTCGAAAGAATCGACTTTTCAATCGGTTGATTTTGTTCTGCGTATTTATGCATCACCTTTTCAATTTTGGCTAAGTCACTTTCCGTCAACACATCTTCTCCTAAGTCGATATCATAGTAGAATGCATCTTCAACAGTGGGTCCAACCCCGAATTTTGCTTGCGGATACATGCTCTTAACTGCTTGTGCGAGTAAGTGAGCCGTGGAATGACGCAAAACTTCAATACTTTCTACATCTTGATCGGTGAGGATGCGAACCGATGAATCGTGATCGAGTCTTCCATTTAAATCAAACACATCGCCATCGATTTGAAGGGCAATGGCTCGTTTTTTTAGTGAAATACTAATCGATTCAATGAATTCAAGTGCAGAAATGGGTTGTTCGAATGCTTTTTTGGAACCATCAGGTAAAGTAATTTGAAACATAAAAAAAACCTCCTTAAAAAATAAAAAAATCGCCCTTGTGAAAGGACGATTCATCGCGGTACCACCTTACTTCCAAGCTTATCACTTGGCGCTTGTCTCCTTAACGCGGAAAACGGACTGGATTAGAGTCAACTCTGAGGGGGTAACGTCTTTTATCTTAGCATTGGCTTTCACCATCCCAATGTCGCTAAACAGAAGAATAAAAGGGTCATGTTCTCTTCACTGTGTTACTGAATATTATACGAACTTATCTTTGTTTGTCAAGTTGTTTGTGTGGGCTTTTCTAGGATTTCGAATTCCGTTGTTAATTCGCGAATCCGTTCAAAAATCCGCGCTGCTTTGGTCTTTTCGAGGATGGAGTCATTCAGGACCATCGCTTCAATTAAAGTCTTCATTTTTAAATTGGATGAAAAGAAGGTTGGTTTATAATCGAGAAGTCGATGTTGCAAAATTGGACCTAAGATTTCATCGCGAATGAATGCGGATGGGCTTTCGCCTCCAAAGTCATCTAAGAATAAAACCGGAACTGTTTTTAACCGCTCGATAAGAGAGGATAATTGGTTACTTCCAATGAGAGATTTCATTTCTCGAACTAAATCGGGATAATAAGCAAAGCTCACATCCACATTTTTCTTTGCCAGTTCATTTGCTAGACAAGCTAAGATGTATGTTTTACCGCTGCCGTAAAGCCCAGAAAGATAGAGCCCTTTTTGGAGGGTCGATTTCGGATATTGAGTTAAAAAATCAACCATGAAACGGTAGATTTCTTTCCGCTTTGAACTCAAAAGCTCCATGTCTGCCATATCTGCCTCAAACACCCGTTTTGGAACATATAAAGCATCGATCTTACGTTTTCTAGTATTCTTTTGATTGTGTTGACAAGGTTCGTAAACCAAAATGGCTGATCCATTTTCCATCGCTAGGGTGGGTGTCATGCCAACCATTGGAAGACTACATTGATCTAGCCCTTCACAAGCCTGACATTGTTCATGCTGTTCCCGATACGTTAAAAACACATTGAGAGATTGCATGATTTGTTGGTGAGTTAAGTCATGTTTCATGACAAAAACTCGAATCGAAGGAACTTCGAGTAGTTGTTCAATGGTTTGATCGGGATCAAATTTTTTCGGTATTTGGGCTAGGTATTCACTGATTTTTTTCATGCGGACTCCCCTTTTTTATTCGATGGATGCTAGATAATCATCCAACCATGAAACTTCGACATCGACGGTTTTTTGAGATTTCTTTTTCCCAACCTGTTTTTTCTTATCAAACTCACTGGCTAAATGCTTGACATAATCCATCGCCGCTTCGACGGATGTAATTCCAGCATGAATCCATTGGAGGGCTTCTTTTTCAAGATATTCGAAAGAAGGCAATTTCCCATTTGTGAAACCAAAGACGTACGCGATTAAAACATTGAGTACGTGTTTGTTAATCCCAGATTGATCTAAAACAGAGGCAATCGTATGTAAATCTTTCGTCGCCACTTTCCCATTTTGGAGATCTTCTAATAATGTCTTTGGATTGACGGCTTGGAAGTACGCCACGGGATCCTTCGGTCGTTCTTTGGTACGAGGAAGGGCTTCTTGATCATCAAAGGGAATCTCTCTTCGAACTTTTATTTTGTATTGATCTTTTGCTAATAAAGATAAGCGATCGAGATTCACGCGTAAGGTAACGTCTTCCACGGCTTTGACGTACACGTCTTTCATTTCCAACTCATCGAGGCCGTAGACATAAACAAGATTCGCAATTTTTTGTTTTACAGGTTCTGTAAATTGAGCTTCGTCGAAAAAGCCTTTCGGAATGCTGTCAATAAACAAAGCGAAATCAAAGAATTCATTGCTGAGTTGGATGGAACTAGGTTTCGAACCATTGATGAGATCCCCTTGGAAGGGAGCCGGTTCTGAGGGAAGTGATTGAAACACTTCGTTAAATGATTTTGATATGTCTTGATGAAGTTCTGTACGAACCGTTTGTATTTGAAACAATTTGAGAATCTTTTTAAATCGGTTTTCTGTCAAAATCGCTTGTAAATATCCTCCTAACAAGCCATCGTTGACAAAAGCATTCGGGCTAAGTGGAGATTTCAGTTCATAATAAAAGGTATCTTCGAGGATAGATGTCTTCAACAAGCCAATCGCTTCTAAACGTTGACGATACACTTCAATCCGATTGATGTTTTGCGAAAATAAGCTTTCTAAATCGTGATGTTGGTAGATCTCCGAACAAAGACTTTGACGATTCACCAACGAAAGTAACAAAAAATACAGCGTCATCGCCCCATGACCCATAAGCGGTTGATAGAGCAGTGTGATGATTTGCTGATCGAAACTATTCGGTAAGGTTTTTAGAAAAACCAAAAACGGATCTGCTCGACGTAAAGCTCTACTCATGCTTTACCGTCCTCGATTCTTTAAACGTTTATCCAGTTCGGAATAGATGCGTACACAGAGTTTTTTCGGCCGACCAAAGCCAAATACGGAAAACACATTTAATTTGATGTTAATATGTGTCTCAATCGGACTCATTTGAAGCGCAGTAATGATTGCTTCATAGCCATTGCCGATACAATCAATTTCGCCATAGGTTTGATCAAACCCTCGGATTTCAAAGCCGATTATTTTACCAACTTCTTCAATCGCTGCTTTGGCTTGTGCAAAACTATTCCGATAACTTCTTGTTCGTAAATCGGCATCGCTGTGTAATTCTCTTGTTTCACAACTTGTTTGGAAAAAATTAGCCATGGTAGTTCCCCCTTACTGTATCTAACCATTGTTTCACTTGTCGTTTGGTTTTCAATCTCGAACCGTGATTATCAATCACAACATCCGCTTTTGCGACTTTATCTGCTAAAGAGTCTTGAGCTTGAATTCGTAAAATAGCTTCTTCTTTTGAAAACTGATTTCGATGCATTAATCGATTGATTTGATCCGTTTCTGTGGCGGAAACGACAAGGATTTGATCAAATAAATCTTCATACTTCGCCTCATATAATAGCGGGACGCTGACCACGAATAAGGAATGATTCGCTTTTTGTTCTTGAAGATAGCGAATGATTTCATCCCGAACTTGTGGATGACTCAGTTGATTCAACCGGACTCGCTTAGAGGAATCTTGAAAGACAATCTTACCTAATGCTTTAAAATCAATCGCTTGATTGTCCAGTAAAATCGACGAACCAAATTCAGAAACGATATCATTATACAATACAGAGCCAATCTTTGTCAGTTGCTTATAAATAAAATCTGCATCAATGACCACGACACCTGCTTCGATAAGCATCGACTCCACCAGTGATTTTCCTGATGCAATGCCCCCAGTGAGTCCTATCACTCGTAACGACTTCTCCCGTATCCCTTGACAAGAGGGGCAAAGATAGGTCCCTCGGGTTGCCACTTTTGTCTTGATGATGGGGGTATGACAGATTAGACAAGGTTGATGAACGCGTTGGTGGACAAAAAGCTCATTTTGAAATCGACCCGTTACTCCTAGAGAAGATACATAACTGCGAATAGTGGTTCCACCTAAATCGATGGCTTTTTTTAAAACCGCTTTACTTGCTTGCGTCAGGAGAAGCGTTTCATACTTTGCTAGATCACAAGCTTTTGTAGAAGGATGTACTTTCGCTAAAAATAAGACTTCATCTACATAAATATTTCCCAGTCCGGTTAGGACGGCTTGATCGAGAAGAATCGCTTTGATAGGTCTTTTTGATCGATGAATACACTCATATAGATAAAGGGAATCATCATCGAGTAAAAACGGTTCTTTTCCCAAAGAATGGTTTTCTAAATATGAGTCATACTCTGAGGGTTGAATCCACTCCATTGTTCCAAACTTCCGGGTATCATGATAGTGTAATTCGCTCCCATCGGTAAAACGGAAGATGGTGTGGACATGTTTGCTTTTTTCTGTAGTCGATGTGTAAAAGTAATATCTTCCTTCCATCCGAAGATGGCTAACAAGATAGCCCACCTGTAAGTCAAAAAACAAGTACTTCCCATAACGTGAAATTGCTTGAATCGTTTGATTCTTGAGATGTTGAACGAACGCTAAAAAGTCGCCTTGGACCATTTTTGAATAATAAAGGTCTACATGAGCGATTGTTTTTCCTACGATTAAGGTTTCGAGTGTGCGGCGTACCGTTTCAACTTCGGGTAGTTCAGGCATTACTTGACCTCATATAAATTATTTCCAAATCCGCCTTGTGCAACCAAAGGTACAGAAAAAGGAGTAACGTGGGATAGATGATACATAACCATCGTTTCAAATGCATCACGTTCTTCTTGAAGCACATCAAAGACTAGTTCATCATGGATTTGAAGTAAGAGTTTGGATTGAAATGGGGTTGTTTCGATGGCTTTTTGAATTTGAACCATGGCCATTTTTAAAAGGTCTGCAGCGGTACCTTGAATCGGAGCGTTCATCGCCATTCGTTTCCCGAATTCACGAACTTGATAATTTGCATCTTGGACTTCAGGAATATAGCGACGTCTATGAAACAGGGTTTCGACGTAACCTTGTTCTTGGGCTAGTTTGATTTGCAAATCCATAAATGTCTTGATTTCTGGGAACGTTTGGAAGTATTGCTGAATAAATTGTTCTGCTTGTTTCAAAGGAATTTGCAAATCTTCTGATAAGCCCCAAGGCGTTTTTCCATAAATGATTCCGAAATTAATCGCTTTCGCTTGACGCCGTTTTGCGTCCGTTATGGTTTCTTCTTGGAAAATCTTCTTAGCGGTATGGACGTGAACATCTTGATTATGAACAAAAGCTTCCTTCAGTCCTTGGCAATCTGCCATTTCTGCTAAAACTCTGAGTTCGATTTGCGAGTAATCAACCGAATAGAGTTGATGTCCTGGCTTAGAGATAAAGATTTTTCTTAACTCACGGCCTTCTTCCGTCCGGATGGGGATGTTTTGTAAATTCGGTTCAATCGAAGACAATCTTCCGGTCTGTGCCACCATTTGTTGATAGATGGTATGAATCTTTCCATCTTCTTTTAATCGAAGGGCGTTTTTTAATCCTTCATAGTATGTGGAGTAAAGTTTTGTAAGACTCCGGTACTCAATAATGGGAGAAATGATGGGATGAAAGCCAACGAGTTGGTTCAATACAGAAATATCTGTGGAATATCCACTTTTATTTTTTTTGTAATAAGGTAAGTTAAGTTTCTCAAATAAAATGATTCCTAGTTGCTTAGGGCTATTGATATTAAAGGGTTCTTCCGCGTGGTGATAAATTTGTTTCTCGATTTCTGAAATCCGTGACGCCAGAGATGTCCCCAACTCATCAAGGACCGTTTCATCCACGGAGATTCCTTCTTTTTCCATGAAAGCTAAACTTCTGGATAGAGGAAGTTCCATTTCTTGATAGAGCTGAGTTTGATTGTTTTCACGATGTTTTTGTGTTAACACGGGTTGAAGAGAATGGATTGCTCGAACTTTGGAAGTAATGTGATTCGCTAGAATGTCTATGGAATCAGGAATGGCTTTTTTCGCACCCTTGCCAAAGATTTCTTCATCGTAAGCAACATCATGGTAGTCAAATGCACTACAAACAACACGAAAATCATCTTTAGTTGAATTGGGGTTGACGATGTATGACGCAAGTTTTAAATCAAAGACAACGCCTTCAAAATCATACCCAAGCCAAAGCAAAGCAACTTTTTGGGCTTTATAATCATATGTATATTTTTCTATTTTCGGGTTTTTTAACAATTCTTGAAGAGTCAAACTTTGTTCGAAAATGGAAAATGGAATGTAATACAGTTTTTGATCCATTTGCATCCCTAACCCAATCGGTTTGGCGATATGGTAGTTTTCGCCGAATAACTCCAAATAGACGGTAATGGGACCTTTTTTTGGAATCACGATGTCTTCCGTTCGATGAATAAAAATTGCTTTCGAATCGTTAGCAACTACTTTTGGTTTCGCAATCTCGAGTTTTCTTAAAAATGTGTGGAGTTCCATGGTTTGATAAAAGTTGCGGAGTTGTTCATGAATCACATCACGTTTAGCGAGATTTTTGGGGATTTCATTATCGAAATCGACGACAATCGTCGCGAGTACTTTGGAAAATTTAGCTTGCTCTTCATAGGTGATTAATCGCTCTTTCAGTTTTCCAGCTAGAGATTCCTTATGTTCGAGTACTTTTTCTAATGAGCCGTATTCTTGTAATAACTTGACCGCTGTCTTTTCTCCAATGCCAGGTACTCCTGGAATGTTGTCACTTACATCGCCGACAAGTCCTTTAAAATCGGTCATTTGATGGGGATGAATGCCTAAACGTTCATATAGGCTTTCTGGAGTATACTCTTCGACTTCTTTGAGTCCCTTTTTGGAAATAATTTGTTTCACTTTCGGATTCAAAAGTTGAAATAAATCCCGGTCATTCGATAACACTTCAATCGCATCATATTCATCGATGCGATGTTTAATCATGTATCCCACAATATCGTCTGCTTCAAAACCGGATTGCTCATACCGAGGAATCCCTTGAGCATCTAAATAATCTTTAATATAAGGAATTTGTTCGATTAGCTCAACCGGAGGTTCTTTCCGCGTTCCTTTGTATTCTTCAAACATCAGGTGTCGATGCGTCGGTCCTTTTGAATCAAAAGCAACTAAGATATCGGTGAAATCCATTTGCAGGATTTGTTGGAAGGCTGAAACAAAACCAAAGACAGCATTGGTTGTTTGGCCTAACTGATTTTTCATCAAGGTGCCCGATGTGCTGGTCGCGTAATAACTTCGAAATAGCAAATTCATGCCATCAATGACGAGTAGTTTTTTCATGAATGCCTCACTTTCAGATTGAAAAAATGCACACGAACGTATGCATTGGTTTAGCTTTTGTCCGTTTTCACCCGATTACGGTCATAAACAACGAAAAGACCTTTTAAAATCAAGGTTTCATCGACTAACACGGATTCCTCTAAATGCGGGGAAATCAGTTTGGCATGCCCTCCCGTTAAGATGACTGGTAAATCTCCACGAGATAAACTTCGCTTAATCCGACGAATCATCCCATCAATCATGGAAGCGTGTCCAAAAATGAGACCACTTTTGATACAATCTGCTGTGTTGGTCCCTAAGAGTTTCTGTGGACTTTCTAACTCAATTTGTGGTAATAAAGATGTCTTCGAAATCAACGCATTCTTGGAAGTAGTTAATCCCGCAGTAATGATGACCCCTTTAATCGTTAATTGGTCAATATAGGTAAAGGTGGTGGCAGTTCCTAAATCAATGACAAGCGCTGATTTTCCATAAAATGAAGTGGCTGCGACAGCGTTAGTAATCAAATCAGCTCCTACTTCCCGAGGATTGTCTGAATTGATTTTAATACCTGTCTTTACACCCACTCCTAAAAACAAAGGAGTGATTTGAAACCTTGTTTGGAAATATTCTCGGAAAACATCGTTTAATTCAGGAACAACCGATGAAATAACCACAGCATCGACTTGTTTGACAAACCCGTCTAGCGTGATGGCATATTCATCTGTGGATTTATTTTTTTCAGTGTTGAGTCGAACAACACGGTATAACGTAACTTCATCAAGGGATAACCCAATCGAAATCGTAGTATTCCCAATATCAATCAGAGCTAACACATCATCACCTACCCTTCAGAAGCTTCGCTACTCATTGCGGACACTAAGCGATCAGTAACAACCGCGCCGATGGATCCAGCTAAGAGAGCTTCCACAAGACTGTTGGTGATTAATACACCCCAAACAACTTGAAACGCTGCGCCAAAGGAATTGATCGTGGCCATGAAATCTAAAGCACCTTGATACTCACTGCCTGAACCAGCAGCGATTTGCGACCAGGTTGTATTTCCTAAAAGTACCGGAAAAGCCGTAATCATCATCGGTAAAACCATCAGAGAATGTACGATGGTTAATAAGAAGAAACTAACAACTAAAGCAAATAACCGATTCTTAATCCATTTTTCGAACAAGCGATATACATCGTAGATCAAGAGTCCAAAGATGAAACGAGGCAGAATCGAAACCCAGGGGAATACAAACAAAAAGTCAAACCCATACGAGGTAAAGGCACGAGCGAAAGAAGCAAAGCCAAAGGTTAACCCTAAGATAATCGCACTTTTTCTACCGAGTAAGACTCCCCCAATTAAAACGGGAAGATGAATCAAGGTTGCGGATACACCCGCTAATGTGATAAAGCCAATGTTTGGGACAAACCCCATCACAATAATGATGGCGATGAACATCGCTAAGATGGTCATCTGACGCACTTTCGATTGATTTTGCATCCAAATAGTATTCATTTTTTTCCTTTCCAAGCCACATTTTTGTGGTCTCCTAAGTGTCTATTTTTTTGTTCTTTAGACGTTATTTTTAATTTCTTGAATCTTTGCAAAATCGAGTTGCTTTAGTATTGCTAGAATCACTGATTTTACCGCTTGATAATCATCTAAATGGATCATGGATGTTGTCGAATGAATGTATCGCGAAGGCATTCCGATCGTACACACAAGTACCCCATCCCGAGATAATTGCACTTCAGCGGCATCTGTACCACCTAATGATTTGTAGTATTGAAAGGCAATGTTATTGGCACGCGCGGTTTCTTCGACAAATTGTAACATCCCACGGTGCATGATTGCTTTCGGGTCGTGGAAGCGAATCATAAAGCCCCCACCTAGTTTTCCACCAACATCACTATCTTCAAAAGTATCCGCGCAAGGAGAACAATCGACGGCGATGAATAAATCTGGTTTCACTAGGTAGCTGCTGGTTTTCGCACCACGCAATCCCACTTCTTCCTGAACATTCGCACCGCAATACAACTTGCATGGTAATTCGGCCTTATTGACAGATTGTAAAATATCAATCGCCATGGCTGTACCAAAACGATCATCCCATGCTTTAGAGACGATTTTCTTTTCATTTTTTAAGACGGTGTAGTCATTGCGAAACACGATTTGTTGTCCAATTTTGACTCCTAAGTCGATGGCTTCCTGTTTGGTATCACAGCCGATATCAAGTAAGAAGTCATCAAAATCGGAGACTTGCTTCGTCGCCCCATCACGTAATAAATGAGGGGGTTTCGCGCCGACAACTCCAGGAACTTTCTCGCCATTATCTAAGATGACATCGAGATGTTGACTAATCATTACTGGGGGATTGACTCCACCCATGGGAACCATTTTTAAGAATCCTTTATCGGTGATTCCAACAACCATCGCTCCCACTTCATCCATGTGTCCAGCAATCATGACAACCGGACCACTCTTTTGAAGATTGACTCCTCCAAAAATCGAGCCGAGTTTATCTAAAACGATTGTTTCAGCGATCGGTTCGAGCATTTTTTTGACATATTGGCGAACATACTTCTCATGTCCGGATACTCCAGGTAATTCTACTAAATCACGATAAAATGGTTGTAACATACATCCTCCTAATGACAAATAATTTGGTAAATCCATTTTCCTTGAGTTTTGAACTTGGTTTCAAATTCCGTCTCAACATTTTCTATTTCAGGATGAGAGTGAAGATCAAGAATGATGGAATCCACCGAGTGATTGGTTTCCACAAAAGACATCATCGAATCCATGAAAAAAGGGAAATTGTCGGTTTTGAAACGAATAGGCGCATCCGGTTTGCGAACTAGGCGATATTTTGCTAAATAAGTTGGAAACGTTAAACGACGTTTCTTCTGTTTGGTTTTTGGCCAAGGATCAGAAAAATTTAAATAGATGCAATCCAACTCGTTTTGATCGAAGATGGTTTCAATATCTGCCGCGTCAAACCACAGTAATTTCAGATTCTTTACCTGATGAGGAATGGCTTTTTGTAGTGCTTTCAATAAAACCGAATCATATTTTTCCATTCCGATAAAATTGATTTCTGGATGTTGGAGTGCTAATTCGAGTAGAAATTTACCTTTCCCCATCCCAATTTCTAAATGAATCGGTTGTCTGTTTTGAAATAGCTGATTCCACTTTCCCTTCCAATCGGTTGGTTGTTGGACAACATACATGGAATCTTCTTGTAAAATCGTTTGTGCTTCCTTGATTTTCCGTAAGCGCATAATTACCCCGCTAAAGCAACGATGCTTTCTGCGTAGATAGCTGCCGCTTTTAACATATCATCAATGATGAGATATTCATTGGGTTGATGAGCTAAATCTTCTGCGCCAGGGTAATTCGGTCCAAATGCTACTGCTTTTTTTAGTGTTCTTGCATAGGTACCGCCACCGATGGTCAAAAGTGGGGTTTGGGTATCGCCAGTATACTTAATATAAGCATTATGTAGTACTTGAATGAAGGGATCTTTTGGTGAAATATAATGGGGATCACTCTTACGATGTGAGATAAATTCAAATCCAAAGGAGTTCGCCAGTTTCTTAGCACCGTCAATGAGTTCATCAAATGGATACCGAATCGGATAACGGATATTACATCCGACTCGTAGAACTCCATTAACCGTATGGACAAAGGCTGTGTTAAGTGTTAAATCCTTCATTTCTTCATCATGATAATTAATTCCAAGTTTTACACCATAGTGGTCAAAATTGAGGTGATTAGCGATAAATGTGATGATGTTATGTTGGGAGTGGTTTTTTAAAAACTCAATCATTAGGAATATCGCATTAACCCCTAAATAAGGCCAAGCAGCGTGTGCGTTTTTACCATAGATTGTATAAGTGCTCCCATCGACATCGCCTTGGTATTGGTGTTCTGATAAGAATAGTCTAAATTCTTTTTGTAAGTCTTTTTTCAATACTGCGACACACTGGTCAGGAACAACATTGTATCGATCTCCTGCTTCTAAAGAGACAACGACATCATCGTTCAAAGATTGTATCAAGTCAAAACTGAAATTCCCTTTTTCGCCATAAATCAACGGAAATTCAGCGTCAGGCGCAAAGGCAACATCAGGCATCGTTTCTTTTTCTAAATAGCGTCGAATGCAGCGCATGCCTGATTCTTCATCACACCCAAGGATTAACCGCACGGTTTTTTTCAAAGGTATGTTTTGGTCTTGAATCATGCGCATAGCAATATAGGCAGCCATGGTGGGCCCCTTATCGTCCATGGCTCCACGAGCAATCATCTTACCCTCTTTAAGAGTCGCAGAGAAGGGTTCTACTTCCCATTTGCCACCAGTAGGAACGACATCCAAGTGTCCAAGAATCCCGACAATCTCATTGCCAAAAGGCATTTCGATATGTCCTGCATAATGATCGATATCCTTCGTGATAAACCCATCTTTACTAGCCATTTGAAGGGTGTAATCCAACGCATTTCGAATCGCTTTTCCAAAGGGATATTCCGTATTATCGGGTTGATATTGATCGAGTACAGACGGAATCTGCAAAAGTCCTCTCGTCTTGTCAATAAACTCCTGTTTGTATTGTTTTGCAATTTCATACCAGTTCATGTATGGCACCACCTCTCGAAGTTTTATTGTATCATATTTTCCCATGCTTTGCATGAAAAGTGTGAAAAACATATGAAGAAACCCTTAATAGGGGGGCGAGAAACCGGCTTTCATTGACATTTTTACATTCCTTAGTATAATGAGAAGTAAGACGAAATTAATCAAGCGAGGAATCGCTTTAGGAGATAGAAATGATTCGTAAAATTGTCATGAAAAATTTAACTTGTGGAAGTTGCATCCATAAGATTGAGCGACGGGTAAATCGGCTCCCTTACGTGAATAGCGCTAGTTTTAATTATGCGAACCAAATTTTGCTAGTCGATTTTAAAGAAGAATATGAGGA
>Ga0209835_1001508_pt1 | contig 12857 bp, 10 predicted proteins | sample LakKivwa52mmetaG_FD_184138 | JGI IMG/M metagenome (GOLD analysis project Ga0209835, IMG submission 184138) | Anoxic lake water microbial communities from Lake Kivu, Rwanda to study Microbial Dark Matter (Phase II) - Lake Kivu water 52m metaG... | ecosystem: Environmental > Aquatic > Freshwater >...
ACGGATTGACCAAAAAAAAATGTAGTTTTGCTCATAGTAGTTTGATATTAGCGAAGCAAAACTACTAAGAAAAGGAAGCCGGGCTATTATGGCCTGGCTCCTTTTAAATTTTTACCGGACAACAATGATTTATAATTTTGAAATTAATATAGAATATCTTTCTTTAAGTTTCTTACCTGCTGAGCGTTATCGGTATCATAATCAAAAAGCAAATTGCCATTGCTACGATACATCAGCACATAATTTAAGGGATACCACCAGAGGGCTTTTCCCACTTTAACCCCCGATAGGATATCCAGCCGTGCATCACCAGACTCGAGCATGACAATTTTTATTTTGGCATCTTTATTCACTTGCATCATATCAATAGAAAGCCCCTTTGGGTTTTCGGTGCGTATGGTAACGATGCCATCTTCGTTTTTGATGAAAAGTATGCTGCCGATAACCCTGTAAATGTTTGGAAAATCCTTTTTGAAGGCTGGATTGTACCGGTCGAGGATCTGTTGAACTTCAACCCCTTGTATGCTGATGTCGCTGGATTTAATCAGGTTGATGGCGGCAAACATACCAGCAATGGTCTTCTCGTATTTCTGCTGAACCAGACGGTCGTTCTCTTCTTTCAGCATTGTGCTGAGGTCAAATTCGCCACCGGCAGCAAATGAAGCAGCGGCGACGTTCATTCCTGTATTCCTGTTGAATGCGCCGGTTATCAGGATCTGGCCATCTGCGCTGGTGGAAATGCCAAATGTGTTGAATTCAGCACTTTCGAAATATAACTCATTGCCCACATGCCGGCCTGAAGAGGAGAACTTCGCCACGAAATTCAGGCTGTTGTTCTGATTTATAGTATCGAGATTTGCTCTCGAAAGCCACTGAATATTACCTCTCTTGTCGAAGTTAGCGAGAAAAAGATCAGCGTTGTTTTCAGAAATAACGGAGTATCTGCCAATTTTCATTTCGCCTGAAAAAGTTCCGGCCACCAAAGCATCGCCGGATGGTGTTATCAAAGTTGTGTAGGCCAACGCTTTTCCTTTTCCCGAACTTTTGTTGAACCAAACCGGTTGCCCGCTGGGATCAATGAGCAGAGCAAACATTGACGGATCAGCGCTACCAGATTCTGCAATGGTTTTGTAATTGAATTTTTGTGTAAAATAACCGGTAACCAGCGCTTCACCTACCTGATTAAAAGCAATATCAGAAAGATTATCGCCGCGGTTGCCCCCTCCGGTAATCAGTTCCTCCCAAATTTCCTGCTTCGTTTTTGCATGGCTGTAAAAATTGTTCAGTGGGATAATTTCTGCTTCAGCATCGGCAAATTGCGGCATGGTCATTCCAATCGGGGCATTGATAAAGGTAGGGTCAGCAATGACGAATTTCCGTCCGTTCACCATTACAAAATCGCCCGGAACCTCTTCGCTGAAGGCGACTGCAGTGGCCAGATGTCCGGGGTATTTAATTCCGGCAACATCCAGCCCGGTGAGGCTGCGGACAAGGTAAGCAAACAGCACCGAGCGGTCTTCGCAATCGGAATATGGGTAAAAAAACAGCTCATCGGAGAAGAAGAATTTCTCGAAACCAAACTGATCCTGGTCGGTTTTATAGTCGAAAGCAGTCTGTACAAATCTCAGCAAAAAGCCAACCGATTCCAATTGCGATTTTCCGGAAATCAATGGAGCAAGACTTTCAACCAGGGAATTTTTTAGCTCTGTCGAAATCATGGCTTCCAGATAGACTTTAATGTCTGCCTGCGGATAATCCCTGTAGAAATCAATAATATGACTATTGTAGCTGATCTTCATTGAGTGCGTTTCATCATTTTTTACAAAACTGAGATTTCTCGAACCCGACTCCTCCCCTATCATCAAAGCCTTGTAAATGTTCAGATCGAAAATGCGGCGGGCATCAGGGAAATCATTTTCATAACTGAAAAGCCGCTCTGTTTCCCCCTCCATCAGGTAATAAGGCTGATTATTAAAAGTGAAAAAACTTCGGCCGTACACCTGATTGACCATCGGGAGCAGCACGAAAATTTGATCTTCGTGGTATGCAAGCCGGTTGTTGAAACCCGATCGAAGCAATAAAAACCAGGTGAGAAATCTTGCATCATTAACGCGCTGATTTGCAATGCTTCCGGCCACCTGCCTAACCAATTGGTAATATCCCCAATCATTGAGGTTCATCTGGTTGCGGTACTCAAAAATCTGCTCAAGGAGGGAGTTGTAATTCGTATTGCTCAGCTTTTCGAACTGTTTGCTGATGCTCTCTTCGTTAATTGAATCCAGGAGGTTGCATTGCATATTCTGGTCAACCTCAAATGCAAGCAGACTGCCGTAAAAACCCACCTCGATAATATTCACGGGGAATTCAACAGGCTCACTTTTGATGACCCGGGGAGTTGTTGGAACGGGTTTTAGTGCGGGAGTGATTAGTGGCGGTGTCTTAATGTAGGGAAGGGGTTTGGGCGGTGGAGTAGTATCAGGCTCTTCATACACCGGAATCACGTCCGGCTTTGGTTCGACCGGCCGCTCAATACCCCGGAATGCCTGAAACTGGCTCCAGCGTTCGGTAAGATAATCTGCAAATGCTTTATCCTGCTCTTTTACATAATTATCGAATTGCTTTGCAAGATCGGCCATCTGCTTTTCGCGGTCGGCACGGAAATTATTCATCTGCTGCTGTCGCTGTTTTTTCCATTCTCCAAAATCATTTTGCGAAAATGCGCTGATATTCAAACCGATCATCAATGCTGCGAAAAGCATAAACTTCAACCACAAAGTAAGTTTCATGACTTCATTTTTTTTTAGGTGGAATAACTGAAGATGAAAATGATAACAAGTTTACGAAAATTCTCAATAATCGCACCATTTCGTAATGCAGAAAAAAGAAAACCCGGAGAGCAATTGATGCTGTCCGGGTTTACAATTTCAGGATCAATATTCTAATTCACAATCATTTTCTTCGAAATCACTTTTCCATCAATACGCACATTGACGAGGTAAACTCCGGGGATCAATCCTGATAAATCAATCCTGAGCTGGTGTTTTCCCTCATTCATTTGCCTGTCGGTCAGTTTCCTTACCACCTGGCCGGTGATGTTGGAAATATCAACCTGAACGGTCGCAGCCGCCTGGGTGGTAATATCAACGAAAGTGTTTCCTGAGCAGGGATTGGGATAATTCTGAGAAACACTGAAATTGAACGATTCCAGTTCGGCGGTTCCCTGGATTACACCCAGATCGGAGTCGGTGAGAACAAAATTGTCCACAAACCAGAATTGAACCGGGTCGCCCAATTCAAGGGGGTTAATTTGCTGATAGACAAAAGGAATCTTATAACTTCCGTTGCCCTGGTCAAGAACATATTTTGATCCGGCTGCCATAAACGAATTGAACCATGCGGCCGAGAATTGGGAAACATTGTAAAGGTTTGAATAGGTGTTATTGATCACATTGTACCCAATGCAGTAAATATCTGGTTGATCGTTGGTACTGTATTCTTCTATGTTGGTATCAATCCACGAGAAGAAAAGCTTTGTGCCATCAGTTGTAGATGCTACAAAAGGACGATTATCCTCTGAAACCGGGTCTCCGCCGGAGTATGGGAATGAGCCGCGGAAATTGTACATCAGCCCAAGATTGTTGCCCAGCCATTCTTCGCCGCCATCAGGCGAGAAAACATGAAGCATAGCAACCATACCATCACATCCGGCGGCGCCGGTATGGGAGGTGTAAATTGACCAGTCCTGACTACCCACGCCAACACTGAAAATCATGTGAGGATTACCGGCAAAGTCAACTGTTAATCCAAGCTCAAATGCTGTTGTAAACGGAATATCTTCGCGGTCAGGTAGTGGCGGTTCGAAAAGGATCTCTATCAATTCATCGCGCAGGAACTCCAAAACTATCGGTAAACCCCCGGCGCCACCCAATTGCACGTTGTGGGGTCCATCCCACGACTGGCCGCCATCAGTGGTTTTGTAAAGTATCGGGAAGTAGCAGCCATCCGATTCGATGGTGTTTTCACCATTGTTGGATAAATAGGCTATGTATCCGATTTGTCCATCGGGCGAAAAGGCAACTTTGCAATCGGCAACACCCGCAGGATTTCCTGAAACAGGACTAACACCGCCGGCCGGCATGAACTCCAGGTAACGATCCATGTCAAAATCACCGGTTTCGGGGTTAAACGGCCCTTGTGTAATCACCATAAAATCCTGGTATGGTTGCCCTACGCCATTGTTGGACGGATCAACGCAAACGGCAAACCCCTGACTTGTAATTGTAAAAGCATCGGGCACACCCTGTAAAAATTCAGGAGTGGCCGCCACATTATGCTGTGTGGGAGGCTCGGCTGTTGAGAATTTGTGAGCGCCATATCCGTATCCACCCCAGGTTCCACCATTTGAGCCATCCAGTACTGCGGCAAAATATCCAAAATATGCATTGGTAGGATCGGTGTTGCCGGCCGGATTGTAAAAACCACCCTGTGGATAACGAGCATTAAAGGTGGCAGAAGGGGCACTGTAAACCTGGGTGTTTTTGTTCCAGGTAGCGCCACCATCAATCGAATAATCGTAAGCCAGGAATCCTGAGCCGGGTCCGTTTGGTGGTACATTCATCCTGTGAACAAATGAAATTGCATTAATGGCCGGATCTGCCCAAAGATACTGGCGTACACCCAGGAACCCAAATCCATTACCGGATGTCCCCAATTGTCGCAACACAATTGCTCTTTCGCCTGTTTGAGCCGGCGCGGGTAGAGGCGCCGGAACGGGTGCATTACTCGATTGATCTGTGAATTGCCGCTCTACTTTGCGGTAATCCTTCAATCCTTCTCTGAAGTTGATTTTTTGCTGCCCGAATATAGCAACCGCTACCAGCAGGCTCATCGAAATTAGTAAAGTTCTCTTCATAGTTTGTTGTGTTTGTTGATGAATAAAAATGCCGGGTAAAAATATAAATTTCTTCCCGATGTTTAATGTGTCTGAGAAAATTCCAATTCAATTCCGTTGGCTTCCAGAATATCCGGTGGCAGCGTATGACAGCGCTTTAGCCGGTAAATGAAGAAATTCCGGACGTGTTTCTCTCCTTTAAATCCCTGAATGATAACCGGTTCTTCTATTTCGGTGAAATAGGGCGAAAGCGTTGGTAACGGGTCTTTGAAATCCCGGCTGGTGGTTATATAGTATGCGTCAGAAGTTGGATATAGCCCGGGTCTCAACCGGTTGATCCACGAGTATTTATGCAGATTTTTCAGCTCTCCCACACCAATTACATTTTGTCGGGATGGCCTGGCAACATAATAATCAAGATGAGCCCCCGGAAACCATCTCGTAATGATGATCGGGGCCATTGCCGACATTTCTCCTGAAGCGATGTCGTCAATCCTCAGTTTGCGGAACTCTTCAACAAATTTCCGCCAACCCGACATATCCAGTGTTACATCGTGCCGGCCGAGTTTTTTCGGATCTTCACTTGCCTGCTGTCCGATAAAACCGGCTTTGATCTCCGCCAAACCGATGCTAAGTCCGGCAATCATTACCAACGCGCTAATCATTAGCGGCAGTGGAATCAGGAATCGTTTTGCTTCATTTTTTTGTGATAAATAAACGGCTGCAATCAGAATGAGCGCGATATAGCCGGGTCCGCTCCAGTGCGGAAGGGTTTGCCTGAAAAGAGCAAAAAACAAAAACATACCCGCCAAAGGCAAAGAGGCGAGCAGCAAAATCCTTTTAAAGTCTGCATTTAATGAAAACCTCTTTTTTGCCAGGGCAAACACTGCAACAACGATGAGAATGAAATTTACCGGGTTGTTGTACATCACCTGGCCGGCCAGCTCTGTGAAGAAGAAATCCGGCCTTATTCCGGAGGAAAAGAGGCTCACCCTATCACCATGAAAAGTGAAACTGATGAAATGATGCTGGTAATTCCAATAGATCACCGGTGAAAATATCAAAACAGAAATCAGTACAGAAACGTAAAGCTCCGTACTTTTCAGCCAGTTTCGGTTGTACAGAATGATATAGATACCGGCAGCAATCCAGAGCCATGCTGAGGTATATTTTGATAAAAGCGCCAACCCTATTGTTAAGCCCGCCAATAAAAAAAGACGTCGGTTTTTTGCAAGCAGCTCATGGTCAGGCAGTATTCGTATCAGAAGCAGTAAACTTAAAAGCCAGAAAAATAATTGAGGTGTGTCTGGCAGGATAAAAATTCCGGCGATTACAAAGCAATAAATGGAAGTGTTGTAGAGAAACGCTGCATAAAATCCGGCCAGTGAGCTGCTTATTCTGCACCCGATCCTGTAAATCAGCCAGGTATTTACCCCGCCGAGAAGTACCGAACTCAGACGCAGAAAAAACTCCTGATCCAGCAGCAGATTTTGGGTAGTAAACTGAATAAATAAACCCACCATTGGGGGATGATCGAAATGGCTCCAGTCGGGGTAAAGCGCATATGTCCAATAGTAAACCTCATCATTCCCCATCTCGAGGAGCCAGGCAAGTAAACCCCTGATAAGCAGAGAGATGAAGATCAGGATAATGGTGTATCTGCCATATTTTCCTTCACCTCTTAACAGGAAAACGTTTTTCGGTTGCAGCGTCATCTTTCAAAGGTTGGATTGCATTTGAAAACCAGCCCAAAAGTAATGAAAAATGAACACGAATTATGGGTGGAAAAATCGAAATTAACCGAAAGGAATGACAATAAACACCATGATATCCCACACTGTGTGGCTTACAATGTTTATTATCATCGAGTTGTATTTTTTGTAAAGCCATCCCCAGAAAATTCCGCAAGTCAATGCAGCAAGTACCAGTATCATGTTTCCGGTGAAAATGTGAACTCCGGTATAAAGCAGAGTGGCAATTATGAATCCGGTATTTTCTCCCAATGACATCCCCAGGCGACGCTGTAAAAACCCCCTCCAGAATAACTCCTCACCTGGCCCGATCACCAGCAGCATCAACACTACTATCCGCCAGTCGGGTGCGTTTTGCTTAAAATCATAAACCTTTTCAATTCCATCGCCGGCGCCGCTGAACAGAAGCCGTATGAAGATGTTTCCAAAGTAGAAGATCACAAAAAGCAGCAGCGCAAAGCCCAGTCCCATAAATACTTTTTTCAAAAGTCCGGTCTTGAAATCCGCTGTAAGAAGTTTGGAATTTTCTTTATCGGCAATAAAAACAATGGACAAGAAAAACACCAGGTTTGCGCTCATCCAGTACCAGAAGTCAAACCAGCCGGCTTCTTTCTGAACGAACATTACCGAGAAAGAAACAAGCGCCGGAAGCGTAACGAGCAAAGTTAGCCGGTCAGAAAAAAATCCCGCTGAATTGTTCTGACTCATCAGATCAGGTTTCTGAGCACCGATTCGATGACAAGCGCGCCGGTGCAAAGTAGTCCGAATGCCAGATTGTATTGTGCCGTGGCGCCATCCAACCCAACAAAGTCAATGGGATTTTTTGGCTGTTTGCGGTTGAGTGCTTTTTGCCAAAGCTTGAGCGCCAGAGGCAACGAAAGCAGGACAATGAGAAAACTGAAGGGCATAAAAGGAAAGTCGGGAATGATAAAATAAGGCACGAGAATCAGCGCCAGAACCATGAAAAAAGGACCAAAAATCAGGAACCCGTAGTAGCGCAATGACCCTTTATCTCCCAACAGGGAAGCAATGGTGTGTATGTGCCCGTCCCGGTCGCTCGTGATATCGCGCCAGTTGTTGGCATGCAAAATGGCAATTACCAGCGTGGCAATAGGCACCGCCCAAAGAACCGGAATCCATGAAATCGTTCCGGTTTGTACAAACCATGCGCCCAATGCACCTAAAATTCCAAAGTTGAGGAAAACAGCCAGATCGCCCAAAGCACGGTATTTCAGGGCAATACTTCTGCCTTTGGTGTAAAAGATTCCGATCAAAACGCCGGGAATTCCTATAATCAGCAACCTTGGGCTGACCATCCAGGCCAGCAGAAATCCAATCAATGTTCCGATAATAAACAACATTGTGGAGGCTGTGAAAGCCTCTTTTACGCTGATTATTTTCCGAACCACCCCGCCGCTGACCGGATTGGGGAATTTATCAAAACCATTTTTGAAATCGTAGATATCGTTCAGAATATTGGCGCCGGCATGTAGAAACACCATTCCGAAAAATGAGAGTAAAAACAGCCAGATATTAAAAACTCCTCCTCCGTAAACATAGGCAAGCACGGTTCCAAATACCACCGGCATTGTGGAGGCTGGCAATGAAAATGGCCGAATGCTGATCCACCATTTTTTGGCAAAACTCAGTTGAAGTTCGTTGGTCATAAAATATTATCTATTGTTTGGATTATTCGTTGTCGTTTAATAATACAATTTTGAGTGAAAATGTTCATTATCAATCCAAAATAATCAATCCCAAAAAAGCCGTCACCCAACAGAATTTGAAATTATGGATTTGATTTGCTTGTAAAGAACAAGTTATCAGCCACTAAGAATGAAAATCAGCGAGAAATATTTTCTGTTTCAAAAGATAGTTTTACTTTTGCGTCATCAATCAACACAATGGATTTTTGCAGGTTAATATCAATCCTTTGCAGGCGTAATTATCTCAATATTAAGAGAAGAGACGCCTTCCTTTCCTGATCGCTCCGGCACTGGCCGGGGACGCCATTTGTTTTTATCTCCCATCTTTTTTATTAACCTTAAAAATTTAATACAATGGAATTACCATTTGCAGAATCCTATAAAATGAAAATGGTTGAAACGATCAGGAAAAGCACCCGCGAAGAGCGTGAAACATGGCTGAAAAGCGCCCGTTACAATCTTTTCAACCTCAAAAGTGAACAAGTATTTATTGACCTGCTCACCGACTCAGGAACTGGCGCAATGAGCGACAGGCAGTGGTCGGAGATGATGCTCGGCGACGAAAGCTACGCCGGCGCTTCATCTTACTACAAAATGAAAAATGCCATAAGGGATATTCTTGGTTTTGAATATTTCCTGCCTACACACCAGGGGCGCGCAGCCGAAAATGTGCTCTTCTCGGCGCTCATCAAAAAAGGTGATATCGTTCCCGGAAACTCACATTTTGATACCACCAAAGGCCACATCGAATACAGAAATGCCACAGCCGTGGACTGCACCATTGATGAGGCCTTCAGCACAACAGTCAATCATCCTTTCAAAGGCAATATTGATCTGGAAAAACTGAAGCATGTCCTCAGCAACAATCCCGTTGAGCGCATACCGGTAATTATCGTCACGGTTACCTGTAACAGCTCAGGGGGTCAGCCCGTTTCGATACAAAATCTGCGGGACGTTTACACGCTGGCTAAAAAGTACAATATTCCAGTTTTCTTCGATTCCGCACGTTTTGCTGAAAATGCTTATTTTATAAAACTCCGCGAGCCTGGCTATTCCGGTAAAACCATCCGCGAAATCGTTCGGGAAATGTACACCTACGCCGATGGAATGACCATGAGCAGTAAGAAGGATGCCATTGTGAACATGGGTGGATTTATCGGTTTCAGGGATGAGCAACTTTGGAAAAAAGCCCAGACATTCAACATTATGTTCGAAGGGTTTATCACGTATGGCGGTATGTCCGGCCGCGACATGAACGCGCTTGCCCAGGGTCTTTACGAAGGAACCGAATTTGAATACCTCGACACAAGAATCCGCCAGGTGGCTTACCTTGGTAAGCGGCTTTCGGATTTTGGTGTACCCGTTCAGATGCCTTATGGTGGTCATGCCATTTTTGTTGATGCCAAGCGGTTTCTCCCGCATATTCCCAAAGAACAATTCCCGGCTCAGACGCTTGCCATCGAATTGTATCTCGAAGGTGGCGTAAGGGGTGTGGAGATCGGCGCCATACTGGCCGACCGCGATCCGGTAACCCGAAAAAACCGTTATCCGGAACTGGAACTGCTGAGGCTCACGATTCCGAGGCGTGTTTACACTAACAATCATATGGATTATGTAGCGGTTGCACTGGCCAATGTCTGGGAACGCCGCGATGATATTCACCATGGGGTGAAAATTGTTTCAGAAGCGCCAATCATGCGCCACTTCACGGTTGAACTTGAACGCGCCGAAGTTCATGCCCTGGCGCACTAAACGGGCTTTTTCAGGTGGCGCCGATTTAGCGGGAAATCAAACCCTGTGTACAATTGTTATTTTTGCCGGCAAATTTTAACCCGATCATCATGGATAGATCCAAAAAAGAGGGCAGGTATTCACGAATTTATGAGCAACTTCAGGATTTATTGAAGGCCACTTCCAATAAGAGCGCCCAAATGGCGACCATTGTAGCTGTTTTGCACCACAAAATGGACTATTTTTTCTGGACAGGTTTTTATCTCCTGGATCAGGGTGAACTCATCGTCAGAACCTACCAGGGTCCGGTGGCCTGCCAGGTGTTGAATAAAAATACCGGTGTCTGCTGGGAGGGAATCAACCTAAAGCAAACGATTGTAGTGCCGGATGTTCATCAGTTTCCCGGTCACATCGCCTGCGATTCCCGGTCAAATTCCGAAATCGTTGTGCCGCTTTTCGACCAGGCCGGTGAGGTAATCGGCGTTCTGGATGTGGATAGCAAAGATTACGGTTCATTCGACGAAACCGATGCTGCCTGGCTCGAAAAGATCGTAAAGTTGATCTGATAATTTTCAATTCCCGCTCGCTGTGATTATTTTTCTGACAATCATTGTTTTAACACTGTCAACGGAGGTTTTTACTGTGGTCTTCCTAAACGGATTTCTTCGGGATGCCCGGTTTTCCAGATTGATGATTTCAGCACTTATTGTTGCCATTATCAATGCTGCTATGGCGGGGTTAGGTTTACTTATCGGAACAGAAATCATTAAATTGCTGTCTGATTTTACAGCCATTTTATCAACAGCGATACTTTTGGTGGTCGGTTTAAAAATCCTGCTTAAATCAACAAAAAGTAAGCTGCATGAAATGTCCTGGGAACTAACTAATTATAAAGTTCTGGCCGGTTTTTCATTTGCGACGGGCATCAATTCATTTTTAGCCGGGGTTGCATTGGCTGCTGCGGCAACTCCATTTACGGATTTAATTTCCATGTTCTTCATCATTTACTTACTGATCATTGTAACCGGAGTATTTGCCGGAAAACTGAACAGCAACTTTTCGCTGGCAGTCAGAATAAGTTTTATTGGCGGCTTAGCGCTGATGGCAACCGCATTACTTACATTTTTTTATAACCCGGGTAACTAAATTTTCTATGCAACACTATTTGACTTTCCTGCTATTTTTAGCTTCGATCAATCTACTAACTGCCCAAATTCCGAATGGCTATTATAATGCCGCTACCGGCCTCAGCGGCAGTGAGTTGCACCAGGCGCTGCACAACATCATCAAAAACCATAATGCTGTTACCTACAGCTCGATTTGGGATCATCAGGAAAATACCGACAAAAAGGCCAATGGCAAAGTGTGGGATATCTACTCCGATATCCCCGGAGGAAACCCACCCTATGAGTACACTTTTGGTTCGGACCAATGTGGGAACTACAATGGCGAGGGAGATTGTTATAACCGTGAACACTCATTTCCCAGCAGTTGGTTTGGCGGCAACGTTGCACCGATGTACACCGATATGCATCATATCTACCCGACCGATGGATTTGTGAATCAAAAGCGGGGAAATTTCCCTTACGGCGAAGTCAACAATGCCACCTGGACTTCGATGAATGGGTCAAGATTGGGGAATAATTCGACTGCAGGCTATTCCGGAGTAGTGTTTGAACCGATTGACGCTTACAAAGGAGATCTGGCCAGATCTCATTTTTACATGGCAACCCGTTATCTCGGCGAAGATGGCGGATGGCCAGGAAGCCCATCGTTTGACGGCTCGCAAATGGAAGAATGGACATTGACCCTTTTGTATGATTGGCACCAGAACGACCCGGTGAGCACAAAGGAGATCAACCGCAATAATGCTGTATATCAAATCCAAAACAATAGAAACCCTTTTATTGATCACCCGGAGTACGCATCGCTCATCTGGTTTTTCACAAGTATTGATAACGAGAGAAACGCCGGGTCAGGATTCCGGGTTTATCCAAATCCGGCCAAGGATCTTGTTAATATTGCATGCAGCAAACCGCTTGTAAATGCTGGTTTTACAATTACCGATCAGGCCGGGAGAATAGTATGTGCCGGACAAATTGAGGGTGAGGCAGTAAAAACCCTTGATATTTCATTCTTGGCGGGTGGATTTTACCTGGTTACTATCCATGAGTCTGACGGTCAGGGAGTACAAACCTTCAAGCTGATCAAATAAATCAATCCGAAAAACGCAAAATTCATCTCCAGAAAATCATGGCAAAAATCAGAATTACCAAAGCCTACAAATTCGATATGGCGCACGCTTTGCCTGGTCATGACGGGCTATGCAAAAACATCCATGGTCATTCCTACGAACTCCTCGTAACGCTGATCGGCGAACCGGTTAACGACCCGGGCTCTCCAAAAAACGGAATGGTGATTGACTTCAAGGATTTAAAAAGGATTATTAAACAGTTGATTGTTGACGAACTTGACCACTCACTGGTGTTGAGAGATGATACTCCGGAAACACTGCTCAGCCAGATGAAAACGGCTTATAGCAGGATTGTTCTGGTTGATTATCAGCCAACAAGCGAAAACATGATCATTGATTTTGCCAACAGGATCAAAGCTGAACTCCCTGATAACGTCAAGCTTCACCACCTGAAATTATGGGAAACCGTTACCTCGAACACCGAATGGTATGCTGAGGATAATGATTAATCGGATTTAGTTCTGTGTTTTCCCTGAAAATCAATCCAAACGCGGCGGGTTGATTTTATCTTTGATGATAAATGC
>Ga0209835_1001509_pt1 | contig 12846 bp, 10 predicted proteins | sample LakKivwa52mmetaG_FD_184138 | JGI IMG/M metagenome (GOLD analysis project Ga0209835, IMG submission 184138) | Anoxic lake water microbial communities from Lake Kivu, Rwanda to study Microbial Dark Matter (Phase II) - Lake Kivu water 52m metaG... | ecosystem: Environmental > Aquatic > Freshwater >...
GTCAAATGAGTATTTAATTATTATAAAAAGTGGTCAATTTACTCTGGCCGTAGGTGGTCAATTTAAACCGGCCAAAAGTGGTCAGTTTGGACCGGCCTGAAGTGGTCAATTTCTCCGGTTTCTCCAGGGAAGTGAGGAAGTTGATGAAGATTTGAGGGTATTATTAGTTTTTTACTCTCGTCCATCTGGTATCCGAACCTAAAGCAGGAATACCGATATAACCTCTGAGGTAAATAACATCATTTGATTCCATTTTTATTAAAGCCTGATAGGTTTTGCCATTGTCTACATTATAAATCCTTCCATTAATCCATCTATCCTTTCCATCGTATTGAAAATCAAACATAAATGTAATTCCTACTACGTTTCTTTCTTTTAGCTTTGAATCAGGATTCTCTTTATCTTTTACTGGGTGACCCTTTTCATCATTAGGTACTTTCAACCATACTATTTTACCATAATAAAGATTGTTCTTTTTGTAAATTTCGACCTTGCATTCTCCTTTAGAGGTAAGCCAGCATCCGAGAATTGCATCTGATGTTATTTTTTGGCAAAAGCCGGTCCCGCAAATAAAAAGCAGGCATGTCAGGCTGAAGACAAGCTTTTTCATGATTTAGAAATTATATCCGATTTTTATAAAAACTTCATCTTTATCTTTGACAGTTGCAAAGGTGCTTCCACCTTTACCATAAATAATTCTAACGCCCAAACCTATCTCAGTATTGTCGTTTGGCATAAAACTGATTTCAGGATTGTAAATAAACACATATTTATTTCCTAAATCCTTCCAGTCAGCCACAATGAAACTACCTGAAAGGGGTGTTATTTTCAATTTATCCTGTAAAAACTTTTTATACCACGCAATGGTGAAATAATCATTCAGGTTTGCATTTCCCTTTTCATGAAAGAAACCATGTAAATATTGGATATTCAGGTAACTTCCATCTTTGAAGGTATAATCAGTTCCAATAAGATATTTATACCAGGGTTTATTTTCTAAAATCAGCGAATCCATCACAGAAGTGCCGAAAACGGTTTGCATATTTAATTCTTCAAGCGGAATAAATGCCGAAAACTCTCCCCAAACACCAAATTTGAACAACTCTCCTGAAAAACTTAGTCCTGCATTATGCAACCTGATATATTGCTGGAAAGCATTGACATTGATTTTTGTAAAACTGCCAGCAAAAGTGATTACATTGCTGTCGGGACTGGGAATGGGGTCATAAAAATAAGTGTAATGCAAAGCAAGATCAAAGCTTCCGATTGTGGCTGAACTTTTAAAGCCATAAGAAGAAGAGTTTTTCAGGCTTAAATCAGGCATTTGGATATGATTAATGAGAGAATTCAGGGAAATACCAGCTGGTAATTCAGGGATGGTCATAAAAGCTTCTGCCCAATCGCCAATTGGTAAAGTTGAAGGTCTGAAAAATGGCAACCAGATTCCTTCAAATTTCAATGATTTCAGGTAATAAGTCAATTTCATTGCATCTGAACCCTGGTACCTGCCAAAATCCCAGATATCTTCCAGATCAAGAGGATTTAAGGTATTGACAGGATTGAGTTTATCTCCTGTACCCCAGTTGAATTTCTGCCGTCCTGCTTTTAGATTTAAGTCTTTAAAAATGAAATTGTTTACATCAATGTAAGCTTCCTGAAGATCAATATTGAAAGGAGAGGTTTGGCCTTTATCATATAATTGATTCAAGGCTGTCAGATTTGAAAAACCGATATTCCTGAACCAGATATTGCTGTAAAATTTGGCTTTGTCTTCAAATTTTTTGCTCATTGAAAGGTCAATTCTGGTTTCATTCCACGACCATGATTGAGGTTTTGCTGTTCTGAAACGCTGGTCGGTAGAAAATTTGCCTGTGATTTTCAAAGGGTTGTCCTGGGCAAAAACTACCTTAAAACTTGTAATTAGAAGCAAGGCTATAAATATGATCTTTAATGATTTATGCATGAGGTTACTTTTATTCTTTTTCAATATTAGCAGGGGATTTAAATCCCCTGCTATGAATCTTTCTTTTTTCTTATTCAATAGTTTATGTTTCATAACTCCTATTTAATAGAGGGGGAATTCATTCCCCCAATCTAAGATTTATTTTCAAATATTTACAAGATTTTTAACGGTAAAAATATCGTCTGAAAGATTGGAATCAAAAGTGATGTTGGTCATGGTCATTCGGGTTTTGTGTCCGTTGCGCAGGTCGGTCATTTCGGCTGAAGCTGCATACCAGAAGTTGCCTTTTTTCTCGAATTTGTGTATCAATTCCTTGATTTTGATGCCTCCTTTGTTAAAGTATTCTGTTTTTGTACTGCAATAAGTTGTTCTATTAATATAAATAATGACTTTTGAGTATTCGCTTGTTTCAGGCTTTTTGGGAATCATTTCAAGAACAAACTCTGTTTCAGTGGTTTTAATGAGTTTTGGGTTGTATTTTTCGATTGAAGGAACAGCTTCCATATCGTCATAACTAAAATCAGTGCCTGCAAAGGTTTGATTCTTGACATGAGAGGCTATTCTTCTTTCCTTGCCAAATGCTGGTAAATACACATACATCACATCATTAGGAAGGGATAAAAAGCCAATACCAGCCTGTGCTTCAGGGTAAGTGAAACGGGTCAGACGTTTGTTCATTCCTTTCTGATACATCACTGCTTTCCGGGTGCTTACATTGCCTTTTTTATCTGTCAGTGTGATGGTCAGCTCAGCTTTCTGGTCTTTGGCAGCAAAGGTTATTTCGTCATGCTTTTTTAAAATATCAATAGCTGTTTGAGCTTCAGCTTGCCATGCAAATGCGATGAGAACTAATAAAATTAACTTTTTCATGATTTATCTATTTATTTAATTTCGGATTTCGGATTGAACAAAATTTTGGATTGTTTTGATTTCAGATATGCACATCCCTGCGGGATAGCGCGAATTGAACAAAATTGCAGATTTTTGATTCTGAATTGCGGATTGATTGCCTACTGCAAACTGATAACTACCTACTATATTTTCTAATTGATAGTCTACTGCCAACTGCATACTCATATCCATACTTCCTAATTCATCCATTATTAACACATTAGCACATTAATATAATTAGCACATTCATTTTTATATTGTTTTCAGTTCAGAATTTGATTTTGCATCCAGTTTCCTGTATTTTAAAACCAGAATAGATGATAGGAAGCTGATGGTAGCCATTCCCGAGGCAATCATGGTCACAGATAGAAGTATTCCGAAGCGTTGTAAGGGAACTAAACTGGAAAAAATAAGTATCAGGAAGCCGGCTGTTATGGAAAAGATGTTGATTGTAATTGCTTTTCCTGAGATCATGGTCACTTCCATGATAGTTTCCTGTAGGCTTCGTCCTTCTAAACGACAGATTTTAAAATGATTGACCACATGAATGGCATAGTCTATACCGATACCAATGCATATACTGCCAACCAAAACTGTTGCAAAGTCTAAAGGAATATGCGCTATTCCCATCAATCCGAACAAAATGACCAGAGTTAAAAGAATAGGAGTAAGGGCAGTTATCCCACGAAGAAGGCTGCCAGTCAGGAATGAAACACTTATCAATATCAGGGCAAATGCCAATAAAAGGCTGTAAAACTGACTTTTAACAATATTTTCATCCAAACGAATCATTAAAGACGGAAAACCTGTTAGTTCAACCTGGGTTTTTCCCTGACTGATCTTTCCAAAATAATTCTCCATTTCAGAAGTAAACTTTTTCATCACTTCCATTTCATTTGAAGCAAAAGTGGCATTTACAACCATCTCGGTATGTTCGTAATTGATGTTTCGTTCAAGGATTTCTTGGCCATCCACCATAAACCATAAGTTGTCAACTTTTGCCTGCACATCAGGAATTTTATAACCTTCACCCATGACTTCGTTCATCTGCTTAAAAAGTCCTGCAAGTGACTGTGTATGTACAACATCCTTATATGAAAGCATTTTCCTTTCAATAGAATCAGCCAGTTTCAAATTTTCGGGTGTCAGCACATTATCGGAACGAATTAAAACATAAATCGGAGACGTTCCGCCCATTTTTTCCTGAAGCACTTTTTCTGTTATCCGGTTTGGATTTTTCTTACTTAAAAAGCTCATTATGTCTACACTTCTTTCAATGTTGAAAATTCCAAAAAGGAAAAGGAGCATAAGAATCAACCATGAAGCTATCACAGTTTTCGGGTGGTGGTAGTCAATTTTAGCAATCCATCTAAGAAATATTGATAAAAGGTCTTTTTTATGCAAATGGTTTTCTTCCCTTTTTAAAGATTTTTTTTGAGGAAAAATAGTCATAACAGCAGGGGTAAAACACAATGAGAGAATCAGTGCACACAGAATTCCAAAAGAAGTGAACATACCAAATTTGCTGATCATATCGAGATAAGAACCGAATGCAAACGACAGAAAACCAAATATATCGGTAATGGCGGTATAAAAAACCGGTACTGCAATAAAAGCCAAGGCTGTTTCCAGTGATTTTCGAAAATCCTGATCTCTTGTTTCATTAAAGCGGTTGATTAGATGAATTGTATAGGCACTACCCACTGCCACCAGCAATATCGGGATGACTGAAGTAATAATGCTTATTTTAATTCCCAGCAAGGCCATCAAACCAAAGGTCCAAACAGCACTGATTAAGACGTTTATAATAGGTAAAATCACTCCATAAGCTGACCTTAAGCCAATCATCAAAATGAACAGAATTAAAACAACTGCAAGAGGCCCTAAAATACCAACATCTTTAACTATAACATCTCCAAATGCTGAGGCAATAAAGGGTTGTCCGCCAAAGTGCAGTTTTTCGGGCAATCCGAGTCCTGATATTTTATCTCTTATTTTTAATGCTACTTCTGAATTGTTTACATCATTTGATATTCGTGCGACAACAATGGTCATGCTTGCATCTTCCGACACCAGAGAACCTTTGTAAAATTCTTTATTCAAAACATAGTTTTTTAGAGAATCCAATGCAGTCTGAGTTTGAGGGATGTTGTATTCATCAACCAGCTTGGTAACTTCCATTCCCCATTCGCTACCCCTGATATCAATAATGTTGGTCAGACTTGTTACAGAGTTAATTCCCGGCATGGCTTTCAGGCTGTCGGTTATTAGCCTGATATGTTCCAATGATTCTTTGTTAAAAATGTTTTTTGTTTCAAACCCTACAATTGCCTGGTAATTTCCACCGAAATCCTTACCGATTTTGTTAAACAAAATTGAAACTTTATCGTCTTTGGGTAAATTACTGTAAACATCAGGATTTATCTCCAACTTATTGAGAAACAAAGAGAAAAATACAGTTATCAGGATGATGGTAATGAATATCCAGATTCTGAATCTGATCACAAAAGCTGCGAATTTTGTACTGAAATTACTTTTAAGTTTATTCATGATTAATAATTACTATTTAGTTCAGAAATAAAAGAACCATATATTCAAAAAAATTATTGTTTTCGGCTTAATTCCCAGTTTTTCATCAGCTCAGGGAAACTATCAATTATAAAATCAATGAAGCTGTTCAATTCCTCAATAGTTTTATTAAAATCAGGGTCAGTATTACTCCTGACTGCCTGAACTTCTTTGAATAAATCGCCATAGTTTTGTGCAAATTGAATCAACTCCCGCATAAAACCTTTCCATTTGCCAAGACTTGACTTGAAATAACGTTTTCTGTCGCCTGGCCGGGTAATATAATCAACTTGCTTCATGCTCATCAGCAGGTTAAGCGCAGTACTTACTGCACTTTTACTGACCATTAATTCTTCTCTGATCTCGTCAAAAGTAAGTTCTGTTTTTTCTGATACAAGTAATAATCCATAAATTCTTGCAGCGACAGGCTGAAATCCAAACTTTTCATGAAATACGCCTATTCTTTCAATCAGTTCTTTTTTCTTGATATCCAAAGCCATTTCAAATCTTTTTTATAAACACAAAGATAAACGGTTTTTTTAGTTCTGTATTATGTGAACAGAAAATTTTTTTTGTGTTTAAATTTCATTCTTCATTAATTCAATTCTTGGTACTACATATTATGACGGACTTTCAATCTTTCTTTCTTTTGGGATTAAGTTTGAGTTTTAATACCCGCCAAAACACCCATTTTTCAAAATTCATTTCTGCAGACTTCTATAAAAGAATCACCTTTCTTATAGATAATCAGCAATTTAGGAATTAATCAAAAAAATGTAAGATTATAACTCAAAGGGTATTTAATCTCCTAATGCATTGTTTATCTGACATATACGAGTTTTTATCGGGTGTTTACACTTAATTTTCTATTTTACTTTCCCCTCTTTTTTGAAGTTGACTGTTTAAAATACTTTTGTATCAAAATTTTAGAAAAGACAGATTTTATGGCAACATTGAAAGTATTGGTGGTTGATGATGAACCTGGAATCCGTTCAGGCATTGAGAGGATACTCCGTAATTATTCGGTGGGTTTTCCCTTTATGGACGAAGACTTTGATTTTGAAATATTACAGGCTAGCTCAGGTGAAGAGGCTATTGACCTGATAAACGAAAAAAAACCTGATATTGTACTTCTGGATAATAAACTTCCCGGTATGGACGGAATCGAAGTGCTGGAATACATCAAAAACAAGCAGATTGAAAGCCTGGTGATGATGATCACTTCCTACGCATCGCTCGATCTGGCTGTAAAAGCTACACAAAACGGAGCATATAATTTTGTTCCAAAGCCATTTACTCCTCAGGAACTGAAATCAGCTATGGAAAATATTACCAAGCACCTATACCTGAGACGGATGACCAAACAAATGACCAACGGTCAGGGTCAGCAAGCACGCAACAGGTTTCTTTCAGTGCTTTCACACGAACTAAAATCTCCCATCAATGCAGTGGAAGGTTATCTGAAAATGATGAAAGACAAACAGGTAGGAAATCAGCTCGATGATTATATGGTGATGATAGACAGGAGTATAGAACGCCTGAGTGGAATGCGAAACCTCATCATGGATTTGCTCGACCTAACCAAAATAGAATCGGGTAAAAACACCCGTGAAGTCAGGAAAGTTGATTTAGTGGAGATTGTCCGCAAAGCCAATTACTCAGTTGAGCCATATGCTTTTCAAAGGAAAGTGAAAGTTTATCTTGACTTGCCGGAGGTTCTCTTTTATATGGCCGATAATGCTGAAATGGAAAGCATACTAAATAATCTACTCTCAAATGCAGTAAAATACAGCAAGCCTGATGGCGGTAACGTTAACCTGCTACTGAAAAGAGAAAGTGATAAAATCATTCTGAAGGTGGAAGACAGCGGAATTGGTATGTCGGAAGAGGATATTTCCAAACTTTTCAATGAATTTGTTAGAATCAAAAGTGAAAAAACCAGAGGGATCAGCGGCAGCGGACTGGGACTTTCAATTGTTAAAAAACTAGTGGAAGAATACAATGGAAAAATCAGCGTTGAAAGCCTTCCTGACAAAGGCAGTATCTTTACTGTAGAGCTTCCAATAAATATGTAAGGCTATGAAATTCACACCTGAAAAATATAGGATTGAAGATAAACCCGGACTTCCCTTTATTGATGTGAAGGAGATTGAGGATTTTCTTGAAAATGCTGAAGTTACCATAGAGAAGGTCAGGGCTATCATCCAAAAATCACTCGATAAAAACCGTCTGAGCCTCGAAGAAACAGCCGTTTTGTTGAAAGCCGATGACCCTGAAATAATTCAGGAAATCAAGGAAGGTGCCCACAAATTAAAGAATTTGATTTATGGTAACCGTATTGTGCTTTTTGCACCCCTTTACATCGGTAATAAATGTTCAAATAACTGTACTTATTGCGGTTTCAGGGCATCTAACAATGATGCAGTCAGAAAAACGCTTTCTGATAATGAAATCATTGAAGAAATAAAAGCACTGGAAGACAACGGGCAAAAGCGTCTGGTTCTGGTTTACGGAGAGCATACTCAATATGATCCTGAATTTATTGCCCATACAGTTAAACTGGCCTATTCAGTAAAAAGTGACAAGGGAGAAATCAGACGGATTAACATTAATGCAGCACCACTGGATGTTGAAGGATTCAGAACTGTAAAAGATGCAGATATAGGAACTTACCAGATTTTTCAGGAAACCTATCACCCCGAAGCATATCATACTTATCATTTAAGAGGCAAAAAAGCTGATTATAGTTATCGTCTTACCGCATTAGACAGGGCGATGGAAGCCGGAATTGATGATGTAGGCATTGGCGCCTTGTTCGGACTTTACAACTGGAAGTTTGAAGTAATGAGCATACTCAGGCATGTCAACCATCTGGAAGCTTGCTTCAATACTGGTCCTCACACCATCTCGTTTCCAAGAATAAAGGATGCTTCCATGTTGCAGATGGGAGATAAATACTTTGTAAATGATGATGATTTTGCCAGAATGGTGGCTATTATTCGCCTGGCAGTGCCATATACCGGAATGATACTGACAGCACGCGAACCCGTTGAGCTGAGAAATGAGGTGATCAACTATGGAGTTTCGCAAATTGATGGTGGCACAAAACTCGAATTAGGCAGTTATTCCCGGAATCTGAACGAAAATCAGGATTTAAATAAGGGACAATTCCGCATCAACGACAATCGTTCGCTGAATGAAATCATTGAAGAACTGATTGACCACAATATGCTTCCTTCTTTCTGTACTGCCTGTTACCGCAAAGGCAGAACTGGCGAGCATTTTATGGAATTCAGTGTACCCGGATTTATCAAGAAATTTTGTAGTGCCAATGCTATCCTTACTTTGGCTGAATATCTGGTGGATTATGCCCCTGATAATACCGATAGAAAAGGATGGGCATTAATTAACCAGGAAATGGACAAAATTGGTGAATTTCAAAGTAAACCCGAAATCCTGAAACGTATTGAAAGAATAAAAAATGGAGAAAGAGACCTTTATTTTTGAGTGTGGAATGTGGAATTCGAAGTGCGAAATGAAAAGTTAAGAATTTGGAAGTATGAAAACAGAAATGCAATATCGTTTGTTAAATAAAAAGTGAAAGTCTGTGCCTTAGTGTCTGTGTGGTAAAATTTAAAAGTTGAAGAAAATGAAAAATGATACAAAAAATTGTGCTGATAAAAATCCCCAATCCGCAATTCTCAATTCACAATCCGCAATCCACAATCCGCAATCCACAATTACCAGTAAGCCTCACATCGGAATCTTTGGCAGACGAAACAATGGTAAAAGTTCATTTATAAACGTTCTCACAGGTCAGGATGTGGCCATTGTATCTGAGCAGGCAGGAACCACAACAGATCCCGTTAAGAAATCTATCGAGATATTCGGTATTGGTCCTCTTATTATGATTGATACAGCCGGGATTGATGATGTCGGTGAACTTGGACAGAAGCGTATCCGTAAGACGTTGGAAACCCTTAAAATAATTGATTGTGCCATTTTATTGATTACAGACAATCAGTTTGGAGAACCCGAAACACAGTTGATTGAAAAGTTTAAAGAATATAGTTTGCCCTTTTTAATTATTCACAACAAATCAGATTTAAAAGCTCCTGATAAAAAGCTTTCGCAAAGTATTAAAGTAGAGTATAATAAAGAGCTCATAGCGTTCAGTACTGTCGATCCACTAAATCTGGAGAAAGTGATTGAAGAGTTGAGAGTAGCCATTCCTGATTCAGCATTCAGATTGCAATCGCTGATTGGAGATATGGTAAAACCCGGTGATTATGTTTTACTGATAACCCCTATTGATAATGAAGCGCCTGAAGGCAGAATGATTTTGCCTCAGCAAATGGCAATTAGAGATGTGCTTGATAATCATTGCATTAACATTGTTCTCAGAGAAACTGAATTGGAACATTTTTTCAAAACCTGCCCCATCAAACCAGCTCTTGCCATAACCGACAGCCAGGCATTTGAGAAGGTTAGTAAAATTGTATCTGAAGACATTCCCCTGACAGGCTTCTCGGTTGTTTTTGCCCGCCTGAAAGGCGAATTTGACGCATATCTGAAAGACACTCCAAAGATATCCGGCTTAAAAGATGGAGACAGGGTTCTGATACTCGAAAGCTGCACCCATCAGGTCAATTGTGATGATATTGGACGTTTCAAATTACCGAAATGGCTCAAAGAATTTACTGGAAAACAACTTGAATTTGATATTGTTTCCGGACTGGGAAGTATTCCGCGAGATATTCATGAATATGCACTGGTGGTTCAATGCGGAGGCTGTATGGTAACCAAAAAACAAGTATCTTCAAGACTGAAAGCTTTTATTGAAGCCGGAATCCCTGTTACCAATTACGGAATGGCAATCGCCTGGATGAACGGAATTTTTGAAAGGGCAACAAGGATATTTTTAAAATAATGACAAGGATTTTGAGCGAAATATTGAACCAAAATGAGCTTACAAAAGAGGATATAGTGCTTTTATTAAACCTTAACAATCCGTCTGACCTTAGTTTATTATTCGAAAAAGCCCGAAATATCAGAGATCAATATTGCGGAGCAAAGGTTTTTTTCAGAGGACTCATTGAAGTATCCAATATCTGCAAAAAGAATTGTCTGTATTGCGGAATCAGGAGTGGAAACAAAGCTGTTTTACGTTATGATATTCCTGAAAATGAAATCATAGAAACAGCAAAAACAGCATGGGACAATGGTCTGGCAGCCATCGTCCTGCAATCGGGAGAACGCACTGACAAAGCCTATATTGACAAAATCACCAATATCCTGAAGGCTATCTCTTCCTATACACAAAAGGGGATGCGTGTAACCCTCAGTCTCGGAGAACAGAAAAAAGATACATATAAAAGTTGGAAAGAAGCCGGTGCTGATGCTTACCTTCTGAGAATCGAAACATCCAATCCCGGATTATTCAGAAAAATTCATCCCGACAACCGATTTCATCGCTTTGAAAACCGTTTGCAGGCACTTGAGCACCTGAAAGAAAGCGGATTTCAGGTCGGAACAGGTGTCATGATTGGCCTGCCATTTCAGACCATTGAAGACCTTGCAGATGATTTGCTTTTTATGCAGAAAATTGATGTGGATATGGTTGGAATGGGTCCATACCTCGAACACCAGGAAACACCAATGTTTTCAATAAGGAATCATTTGAAAAGCGAAAATGAACGCCTCCTGCTGACCCTGAAGATGTATGCCGTTCTGCGTATCATAATGAAAGACATCAACATTGCCAGCACCACCGCTCTGGAAGCCATTTCTCCCGATGGCAGGATACAGGGAATTCAGGCAGGGGCAAATGTGGTGATGCCCAATATCACACCTGTAAAATATCTTGGCAATTATATGATTTATCATAACAAAGCTGTCAGCAAGGTGGAGATGACCGAAACACTTGAAAAAGCAAAGAAGTCGGTTGAAAAGAGCGGATTTGAACCGGTTTTAAACGTAAGAGGCGACTCCTTGCATTGGATAGAGAAGAAAAGGACTTTCTGAAAATTTTCAGATATTGTTATTTTACTCCTTTTTCTATTACCTTTGTAATTCACTTTAAATCAGTTTTTGAAAAAGTTAATTTATATATTCATTCTTTTACCTGTTTTTGGTTTTGCTCAACCGGATTTTTATCAAAGCAATTTACTGGATATCGAAAAAGCAGATGGTTCAAGCTTCAGCTTTCCTTTTACTGGTGGATTGAAATTTCCGGTTTTTGAAAGTATTGATCTGAACAATGATGGTAAAAATGATTTAATCGTATTAGACCGTGCCGACAATCGCCTGTTAACATTTATAAATAGAGGAATAAAGGATTCCGTAAGTTTTGATTACCGTCCGCAATTTGAGTTATTTTTCCCTTATTGCGAAAGTTTTATCCGTTTGCTTGATTACAATAATGATGGCTTGAAAGACATATTTGTTTTTGCTTATGAGCAAAATGCTGGGATTAATGTTTATAAAAACACTTCAACAGCATGGAATATTGAATTTCAGGTGGTTGTCAAAGGCTTGCCAGCTAAGTATTTTAACACTTATTACGCCAATTTATATGTAAGCAGCCTCGATTTACCCCTTATTAAGGATATGGATAAAGACGGTGATGTTGATATACTTACTTTCGGAGTGCTGGGAAATGTTATGGAATTGTATGATAATCTGGCTATTGACAGCTTAGGGCATACTCAAAATTTCAAATACGAATTTGCCGATGCCTGCTGGGGAAAGTTTAAAGAAGATGATCTTTCCAATCAGTTGCAATTGGGTTTTTCGTGTGGCAGCGTTAGAGGAGGCAGCCAAAAACGTCATGCAGGTTCAACACTTGAACTGATTGATTATGATAATGATGGCGATTTTGACCTCCTGCTGGGTGATGTTCAGTATTCTTCCCTGAAGTTGCTTAAAAATGGCAGAAAGGAATACAGTCTTACTTACGACAGTATGATTGAAATTATACCTTTGTTTCCTCCTGTAAATCCTGTTCATATCAGGAATATGCCTGCTGCTTTTCTGATTGATGTAAATAACGATAGTCAGGCAGATATGATTTCATCTCCTATGGATATGGAAATTATTGATACTTTTGATAACCTGAATCAGATTTGGTTGTATATAGATAAAGATACTTCAGTATTGTTTGATTTTCAACTTAAAAAGAAGAACTTTTTGCAGGAAGACATGCTTGATTTTGGTGGTGCAACAAAACCTGTATTTTTTGATATCAATGCCGATGGAAAAAAAGATTTAATTGTTGCTACAAAAGGCAATTTTTCTGAAACATTTTATCAGAAAGACCGCTTATTTGTATTTTTAAATACCGGAACAGTTCAAAAGCCGGTATTCACACTTCACGATTCAGATTATCTTAATTTATCTTCCTTAAATTTGTCGGATATAGTGCC
>Ga0209835_1001510_pt1 | contig 12845 bp, 5 predicted proteins | sample LakKivwa52mmetaG_FD_184138 | JGI IMG/M metagenome (GOLD analysis project Ga0209835, IMG submission 184138) | Anoxic lake water microbial communities from Lake Kivu, Rwanda to study Microbial Dark Matter (Phase II) - Lake Kivu water 52m metaG... | ecosystem: Environmental > Aquatic > Freshwater >...
TGAGGCGTTCGAGGATTCCAGGAGGCAGATCCGGAGATTTATCTGCTTCAACCAGGGCCAGGATATTTCTGGCAAGGAGCACAAGCTGCTTGTGATAGTCCTCTTTTTTCTGATTGGTTTTTTGCATCTCCTGGATCAGGTAGCCGATCTGGGTGCTGATGCCGACAGTCTCATAGCGCAAGCTATCCAGGCTGGATTTCAGATTTCCGATCTGGGAGAGATCGAGCTTTTCGTCCTGATTGGCCTGATCTTTGATCTGGTTGATGGTGGTTAGAAGCTCAGAGCTGCGTTTTTTGAGGAAATGCTGTTTTAGAACGATGGTGCGGGAAGCGATGTTTTGGGTATCGAGCAGTTCATTGGTGAACTGGAGCTCTTCCTTCATCAAAACAAGAGCATCCTGATAACTCAGCTTGTCGAGCTTGTCCGGCTCGACATAGGCCGAAATTCCGAAGGCGAGGCATAAGGAAATAAGCGACAGGATTAAGCGTTTCATGAGTTCTCCTTCATTCATATCTATATTGATAAAGCGGTTCATCAGATCTGAGACCGCCGGGAACAAAACGAGCGTTCCTGCTTTGCGGACAGCTATTCCAATTCGAAGAAAAAAGTCAAGTGAAATATCCCGCAACCAAAAAAAGCTCCGGAACAAAGGCAGGGGAATCCCGCAGGATGTGGACCAGATAGTGTTCATCGCAGCCGGGAACATACATATCCCAGAAGGCCTCACGGGTCATTTCTTCGATCTTTCGGAAGTCGGATGCCTGTTCCGGACGGATTATTAGCATGTCTTCACTGAGGGTGGTTTTCATATTGGCTGATACTCCTTTGCTGTTTTTGGGGCTGGTGCCGGGTAAGCTTATGAAAAAAAAGCAGAAGATGTGTCGCCGGGATCCATCTTCTGCTTGTCCGGTATTATTTACTGAATGGTGAGGGAATGGTTCTTTTTACCACCCTTGTTGCATTCGGTGATGACGGTGATTTTATCCCCCTTTTTGAGGGAGATGAGTTTATAGATGAAAGAACCGCCTTCGAGGCTTTCCTGGCGGGAAACGTTTTGACGGATGGCTTCCTTGCCATTGACCTGGACAAAGATGGCATTGATGAAGTGATCGGCAGCATCACGCACCTTGTGTTCATAAGTTACTGTAAGTAATTGGGTTTTGGCATCGTAGGAGGAGGATACCTTTCCAGCCGGATGGGCAAAGGCAAGTGCTGTTATGAACAGCATGATGATTATTATCATGGTGGGCTTCATTTTTGTTATCTCCGTAATATGTGTATTTACCAGATAATCTAAAGCGCTGTGCAGAAAATACAAACAAAAAAAACCCGGCACCAGAAGCGCCGGGTCTGATATCAAGATCCGCCTTGCTTACTTGGAAAGCAGCATTTTGCGGGTGAGAGTTTGTTTGTCATTGGTAAGGCGATAGAAATAGACACCACTGGAAACAGAGGCGTTGTTATCATCCTTACCATTCCAAACCGCTTCGTGGTGACCGGAAGCGAGATCGTTGTTCACGAGTGTGCGGACAACCTGACCCTTGAGGTTATAGATTTTGAGGGTGGCATGTCCGGCTGTGGGCAGCGAGAATTTGATGGTGGTTTCCGGATTGAAGGGGTTCGGGAAGTTACGGGCTTCGAACTTGACGATGGGGGCATTGTCATCTTCATTGGAGACGATGGTCTGGACGATGGCACGGATGAGCAGATTGCCTTCCGTGATGGGTTCCCAGACAGTTGTGAGACGCTTGTAGCTGTGTCCGGCGGCACTGGTATCAAGTCCGATCAGGGCAGCATTGGTGGTCTCGAGGATGCCAATGTAGAATTGACCGTCTTCGACGACGATATTATCCGGCAGGGCGATGTAATTCCAGCCCGGTAATACGGAGGTGGCAGGATACTGGAACTGAGCAAGCTGAGTTCCGGGCATTCCATTTGCTCCGGTGGCATCAAAGACACGGATGATAATACCGGCATTGCCAACAGTGTGGACAAAGACCTTGGCATATTTCACCGTCACGGGGTGGGTGTGGCTGAATTTAACAGCCATCTGACGGGTGGCTCCAACGGAATATCCCTGTTCGGCGGTTCCATCATCGGCCTGGAATTCGGTTTGATCGGGAGGAACGATGAAGGCAACAGCAGTGTTGGAAGGAGTGGACTCGTTGGTGCCATACATGGCGGTAACATAATAATAGTGCAATCCACCGGGAACGTTGTTGTCGGTGTAGGTGAGGATGGTTCCGGCAACTTCGTCGATGAGGACTTCGTCACGGTAGATGCGATAAGCAGTTACGTCACGATCGATGCGGGGAGCAGTGATCCCGGAGGCATGGAAGGTTCCATTGGTAAACTGCTCGTTTTGGGGCAGGTTATGACCCAGGACATATTCACGGCCGTCAGCATCTTCAACGTAGATCTGGATATTCCAGTTATAGGTAAGGGTGGCTGCCAGGGCGGTCAGAGTTGACCAGGAATTGTTCATACGGATCATGTTGCCATAGCCCTCGACCTGTGGACCGGCATCGCAACCGGCAGGATAACCGGTGGTTGTATTGCAACGGTAACCAGCCCAGAGATAGGTTCCGCTGGGGATGGTGAACGGAGTGGTGAGAATAATCTCGTTCCAGGAGTCAATAACAGGAGCAGTGACTGCCTGGTCAACAAGCAGATTGGCAGTTGCGCCAGTCCAAACGCGGACGGCATAGCTGCAGTTGGCTTCATAGGGGTAGAATTTGATCTTGGTAATATTCATTCCAACCCAGGGAGCGATTCCATATTCACCAAGCGGATCCCATTTGGCAGCAACATCAAAATCAACGGCAGCACCGGTTCCGATGGCATCGTTGTTTTCACCACTGTCATAATGTAACCAGCCGGGTTCTCCACCACCGCCACCACCTGGAACAGTCCAGTTCAGTGTGACGTTTGAGCCATTGACGGTTGTGGCCAGATTTTCGGGTTCGGCGATGAAGATATCGTTATAGATTTTGACGTCGTCGATCATAATACCGGTTCCCTGAGGAGTGTCGGCATCGGACTTGAAATACCAGCGCAGCATAACGGTCTGTCCGGCATAATCCGAGATATATCCATCAAGGGAATAGCTCTCGGTCATGGAAGCCCATTCTGGTGGCGCATCGGAATAGACATAGTTTGGAATGCCGGTCTGGCCATAGGGATTGCTCATGGCATACCAGGTTACACCGTTATTATTCGAGATCTCCCAGCCGAAATAATCGACTTCCGGGAAGGTGTTGGGATCGGTGAAGCTCCCCTTGATCATGAAGTCCACCCGGATGTCTCCCGAGGAGGGGAGCTGGATGGGCGGGGTCTGGAGATAGTTCATCATGTTGATGTTATAGGTGCCCTGGGCATTCTGGTTGCGCATGGCATGGGTGGGTGACGGAGCATCGGCAACAGTTGCTATCTGCCAGAGGTCTCCACCCAGGGGAACCAAACTCGACCAGGTCATCTGACCATCATTGACGCCGTTGTTCGTGTATCCGCCAAAGGCAATATCGTCCACCATGGCACCAAACATTGCAGGAGCGTCACCAGTGGAATAAGCCGGATCGGAAGCAAAGGCAAAACGGATCTTGACGGTCTGGCCAACATAGGAACTCAGCGAGAAGGTGGCAGTTGTCCAATTCAGGAGGACACCACCCCAGCCGGGAATGTTTGCACCTTCACCATGCTCGAAACCGAAGGCATAGGAGGAGGTCATGTTATAGGCCGGAGTGCCGGTGATGGGAGTCCAGGTCTGGCCATTGTTTGTGGAGATACGGACGTTGAGGGCATCCCAGCCGGTATAGGGAGCAGTTGCCCCGGCGGGATCTTCGATGTTGTATCTCATTTTGAAGGTGAGGGTTGCATTTGCTGCAGTCAGGGTCTGGGCTGGGGTATCCAGAACCAGATACTGATGGTCATAATAACCACCGATGTTGGTACCCTGTGCGAGGGCAGGATCGCCCATCCACCAGCAGTTACCCTGGGTTCCAGCATTATCGTAAATATGCCAATTGTTTGGAGATTCGGCTCCGTCCCAATGGGTCCATCCGGTGGCACCGCTCTCAAAATCCTCTTGCCAGTGCACAACTTCATAACGATCGTTCCGGCTGGTGTTTTCACTTCCGGAACGAGTGGTCATAGGGTTGGCAGACATGGCTGCGACAACTAATAGGGCTATTGCAATAAGCCATACTTTTTTCATTTTTCCTCCCTTACAAGGATTATATTTTTCTGCGTGGCTATACTTTTTTTAACATGCCACTTTTTGTCAAAGCATTTTTTTGTGATATGCAAGAATTGTTCCCTATGCAGTGGCAAAGCTTTTGAGCGCTTGTGTTTTTAAGATTGACAATATTGGGGATTGGAATCGGATGGAATCCTAAGAATATTGACAGGATGGATGCCATGAAAAGATTTTACTTCTCTGCACTGCTAATAGTTTTTGCAGCAATGTGTTATGCGACTAATGGACACATAAGTTCCAATACCGTTTGGAGCTCGGATCTCACCGTTACCGGTGATCTTTGGGTGGATGAAAACGTGACACTCACCATCCAGGCGGGAGTAACAGTTTACTTTCCCAAAGTTGATCAGAATGCCGACAGCGTTGGTGATATCGATTTCTTTGTAAACGGACGGCTGGTGATCCTGGGCAATGAAGCAAATAAGGTTCGTTTCCGCTCTTTGGAAGCAAACCCCGGTAAAAGGGACTGGGGTGGAATTCAAATCCTCACACCCGATGCTGGTTCAATCTCCTCCCTGAACCATCTGGAAATAAGCGGGGCAAACAGAGGCCTCCTGATCAATGGCAAAGGCGCAAGCACCCAGAACCTGAAATTGTATGACTGCTATGACTATGGCATCCGGGTGGCCTATAGCAACAGCCCTTCTTCCTTCACCAATCTTGATATCCGCAATGGGGCCGGCTATGGCATGCAGGTAGAAGCCGGAAACATCACTATTACCAACGCCCTGATCTATAAGAACAACAGTTATGGCTTCAAGGGAATGGGAACGGCCTCCCTGAACATCAGCGGTATGAACAGCACCACCAACAATGGCCACGGCATCTGGCTTGTTGGGCTCAGCACTGCCATTTTTGAGGCCTCGCGCAGTGTTAGCAACAAGCAATATGGTGTATTGATCGAGAGTGGAAGTCCCAGCTTTACAAATTGCCAGATCCTCAGCAATGTCAAATCCGGAGTTCGTATCTCAGGGACAACGGGAAGCCCCAGCTTCAGCTATTGCACAGTCATGGATAATGCCGAGAATGGATTTATGATCGGCGATAGAAATCCAAGCATCACCTATAGCACCATCACCCAAAACCGGGGTTCCGGGATAACGCTTCTCAATGCCAATCCCACCGTGAATTACTGCAATATCTTTGGCAATCTTGGCGAAGAACTAATGGGATCCGACTTTATCGCAAATCCTGCCGATACCGTGTGGCGCAGAACTTCCGGGGGATCGTCCACTCTGCCAACCACCATTGCTACAGCTCCTGTTTATATCCGGGGGCTTACCTATATCAAAGATGCCGACGAGTACTATAGCTCAAGTTATTACACCTATCAGGTGAATACCCGCATCATCATCAACAGTGTGTACTACCTGGAAGACATCCATTCCTATTATACCCGCTACAGCTATAACATGCCGGAAATAACCGTCTCTGGAAATGTTAACCAGATTGTTACTACAAATAGCTCAATGAATCTGAACATGGATTTCAGCATTGCTGTTAATCCCAGGGTATGGGTTACCCAGGTCACGATGAACCACCTTCCTGATAAACAGGTTCTCGTCTTCAATACTGCATCCAAAGTGGCAAACCTTCAGTATAACTGGTGGGGACAGATCACCGGAGTGGATAATCTGATATATCAGCTTGTGGCATCCACAGCGAATTATGAAACCATGCAGACGGCTTACCTTCCTGCCTCCCTTTCCAACCTTCCCAATGAGGCACCATCCTTTACGCTTCTGACACCTGCCGTGCTAACCATCAATCCCCAAAGCGTGGATCTGAATTTCACGGCAATGGATATTGACAATAATGCCCGGATTTCGCTTTATTACAGCAGTGGGCAGGACTTTAACGGAACCCTGATCACAGACCAGCTCTTTGAGGATACAGACACATCCCATACCTGGAATGTGAGTGCCGTAACACCCGGGATTTATTGGATTTATGGTGCTATCAACGATGGCAGTAACCCCATCCTGTATGATTATGCCCCGGAAAGGGTGGTTGTGGGGGATTTCCGGGTTTGGATCCCGAATGACCTCTATGCCAGTGCAACGGATACATTGGTGGTTCCGGTCAAAATCAGGAACGTGGTTCAGGATTATGACATCATCGCCTATCAGATGAATGTCACCTTCAATCAAAACGTGGTCAGCTTCCTGGATATGGACTTGGAAGGTACTCTGAGCGAGGATTGGACTTTGAACTTTAACAACACCATTCCCGGGCAGATTACCCTAAATGCCTTCAGCACCAATGAACTTGCCTCTTCCGGCGATATGCTGAAACTCATTTTCAGGATCAATAACAACCAGCCGGACAACCAGTTCACCGATCTCACGATCTCTGATTGTGTGCTGAATGGTGGATATCCCTCTCCCGTTACTTCCAATGGCAGGATCACGGTCTATAACAAATATAACATCACCGGCGGAGTGAGCTATTACAACTCGGGAACTCCCATGGCTGGTACCCTGATCGATCTCACAGGCAGGGCGGTTCTCTCCGGAGAGACCAATGCTTCCGGACAATATCTCTTTGCCCAGCAGTATTATGGGAACTATACCATCACTCCGGGCTATGACCTGCCCATTCCGGAGATGGTGATCACCCCCTATGATGCATCCCTTGTTGCAAGGTATGCGCTTGGCCTGGTGGTGTTTGATGCCAACCAGATCCATGCAGCGGATGTTAATGCAGATGCTCAGATCACTGTCTATGATGCTGCGCTGATTGCCAGATATTCCGTTGGATTGATAGATGAGCTTCCGGCAGGGCTGATGAAGTTTACTCCTGCCTCCGCTTCCTTTGTTTTGAACAACGTCTATACACCCCGCAACTTTGTTGGTATTGCCTATGGCGATCCCTCCGGAAACTGGTATGCCGGGACTCGAAATCAGATTGTTGATGCTCCCCAGATCCAGAGAAGCGGGGAAGGGGTCTATAAACTCACTCTTAGCACAGAAAATCCATTTTACTCCTATTTGCTTAAGCTCCAGTATGATCCCGAACTGGTTGAACTGCTGGATATATCCTATAACCCTTGCCTGGAGGGCTTCCAAAGAGTGATCAATCACGAAGGTGGCCTGCTCCAGATCGCCTCCTATGGAATTAATGCTGCAAACAGCACAGAAGCGATCATCGAACTTCGCTTCCGTTGCGATGCCAATGAGCTTCCCATCGAGATCATCAGCAGCTTGTTCGATGAGGAGAATGCAATCCAGGGATGGACTTCGAACGAAGATATCACCGCCAGCGCTGTCATCAGTTTGGCTCAGAACTATCCCAATCCCTTCAATCCCAGCACCTCTATCAGCTATGCGCTTCCCAGATCATCGGATGTTAAGCTGAGTATTTATAACATGAAGGGCCAGTTTGTTCATAGTTTGGTCAATGCACAACAGCCCGCAGGCATCTATACAGTCAAATGGGATGCTGCCGGCCATGCCAGTGGAATGTATTTGTATCGCCTTCAGGTTGGGGAAAAGATAATAAACCGTAAAATGCTCCTGATGAAATAAGGGGCGGATAATGGCCATCCGAAACCTTTTATATAGCCGTTTGCTCCTGCGGCAGACGGGCTTGTTCATCTTGCTGCTGACCCTTTGCAGCTCTCTGATGGGGGTGATCGATGTATCCCTTTCAGATGTTCAGGGAGTTAATGGTCAGGAAGTGGAGCTGATCCTGTCTGCGGAAGGAAGCAGTGCAACCGGGATATACTCGCTGTTTTTGAAAGTGCAGTATGATCCCGCTGCCCTTGAACTGCTCGATGTGCAGAAAGGCGCAGCGCTTCCGGAGTCCTGGTCCCAACCCCTGTTTTCAGAAGCGCTTCCACACAGCATCGCCAGCTATGGAACTCAGCCGCTGGCGGGTTTGGGAGAGCTGCTCAGGATGCGCTTTGCCCTGATCGGCCAGGTCTCTGCAGTTTATCCGGTACAGATCACCACCTTCGCCTTCAATGAGGATAATCCAAGTGTCCAGATTCAATCCGGCTCTGTTAGCACACTGAACCGGATACCCTGGCTGGATCCCGTCCCGCCTGTGTATGGAGCAGAAAATGAAGCCATCAGCTTCCTGCTTCAGGGACAGGATCCCCAGGGACTGCCATTGGAAATCATGGCGCTTGATGTTCCTGCCGGAGCGGGTCTGAGCCCTCTGGGGAATGGATTATCCCGGCTGGATTGGACGCCGGATTATAGTCAGGCCGGAGATCATACTCTCGTCTTTGGAATCTATAACAGCGAGGGATATGGGGATACCCTGAGCGTTATGGCTCATATTGATCCCCGCATCGCTGTCAGCATCCCATTCAGTTATGGCATGCCCCAAACCATGATCGATATCCCCATCTATGGGGAAGATTTCACCGGTATGGGTGTTTTCTCCATCTTTGGCAGAATTGCTTATAATCCTGCTCTGCTGGCATACGACTCCATTGTGCGAACCGGAACCCTAAGCGCTGCCTGGGCTGCTCCGGTTGTATCAAATAATGGTTCACAGCTCACCATCTCCTTGTATGGCACAGCTCCGCTAACAGGGGGCGGTGTGATCTTTTATCTGCGCATGCAGGCCATCGGGCCACTATATAGCAGAGCTTATCTAAACTTCAATACCTTCGTGCTCAATGAGGGCAATCCGGAGGTCACGGCCACGGGTGGATTTACTTTCATAGGAGGCCCGGAACCCTGGTTTGATGCCATGGCTCCCATCAGCATCCTCGAAGGTGAAACCCTGGATATCACTCTGCAAGCGCATGACCCCAGGGATTTGGCCATGGAGATGATTGCCCTGGATCTTCCTGCGGGGGCCGGTTTTAGTCCGGCTTTGGACAACAGCGCAAATGTTTTCTGGCAAAGCGGATACTTCGATCAGGGCGAATATGAACTGAGCTTCCGGGCAACCAACTCATTGGGTTTCAGCACGGATTTCAGTGTTGCTCTCACAGTGCAAAACGTCCCGGTCGATCCCATTGTCATAAACCCCATTGCGCTGATCTCCTTTGATGAGGATAGCGTTTATACTCAGCTCAATCTTTTCGATATCTTCGATGATGGAGATCTGGCAGTGGGTGATGAACTCAGCTTCCTGGCAAGTCCAAATCCCTATCTGGATGTGGAGATTAGCTCTGGAGCCGTTACGATAAACCCCCAGGCGAACTGGTATGGAAGCACAGAAATCACCTTTAGCGCCACTGACCTGGCTGGAGGCAGCATCAGCCACAGCATCAGCATTGTGGTAAATCCTGTGAATGATCCACCCTATCTGCTGCAAGCCCTGCCTTTGATCGAAATGGCGGAAGACAGCCCCGGGATCAATATTGACCTTTCCCAATACCTCACAGATGTGGAGTCCGATCCTCTCTCCTATGGCGTCAGCGGAGCAGAAAATCTGCAAATCACCTTTGATGGCAGCATCATGAGCATCATCCCGGAGGCAAACTGGTTTGGACAGCAGGCCTGTCTGCTCACTGTCACGGAAATCAATACTCCGGAAGCATATTGGCTTGAGCTGCCCTTCACGGTCGTCGTGCATCCCATCAATGATGCTCCCACCATCCTGATGCCCCTCCCCAATGTGTCCATGATGTATAACACGATCTTTGAGACGCAAAGCATGGATCTCTATTTTGCCGATCTGGAATCAGAACTCAGCTATACCCTTTCCGGAACAACAAACATAGTAGCAAACCTGATCACGGAAAACAGAATCCAGCTCAGCCCCCTGGAAAACTGGTATGGAACAGAATATCTCACTGTGCGCGCCACGGATGATTCCCTGCTTTTTGTGGAGCAGAGCTTCCGCATCACCGTGATCCGTGATTATATGATGCTGGAGGACTTTAACCATGCAGGAGCCCTTCCTGCGGGTTGGTCTGTCAATACTGTTTCGGGTTCGGCTAACTGGACTCCGGTTTTGGAAGCGGGTGCGGATTATGCCATGCAAATCCAGAACCCCAATGCCAGTGCCGTTACCGCCTACCGGCTTATGAGCCAGGCCTATAACCTAACGCCCTACAAGAACATAGACATTAGTTTTGACTATAACCTGCAAGGGGTGAACAGCGCTATCTTCCAATATTCACTCAATGGATTGACCTGGACAAATGTGGCAACCCTTCCTGCCAATAGCTCCGGCTCTGTGCTTTACTCACTCGCTGCAGCCCAGCAACAGCCAAGTATCCGTTTCCGCTGGTCTTATCAGACCACCTCTATCCTCACAAACGCCTGGAGGATAGATGACTTTCGCATCACCGGGATTTATGGTGACTTTGTTCGTCCCAGCACTATCACGGACTTACAGATAGATGGCAGCAGCACCTCCTCCGTGGATCTGTCCTGGACGCCATGCACCGAGCTTTACTTCGACCGTTATGAGATCATCTATTCCCTCGATAGCGTGATAAATGCCCAGGATCCTGTCTGGAGCATAGAGAGTGATCCAGCCCTTGGCTATATAGACACATCCAGCACTACGATCACCGGACTTTCCAACGACACCGCCTACTGGTTCATGATCCGGGGAGTGGATACATCCGCCAATCTGGGCTTGAATTCCAATATCGTGACCACAACTCTGAACCAGCTTCCGTCCTTTCACAGTCAATACCCCCAGCCGGAGATATATCACAACAACCGCACCGTGCAAATTGGCATCACAGCGGTTGACGATGTGATGCTTGCGGCCAATACTCTCCAGTATCGGGCGGACCTGAATGGAAACGGTATCTATGACGAAGGTGAGGTTTGGACACCCATCGGTGGCTATTCAAATGCTCCCACGCTGGAGATCCGCACTTTTGTCACCTTTGCCGTGGATGCCGAAGATCTGCGTTATGAATTCAGGATCAAGGACCTTCCCGGACTTCAATATGTATATTCCGGAACTTCCCTTTCTGCGGGTATTAGTGATGATTATTCACTCAAAATCGATACTGTCGCCCCCACAGTGATCAGCGATTTCCGCTGTTTGGCGGCCTCTTCCGGAACTGTGGATCTTGCCTGGAGCTCTGTTGGTGAGCTTCACTTTGCAGAATATGAGATCTACTATGCCAACCAAGCCAATGTTGACCTGGATGCCACAATCTGGAACTCCGCAAACGATCCCAACCTGGCACAAATCGAGACCAATTCTGCCACGATCACAGGTTTGACCCCGGGGCAGAGATATTGGTTCAGGATTTTGGGCAAAGACCTTGCCGGAAACCGGGGACTGCTTTCAAATGAGATCAGCAGCATCCCAAACAGCGTCCTTCCCTTCTTCAGTGATCCCCTTCCCCTCCAGAACGCTGCCTTTCAGAACAGCAGAAATGTCCAGATCGGAACCACCATCTACGACGCCTATGGCATCGATCTATCGAGGATCCACTTCAGATATGACCGCAATGGAAATGGCGTCTATGACGAAGACGAGAGCTGGGAAATTGCCGATCAGATCCAGATCAACCGCAACGATGAAAGTGTCCTCGTTTTGGCAGATTGCTCATTTTCGGTTGATGCCGAAATCCTGGCCTGGGAATTCCGGGCGTGGGACATCGATGGCTATGGCCCTGCCTATTCCGGAACTGCACAGCAAGCGGGGATTGCAGACGACTGGTATGTCTCAATCGACACCATCAGTCCAGCCACTCCCCAAAATCCAATAGCTGCTGCGGCCTCCGAGAGCTCCATCCAGCTTGCCTGGCTGGCGAGCAGCGATCTGAATTTCTATCGCTATGAAGTGTATTACAGCACCGATCCCGGATTGGGACCCGAGAGTATGCTCTGGACGGATACGGATGATCCTGCTCTGTCCTTTGCAGGCAGTGGAACCATCAGTACAACCATCACAGCCCTGGACTTTTCCACCCGCTATTATTTCAAGATCCGGGCTGTGGACCTTGCCGGAAATGATAGCTGGTCAGTGCCCGTCTTTGCCACCACTCATGGTGCCTATGCTCCCATGACCCCATCCAACTTCCGGCTCTCCATTATTGGTAATGATGTGCTCCTGGAATGGGATCCAGTGCTGACAGATACCAATGGAAACCCCATCGAGATTGCTGCCTATCTGATCTATGGCAGCACAGATCCCGGTTTTACAGTGGATTTTGGCTCGCTGCTGGATATGACAGACCAGACCTTCTATGTGTTTGAAGACATAGCGGCCTTTGTTGACCTTGTCTTTTTCCGGGTAAGTGCCCTGGATGGCACAGGTGACTTTCCCCGCATGGAGGGGGATCCCAAAAGCAGATTATTAAAAAGATAAGAACAATAAAATACTGGTATCAATAGCTTCAGTTTATGCGGAACTGAGCACTTGGACTTTACGTGGACGAAAGCATCACCTGGAGTTTAAACCTTGGAGTTCAAATCGCTGTATAAGGTAAATATTACCAGTAAATATGGGGCGGTTTGGACTTCAGGCAGCACTCTTGATTGTAGCCATGAATTCTTCCATAGCCCGTAGCGAAAGGGCTTTTAAGCTTGGTTACTCCAGACCCATAAACTGATATCGGAAATACACATTTTACAGATTACTCGTCACTTATGTAAAAATCCTTTTTTAATTGCGAACAAACCCAGATTATGTGTTTGAAGGGTTGGGG
>Ga0209835_1001512_pt1 | contig 12839 bp, 18 predicted proteins | sample LakKivwa52mmetaG_FD_184138 | JGI IMG/M metagenome (GOLD analysis project Ga0209835, IMG submission 184138) | Anoxic lake water microbial communities from Lake Kivu, Rwanda to study Microbial Dark Matter (Phase II) - Lake Kivu water 52m metaG... | ecosystem: Environmental > Aquatic > Freshwater >...
ATATTGAGTCAAAGACTCTTACAGCGTGGACAGTCCCAAGCACGTTCCGCTCCAATACTGGATTGGAAGTGGTACGAAGCACGGGTGCTGTCACTGGGCTCTTACTTGAACAATCGTTGGCTAACACAGCTTCCCCAAGATTACTATTCAATAACCCCACATCGTGGTCGGGGAGCGGCTTGGCAATAATGCAAACAGGGGCAAATACACTTCAGTTTGGTACTGGAGCAACACCAAATTCTTCCTCTGGGACTGGGAGATGGTACTATAATGCTGGGGGGATATATCCGACCTATGACAACGCGATGGCTCTTGGCGGGTCAAGCAATAGATGGAGCATTCTCAACACCGTATTACTGAATGCAAGCGGAACCGCAACGATTAACAATGGAGTGGCGAATGGACAGGGAGTTGTATTAAATCTTCAAGGTTCCGGGGATGTGTTACTTGCAAGTGGTGGGGCGATTTTCTTTGGCGATTATAACTACAACAATGGAACCCACATTCAGGGGTCGAGTGCCGGAGATTGGATCGTAAAACGTGCGGGGTCGGAGAAGTTCCGGGCGACAAGTGCCGGGTTGTCAGTAACAGGCACAATTACTCTTCCGAACAGCAATACTCTCACAGGGGCGGGTAATGATGTCGTTTTGTTCAGCAAGGGCATCGAAACCACCACGAGTGCCGTAATTGGTTCCGTCCTTTATTTGAGGAGTTCCGTTTCTATTCTCAACGGCGATGGAACCGGGTGGCACACATTTCTTTCAAGGGCGACAAGCGGGGCGAATGCCTCGGTTCATCTCCACAGGGTTCGTGGAATAGCGTTTGATTACACAGGCGGTTACGATGATTACACCAATCATGGGATAGCTTCCACAAATACGGCAGGGGCTTTTAGCGACAACCTCTCGATCAATAGCTTTAATGATGTCAATGTCCGTCTTGATACGAACAATAATAACGCAACAAGCTATTTTCGCATTTACGACAATACGGCAACTGATTCAGGCGGGACAATCTTTTCAATTTCTTCCGGCGGGAACGCCGTATTGACCGGGACGATGAATACGATGAGGGTCAATCAATCCTACGATCCACAGAACGGTGACGTGACCCGAAGTTCGCTCGGCTCCCGCTTTTACATGACCTTTGTTTCCAACAAAACCGACTATCCGTCGAGTTATGGTCATTTGCTCGGCACTTGGGATGCTAATGGTGCAAGCGGGAATACACCTCAGTATGCCTACCAAATATTTAAGCCATATACTGCCGATGGACTCCGCTATCGCGAGGGACGTGCTGGCAACGTCTGGAGCAACTGGTTTACCTTTTTGACCACAGACAATATCAACACGATTGGCAATTTGAATTTATCGGGTCAGCTCGTAGCATATTCTTCGTTTGTGAACTACACTTATTTCCAAAAGCCGGGGACAACCAGCCCCGATTATTGGAAATCGTATTACCACACCGATAAGACCTTGAAGTTTGAATTGTGGGATGATGGGGAACAATCCCCAACCAATACAATTACGTTTCCCACCACAACCGGGACGATCGCCCTTGTAGGACATTCGCACTCAACGCTGACGAGAGGTAGCTATTTAACAGGTTCTAATTATGATGGAACCTCGGCTACTACATGGGCGGTTGATGCGACCACGACAGCGACAGCAAACAAGATCGTGGCTCGTGACGCATATGGGTATATTTTTGGAGTGCATTTCAACCAAAGTTCGGGCAACGGAGAGAATCCGACAATAAGCCAAGTGATAGTAACCAACGGATCGGACGGATATTTCAGAAAGGCGAGTATCGCCCACCTTACGAGTGCCGTATTGACAGGCACAAGCCCATCCTTTGCCTCAATAACCGCAAGCGATGTGGTAAAGTTAGCGAATAACAAAGCCTTGCAGGGGCTTTCAAATGATTCTAATTATTACAGCCTTGTCGCGGTAGGAACGGACGGCGCGGGGCTTCATTACGGGTATCGAGGGAGATTGTTGGCTAATGGAGTTAACGGTCTTACATATATTTATGGCGGGGACGCAAGCAATTCTATTTCGTTGGTTATTGCTCCGTCACGAGTGACATTCGGAACGGCTGACGGCACAGGCTCTAAACCAATTTATTTGAATGGTATCTATAATGGCACCACTCAAGTAATGGATTCAAGCAGGAATCTATTGGCGATAAACGATGCGACTGCGGCAGAATATTATACAAGCGGTTGGTTCCGTAACAATGATTCTGGCGATGGGCTTTACAACACGGCTACAACAACTCATTGGTATTCAGATTCTCACGGATATTGGAACGCAGCGGGGAACGGAGCAACAGCGCAAGGCATTCGCTTCAGAGCCTCTTATGCAGGGACAATTAAAGGCTATTTGTATTGGGACGGGAGTGGCATAGGGCTTCTTAACGACCAAGGGGGTTGGAGCATAAGAGCCAATCAGGGGTCAAGTTACGGCGGCGACCTCAATGGCACTTGGAATATCGATGGCATTCTGAACAGGAAGGGGGACAACAACTTCCTCATCCAAAGAAATGGCTCAACGAAAATAACGATTCAGTCGGGGACAACTCAGTTTGACACGAATGTAAGCGTTTACGGGACAAGCCTTGCCCTATTAAGTACCACAGGCTTAACCCGCATTGAATCTTACGTTGGCGATAACTCTCAGGTCGGACTTAGAGTCAGACGGGGAGGCTCCACCAGCCCTTCGGATTGGGAACTTTACATCCCCACAAGTTCTACGGAATTCCGTTTCTATAATGGGGCTGATAAAATGAGTCTTACAACAGGAGGGAATCTTACTGTCACAGGCAACGTAACCGGCTATGGAACGATCTCCGATGCCCAGATGAAGGAAAACGTATTACCACTACACAACGCTATTAGTGTGATGAAGAAACTCCGGCCTGTCAGCTTTGAATGGAATACTCACGAAAGAAGCATGGCCTTTGTTGGGATCCACAATGACTATGGGTTTATCGCCCAAGAGGTCGAAGGGATAATCCCCAACGTGGTCCGGGAAGATAGTCATGGATACAAGAGTCTTAGGTATCAATCACTCATTCCATACTCAATACAGGCTATTAAAGAGTTAGTTGAAAAGGTAGAAACATTGGAAAAGAAAATCGAAGAATTAGAAGGAGGCCACATTGTTCCTTAACCGCCCCTCTTAGGTGGGGCCGTTAAGGAACAACGAATTCATTATGGCGCAGCAAGAAATCATATTGAGCCACACAAGGAATTGGGTTTATTCAAACATAAGCTCGAATGTTAAGTTTTTCGCAGGGAGCGTGCATCGCTCAACTGGCGCGATTGACGACAAGTGGCTGCATCGAGGGGTAATCCAGGTTTCCGCATCGGACAAGAATAGTAATTGGTTTGACAGTGTGGAACCGCACTTCACCCTGACGACGACTTTCCAATCTCTCGGATTGCCAGCCGGAAAAATCGTTACGCAAATCCGGGCAGGGTTCGACTATAAGTTTGTATTCAGTAGGCACACAAGGTATGAAACGCAGGGTATTGCCCCAAGTTACTTTGGGGATCGACAGTTAGGGGCCGGGCCTTTTCACTTGCTTAACGACTCTGACCAACTTATATGCGAACTCGCTCCGGCGGAATGGTGTCCATCCAGAGATCTCTCCAAAGGAGAAGAAATGTTCAATAGGTATCCAGGTAAAGGCTCTGGTGGGAAACCGCCCCGGCCTACGGGTGCGGGTATTTTCCCGAATGGGTACCTCGTTTCAACCGGAAGCCCGCAAAACGTGAACATATCGACTGGCACAACAATTAAGATAAGGATGTACACGCAGATCCCTGAGTTTTTTCCAAAAGAAGGGCAGGGGATGAGGGTCAAATACCACCGCCAAGTTTTAACTGCAACCTACGGAGATCTGGCATAATGGCAACTTATAGCTTGGAAAAACTAAGGTTAGCCAGGGATAATGCCTCATCCGGGGCGGTGAATCTGTCGCCAAACTCTGCCGCTGCCAATCTGGACCAGTATATGGTTTCTGAAATATCGTGTGAGCCTGACCACTACGCAGAACCTGGGCAGAATATCACAGTGACATGGGCGTTATCTGGAGGCTCCAGGGTAGCTGAGTTACAGTCGTCTGCGAGGCAGAACTTTAGTGTTACGTTTGACGTGCCGGACAATGTGTATGTGAACTCAATTAGCAACTACGGATGCACTATCAGCCAGATCGACCCGGCGGAAGAACAAGTTGTTATGAGCATTTATTTCAACGACGGCGGCTTTAATGATGTAAAGTCAACGGCCTCTTGGCTGACATGGCAGAATATGTAATCACAACTAACATAAGGAGATACAACCATGCTGCAACTTTTGACAACTCTTCTCGAATCGACCTCAGAAGGAGGTTCGGTATCCGTTACGATCCGCAAGGTAAAGAATGGGGTCATCTATACTCCTAACATCTCTTTGCCGGGTTCATACAATTCAGGCGAATATGTTGCTACTGTACCGGCCGGATCTGTTGATTCCCAGGTCGAGACCATTGCAGAAGCGATCGACGCGACTGTTATCGAACTCACAACCCAATCACAATCATAACCATATCTAAGGAGGCGTAAGCTATGGAACTCAAACTCAAGTTCACAGAATGGCAAGAAGCGATCAACGCACTGCGAATCATCGCGGGAGCAAAGCTGCCGCTATCGGCGGTCCCGCTGAACATCAGCTATGTCAATCCGATCATGGATGCCTACGAAAAGGCGAAAAAGGCTCTGGTCGATGCTCATGTTGCAAAAGACGAGGCCGGACAACCCAAGACGGAAAAAGTCGCTGTCCCGGACGGGATGGGAGGGACAGTAGATGTTGAACGCTATGTCTATGACGATAGTGACCAGAAAAAGGCATATCTCGAAGGGATACAGGAACTCAATGAAGCTGAACACACTCTGGACTTGAAAGAAATGCCTTTATCTTTTTTTGAAGAAAAGGTCAAGAAAAAAGATGGAACCGAACAAGTAGAAAAAGCGCGGCTTGAGATGGTTGATCAATACGCTCTCGCCAAGTTGATGCAATTTGGGATTGTTAAAGGGTAACTTCTGACGAGGCCGCTATGGGACTAAGCAAACGTAAGTGCATTAAATGTGGACACGCTATAAATCGTGGGAACAGAACAGGGGTATGCGTACGTTGCTACGATTCGATAGACAAAAGGGCGGAACTGCACGAGATCATCAGGAGTATGATCGACGAATCCGAGCAGTCGGGGAGGCTCGAAAAAGCCCGCTCACTGACAAAGCGGTTCCTGTCGGAATACGACAAAGAATTCGATGTCACTGAGAAAGCGGTCATAAACCTTTTCAACAGAGAATTCAAGCGTCGGAAAACGGCTCTATTGGCTTACAAGGTCGAAACAGACGCGCAGATAAGCCTGTCGCTAAACAAGGGGAGGGAACTTTGGGGCGAACTTGAAGAAGGAAGCACGGAGTTTCTTTCCCAATCATTCAAAGAAAATAAGGCTGACATAACATTCGCTGACGATCTACCTATCGGGATATCGTTCCTGTCGGATCAGCACATTGGCAACATGGGGACAGATCACAAAAGGATGCGCGAGGACGCTGAAGTCGTGCGGGACACGGATGGGATGTATTGCGCCTTTGGCGGTGACGGGTTCGACAATTTCATCAAAGTCGGTTTACTCCCGGCCATCATCAACGCGAAAACCTCCCCGGTCGATCAGATCGCTATGTTCGAGTATTACATGAGCATATTGCTGGAGAATAACAAGGTCCTTTTTGCGATCTCCGGCAATCACGAGTATTGGACAAAGCTGACGGCCGGGATTGATGTGGTTCAGCGGTTGATGAGGGAACGGAGGGTTCTGTATAACCAGCATGATTTTTATGTCAATATCAACCTGGGGACGCAGAACTATCGTATCTACATCCGCCACTTGACGCGCTACAATTCGAGCATAAATCCAATGCACGGAGTCAAGCAAATGCTCAGATTCGGCGACTATGACTTCGACATCGGAGTCGCCGGGCATATCCACACCGCCGGTCTGGAAACATTCTATCATCACAAGCAAAAGCGGCTTGCGGTGCGACCGGGAAGTTACAAAGTCTATGACACCTATGGTGAGCAGTTTGGGTTTGCCAGGGCGCAGCCGACCTCCCCGGTTGTGATTTTTTACCCAGATAAGCGCGACTTCATCGGATACGATGATGTCGTGCAAGGGGCGAGGATCCTGAAGATGGAACGCGAAGCATATATGGGGCGGAAGAAAAAAAAGGAGGCGGTATGATCCCATTTCTATTCACAGCGGTTATTTATGGGTGGATCGAAGCGAACATCTACAAGGTGGGTTGGAGTAGCCCTCCCCCGCACATCTATGGGCTTTCAATCAAATATCATGGGGGGCTGTTCGCGCTCATGGCTGGAGTTTATGTCGCCTCCGTAGGCTTCAGCCCGCATGGGTTGTGGGCAGTCCCCCTCTGGTTAATGACTGAAGACATATTCTATTACGTATTTAACTCCGGCGATTGGACCAATGAACCAGATTGGAACAGCTTTGGCCTTGGAGGGATACGGGTATTAGGGCTGTTCGTGCCAAATACGTATTTAATCCTGACGGTACTGTCTATCATCCTATATCATATCCTATAAAAAGGTGCAATCATGTTCCAGTTAGAATTGAGCAATGTTATCTACGGAATCATCCTGGCCCTCGTCACCGCTGTATGGTGGTTTTCGCGGAAAGAACTTAAGCGGCTTGAGGACGCAGTTGAAGAACTCCGTGAAATGATCTCTGCAGAAAGGGTCCAGTCCAACCAGAGATTTTCTGAAAACAGCAGGGAGATGCACCAAATGACCTCCAACGTCAATGAATTGCAGCTTAATTACCGAGATAGATTTGAAAAGGTTTACGAGAGGTTCGATATACAAAACCGACTGTTAGCTGACATGAAAGAACAGATCCTTGACCGGATCGAAGGGATGCGGGATGTTTTCGTGACAAAAGATTTTTGCATCTCCGCACACCAGCACACGCAAAAAGAAATCGAGGACATATCTAAGAAAGTGGACAGACATCATGGCTAAAAATTTAGAATCCCTGTTTGGGAAAAATTGGAAAACCACACTGGCCGGGCTTTTGGGTGCGATCGCTGTGGGGCTGACCCCATTCATTGTGACCGGCGAGATCAACTGGACGGCACTTACCATCGCCGTCACCGTCGCCGTTCTCGGTTATTTGAGCAGGGACGCAGAAAAGAAAGAGCCACGAAATGACAATCACCCTGGAACGTAATGTTTTTGGGGACCTCTATACTTTTGGGCGGGTGAAAATCAACGAGATCGCTATTTCCCTTTCTCTTGAAGATGCCCTCCGATCAGTAAAGGTCCCGAAGCAGACCTGCATACCTTTCGGTAAATATCCGACAATCTGGGACTATTCCCCAAAGTTTAATCGCCATTTGGCCGAACTTACGGGGGTCCCGAATTTTTCTGAAACGAAATTCCATGCCGGGAACGAAGTGGCCCACACAGACGGATGCCCTTTGCTCGGAATGCGACGGAACGGCGAGAAAATCGCGGAGAGCCGAATGGCTATGGATGTTTTCCACGCGCTTGTGGAGCCGGCCTTTAAGCGCGGTGAGAAGGTCGTGACAGAGGTCACTTTGGCTCCCGACTATGTGATGGAAGCGAGGAACCCTGAACGGATATCTGATATCATGGCCGTAATAACATCCCTTCGGCTGAAGGATATGCCCCATGTTTAAGGAACTTGTTTGTACAGTAATAATAATCATCTGCATTTTTATCACGGCGATCTGCCTGAAGCACAATGGGCTGTTTGGGGGGACCACCACACAGATCGATACGGTTTGGGTGACGCAGACGATCACTTTCCCGCCAGAAACGGTCCGTGTCCACATCGGCACCCCGTTGCCGCCGGAAACTCTCATCGTGCAGCAGATCGACACAATGCAATGCGACACATTAAGGAGGTTCGCGCAATACCTTGCGACTCCTTTTGAAACGATCCGGGACGATAGCGTGCTTTACCAGCGGTTAAGAGTAGATCCTGTCAAAAAAACAATCACCGACAGTCTGTTTATCAGGCCAATTAAAATCCAGGTCCCGGAAGTGACTACCGTCATAATGGAAGGGTTAGATTGGAAAGAGGCTGGTTTAGTGGCACTGGCTGGCGTTATTATAGGGCTTTTATTGTAGAGAGGGGCGGCTGCGGCAATCACACAACAGTGGGATGTTGAACACTTGCACTTGCAGTTTGCCCTTCTATTTTGTATATTCAGCACGTCATATCCTACCTTGCGCACCCCTGCGCAGTAGCCATTTATGACCTCCGGCCCCGAACTGACCATTCGGGGCATTTTTTTATCCAGCTCTTTTTAGCCGATACACGGGACACCCCACTTGCGCCTGGCCATCCTTTTGATCCCTATAATATCTATATGAAATTCTGATAAAATTTTGATATTTTTTTCTCCAAAAGACTTGACAAGAGGATCGGGATGTGTTATATTGAGCCTGGGTTCGGCAGGTTCCCATAACATACATCCCTTCCCTCTCGTAGCAAAGTAGGACGGGCTGTTATCAAAAAATTGACCCTTGCCGAACATCGTTTGGCAAGGGTTTTTCTTTTTAAGGAGGTCCAGGTGGCAAATAAAAGTGGTTATGCGGTTTATGTCCTTCAAGATTCCGATGTGCTTGTCAAGTTCCATACGAAAGTAACGGAAGCTAAAAACGCCGCCAGGCGCAAGCGAACGAAACTCCCCAAGATTCACGAAGTCTTGGAAGCGTTCATTAGTGACGCTTTCAACTACGTCGAGTTGCTCAAGCACCTTGAGAATTCCTCCGAAAAAGTCCCAAAAAAACTTCTTGATAGCCATGTGAGAAAGATAACAGGCCATGAGTAGAAAACAAGTTTTTTTTACGCCGGACGAACAGGCCATCCAAACCATCCACACCCAAACCGCGCACTTCACTGGTGAAGGGCAGGTTTCTGTAAGCATCCCAGAAGCGATGCTTAAAGACGCTGATGAAAGTTCGGTACTAAGAATGACTATGGCGATCTACGGAATGGAACACCCACAGCACAGCCCGCAGAAAGCCCTCTCTACGATAGCCAATATCCCACACACAACTTTTAGTAATGCCCTATCGGGAAAGGGGTTTCTCGGCTTTTCGGCGTGGATGGCGATTGTAGATCACAGCGGGATCGATCTGGTTTTAAAATGGCTTTACCTCAAACATGGAGTACAACTTTATGTACAACATCGACAAGCACCTGACAAGAAAAAAGCGAGAAAAAATATGTCAAATCTGCGGAGAGGTTCTCTCGACGATGAACCAATGTAATGTTCATGGCGACGTTGGAGCCGAAGCGGTCCCGGAGTTATTCAAAATCATTAAGGAGGTCAAAAATGACGGAAATAGCGTTGGTGATAACAATGGTGGTGGCAGTGGGGCTGGTGGCATTATCTCGGATCGGTAAATTTATGCACGAATGCGACGAAGAAATGAAGCGCATCATTAACAACAACAATTCTAATAAAGGAGGTCAGTAATGGCAAAAAAACGGGGTATTGGCGACGACCAACAAATGCTGGTTGATAACACGGCCGAATATACAGCAGAAGCACCGGCTACTCTCGGTGCGCCCGATGTCGCACCAATCCAACTCGAAAGGGTCGAGTGGTATGACGACCGATTTTATCGTACGCGAGTGGAGGGAGAGTATGTATATCTACCATCCGTCACGACAATCCTGTCGGTTGTGAACAAGCCCTTCCTTTCACAATGGAGAGGCAATATCGGCAACGAGGAAGCCGACAGCATCGTTCGCAAAGCGTTGGAACGAGGCTCTTTGATCCACGATTGTGCGTTCACTCTTATCAACGGAGGCACGCTCCATTGGGTGAACCCGGATCTCCGGCTTGATAACGAGAACCGGAAACGACTTGCACACATGGAGTATCTGCACAACGGCAAGTTCAAGATCGTTGAAACCAACCAGGAGAATTGGCTCCAGATATTCAGGCTCTCGCGATGGCTTAAAGCAGTGGCCCCAAAGGTTCTCCTTTCAGAATCTAACATCTACGAGATGGAGCATGGATACGCCGGCACGCTGGATTATCTGTTTCGGGTCCGCGCCGGCGAGTATCAGGTGGCTGGACGTGAGCCGCTTCAGCTTGAGGACGGCATCTACATAATGGATATAAAGACCGGCAAGGGCTTCGACGAGAGCAACTACTATATGCAGATCGCTGCATACCGGTATGCTGTTGAAAAGCTGTATGGTCACAAGATTTTGGGAGGGCTTCTCGTACACCTGAATGCTCAGACACGCTCCGGCATTGAAGGAGTCCAGACGTATCTCAGGACCGCCGAAGAACTCGACAAGGACTTCGATGATTTTTTGCACACGCTTTCAATCTGGAAACGTAACAATGCGACGACCAAACCGAAGATCGTCGAATTACCAATATCAATCACATTATAGTTATAGGAGGCACCATGTCAGGTTTAGGGAAACGCGGTGAGGGATTGACCTTCCTTCACGTCGCAAACGGACGCATCTGGAAGAACACAAAAGACGCGAAGGGAGTGGTCACGAAAGAGGACTACGATTGGATCACAGGCACAATCGTGGGGATCGCGCTGCACCAGGATACTTTTGAGGGCAATGCTGTCGAGAAGGTTCGTATCACGATGCTTGACAAGGAAGGGAAGCGATATGCGCTTGGCTTCAGCATGGAGTCATACTTCACGCAAACGCTATTTTCCCGGTTGTGCAAGATCCAATACTCCACACCGGTTACGATTGGCGTGAATGCATCGGAGAACAATGAGAAGGTCAGCTTTGCATGGCTGAGAGCCGGGGATGACAAGGTTGAAAAAAACCCTGATTTCCCCAAGCCGACGAAGGTTAAGGTCGGTTCAAAAGAACTCCTTGACTACGCGCCAGTGAAAGAAGCGGTACAGAAGGAAATCGAAAGGTTCAATGCCTTCGCGACGATGGCATCGACGGCTGTTGGGTTGGGCGTAGTCGATGAACTCACTCCGGCTGTGGATGACGCTGCAGATGCTCCATTCTAAAACGCTGGAAGAAATACTCCGTGCAATTTTAGAGGTGGACGAGATGGCGCGGGACAATGACGTGTGGCTATACGCACGTTATTGTCACGCCGCACTCGGCCATTCCTGGGAAAGCATCTCCGCGAGGGAGTTGTTCCGGCTCATGTATGACAAAGAACTTGCTCCGCCTGACAGTGTGAGTAGGATCCGGCGCATCCTACAAGAGAGGTATGGAGAGTTGCGGGGCAAGTTCTATGAGCCGAAACACGAGAAGTCAAAAGAGATCGCTCGTGATATAAAAATCAAACAATCTGATATGAAGGTGGAAGAATATGCCTTTGATTCTGCCGAGTGGGTTTAAGGACAAACACCTCACATACATGGAATGGATGTGCAGGATGCTCGAAGAGGGGCGCAGGGCCGGCCTCATTTTCCCTGACAAACCGGTCAGTTATGAGGCGATGAAGGACCGGATAAATGGGCAATTCAGCCAGACTTTAACCGTCGCTCATGTAAAGGCGATGGTCGAGATCGGGCATCAAATGGGCCGGCCCATTGGGATCACGAAGGACCGCAATAATTTGTTTTGGGCAAACTCGGAAGAGGAAATGAGGGATGCCCTGGCAATTTACAGGAATAGGGAACGGATCATTCAGAGTGCAAAAGAGGGAATAGTCAAATGGGCCAGGAAGCAAATGGAACTGAGTCTGTGACCACGACTCAAAGCCGAGAACTATACGTTCTCAGTGACACGGACAAAACTATCCTGAATGGGATAGCCAAAGAAGTTGGTGAAATGTTCGACCGGCTCAAAGTGCCTGTGTCAGACACGCCGGCAGGGTTGATAGATGATTTGAGGATCCGCTCGATATTCTTGGCGCGTGCATCGGAGATGCAAGGCATCGTTCAGATGTTCGTGGATTACGCCAGGGGGTTTTATACCGAGAAGTACCTCAACTATTCTGCGACGGTAATGAAGGAATTAGTGTCGTCAAGTGTTGCTCAGTTCTCCAGGTTGATGAATCAGGTCGAAAGGCTCAATTCGACCTGCGTGCATCAAATAGACTCGATTAGAAGCATTTTAAGCTACGAAAAATCCAATATGCAGAATCTTGGTGGAGGAATCGGTGGCTAAAAGATACGTAGAAACCACGCTGTGGAAAGAGGATTGGTTTGTAAATCTTGAAATTGAAGAAAAATTGTTTTGGCAATTCATCTTAGCAGACTGCGATCATGCTGGAGTCTGGAAGCCAAACTTCAAATTCTTTGAAAAAATGGTTGGGAAGACCAACCCGACAGAGTTTTTAAGCAAAATCAACGAGGACCAAGAGCGGATCAGGGTGCTGGATAATGGCCGTTGGTTCGTCGTTGGGTTCATTCCATTCCAATACGGCACTCTATCTTCTACCAGCCGGGTTCACATCAGTGTCGTAAACATCCTCCGCGAGAACGGAATAGACATAAAGCCGTTCACAAAAATCACAGAACTCCGAACGAAGGCGGACATCCCACGCCGGCTGGCCGATTTGCAAAAGGGGGGATTTGATGACCCGGCCGTCGATGGCACTTTAAGTGCCGATAGTGAACCTATTGACAGTGAGGAAGTTACTGTCGGCGACTCAAACTTAATGCCTGAGCAGTCTGATAGGCTATCGATAGCCTTAACTAATCCTATCGATAGGACTAAAGACAAAGACAAGGACAAAGACAAAGACAAAGACAAGGGAGAGGGGGGTATGG
>Ga0209835_1001513_pt1 | contig 12836 bp, 9 predicted proteins | sample LakKivwa52mmetaG_FD_184138 | JGI IMG/M metagenome (GOLD analysis project Ga0209835, IMG submission 184138) | Anoxic lake water microbial communities from Lake Kivu, Rwanda to study Microbial Dark Matter (Phase II) - Lake Kivu water 52m metaG... | ecosystem: Environmental > Aquatic > Freshwater >...
ATAAAGACTTCATCTCTGCTCTATCAATTGCGATGCCAGTTGCCTCCATTTCGGCCAACACATGCATCGTGGGCATCTCTATCTGGTTATATAAATCAAGGCAACTCATTGCTTCTAGTTCTTTTGAAAGCGTTGCCCAGAGTTCACCTAGGTGGGAAGTGATACTTGGATTCCAATCTGTGGAGAAGAGGTCTGTAGGTGTGTTTTCGCTTTCAACACCAAGGTACTTCTGCAGAAGGTCAGCTAGTGCAATATCTCTCGAACCAGCATTGAGTAAATAGGCAGCAACTTCAGTATCAACAGCTGCCGATCTCAAGAGCTTAGAGGAGATAGCTTTCTTTGCGCCATGAAAGATAAATCCTTTAAAGCTAGCTATCGAATCTGATACCTCACTAAGCGGTGCAACCAAGACCACCTCTGGCTCAATCGAAATTGCTGCTTGGTTCTCTGAAAGTAGTAGGCCGACAAGGCCCGTGCTAGAGCTAAGTGCTTTTTCAAATTCATTTTTCTTTACATCGCGAACGCTCGTTTTTTTTGCAACAACTTGATTTACCTGCCCTCCTTTAGCAAAGGGAGCAACCCTTGCTTTGAGAGCTTTAATTTCAAGTTTTTCAAATAATTGATTCACTTTTGATATTTCAACACCGCTCCATGCAAGATCTGTTAAGTCGGGCGATAGCGGTAAGTCACTTCTCAGTTGAGTCAATTCACGATTGGTTATTACTGCAGGAAGAGCGCTCCGCAGCGCCTCCCCTGCTTTGCCTGGAACGGTATCTACCTTGGCAATCAACTCTGAAAGGGAGCCAAATTCGTGAATCCATTTAGTTGCTGTCTTCTCTCCAACTCCAGGTATCGATGGCAAGTTATCACTTGGATCACCGCGGAGGGCAGCAAAGTCAGGATATTGCTTTGGCGTTAGCCCATATTTTTGGAAAACTGCACTGGGCGTCATTCTGGAAAGTTCGGTCACGCCTTTCTTTGGATAGAGGACAGTTACTTGATCACTTACTAATTGAAATGAATCACGATCTCCAGAGCAGATATATATCTCTGCCTCATCGCTAAAGTGCTTTACAAAAGTTGCGATTACATCATCGGCTTCAAAGCCCTCAAGTTCAAAGTGTGGAATGGCAAAGGCATCTAAGAGCTCATTAATGTAGGAAACCTGAGAGCGAAACTCCTCAGGAGTGGCGGCTCTATTTGCTTTATATTCCGGAAACTTTTCTGATCTAAAGGTCTTGCGAGATACATCAAAGGCAGTTGCAATATGAGTTGGTTTCTCATCTCTGATTAAGTTAATCAGCATGGAGGCGAAACCATAGATTGCATTTGTGGGCTGACCGCTCGAGGTTGAAAAGTTCTCAACTGGCAGGGCATAGAAAGCTCTAAAGGCCATTGAATGGCCATCAAGTATGAGCAACTTCTTCTTCATCGCGCTTAATCTTAGGCATTGCCACATACAATTGCCCACATGACAGACTTCAATGAGATATTAAATGATCGTGGCCGCGGGGCCCTTGATAAGAAGATGGGAATTGAAATCACTGAAGCTAGCCCGCAGCGCCTAGTTGGCAGAATGCCGGTTGAAGGAAATACGCAACCTTTTGGCCTTCTTCATGGCGGAGCAAATGTTGTTCTAGCTGAAAGTTTAGGCTCGGTTGGAACCCATCTACATGCAGGACCCTCTAGAAGAATTGTTGGAATTGAGATAAGTGCAAGCCACCACAAGAGCGCAACAGAGGGTTATGTAACAGCAGTTGCAACAGCGGTAACCCTTGGAAAAACTCTCTGCACTTACAACGTAGAGATTACAAACGAAAAAGGCGAGAAAACCTGCACTGCAAGAATTACATGCTTAATTCTTGCTCAGCGCTAGTTAATCTAGCTCGTGCGCCCCTGTTCCAAGATAAGCTGACTTAACATGCGGATCATTTAGCAAGTCTTTGCCCTTGGCTTCCTTGGTGATATTTCCAACTTCTAACACATACGCTCGGTCTGAGCGCTGTAGCGCTTGCTGAGCATTTTGCTCTACCAGAAGAATTGTCACTCCAATTTTATTAATCTGGGTAATGATTCGAAAAATATTGGCAATCATCTGTGGGGCAAGTCCCATTGAAGGCTCATCAAGAAGGAGTACTTTTGGCTTGGCCATGAGTGCTCGCCCAATCGCAAGCATCTGTTGCTCGCCGCCTGAGAGAGTTCCTCCTGCTTGAGTGGCACGCTCTTTTAACCGTGGAAATAACTCATAAACTGTTGCAAGATCCTCTGCAACCTCAGACTTCTTCATCTTAAGGTGGTATTTACCAAGCTCTAGATTTTCAAGAACGGTCATTCCAGGAAATATTCCACGACCCTCTGGAGCTTGAGAAATGCCAAGTGAAACTCTTTGGTGGGCCTTATATTTCAAAATGTCTTCACCATCGTAGGTGATTGTGCCTGACGTCGGATTTAGAAGCCCTGAAATGGTCTTAAGGAGTGTAGTTTTTCCAGCGCCGTTGGCTCCAATGAGGGAGACAATTTCACCTTGGTTTACAACAAGTGAAATGCCTTTTACTGCTTCGATTTTTCCATAGGCAACACGAAGATCTTTAATTTCAAGACGCATCTTCAGGTACTCCTAAATAAGCCTCAATTACTCTTGTATCATCTTGAACCTTGCGTGGCGAATCATCAGCAATTTTCTGTCCAAAATCTAGAACTACCACTCGATCTGAAACCTTCATAACTAGAGACATGTCATGCTCAATGAGAAGTACTGTGTATCCAGCATCACGAATCTTTCTAATTGTTGCCGCCAACTCAACTTTCTCTGCAGGGTTAAAACCTGCCGCTGGCTCATCAAGGAGAAGCAACTTTGGCTCTGCTCCCATCGCTCTTGCAATCTCAAGTCTTCTCTGCACACCATAGGGAAGATTCTTTGCCAGGCGATCTGAATATTCGCCAATGCCGATGAAATCTAATAGCTCCTGCGCTCTTGCCTTGTCGCGCTTCTCTTCGCGACGTGAAATTGGAAACCCGAATAACCCTGAAACTAAACCAGATTTCTTATGAGTATCAGCAGCTGTCATAACATTCTCAAGAGCAGTCATATCTCCCCAGAGTCGAATGTTCTGGAAAGTTCTAGCTACTCCCCTTTTTGTGATCTTATAGCGCTTAACACCAGCTAGAGATTGTCCATCAAAAATAATCTCACCTGATGTTATTTGATATACGCCGGTGATTACATTAAATACCGTTGTCTTGCCCGCACCATTTGGCCCAATCAGGCCCAAAATTTCTTTCTCTTTAACGTCAAAGGTCACATCACTTAGGGCAGTAACGCCACCAAATTTCATGGTGACATTCTTTAGCTCCATTAAGGATTTGCTCATGAGGCATCCTTTTTAACAATTGCTTTTTCGCGTTTCTTTCTAGGAAGAATTCCATCCGGGCGTAGATTCATCATGATTACCAAAACTAAGCCAAAAACAAGAAGGCGTGCCTCTGATAAGAAACGAATACGGTCAGGCAGATAACCAAGAATAACTGCGCCAAGAATGACTCCCCAGATATTTCCCATGCCACCAAAGACTACGCAGGCGAGGATTAATATCGAGATTTGAAGGGTGAAGTTATCTGGAGCAATAAACAAAGTCTTTGAGGCATAGAGAACGCCAGCAGCTCCCCCAACAGATGCGCCAAGGACGAATGCCCAAACTTTATATTTGAATGTTGGAACGCCAAGTAACTCTGCTGCATCCTCATCTTGACGAATCGATTCCCAGGCACGGCCAGCGCGGCGCGCAGATAGTCGTCTTACCATCCAGATGGCAAGCAAAATAAGAATCAATAGAGTCCAGTAATAAATGCGGTGACTATCAAAGGCGTATTCAATACCAAAAAATCCAGGTGGGGTTGGAATTCCTAGGATTCCCTCTGATCTTCCTAGCGCTCCAAGGTTTAGCGCCACAATTCTAACAATTTCACCAAAGCCCAAAGTGATAATTGCTAGGTAATCGCCACGAAGCTTTAGAGCTGGGACACCGAGAATAATTCCAGAGAACATAGCCATAGCAATTCCAATTGGCAGAATCTCCCAGGTATTTAGACCAGTCTTAGTTCCAAGTAATCCCATTGTGTAGGCACCAATTGCGAAAAATGCCACATAACCAAGATCTAAAAGACCACTTTTTCCGATAACGATATTTAAGCCAATAGCCATTAGAACAAACATGGCAATTGGATAAACCAGAACTGATTCGTAATCCGCTATGGGAGTATTAAGAAAAGTTCCGCCCATAAATGGCAGCGCCGCAACAATGGCAATGGCGCCTACAGCTATAACTATGCGACCAACGCGTCCCTGGTTCTCCCAGATCTCTGCTCCCTTATCGCGAAGATTAAACATCATGCCCTCGTCTGGGTTAGCGCTTCACCGAATAACCCATTCGGTTTGGTGTAGAGAACTAAAACAAGAACTATAAATACTGTTACAGCCTTCCATTGCGTTCCAAGGAAGAATGAGGCATAGGTCTCAAGCAGCCCAAGAGCAAGGCCGCCATAGAAGGCGCCTTTAATATTTCCAATTCCACCCAAAATAGCAGCGGTAAATGCTGCAATTCCCAATTCAAATCCAATAAAAGCCGTGGTATTTTCATACTTTAAGGTGTAGAAAAATCCTGCCGCACCTGTCATTAAGCCACCAACTAAAAATGTTGCAGAAATAACTCCATCTATATTTATGCCCATCAAGCGAGCTGCATTTGGATTCATTGATACAGCGCGAATTGCTTTACCCATTCGAGTTTTATTGACGAAGGTTATGAGAATTGCAAATAGAACTAGAGCTGAGATTACGATTATGGTGTTATCTATTCGAATACCAGCATCAAAGAATTGACCAAGAAACTTCTTTTCCATGGCTCGAGGGCTTGCCACTGGCCTGGAATCGGTAAGGATTCGAACAGACTCTGAAAGCACCATTGAGACACCGATTGCTGAAATCAAAGGAGCAAGAACTCCAGAGTTCATCCTTCGCAATCTGCGATAAGCCACCATCTCAACTAACATGGAGAGTATTCCTGAAACTAACATCGCAAAAATTAGCGCCGTTCCAAGAATTAACCATAAGCGAAAGCCAGTTGCATACTCTGAAACTTGCGTAAACTTAAATAAATCTCTAATGATGATAATCGTGGCAAATGTGCCCACCATAAATATCTCTGAATTTGCAAAATTGATCATGCGAAGGACGCCGTAAACCATTGTGTAGCCCAAGGCTATGAGGATGTAAATAAAGCCCAAGCTTAAGCCGCCAAATGTCAGCGACCAGAACTGATCTAGAAAGTTTCCTATCAAGGCGCCTGATTCCTATCTAAAACTTTGAACTAGAGTTTCGGCAGGTCCTCTATTACGAGAACCTGCCGAAAACCATTTTTTCCTACTTTATTACTTTACAGCTCCTGTGAACTTGATAACGCCATTCTTGACTTCGAAGCCATTCATGACGCCACCAGCAACATCACCAAATTGATTGAACTTGATGGTGGTACCTGTAAGTGACTTGCCGCTGTATGACTTAATGAACTTAAGCATTGCAGCGCGAGTGGAAACACCCTTCGCGATACCGGCTAGGAAGACGTTTGTAGCATCGATGGACTCAGCAGCGTAAACGCCTGAGGCCTTACCCATCTTCTTGACGAAATCTGCTTCAAGCTTTGCATCGATTTCAGCAAGTGGGACTGTTCCTGCAGTTAGACGAACACCCTCGAGAACTGATGCTGGAGCAAGAGTTACGAAAGTTGGGCTTAGTACGCCGTCGCCGCCTGCAAGAATTCCGGTGTATCCGCTATCACGTAGCTGCTTAAAGAATGGTGCAGCCTGTGGGAAGTAACCGGTGTAAATAACAACGTTTGCGCCAGCAGTCTTAACCTTGGCGATTGTTGCAGACCAGTCAGTTGTCTTATCAGAGACGCTATCAAAGCCAGCTCCTTGACCAGCAGGAATTGAAGGCTTCATGTAATCAACTAAACCAACGCCATAAGCAGATTGGTCATCAACAATGAATGCCTTAGGTGATGAGACACCCTTTGTCGCTAGTTTAAATAGCGCTGGTCCCTGAACCTTGTCGGTAGGAACTACACGGTGGAACACTGGGAAACCAATGTTTCCTGCCGCTGCATCGGTGATTGACACACGAGTTGCAGATGGTGAGACCATTGGCAGGTTACGTTGCTTGTAGTAAGGAAGCGCTGCAATAGTTGCACCTGAGTAAGCAGCACCAACAAGACCAATGATCTTCTTGTTTGATGCGATTCCTGGAGCAACCTTTGCAGATTGTGCTGGATCGCCCTGGTCATCTGCCCGAACAACCTTAACTACATACTTACCTTTATTCTTTGCGTTAAAGAGTTTGATGGCATAAAGCATGCCAGCCAATTCATCCTGACCAACTGATGCTTCTTCACCAGTTAGAGGACCCTGAAACGCGAGGGTGATTGTCTTAGCTGCTGCATTTGACGCTGGTGCAACTGCAACCAGTGACGCAGCTGCTAGTGCGGCCGCTGCAGCAACCGAAATTAATCCACGCTTTTTCATTTAGTACCTTTCATTCATGATCATGCCCCCTAGGACAGGGAGGGGTGAAGGTTAGCCTTAGGTTCAACAGTGGGGCAACCGGGTGTCTCGCCTAGAGAATTACATTACTGTTACTTTTTGATGAAAAGCGGTGCATACCTACTTATTCGGAGCGGCCGAGGGGTCAATTACGGCCTTGGCCACCTCTTTCATTGAAATTCGCCGATCCATCGCAGCCCGCTGAATCCATGAGAATGCCTCAGGCTCTGAAAGGTTCAGGGCTTTCATCAAAATTCCCTTAGCTCTGTCAATTAACTTTCTACTCTCAAGTCTTTCGTGAAGGTCGCTAACTTCAAGTGCTAGAGATTTCATCTGTCTATGACGACTAATTGAGATCTCAATTGCTGGGATTAGATCATTTATTGTAAATGGCTTAACAACATATGCCATAGCTCCAGCTTCACTTGCCCGTTCAATTAAATCTTTTTGGCTAAATGCAGTCAGCATTAGAACTGGAGAAATCTCGATTATCTGACTAGCAGCAGAGATCCCATCAAGGATTGGCATTTTCACATCTAGAATTGCTAAGTCAGGTTTTAACTCTCTTGCAAGATCAATAGCTTCTTGTCCATTGCTTGCCTGGCCAACTACTTCATATCCCGACTCACTTAGCATTTCAACTAAATCCATACGGATTAAAGTTTCATCTTCAGCAATAAGGATGCGATGGGATCCAGATTTAATATTGATATTCACGTGCCTCGAGTCGGATTTGAACCGACACTATGCGGTGTTTGAGACCGCCCTCTCTACCGTTGGAGTACCGAGGCTAGATGAAATTCAAGAATATTCTAGCGATAGGCAGGAGCAACGCCACTGACAGCATCTCCCACCTTATGAACGCGCATAGCATTGGTGGAACCAGGAATCCCTGGAGGGGAACCAGCAACAATCATGATTAACTCACCAACAGCTACTCTCTTACTTTCAATCAAAATCGTATCTACCTGCTTAACCATCTCATCGGTAGTAGTAACTAATGGGGTTAGAAGTGGTTCAATCCCCCAAGTAAGTGCCATCTGATTATAAGTAGCAGTATCAGGTGTGAGAGCCAATATTGGAATCGGCGATCTAAGTCTTGACATTCTTCGCGCTGAATCGCCGCTCTTTGTAAATGCCGACAATACTTTTGCCCCGATTGTTAGACCAACCTCGGTTGCAGCCTTTGTTATTGCCCCACCTTTAGTCTTTGGATTGTGTTGCAGAGCTGGAATTAAATGAAGCGCTTCTTTCTCGGTTTTTTCAATGATTCGAGCCATAGTTGATACTGCCTCGATTGCAAATGCTCCCACGCTGGTCTCACCTGAAAGCATCAAGGCATCAGCGCCATCAAGAACAGCATTAGCGCAATCTGTAGCCTCAGCTCTTGTTGGCCGAGAGTTATTAATCATTGAATCAAGCATCTGAGTTGCAACAATTACTGGCTTTGCATTTTCCCTAGCAAGAGTGATGCAGCGCTTCTGCACAAGTGGAATATCTTCAATCGGCATTTCAACGCCGAGATCACCGCGAGCGACCATAATTCCATCAAATGCTAGAACTATCTCCTCTAGATTATCGACCGCTTGTGGTTTTTCAATCTTGGCAATAACTGGAATGCGATGGCCCACTTCATCCATGATTTTATGGACATCGCCGATATCTTTTGCAGATCTTACAAATGATAAAGCGATAAAGTCAGCGCCTGCTTTAAGCCCCCATCGCAGATCTTCAATATCTTTCTCACTCATGGCAGGAACTGATACTGCAACTCCTGGAAGATTAATTCCTTTGTTATTAGAGACAAATCCTGGCTCAATAACTTTCGTTATTACATCGCTACCTTGAACCTCAATAACCTGAACTGTTACTTTGCCATCATCGATAAGGATTAAGTCTCCAGCCTTGCAATCACCGGGAAGTCCTTTATAGGTGGTTGATACGCGAGATTTATCGCCAGCAATATCATCGGTGGTAATTGTAAAAGTATCTCCACGCATTAATTCATGAGGGCCGTTTTCAAATCTTCCTAGGCGAATCTTTGGTCCTTGAAGATCAACCATGATTGCCACAGGCTGTTTAACTCGCGCAGCCTCAGCCCTTACTAAATCTAGACGGTTTTGATGTTCTTCATATCCACCATGGGAGAGATTTAGCCTTGCCACATTCATTCCAGCTCGAATTAGCTCAGAGACTTTTTCAACGCTCTCAACTGCAGGGCCCATGGTGCAGACAATTTTGGCGCGGCGCATGTGCTTACTTTATTGCCTTATTTGGCATAAGAGTAATTAGCAAGGAATCAAACCGTTAGTGGTCGAGCAGTTGGCTCAATCGGCGATGGCAACTGGGTATGTCCCATTAGATCTGCATCTACTGCGGAAGCAGCGCTTCTCCCCTCTGCAATCGCCCAAACAATTAGTGATTGACCACGGCCTCCATCACCGCAGATATATACCGAATCAACGTTGGTGCGATATGAATTATCACGAGCAATGTTTCCACGAGGATCAAGTTTTAACTCGAGCGCCTTTACTAATTCATTCTTCTCGGGTCCAGTAAAGCCCATGGCTAGTAAGACCATATCTGCTGGAAGATCCCTAGAAGTTCCTGGAACTTTTTCAAACTTTCCATCAACATACTTCGTCTCAATAATTTTCAATGCGGTTAATTGCCCAGCGCTATTGCCAATAAATTCTTCAGTAGAAATTGAATAAAGCCGCTCGCCTGATTCCTCGTGGGCGCTACTTACTCGGTAAGTCATTGGGTAAGTTGGCCATGGCTGTGAGTCAGGGCGCTCATCACTTGGCCTTGGCATAATCTCAATTTGAGTAACACTTGCAGCTCCCTGACGAATTGCAGTTCCTAGACAATCAGCGCCAGTATCGCCGCCTCCCAGAATGATTACATTTTTACCCTTAGCATTAATCGGTGGCTCAGAAGGTAATTCATTGAGGGCTTGCTTGTTTCCCCATGGCAGATATTCCATCGCTTGATAAACGCCACTTAGTGATCTTCCCGGGATATCGAGTTCACGCCATTGGGTTGCCCCAACAGCTAAAACTATTGCGTCATATTTAGCACGAAGCTCTGCAGCGCTGATATCAACTCCGACATTAACTCCTGCTCTAAATCTTGTACCTTCACGCTGCATCTGGTTTATACGGCGATCTAGAATTGCTTTCTCCATTTTGAATTCTGGAATGCCATAGCGGAGTAATCCTCCAACTTTCTCGCCTTTTTCATAGACCACAACGGTATGACCTGCTCTAGTTAATTGCTGGGCTGCGGCAAGACCGGCAGGGCCTGAGCCAATAACTGCAATGGTTTTGCCAGTCATTCGATCCGGTTGCAGCGGCTTCACATTTCCACTCTGAAATCCCTCTTCAATAATTCTTAACTCAACTTGCTTAATAGTCACTGGATCTTGATTAATTCCTAGAACACAAGCTGTTTCGCAGGGAGCAGGGCAGAGTCGTCCAGTAAATTCAGGGAAATTATTAGTTGCGTGGAGGCGATCTAGCGCATCTACCTTTTCATTACGCCAAATCAAGTCATTCCACTCTGGAATTAAATTTCCTAATGGACAGCCCTGATGACAGAAAGGAATTCCACAATCCATACACCTTCCTGCCTGCTTCTGCAGAGATGAGAACTCCTGCTCTTCATAAACCTCACGCCAATCTCTGATTCGAACATCTACTGGACGACGTTTTGGAACTTCTCTGCCAGTATTTAGAAAGCCACGGGGATCAGCCATTTAGCGCCTCCATAATTGCATCATCTGATGATTTTCCTTCGCGCTCTGCTCTATCAATTACTGCCAGCACCTTGGCATAATCCCTAGGCATTACAAGTGAGAATCTCTTCAGCGCTAGCTGCCAATCGCCCAGTAATTCATGAGCAATCAATGAACCAGTCTCTGCATAGAAACGAGAGAGTATGGATTTTAGTTTCTCCTCTTGATCTTTAGGGATAGATAAAACGTCAACCATCTCGGTATTTACTAGCGATGGGATTAAATCAAGAACAAATGCTCGACCACCTGACATGCCAGCGGCAAAGTTTCGCCCTGTTTTACCAAGAACGACCACAGTTCCGCCAGTCATATATTCACAGCCGTGATCGCCAACACCTTCAACAACAGCTAGCGCTCCAGAGTTTCTTACACAGAATCTCTCGCCCACTATTCCTCTTACAAAAATTTCACCCTGCGTAGCGCCATATCCAATAACATTTCCGGCAATTACATTTTCATGGGAGGCAAACATCGCCTTCTCATCAGGGCGCAGAATTACTCTACCCCCAGATAGCCCCTTTCCAAGATAATCGTTGGTATCTCCATAGAGGCGAAGAGTGAGCCCACGTGGAATAAATGCTCCTAGCGATTGACCTGCAGAGCCATGGAAGGTGATATCAATAGTGTCATCGGCAAGGCCCTGTCCGCCATGTTTTCGAGTAATTTCAGAGCCCAGCATCGTTCCAACTGTTCGATTACCATTTCTAATTTTCATCTGCAATTTAATTGGAGACTTACTTTCTAAGGCGCTCTGTGAAAGTTTTATTAGCTCATTATCTAGAGCAGCTTCAAGCCCATGATCTTGAGTTGTCGTATTTCTACGCGCAGATCCTGAAGTTGGTGCTGGCGCAGCAAGAATTGGTGATAAATCAAGTCCACTTGCCTTCCAATGCTCCACTGCAGCAGAAGTTTCTAGGCTTTCAACTGCGCCGACTGCTTCGCTAAGGCTTCTAAAACCTAGGTTTGCAAGAATCTCTCTTACCTCCTGGGCGATGTATTCAAAGAAAGTCTCAACAAATTCTGGCTTTCCAGTAAAACGCTTTCTTAGCTCTGGATTTTGAGTGGCAACACCAACTGGGCAGGTATCTAAGTGACAGACTCGCATCATCACGCAACCTGAAACCACGAGAGGAGCGGTAGCAAAACCAAATTCTTCTGCTCCGAGCAGAGCGGCGATAACCACATCTCTTCCTGTCTTCATCTGGCCATCGGTTTGAACCACGATGCGATCTCTTAGCCCATTTAGCATCAAAGTCTGTTGGGTTTCAGCAAGACCAAGCTCCCACGGAGCGCCAGCATGTTTTAGCGAAGTAAGTGGAGATGCTCCCGTTCCGCCATCATGGCCAGAGATTAAAACTACATCGGCATGCGCCTTGCTAACTCCTGCAGCAACAGTGCCAACTCCAACTTCAGCAACAAGTTTTACATGGATGCGCGCTCTATTGTTTGCATTCTTTAAGTCGTGAATTAATTGTGCTAAATCTTCAATCGAGTAAATATCATGATGTGGCGGTGGTGAGATTAAGCCAACGCCAGGAGTTGAATAGCGCACCTTGGCAATCCAGGGATAAATTTTATTTCCAGGCAATTGCCCACCCTCGCCAGGTTTAGCTCCTTGTGCCATTTTTATCTGAATATCATCGGCGTTTACTAAATATTCACTTGTTACGCCAAATCTTCCTGAAGCAACTTGCTTGATTGCAGATCTTGCTGAATCTCCATTGGCTTGAGGAATGAAACGCTCAGGATCTTCGCCGCCTTCTCCAGTATTTGATTTAGCGCCAATTCGATTCATAGCAATTGCTAGCGTTTCATGAGCTTCTTGCGAGATTGAGCCATAGGACATAGCTCCAGTTGAAAACCTCTTAACAATTTCTGAAACTGGCTCCACTTCATCTATAGCCACTGGTTTTCTTAGTCCCTGCCTGAAGGTGAAGAGACCACGAAGCGTCATCAAAGACTTAGATTGATCATCTACGCGCTTGGTATATCTCTGGAAGATGTCATAGCGCTTTGATCTTGTGGCATGTTGGAGAGCAAAGACAGTCTCTGGATCAAAGAGGTGTGGTTCGCCATCTCTGCGCCATTGATACTCCCCACCAATTGGAAGTCGTTTAGATCCTGGAACTTCTCCCCCAGACGGATAGGCGATGTGATGGCGCGCAATTGTTTCTTGTGCGATTACTTCGAGATCTACTCCACCAAGGCGCGAAGTTGTTCCAACAAAGTATTCATTGACTAATGCTTGTGACAATCCGATAGCTTCAAAGACTTGTGCTCCGGTGTATGAGGCAATCGTTGATATTCCCATCTTGGACATAACCTTTAAAACGCCTTTGCCCAATGATTTAATCAAGTTCTTAACTGCCTTCTCAGGTGTAATGCCTGTAATAACTCCTGTTAAAACTAAATCCTCAGCGCTCTCCATCGATAGATATGGATTTAC
>Ga0209835_1001514_pt1 | contig 12830 bp, 12 predicted proteins | sample LakKivwa52mmetaG_FD_184138 | JGI IMG/M metagenome (GOLD analysis project Ga0209835, IMG submission 184138) | Anoxic lake water microbial communities from Lake Kivu, Rwanda to study Microbial Dark Matter (Phase II) - Lake Kivu water 52m metaG... | ecosystem: Environmental > Aquatic > Freshwater >...
AACCTGATAGTTCTCATCCCAATAGCCAAATTCCATGTTGAAACAGCGATCAACGGGCTGGTAATGCATCTGCCGATTAAAACGCTCACGATCTGTCATCGTTCCCGCCCATTTTTGCCGGATAGGGTTACCATTTGTAGCCATACGTTATCCTTTCACTCATTTCTTTGATGCTGCCCAGGCGCAAATGACCGGAGGATGTTTGATCAGGAAAATCTCGCCGCCGCGCAAAACGGCGGCCTGGTAACGAGTTGCGTGGGGCAGCTTCATTTTCCTGGCATGGATTCTGTTTTCGCGCCCGGGGGGAGCGTTGGATTCTTCGGCTGATACCCGCTTATGACATAATCAACCCTCCGTCCACTTCGAGCGCCTGCCCGGTCATGTAGCGGGAATCCTGCGAGGCCAGGAAGGCGACCACCCCGGCGATTTCCCAGGGTTCGGCCAGGCGGTTCATGGGCGTTTCGCTGGCGCGTTTCTTCAACCAGTCTTCACCCGATATGCCATCCAGCGAACCAGCCTTCGCAGCCACGCCGCGCACCATCTCGGTCAGCGTATTGCCGGGACAGACCACGTTGGCTGTTACGCCGAAGGGAGCCAATTCCATCGCCACTGAACGGGTCAGGCCAATCACGCCGCTCTTGGAAGCAGAATATTCCGCTGAGGCAGGCCAACTGGTCTTGCCGGCCATCGAGGATATGTTGATAATGCTGCCAGATTTCTGCTGCGTCAAAATAGGCGCAACCGCCTGGTTGGAGAGGAAGGTTCCGGTCAGGTTGATGTCAATGGTGCGCTGCCACTGTTTGAGCGGCACATCCGCCAATGGCGTGCCGGTATAGATGCCCGCCGAAGCCACCAGCACATCAAGGCGTCCCCACTTTTCCATGATGGTATTGACGATGTCGGCGATATTCGCGGCGTTGGTCACGTCACAATGGAAAGCCAGCGCCTCCACGCCAAATTTGCGGCACTCGGCGGCGGTGGCTTCGTTTTTATCGTCGGCCATGTCGAGGCAGGCAACCTTTGCGCCTTCTTCGGCGAAGCGGTAGGCGCAGGCCTGGCCAATGCCATTCGCCCCGCCGGTAATCATCACAACCTGGTTTTCGAAGCGTTTCATAGTTTCTCCTGGTTATCAAAAAACTGTGTATGACCTTCAATTTCCTTATCCCTCGGGCCAAACCTGTCCCGAGGGACGAGGGAAGCGCTGGCAGGTGTGGATCATCCTGCTTTTTGGCGTAGTTCATCAACCATGTTCATTAAACGGCGGCCATACTCGACATACATGGCCGACTGGATTCCTTCGGTCGAGGCCTGTTCCTGTTGGTGATAGACCATCTTCATGTGCGGCTCAATGGATAAGCCGCCGTCATAGCTTGTAGCAATCAGGTCGGCAACGATTTCGCGCACGTTGCCATGCCCTTCTCCCGGCCAGGTAAACTGCAAATCTGGGAATAGGCCGCCGGTCTCCGCAATAAAGATGCAGTCCTTGATATGCACATATTCGATGAACTCGCGCACGTTGCGATAAAACTCCCAGGCGCTTTGCTTGGGATACGGCGGATTCCCAATGCGCCGGTCTGAGCCGACCGGGTTGCCGGTGTCGAAAATCAGCCGGAAATAGGGGTTCGGGATCGCCTCCAGCAGGCGCAGGGTATGTTCATGCGAAAGGCCGCCAAAGTTCATGCAATTTTCGTGCAGGTAATAAATTCCAGCCTCGGCGCACAGCGAGACCATCACCTTCAATTTTTCGACAACCTGTTTTTCGATTTCGGGGCTATCGGGCTGGGCATCGCGCACGATGCCGAAACTCATCCCGCGCAGATAGCGGGTTCCGAGCCGCTGCATCCGTGGGATCGCCCGGCGCAACGCGGCCAGCCCATTTTCGAAGTCGGTCTCGCGGCGCGGGTCGGTGCTCCAGTTCGCAATCGCGCTGCCAAAGCAGTTGATTCCGACTCCCGCGGTGGTCAACTTCTCACAGACCATCTCGAATTGGTCATCGGCGAGGTCGGTGGTGTTGACGCCGCCGACGCTGCGCGATTCAATCCATTGCCAGCCCAGTTCCTGCGTAGCCCTGATTTGGACATCAATGGAACTGCCGGCTTCATCGGCAAAACCGCTGAAATACATGAGTACCTCCTATGCGATAACTTGTAATCTTTTCCTGCAAGATATAGGGCAGGACGTGATAACCGATTTCAAAGATGTATTTGCGATGTACGTGGCTGACCACGTCGAGATGCGGGGCAGAGACAATGACTTCGCCGCTGACTGCAACCACCGGTTCAAGGTTTTCTAAAACCCTTTCCTGATATCGCGCTCGACCTCAGTCATGGTCGTTTTGACGAAAGACGAATTGGCGATGAGTTTTTCGAGTTGTTGTTCAAAAATGAACCCATCCAGCGGAAGATTTACCGGCTGACCGATGATAGACGAATAGAGCATCGCATTCGCGAGTTCGACCGCGTGAAGACCTTCCTCGGCGGGCGCAATCAGGCTTGCGCCGGTCTGGATGGCGGCGATAAAGTTTTCGAGGATTTCGGCATGCTGGCCGCCGCTGTCTGTGAATGAAAAGACAATCTCCTGGGTTGGGGGCATATCGTATGCCGACTTGGAGAAGCGAATCCCTTCCAACGCCGGAATTTCATTGCGGGTAAAGACGAGCCGACTGTTTTCCAGTCTCAGCCGGCCTCGCTCGCCGATGATTTCCAGGCAGTTTGTGCCTGGCGCTTCTCCGGTGGAAGTAACAAACACACCAGTGCAACCGTTGCCATATTCCAGGTAAGCGGTCACTTCATCCTCGGTCTCGATCTGGTGGCGCTGACCAAAACGACAATGTCCCCATACGCGAGTCGGCATCCCGCAAATCCATTGCAACAGGTCCAGGTTGTGCATGGCCTGGTTGATCAGCACGCCACCGCCCTCGCCCCTCCAGGTGGCGCGCCAGCTGCTAGAAGCGTAGTATGCATCGGTGCGGAACCAATCGGTCAAGGTCCAGTGGATGCGCAGCAACGGGCCAAGTTCACCGCCGGTCACGAGTTCCCTGATTTTCAGGTACTGTGGGTCCGTGCGTTGGTTGAACATGGCCGCAAAAACCAGGCGCTTGTCCCGGCGCGCAGCAATCAATCGCTCGCAATCCGCTTTGTGAACCGAGATGGGCTTCTCAACCAAAACGTGATGGCCGCTTTCCAGGGCAGCGATGCCGATGGTGGTGTGGGTGTAATGCGGCGTGGCGATTAGCACCGCTTCGCAGGTGGAATCGTTCAACACGGTCTGGGGATCAGTATAGGCGCGGCAGTGATATTTTTCGGCTGCGGTCTGCGCCCGTTCCGGAATGATGTCGCAGACGGCGGTCAGTTCCACGGTTTCCATCCTCGCGATATTGGCGAGATGGTAATTCCCCATGCCGCCCGCGCCGATGAGAGCCAGTTTCACTTTATCCATTCGTTCACCGTAATTACTTGAATGACTTGCCAAAATCAACCTTCGCCTCGTGAACCACTTTTTGGTAACGGGAAGTTTTGATTAATTCCTGGAGTTTCATTTCGTAAACCTGGCCGTCAATGGGCAGAGTAAGCGGGCGACCCTGGAATGAGGAGAGCATGATGGCATTGCCCAACGTCAGGCTGTTGAGTCCCTCCGAGGCATGGGCAAGCAGCGGCGCGCCGGTCAAAATGGCATCGGCAAACGCCTGGGTTACTTTCCAGTGGAGCCAGTCCATCAGCGGTTCGCAGGGCAGTTCTTCGGATTGGTAAGGCACTGCATCAAAGGCGGCTTTCGAAGCGCGGATGTTTTCCAACATCGAATGCTCGTTGTGCGCCAATCTGACTTTGCCATTCTCTAAGGTCAATTTCCCCATTTCACCGACGATTTCCAGTCGGTTGGTGCCGGGACTTTCCGCAGTGCTGGCGATGAAATGTCCCACCATGCCGTTCTCGTGCTCGAAGTAAGCGGTGACTTCATCCTCGACCTCGATATCGTGATATTTTCCGATGTGGGCGAAGCCCGACACGCGCTGGGGCATCCCAAAGAACCACTGGTACAAATCGAGGTTATGTGGGCATTGGTTGAGCAGCACGCCCCCACCTTCGCCGCGCCAGGTGGCCCGCCAGCCGCTACCGTCATAATATGCCTGGGTGCGATACCAATCGGTGACGATCCAGGTGGCGCGCGCCAACCGCCCAAGTTGGCCGGAGTCCAAAAATTTCTTGATTTTGGCCCAATGAGTGTGCAGCCGACTCATGAACATGATGCCAAACTGGATGTTGGGATATTTTGCCCTGGCTTGCTCGTAGGCGGCGGTCATTTTGCGCCCATCGTTGACATGCACTGCCAGAGGCTTCTCCACCAACACATGGATGCCTTTCTCGAGAGCCTCAATGCTGATGGGTGTATGGTCGTAGTGGGGGGTGGCCACCAGCACCGCATCCAAGCCAGCCTGCTGCAACAGTTCGCGGTAATCATAGAACGCCGGCACATGGTATTCAGCCGCGTACCGGTCGGCCCGTTCACGGTCAGTATCGCAGACTGCGGCCAGATTTGTATTCGGCAGGCGGGTGGCGATATCTTTGACATGGACACTACCCATGTTCCCCACCCCGATGACTGCTATGTTGACTTTCCCTGAATTACTCATCGTTATCACTCCTTTTATACGCCACTGAAGGCCGAAAAACCGCCATCCACCGGCGCGACAATCCCGGTGACGAAGGCCGAGGCGGGCAAAACCAGCCACATCAGCGCGCCGAGCAGGTCTTCAGGAATGCCGAAGCGGGACATCGGGGTATGCGACAGGATTTGCCGGGTCAGGGAACCATAATTACTTGCTCCAAAATGGCCTGGTAGGCCCAGTCATCCCATTCTTCCCGAACACCGATGCCAGCCAGGTCGCGGTAGTTCTTGAAGATGAGACCGCCTTTGAACAAATTGTACATCCTGTCAACATGGTTGCGAATTAAGTCACGCTTCCCTGTTGGCAATACGGCCTGGATGTCCACCGGACTCCACAGGGCGGCTTTGCGCTCGCGCAGCAGGTCGGCCAGGGCGGGCAAGTCGTAAACCAGCGGCTGGTCGAACTGGAAGACATTGACTCCGATCTCCAGCAAGTCGGGCAAAATCGCCCAGTTTTTCCCGCAGGAGTGAAAGAAAACTTGCAGGTTGTAACTGTGGGCCAGGTCGAAGAGTCTGGTGTCAGTTTCTTAACTCATCCTGGTCATTAAACCAGGCACTGGCAGCGATATCAAGCGCGTACAGCACTTCAGGGGTTAGTGAAGCGTGGGCGCGGCCGAGCGGGGAAATTGGCAACCCGCGTTTTCCCAGCAGGGCTTTAGTTCCCAGCGGATGAACCGTGCGTTGAGCCAGTTCCATGGCGCACAGGCGGGCGTGCAGCGCATCCGCGGTCGGATCTCCGGCGCGGGCTTTTTCTATCACCTCCGCGACCAGGTCCGGAAGCCAGATGGCAGCAATGGACATCGTACCGGGCGCACCAGAACGCAGACCTTCGAGCAGGTAGGGCGTGTTGGCTTGCAGAAAGGCTAATGGAGAACCTCGCAATGCGCTAAGGTGAGCTTGGATTTTTCCAAGATCGCAACTGGTTTCTTTATATGCAACAAAACGGCCGGTTCGCGCCAGCCGGGCAGCCAACTGCACACTCAAGTGGAATGGTCGCGGCACCGGACACTCATATAAACCAAGAGGTACATCTACCTGTTCTGCAACCGTCAAATAATAACGTTCCAGGTCTTTTTCATTATCCAGGAAGTCTGGTACCAAAAGCATGACCACATCTGCACCCTCGTCGGCAACTCGCTTGCAAAGATCAATATGTTCTGCCATAGAACCTCCCAAATTGCCTGTAGCTGCAACCGGCACTCGTCCGCCCGCAGTGCGTACGGCTTCGCGCACCAACAGTAGCCTTTCGGGATTCGAGAGATGGTACATTTCACTTGAAAGACAGTTGGCATATAGCCCGCCAACGCCGTGCTCGAGATACCAGGTAATGATGGTGCGGTATGCACTGGTATCGATCTGCATATTCTGATCAAATGGGGTGACCAAGGTAGGCCAGGCGCCGGATAGTAGATTCGTATTCATCTCCCGTGACTCCTTTTAATTTCTTGATCCATTTTCCTGATTAAATGTCAATATTCATTGCCGGATTTCAGCAATTCTCAATATGGAAATTGGCTTCTCGCAAACCTGGCTTGGAAAGGCAAAATCTGATTTGCTAAGCACATTTTTGCGCCATTTCGCCGCTTTTTGCCGTGTTCCTTGTCCCCTTGCCTCCCCCAAATTCCCGAAACCGGGGAATTTGGGGGAGGAGAAGTGTCTGAACGGCTGAAAACGGCATTTTTTCATAATCGGTCAGCCCCTTCCCCCATTTTCCCAAACCGAAAATGGGGGAAGGCGGGGGATGGGGGCTGGCTCAGGCAATGAAAAAACTCATATTGAGAATTGCTGGCCGGATTTTCGGCTCTTACTGAAGAGTTGGAAAAGTTTTCAATTTTCTGAACCGCTGAAAACGATGAAAAGTCAGGTAATTGGCGTCATGGTTGTTGTGCGCGCCGCCTTGCGCATCGTCGAACGCTGTCCGAGAGACCGCGATGATATCTTCTCCTTCAATCAACCAGTCTAAATACTGGAAAGCATGATGATCCGGATCAGGGTGTTCCAGGAGGATGGCGCGGATTTTCCAATTTTTTAGATCGGTTGAGCACGTCAGCGCCAGGGTATTCCGAACTTCGCTGGGTTTCAGCCCCAAGAATTCCGGTTTTGCATAATTGACCAATGACCAGTAGCAGCCGCTTTCTGCATCAAACCGGATGGTGAATTTCTTAGCCCCGCCGGGAAAATCAATAAATCCAGTTTTGGGATCGAATACGGCTTTATGTCCATCAGAACTTATGGAAATCACGGCTGCTTTTTCGGGAGCATGATTCACAGCAACGCGGAGGATATTAACAATTAGCCCGTCCGGAGAAACCACAGCATTGCCTTCAAGCCAGCCGAAAAAATTGCCATCCAGCCAGGTTGTGTCTCCAGAAATTCGGTTGGTCAGGCTCCAATTTTCAGCAGCGAGCAGGTCAGCATCTTCGGAAGCAGACATCATGAAAGACCGGAAGCGCCTGCCCCACTCCTTTCCACCCTCGCCATCTTCCATAGCTCTCCAGATGCGGTTCGCATGAAACACAACTGGTACCGGTGCGGTGTGGTATTGGGCATCATTCAACAGCAGGCCATTGGTTTTACAGGTCGGCTCGGTCCAGGTATTGCCGCCATCCAATGAACGGCGGATTATGACATAACCGTAGTCTTCGGTTACACCCATCACATACAGCGCATCTTTATGGGCGAAAAGGCTGCACCAAAAGCCTGTTAGTTTAGCCCGTTTTTCCCAGGTTTTACCTTTGTCCACCGACCCAAAGATAAGCAATTCGTTATCAGGTTTCGATCCAGGGTAAATGGGTCCGAAAATATCGTGAGATGCAATGTACTCTCCATTGGGACACACAGAAATGCTCGGAGAACCAATATATCTTACCTTGGAAGCGGGTATATGATCAATGACAGTGCCGGGCGGTAATACATTCGGATGATTCATAACTTTACTTTCCGCTTGGAACTAATTTTGCGCTTTTACAATTTTGTGGATGTTGGTCAGCGGAGCGCTGTTACCGCAACAGTGAATTTGTTTTACTTTTTTTTGCCAGCGGCTAAAGGTTTGCATTTGGAACATAATGGCAAATTTCAGGGCCGGTTGTGACTGGCGGGCACGCTCGTAGGTGGCAATCATAGCCCTAGCGTTAGAGACGATCCCCGCAATTGATTTTTCGGCCAGGATGCCACCAGTTCAGCGCTGGGTAACGCGGAAACATCGCGAACATGGGCAGCGCCCATGTTGCCACGCCAATCACGGCCAATCTTGCGCGCTGGTTTGTCATGCGTCCTCCAAAATTATTTTCTCCAAAATGGCCTGGTAGGCCCAGTCATCCCATTCTTCCCGAACGCCGATGCCGGGCAGGTCGCGGTAGTTCTTGAAGATGAGGCCGCCCTTGAACAATTCGTACAGCCTGGCAGTATTGTCACGAATCAGGTCACGGTCCCCTTTTGGTAAAACGACCTGGATGTCCACCGGACTCCACAGGGCGGCTTTGCGCTCGCGCAGCAGGTTGGCCAGGGCGGGCAAATCGTAAACCAGCGGCTGGTCGAACTGGAAGACGTTGACTCCGATCTCCAGCAAGTCGGGCAAAATCGCCCAGTTTTTCCCGCAGGAGTGAAAGAAAACTTGCAGGTTGTAACTGTGAGCCAGATCAAATAGCCTGGCGTACAGTTCCTTGAAATAAAACCGGAACATCTTGGGGCTGAACAACAGCGCGGTTTGGGTGCCCAGGTCTTCGTTGATGAAAATTCCATCCGCGCCTGATTGGGCGGCCAGGTGGATTTTTTGTTCGTACACCCGCGCAATTTTGTCATGCAACTCGAGCAGTTCGTCCTGGCGCTCGACCATGTCCATAAAATAGGACTTCATATCGCGCAGGTAGCGGGCATCGTTAAAAACCCATCCGCCCAGGTAGACCAGTCTGAATTTATCGGCAGACTGACTGAAGGCCTCGCGCGCGGGGCGGGCGCAGTCGGGGTGCGAATAATCGGGGACTCGAAGCCGCGCCAGGGCAGACCAATCTTGCAAGCAGGGCCGGGTAATCTCACCCTTGAACGAACCATCTTTCATGCGGTGCCAGATATTGCCCCACTCATCATCATAGTATTCGATATTACCTTCTTGCCAGCGTTGCTGCTGGTAACTGGCAGGGATCAGGCTGGGTACCACAAAGTCGCTGATGCGCCCCCGGTCGAAGTCCAGTCCACAGCGGGGCGGGGAATCCCGGTAGATGTTGGCAAGAATAATTTCCCTCGAATTCATCGCAATCCCTTTCTTTCATTCATTGGGACAGGCAAAAACCACCAGGGGATTTTCGTGGAGCGCTCTTATTCATGTTCTACTCCGTGCGTGGTAAGTTGATTGAAAAGGATATTCTGAAAGTCATGATTGACTTTTGCATTTCGGGATGCTATACTACACTTAGTAAAGTATAACATAACGAGTGTCAAGTCGATAGTGCAATTTCAAACCTTCACCTGGAGAATGACATGGAAATAGAATTTCCCGCTTCATTTTTGTGGGGCGCAGCCACTGCTGCGTTTCAAATCGAAGGCGCCTGGAATCAGGATGGCAAGGGGGAAAGCATCTGGGACAGGTTCAATCACAAGCCATACGCAATTTTAAATGGCGATAACGCCGATGTAGCCTGTGACCATTATCACCACATGCCGCAGGACGTGGCATTGATGAAAGAACTCGGTCTGCAAACCTATCGCTTTTCCATTTCCTGGCCCCGCATCCTGCCTCAGGGACGGGGCTTTGTTAACGAAAAAGGGCTGGATTTCTACGACCGGCTGGTTGACAACCTGCTGACTGCAAACATCATCCCCAATGCAACGCTATATCACTGGGACTTGCCCCAGGCCCTGCAAGACCTGGGCGGTTGGCCCAATCGGGATGTGACCGATTGGTACGCCGAGTACGCCCGGATTATGTTCGACCGCCTGGGCGACCGGGTCAGCCTGTGGTCAACCTTCAACGAACCCTGGGTAGTCGCCGCTCTCGGTTACGGACAGGGCGTCTTCGCCCCTGGTATCGCCGATGCCAGCCAGCAATACCAGACCGCCCATCATCTGCTGCTCGCGCACGGCAAGGCCCTGCAAATCTTCTGGCAGGGCAATTACAACGGCAAAATCGGGATTGTGTTGAACACCTCCCGTCAAATCCCGGCAAGTGACAGTGAAGCTGACCGGGCCGCTTGTGAACGCGCCAGGAACGAAGAACTCTATTTTTTCACCGATGGCCTCTTCTATGGGCAGTATCCACAAGAACTGATTGAATGGATTGGGCCCCACGCGCCCAGGGTTGAACCTGGCGACATGGCGTTGATTCAACAGCCGATTGACTTCCTGGGGGTCAATTATTACATGACCTTCACAGTCTCCTACAATGCCCAAGGGGGACTGACCAAACTATCCCTCAAGCAAGTGGCGGTGGACGGCTGGACGCACTCAAGCACCGGCTTTGGCTTTAACCCCAATGGCCTGACCGACTTGTTGCTGGATATCAAAGAAAGATACAACAACCCCGCCATCTACATCACAGAGAACGGCGTTTCCCTGGCCGAGACGCCCCAAGAGACTGGATTCATCAACGACCCGCTGAGAATCGAATATCTCCAGGCGCATATCCAGGCCATTGCGAAAGCCCTCGCCGCCGGCGTGGACGTGCGCGGCTACTACGTCTGGAGTCTGATGGATAATTTCGAGTGGGCCAGCGGCTACCTGCCGCGCTTCGGCCTCATCCATGTGGATTACGCCAGCGGCAAACGGACGCCCAAACAAAGCGCCTGGTGGTATCGTGACTTAATCAGTTCATGCCAGGGAGCACAGGCCCGCTAAAGCAGCGACTCAACTGGGAACCACGATTCAAACAAAGAAAGGAGTTGCCACTAAGAAAATTTACCATGATTTCCATTCCAAAACTTGTCCCAAGGGACGAGGGAACCGTTCACAAACAATTTCACAAGGAGAAAAGGAATGTCACGTAAATATGCTTCCCTGTTCGTAAGTCTGGTCGTGCTGCTTTCGCTGTTGTTGAGCGCCTGCCAGCCGCAGACCGTCGAAGTTGTCAAAGAAGTCGAAGTCACCAAGCAAGTCGAGGTCGTCAAAGAAGTTCAGGTGACCGTCGCCGCGCCGGCTGAACCCAAGCCATTCATCACCTGGTACCAATATGACCAGGGCAATCTCGATCCCAAGAGCGATGAAAAGGTGGGCAACGCCTACCTGCGCGAGACCATGCCAAAGTTCAATGAAGCCTTTGCTGGCAAGTGGGTATGGGAAAACCAGTTCACTCCCTGGGACCGCATGGCCGCCAAACTAGTGGCTGCCGTCCAGGCTGGCGCGGAAGTTCCGGATGTCATGGAAGTGAGTGACGGTAATTTGAACCTGTATTATCAGAATGGCACCCTCCAGGATTTGACCGAGTGGGCCAAGGCGCAAACCTGGTACAGCGAAATGGATGCCAGCGCGCTGGAAATGTGCACCGGCCCCGATGGAAAACTGTACTGCGTTCCTATGGTGCTGCGCCCCTCGGTCGTCTATGTCTGGAAAGACCGCTATCCCAATGGCTTCCCCAAGACGACGGATGACTGGCTGAAGGAAGGCGAGCGATTGAAGGGAGAAGGCAAATATGCCCTGACCTTCTTCGGCTCCACCGCCTTCAATGGCAACGGCGCTGGGCGTACTGTTTACCAGGTGATTACTTCCTTTGGCGGCAGCTACGATGACGGCAAAGGCAAGCTGGCCTTGAACACCCCCGAGAATGTGGCGGCCATCACCTGGCTGCGCGAGATGGTGCAGCAAGGCTATGTGCCCGAGATCGCCTTTGCGGGTGGTTTCCAGGAGGAGCAGGCCTTCATGGATAGCTCCGCCGGCGCCTTCCCGACCGGCCTGTTTGGTTACCGCTACCTGAATCCCCTCACCGCGCCCAGCGGCAAGAAGTACGAGAAGAAGAGCGCGGATGACATGTTCGACGCCCTGGCGGCCGGCGATGTCTACCTCGCCCCAATGCCGGCCGGCCCCGGCGGAGTGCGCGGCTGCGGCGCCAGCTTAGCGGGCCTGGGCATCCCAACCGGCGCCCAGAACGTAGAAGCTGCCCATGACTTCATCAACTGGCTGCTGACCCCGGAACAGAACCCGGCCTATGTGTTGGGGCCAGGCGCTGGCTTCCCGGTCATTAAGTCAGTGCAGGCCACCGAGCAATTCCAGGCCCCGCTGTACAAACAGGCGGCGGAGGCGGTCAGCGTGAGCACTTGCCAACCGCCGTACCCCACCATCACAGATACCACGGCTGCCGGCAAAGCCATCATGAACGCGGTCTACAAACTCATCAAGACTGACCCGACCGCCGACATCGCCACCGAGTTGCAAAAAGCCCAGGATGAATTCAATCAGGGCCAATAATCCCTCGGGATAAGAACTGCGGTTCCCTTTAGATAAGGAGTCCGAAGTCTCCGACTTCGGCGCGCTCCAGCAGGAGTCCGAAACATCCGACTTCGGCGCGCTCCAGTTGTGCTAACCAAACAAGATTGCCGCTAAATGCAGGAAAAGACCTAAGGGTCCGCGTGGCCCTTAGGTCATCCCTGCCAGAACCGCAGCCGGAATTCGCACCCGTGTTTTGAGCCAGGAGGCCAAGGAATCATGTCCCAAGCATCTTCAGTTCCTGCAAAAGGGTTTGTACGCCCCCCGGCGGCGCGCCGCCCGGTGGATTGGTTCCCATTTTGGATGATCCTGCCAGCGATGTTGATTCTGCTGTTCATCCAGGTTTATCCGATTTTTTACACCATTACGCTCAGCCTGCAAAAGCGGCAGCCAGCCGGCTGGGTTTTTGTTGGACTGGATAACTTCGCGCGCCTGCTCAGGTCTTCGGCGTTTGCTGAAAGCGTTGGTCACACGGTTGTTTTCCTGGCCGGCTACACCGTCCTGACCCTGGGCATCGGATTTATCATCGCGCTTTTGTTAAACAACGGTTCTGTTTTTTCGGGGACTTATCTCACGATGATTTTTATTCCCTGGATCCTGGCGGACCTCGTGGTTGGCGTCGTATTTCGCTTGCTCGTCCTGCCCGATTACGGGCTTTTTTCAGGCATCCTGCAAGACCCGTCACTTTTTCCACCCAAAGGCCTTTCCGTGCTAACCGCCGACGCGGCCAGGCCCTGGATTGCCGGGTTCCCCTT
>Ga0209835_1001515_pt1 | contig 12821 bp, 14 predicted proteins | sample LakKivwa52mmetaG_FD_184138 | JGI IMG/M metagenome (GOLD analysis project Ga0209835, IMG submission 184138) | Anoxic lake water microbial communities from Lake Kivu, Rwanda to study Microbial Dark Matter (Phase II) - Lake Kivu water 52m metaG... | ecosystem: Environmental > Aquatic > Freshwater >...
ACTATCCAGAATATGGGGGTCATGACTTTTACCGATTGCGGTCAGGCCCCTTTGAGGGGCCAGCAATCGTAATACCTCCGGCTCTGCCGGAGGATACTTATTTTCTTTATTCCGCGCCCCGCGGACCGACGCCTTCCTTCTATCCCAGGCCGGTCCGCAGGGGTATGCTGCGCCAATGCAATCCCCTGGAGATGCTTCGGTCAGAAGGCCCGGAGGGTGGAAGCCCTGTGCTTTGTTGTCCCAGACATAAGGCATAGCGCCTGCGCGATGCGAAGAACAAAGCGCAACGAGGCACCAGGCCTTTTTTACGAAGCCATCAAGGAATAAGTACAGGGAGGTTCTACGTATGAAGATCAAAGCCACAATGGTCAGTGAAAATTGTGTTTTTCACCTTCCCGGGGCGATGGCTGAACACGGCCTTTCCATATTCATGGAGACCGACCGCGGAAACTACCTGCTGGATACCGGTCAGGGAAAAACGGTGGTGAACAACGCCCTGGTGTTGGGTCTGGACCTGAGAACAATCAAAGGCATCATCGTGAGCCATCACCACTTTGACCATACGGGAGGAATCGGCCCCGTTCTCGACCTGAAAGGAGCCGTGGATATTTATGCTCATCCTGATTTTTTTAAAGAAAGCTATAGCGTCACAGGAACTAAGGTTCGTTACATCGGCGTCCCCTATCCCCGACCGCTTCTCGAAGCCAAAGGGGCGAGGTTCAAATTCAGCGATGAATTCCGTCAGATCGAACCAGGATTGTGGCTGACGGGGGAAGTGCCCCGCCGCACCGACTATGAACTTGGCGATAAGAAGCAGGTGGTAAAGTCCGGCGAAGGGTATGTGAAGGATGACCTCCGTGACGACCAGTCGGTTGTCGTTGAGACCGGACAGGGACTATTTATCATCCTGGGATGCTGCCATTCCGGAATAATCAACACCCTGAGTTACATCGTAGAAAAAATGGGGCGGCGCCATATCCATGCCGTGATCGGTGGAACCCATCTCGGTCCGGTGAGCGATGAGCAGAGAGAGAAAAGCATCGATGCCCTCAAGGCGTTTGATATCGAACGTCTCGGAGTTTCCCATTGTACGGGACTAAAAACGGCATCCCGCCTGGCAGGAGAGTTTGGGGAGCGGTTCTTCTTCTGCAACGTGGGAACCGTGGTGGAAGCGTAAGGTTGGTCGGATCTTTTTCTCTCACCGTACCGTTTACCCGTCCGCTTTTGATTTGAAACGGACGTGCAGGGTCTCGGGAATGCTGATCAGCAGGGGCAGCCGGATAAGCAGGTCGATGCCCACAAAGAAGATGAAGATGTACTGCGGTCCGATTTTGTCCCAGATGATCCCCGCGAAGAGAGCCAAAACAGCGCTTGTCGCCATCTTGAAAAACCGGGTGATGCCGATCCATCTCCCCATCTGTTCGGGAGGGACCATCTCTCTTTCTATGGCGCCCCCGATCGGCCCACCGATGAAGTAAAAGCCCTGCAGGATGCCGGCAATGACCAGGAATGACGGCGACGGCGCCAGAATAAGCATCAGGTTGGAAAGCCAAAAGAGAGGGATGGTGATGTAAAGAACCCTCTTTCTGCCAGCCCGGTCCGCCAGCCGGCCCAAGGGAATGGCAAAGATAATGGATGCCAGCGCCGACCCGGTCACCATCGCCCCCAGGATGAATTCATTTCCCCCCTTGATCTGGTAGGCGAATACCTGGGTGAACGGGAAGACCATCCCCAGCGGCAACTGGGAGACGGAGGCAATGACCAGCCACTTCTTTAGATCCTTGCCGCCCTTGAGCACTTGAGAGATGTCTTTCAACAGGTGCGGCCTGTGGCTGCCCGCCTTCACCCACTTTTGTTCCGACAACTGTGTCATGACAATCACGAACGTGCCGATTGTAACCAGGAGACCTGAAAAGAATAACGGCCGGATGCCGCCTATGTTGACGCCGCCGTATAGGGTGACCAGCCACACGGCGAGCATCGGTCCGGCCATTCCCAGAAGGCCCGCCGCGACCGTTTCACAGATCATCATGCCGGTGGCCCGGTCCTGGTTGACCAGGCAGTTGCCGCAGATGGTGGCGCAACTGTGGATGCTGGTCGAAGATCCGAGCCAGTAGCCCACCATGGCAATGATGGTCACCTCCCAGCTCTGCGCCAATCCGTAGGTCAGGTAAGAGACGGCCAGAAAACCGATGCCGATGAGGTAGATTCGTTTCGGTCCGGTGCGATCGATGAACCAGCCGGTAAAGGGCCCGCAGAGACCGGCGATGATCATGCCGATGCTGTTGACAATGCCCAACTGGGTCCCGGTCGCCCCCAGCGCCACGATATAGATGGACAGGTAGGGAAAGACCATCTGGTAGGCGAGCTTGTCGAGGGAGGTGCGCAAAACGGTGATTTTCCAGTCCCGGTGCTGACGTTTCAGAAAAGCAAAACCGCTGCCAAGAACGGCCGGCAGCGACCCGGCCGTTGGTTTGGTATGATCGTTCAATGGATATTCCTACGGATTTTCTTCGCAGCCGGCCAGACCCGCTGCTTTCGGCAGTAAAATGCTGAAAGTCGTCCCCTTGCCTTCTGTGCTTTCCACGGAAATCGTCCCCATGTGAGCGTCGACGATGCTCTTCACGATGGAGAGACCCAGACCGGTCCCGACGATCTGACGTGTCTCCGATGATTTTACCCGGTAGAACTTGTCAAAAATCCTCGGAATGTCTTCACTTTGGATGCCTATGCCCGTATCGGCTACGGAAATTTTCACAAAACCGTCATCGTCGTCCAGACGGATCGCCACCCTTCCTCCGGCGAGGGTATATTTAATGGCGTTGGAAATAAGGTTGGTAAAGATGCCTTCCATGCTGTTCCTGTCGGCCTGGACTGTGGGAATGGCTGCCGGAGGCAGAAAATCGATTTGTATGTTTTTCTGTTGGGCGTCCGGTTTCATCATTTCGACGACGTGGTGGATGACGTCGGCAAGATTTAAAGGTTCCTTGTACTGGACCATTTTTCCCGCTTCGATTTTGGAAAGATCGAGCAGATCTTTGATCAGAGTCAGGACTCCCCGAGTCCTCTCTCTGGCGCGAGTCATAAGCTGTTCCTGTTTTTCGTCCAGTTTACCCGCCAGGCCGCCAAGGATGACTGTCAATTGCTGTTCCACGGTGGCGATCGGTGCACGCAGTTCGTGGGCCACCATGGCGATAAACTCAGACTTCATCTTATCGAGTTCTTTTAAGTAACTGATATCCTGCAAAACGGTCACGGACCCCATAATCCCGCCCAGATCGTTGCGGACCGGGGCTGTATGGGCGCGGAGAAACGTCTCCTGAGATTCGCCAATGATCATCTCCTGCGATACGGATGTGTAAACGATCCCTTCCGATTTGAGGCTTTCTTCTATGGTCTTTGCCAGTTCCGGGGGGAGATTGCCGTGCGATGCATGATTGCCCAGAAGAGTGGATTCGGGGATCTTGAGCATACGGCTGGCGGCCGGGTTTGCAAGGGCGATGCAGCTGTCCCGGTCGCACACAAGGATCCCATCGCCCATGCAATTGATGATGGTGTTCACCCGCGACTTTTCCGTTGCCACATCCCGCAGGGAACGTTCACGCTCGCTCCGTAAAAATTCGGCTTCCTTCTGCAGCTCTCTTCGTTCATGGGCCCTTCTGACGACGATACGCAATTGATCGGGAGTAAAGGGTTTGGCGATGAAATCGTAGGCGCCTTTTTTCATCGCCTCCACCGCGGACGCGACCGTGGCATAACCGGTAATGACGATGATGAGAGGAATGTCGTTCAGGGCCTGGATTTTTTCCAGAACCTCCATGCCGCCTATCCCGGGCATCATGAGGTCCAGCAGAACAATATCGATCTCTTTGGGTGATTTTTTCAGTTCGGCAAGGCCGGCCTCCCCATTCTCCGCGGTGACGACAGACCAACCATTTTTTGAGAGGATTCGGGTGCATCCATCCCGCATGATCTCTTCATCATCGATCACCATGATTTTTGTTACTGGATCGGGCATACATCCTCCTTTGGGAGGCAAGGTAATGGGGGTTTCGCCCTCTTCGCTTATCCGTTATTGCCTGGAAAGAAGCACCTCGATCCTCTTCACCAGTTCGGCAGGATCAACGGGTTTGTCCATGTAATCATCCGCCTCCGTCTCCATGCCCATCTGGTGAGTGTAGCGGGTGGTGGAAATAAATGAAACCACCGCCGTCAGCAGAAGAACGGGAATCTCGCAAAGAACGGGATCTGCTTTAAGCTCTTTGCAGACGGTATATCCGTCTTTATCCGGCATCATGACGTCCAGGACGATAAGGTCCGGTTTTTCCGCTTTTGCTTTCTCGAGTCCTTCGATCCCCCCGTAGGCGGCAACCACATCATAATGTTTGGACTTAAGAATCATTGATGTCGCCTCGACCAGGTCCGGATCGTCGTCGATAACCAAAATTTTCTTTGCCATGGTGATCTTCCCTCCTTACATTTTAAAAAGCATACTATAACAATTTCTTATTTGACAGCGCTTTGATGGGGTCGGTCAGATGGCGGCCGAGCCACTTTTCTGCCTCCTTGTGCCCCATGGCCAGCCCCATCGCTTCCGTGAAATACAAGACGGGTATCGCGTTTCTCCCTTATCGGATTCCTCAAGAACCTTCCTTCAACTTGTTAAGCTCACGCATGTTTACACCCAATTCTCCGGAACTGCTTTCGATTATCGGTTGTATTTCAGGGTACGGCGCGAGTAAAATGGTGAAGGTCGTACCTGCTCCCACCTTGCTCTTCACCTCGATCTTGCTTCCATGGGCCTCGATGATGCCGTAAGAGGTGCTTAACCCCAACCCCGTTCCCTTGCCGATTTCCTTCGTGGTAAAAAAGGGATCAAAAATCCGGCTGAGGTTTTCTTCGGGGATGCCTTCGCCGGTATCGGTGAATTCGATGGTTATGTTTTTGCGCTCCTGATCGAAAGAGGAAAAAATAGTCAAGGTCCCATTGCTGTGCATCGCCTCTGCCGCGTTGACAATAATATTCATGAAGACCTGTTTGAGCTGTCCGGCGTTGCCAATCGCAAAGGGAAGCGAAGGATCAAGGTTTTTGATAATCCGAATATTGTGAAAAAGGGCCTGGTTTTCCAGAAAGAACAACCCCTCGGTGATTGCCCGGTTGATATCTACCGGCTCCATTTTCGGTTCGCTCTGGCGGGCAAACTCCAGCAAGCTCTTTACTATTTCTTTGCAGCGTCCCGTCTCCTGTACGATGCGGGCCAGGTCCTGCCGCTTCGGGTCATCCTCTGCAAGATCCTCCAGCATCAGACTGGAATAAATAAGTATCCCGCCGAGCGGATTATTGATTTCATGGGCAATGCCTGCGGCAAGCTTGCCGAGGGATGCAAGCTTTTCCGAGCTGATCAGCTGCAGATGCGTTTCCTGAAACTTGCGTTCCATATCCAGACGGGGCCTTAAATCGGTAAATATGCCCACGCTGGCAATTTCTTTGCCCGTGCTGTCATAAATAAGCGACGCTGAAAGTTGAAAGGGAATCTCTTCGCCGTTTTTGCTGACCAGATTGAGTTGAGAGGGATTTAATTTTCCTATCCCTCCGTAGTCCGGGCTGCGGAGCTTCCTCATGATATCTCGGGCCACGCTTTCGGGATACAACTGGGTGATGTGGACTTTGCCGATGAACTCTTCCGCCGTATATCCGGTGAGGATCTCCGCACCCTGATTAAATATGAAAATATTCCCCTTCATATCGGCGGCGATGATTCCGTCCACCGAACTGGAAATCAAATTCTTGAAAAATTCATTGGCCTCCCGGAGTTCATTGCCGGTTTTTTTCTCGTCGGTAATGTCACGAACATAGGCATAGGCCCGGCCGGCGCTCTCGGAAGGCGTTTCAAGGGCTATACAGATTTCTGCGTTCCGGATCTCGCCGGAGGCGGTGGGAAGTCGAATCTCCGTGCAGGTTTTTTCACCGTACTTCTCGGGATGAGAAAATATGTCTTCGAGAAGAGCCCGGCTTTCGCTGCCGAGGAGATCGGTTATGGTCATCTCCAGTATCCGGGCGCGCTCGTAACCGGTGATCTGCGAGATCGTGCGGTTTGCATATTCCACCCCCAGGCGGTCATTGAAGACCAGTATCCCATCATTTGCCAATTCAATAATGGACTGTAACATCTTCAATCCGAATTTGAGAGGTGAACGATGTTTATCCCTCTAATCCACTTTGGGACTTCAGAGAGAGATTTTGTCACGTAGAAAGGGACTTCTTAAAAAAACATTTATTTTGCATATCTTTTCTTATAAGCTTCCTGAACGAGAGTCCCCTGGGTTTGATTTCGCCATTCCCTTGCAGGTTTTACCTTGAGGATGTTTTCTAACCTATTTTGATCCTTCAAACGTTTATGGATCTCAAACCAAGCACAAGGGGTGTCTTTGCTTACTTCGCATTTTCCTTCTCGAGAAGTCCCTCCACAGGGTCCGTTGAAAAGGCTTTTAGCACATCTTGTGACAGGGCATATTCCTCCCGTCTCCCCCAAGACACACTCTCTGCAGGTCCGGCAATTTTCCTCAAACCATCCGATATCGCGGTCCACACCGACGAAAACGGTATTCAGAGCAGGGAATATCGGTTTTTGAGGATATCGGTCGGCAAGGAACTGGACTCCGGCTCCACAAGCCATGGACAGCAAGGCTTCGTAGCTATTTGCAATCTCATCCAACTCCTGAAAAAAATCGGCATTGCACTGTCGCTCGATGGTAAACCCATCCACTTGGAATGAGGCGCCATCCTGTTTGGCAGCGTTTTGGAGCTCTTCATTTAGAATACCGACTTCCTTTTGACCACCGGCCATGCAAGTGGATGTACAACCTCCACAACCCACATTCAAAACCTTCCTGAAGCTCTTCATCATTTCTTTGATCTCGTCAAAAGGTTTTCTTTCACCAACAATCATTTTCTTCCTCCGGTTTCCAAATATTCAAAAGCTTTAGAGACCTCTTGATAATGACCACGACGATGGGAACGTCCCTTACTTCTTTATATTTATATGGCATCCCCCACAATACCGGGCGCCTGTTTTTTCGTTTTTCTTTAGATACGCCTTATGGCAACCGATGCACTGGTTGTGAAAAGCCTGTTTCAGGTCGAGCGAGGACTTCGGGTCATGGCAAACTGAACAACGAATAGCCTGATTCCCTTCATCGAGCAGCGTACCTTCCTCCAGAACATTTTTCCCGTTTTCATAAACGTGATGGCAATCCTTGCACGACACTCCGGCTTCAATGTGACGATTGTGAGGAAAGATCACCGCGGGGCGTGTTTTTCCCGCCTGATCTAATACAATCTTATCCGGCTGTGCCTGGAGGAGAGAACCCGCTAAAATCGGGAAAACAGTTGCGGCGATCATCAAAACCCTCCGGCCTATTGTCTTCATGTTTGTTCTCATTTAGAGACCCATCTTTCCATTTTATAGCCAACTTTCCGATGAAACCTCATCAAGTTGAGGATATACCCCCTGGGACCGGAGGATGCTTCGGGCAAAGGTGATCATACTGGGGATATGAATACCGATCGGGCAATAACAGCGGCCGCAAAGCACGCAGTTTCTCCACACGATACCCTTCATCTCGGTCAACAGTTTTCGGTCCACTTTGCCCTTTTTTTTGTATAATCTACCTAAGGAATAGATGGCTTTATAAGCTGGCATGTATTGAGGATCTTTATGATGAGCCAGATATAAAAAACAACTTTCGGCACAGAGACTGCAGTGAGCGCAATGAGATAAATATCGTTTCATTTTCCCTTTTTTCAGATTCAGCATCTCTTTAATCTTTTTCACATCAACGGGCTTCATTTCCTGATCAGGCTTGCTACTTTCCATGTCGGAAGATCCTTTCATTTACCAGACTCTCTCTCCCCGTGCGAAACTATATTCATTCCCGATCAAAAAGCGATAGAGGAAGAAAAAGAGCATGTGCCCGAGTTTCGTGAAAGGGATGGTGATGAGCATGACTTCTCCGGCCAGAATATGGAGCGTCATCATCGTATCATAATTAAACCACTGATGATATGCAAAGTAGCCTGTGAGGAAAGGGGCGGCTACAATAAACAAGATGAGATAGTCATAGACGGACGTGATAGCCCGGACCCGAGACAGAAAAAGGCGGCGACCAAGGAAAAAAACCACACAGAGGAGTAAGACCAGGGTCAAGATATCCGTCATGGGTTCAGGCAAACTCCACAGACTCAGCCCCCAGGATTGATCTAATAAAATATTATGCCCAAGTAGAAAAATGGGGACCAGGACCAGGAAGACATGGAACACCAATGTCACGACCGTTATCAGGGGATCCGTTTTCCATAAGGTCCCATTAAGAGAGCCAAGGCAAAAAGCAACCCATTGCCCCGCGCTTTTCTTTTCACGTTTTATTTCCCCGGGAGGATAGCTCCATTCTTTTTTCTTGGTCAATTTGAAAAACTGAAAGAATTGGAATATCAGCCCTAAGATAAATATGACAAAGGCAATCGACACCATCTGTCCCTGAATGAAGTTGTGCATGAACCTCTCCTCTTCCTTTAGACCTGAGGTCTGGGGATGAGCTTCGCCCGTTCGGCGATTTCCGGGACCCTATGCTCCCATTCGATCGCCATGAGATGGATTCCGCGAACCCCCTTCATCTCTTTCAACTCCTCAATCTGCTCAATGGAGATCTTTATTCCTTCATCAGCAGCCTTTTTTGCCTGCGCAATCCGATCGATGATCTCGTCAGGAATGATGATGCCGGAGACATTCTTCGCCATATATCGAGCCATACCGGCTGACTTCAGCGGAGTGATTCCCGCCAAAATATGGACCTTTTCGGTCAGCCCCAGCTCGTTGGCCTGCTTTATCCATTCCCGGAATTTTTTCATGTCATAAATGCATTGGGTTTGAATGAAATCTGCACCTGCACTGACCTTCTTTGCCAAACGATGAACTCGCCATTCAAAGGGTTCGGCAAATGGATTTGCAGCCGCACCGATGAAAATATGGGGCGCTCCATCGATCTCATCGCCGTTAAGAAACTTTTTATCATCGCGCATTCCTTTTACCATGCTGATCAACTGAATGGAATCGATGTCGAAGACGCCCTTGGTCAAGGGATGGTTGCCAAACTGCTGGTGGTCGCCCGAAAGACAGAGCATATTCCGGACACCATGAGCATAAGCTCCCAGGATATCGCTCTGCATGGCGATGCGATTGCGGTCTCGACAGACCATCTGGTAGTTGGGCTCTAAACCCTCCTGTATGGCGATCAAGGATGCGCCCCAACTTGACATTCGCACGACAGCGGTTTGGTTGTCCGTGATGTTCACCGCATCCGTGGTCCCTTTTAAATAACTCGCTTTTTTCCGGATAGCCTCCACATTGGCTCCCTGGGGAGGGCCGAGCTCGCCCGTAAAAGCAAAATGACCAGCTTCCAATATCTTTTCCAGACGACTTCCTGATTTCATAGACATGGACTTCCCTTTCTTGATAGGTTTAGACGCGGTCTCCCTCGGCCGGGTTTGATTCTTGGCAGCCACCTTTTTTGAGCGGGGTGACTATATGAAAATGGTGCATACGTGTCAAGACATTTATAGGAGATAATGATGGGAGATTCGGTCGCTGTAAATGACCTTTACGTCCGACCGCTTCAGCGGCGCACGCGGGTCGTCCTCGGAAGAAGGCCCTTTGGTCGGGGACAGGAAGATGACCCCGACTGCGTGCCTGGTCGGATCGAGTGCAACGTCGACGGAGGGTTTACCCCCGTCGACGATCAGGATCCGCTTGTCGGGTTGATCAGGCCTTCCAGAGACCATGCAGATTGCAGTATTCACGGGCTGTTATTTCAGATGCTTTCACGGGAAAGACAGCTTCCGGCGCCTGACCGGGTTTGAGAAACTGCCTGCAGACTTTGCCGTCGGCAATGACCTCTATCCACTCGATATAATGTTTCTCCTCCATGGGATGGGCAGCGCTTCCTACTTTCACCTTCACTCCGTCCGGCATTTTCTCGATGACGGGAACATGCTTCTCACGAGAGGCATCAGTGGTGTTTTCCGTTAACAATTGCATCGGCTGGCCGCAACATACCAGATCTCCGTTACCGGCGTGAACCACCTCCACGATATTCCCACAAACCGCGCATTTATAAATTCCCGACTGTTTGGCCATTGCCTTCTCCTTTCTAAGTGAATAAGACAACATATCAAAACCTTTCGCGGCGCCAGTATATGAAAATTAATCCTGCGCGTCAACTGAATTCCGATCCAGTGAATTCCGATCCAGCACAAAATTCCAATTTTGCCTTGACAATCGCCTGAGCTTTATTGTAGCTATTCGGCCAGTGCGTGCATTACTGTATTCAACCACAATCCATCCATCACAGCGAGGTATCCGATGAGTAAGAACGAACCGAAGACGCCGCCTGGGAGTTCATTTCTTGAAGAAGTGGTTGATGCGAGCAAGGTGGACATACGGGCCTGTTACCAGTGCCGGAAGTGCTCTGCGGGATGTCCGGTGGTTTCGGCGATGGATATCCTTCCCAACCAGGTAATCCGTCAGATCCAGTACGGGAGGCGGGAGAAGGTGCTGACTTCCGGGAGCATATGGATATGCGCCTCCTGCCATACGTGCAGCGTCCGTTGCCCCAACGACATTGATTTTGCCCAGGTGATGGACGCTTTGCGGCACATTGCGCTGCGTTCGGGGATCAGCGCCGGCGAGAAGGGGATCCCTGTTTTTCACAAGTCCTTCCTGGACAGCATCAAGAGCGCGGGGCGGATCCATGAACTCTCCCTTATCCTCCGCTTCAAGTTAAAGACAAGGGATTTTCTGAAGGATGCGGGCCTGGGGTGGCAGATGTTCCGTCGGGGGAAGATCAAGGTGTTTCCGCAGAGCTTTACCGGAGGAAAAGAGGTGAAAGCGATTTTCAATGCGTACGAGAGGGGGGCGACGAAGTGAAGGACGTTACTTACTATCCGGGATGCTCGCTCCACGGGACGGCCCGCGAATATGACGAATCGTTTCGGGGGGTATCGAAGCTGCTCGATATCTCGCTTCACGAGTTGGAGGACTGGACCTGTTGCGGTTCCACTTCCGCCCACTGCAGCGACGAGGCGCTGGCGGTCGCCCTTCCGGTGCGCAATTTGCGGATTGCCGAGCGGCACGACCGTGAGATGGTTGTGCCCTGCGTGGCCTGTTACAGCCGTTTCAAGGCGGCGGAAGCGGGGGCGAAGGAGCATCCGGAGTATCTTCCTTCTCCCTATGAAGCGAAGGTATCGGTCCGTTACGCCCTCGACTTTTTTTGCGATGCCGCCATGATCGGGGAGGTGAAGGCAAGGGTGGTAAAGCCCCTTACGGGTTTGAAGGTGGCATGTTACTACGGCTGCCTTGCCGTCCGCCCCCCGCACCTGACGGGGGTGGTGAAATATGAGAATCCCGACCATATGGATCGCCTCATGGAGATGTTAGGGGCCGAAGCGGTACCCTGGTCCTATAAGACGGATTGCTGCGGGGCCTCCCTGGTGATGACGCGCACCGACATCGTTGTCGATTTAAGCCAGAGGATTCTCTCCATGGCATTGGAAGCCGGCGCCGACTGCATCGTGACGGGCTGCACCATGTGTCATGCCAACCTGGATACACGGCAGGCGGGTCTTCCGGCAGAAGGAGGGAGAAACGGGATACCGGTTCTGTATTTCACAGAAGCGATGGGTCTGGCCATGGGGCATAAGGAGGCAGGAAAGTGGCTCGGCCGCCATCTGACCGATCCCATCAAAGCGTTGTCAAATAAAGGATTACTGTAAAACCTTGAATAAAGGAAAAGCATGGAATCTAAAGTAGGGGCAGTGTTGGTCGTCGGGGGAGGGATTGCGGGAATCCAGGCTTCTCTTGATCTGGCCAATTCGGGTATAAAGGTCTATCTGCTGGAAAAGTCCGCCGCCATCGGCGGCCGCATGGCTCAGTTGGACAAGACGTTTCCGACAAACGATTGCGCCATGTGCATTGTCTCGCCGAAGCTCGTGGAAGCGGGCCGTCATCTGAATATCGAGATTCTCACCCATTCCGAGCTTCTTTCCCTATCCGGAGATCCCGGCCGCTTTACGGCCCGGGTGCGCCGCCATCCCCGATATGTGGACATCGCGAAGTGCACCGGTTGCGCCGATTGTGTGGCGGTATGCCCCATCGGGTTGGTCAATGAGTTTAACGAGGGGTTGGATAACCGGAAGGCGATCTACCGCCCCTATCCGCAGGCCGTTCCCAATTCTTTTGTCGTGACGAAGCGGGGCACGTCTCCGTGCAAAGCGACCTGCCCTGCCGAAACGAGTGCACAGGGCTACGTGGCCTTGATCCAGGAAGGCCGTTACGAGGAGGCTCTGGAGGTCATAAAGGAGTACAATCCTTTTCCCGCCTCGGTGGGGAGGGTGTGCACCCACCCCTGCGAGACCCAGTGCAGTCGCGGGAAGTTGGATTCTCCGGTGGCGATCTGCGCCTTGAAGCGTTTTGCGGCGGACTGGGTATATGCACATGGCGTGTCCAAGGAGAAAGCAGTTAACGCAGGCGACGGCATAACGGATCGTCCGTCCGCCAAGATAGCCGTGGTGGGATCGGGTCCTGCGGGACTCGCTTGCGCCCATCATCTGGTGCGGATGGGATATGGGGTTACGGTATTCGAGTCCCTGCCCGCCGCGGGGGGGATGATGCGGGTGGGGATTCCCGCTTACCGCCTGCCCCGGGAGGTATTGCAGCGGGAGATAGACGCCATCGTTGCCGAGGGTGTGGAGATTAGACTGAACACCCC
>Ga0209835_1001518_pt1 | contig 12808 bp, 5 predicted proteins | sample LakKivwa52mmetaG_FD_184138 | JGI IMG/M metagenome (GOLD analysis project Ga0209835, IMG submission 184138) | Anoxic lake water microbial communities from Lake Kivu, Rwanda to study Microbial Dark Matter (Phase II) - Lake Kivu water 52m metaG... | ecosystem: Environmental > Aquatic > Freshwater >...
ATCACTGTCCGCGGCCCGATGATTGCCTGAATTGTGGTGCTGCTGGGCAGATGATCGGGCATGGGTACTACCTGCGCAAGCCCAAGGGACTGGAACGGGGCTGGGTGCTGCGGGTGAAGCGCTGGAAATGCAAGGCGTGCGGGAAGACCGTCGGAGCAGTACCGAGCTTCTTGCTGTTTTACCGGCATTACCTGCTGGCGATCATCCAGGATGTTGTCGTGGGGCGGTTTGAGTTGGGATATTCGTGGGCACGGGTGGATGTGCTGTTCAGCGCGAATGGCACACCGTCGCGGCGGACGCAGCAGCGTTGGTGTGCGGGATTTGGGGAGTATGCGCAGGGCTGGCTGGCGGCGCTAGAACAAGTCTTGGCCGATCAGGACAGCCGTTCTGCCTGGCTGGATGCGCAGGGCGAAGCGCAGCAGGCGAGCAATCTACCGCAGGCCTTATTGCAGGCCAGTCTGCACCTGTTAGCCTGGGCGAAGGGACGTTGGCAGGAGTTGGAGGGGTTCGTCCTGAATGATCGGTTGCGCTGGTTATGGTTTTGGGGCAACCGGCAGGCCGGGCTCACCAGGCTGGCCTAGGCCAGCCACCCACACACTTTGACAATACCCTGGTTCCGGCAGGTCGAATATCATCGGGGCAACCCCTTCCAGACGAGGAAAATACCGCCCATGTCCCGAAAAAAGCCCTCCCAGACCGATCCTGTCGAACGGAACACCGAAATCGCGCTGTTCCGGTATGGCCTGATTGCCACGCTACTGTACGAGCCGCAGGAAATGGGCGTCACAGAGAAAGCGCTGCGAGCGATTGCCGCTCGCAGCTACACCATTCCGCATTCCAAACGCACCCAGGTCAGTGTGACCAGCTTGCGGCGCTATTTGCAAACCTACCAGAAGGGTGGCTTCGAAGCCCTGCGCCCGCAGGAGCGCGGTGACAAACGCACCCCACGTGCGTTTTCGGCTGAAGTATTGGACAAAGCCGTGGCGCTGCGAGAAGAACAGCCTGCCCGCACCACGCCGATGATTGTCCAACTGCTGAAGCGTGACCCGGAGGTCAAGCCGGACGATCTACCCAACGCCCATACCCTGGCTACCCACCTGCGTCAATTGGGCAAAACGCGCCGCCTGCTCAAACAGCAAGACCGGGCGTTCAAGCGCTTCGAGCGCAGCCTGCCCAACGAACTGTGGCAGGGCGATGCGATGGACGGCCCCTGGTTACCCGATCCCAATCAACCTGCCAAGAAGCGCAAGGCCTACCTGTTCTGCTTCCTGGATGATCACTCGCGCTTGGTGCCCTATGCCGAGTTCTTTTGGGACGAAGCCCTGCCGCGCATGGAACGCGTACTGAAAGTGGGGATGCTGCGCCGCGGTGTACCGAAGGCCATCTATGTGGACAACGGCCGGGTATACACCGCCAACCAGTTCGCAGCAGCCTGCGCCACGCTGGGTATCCACCGCATTCACACCAAACCCTATTGCCCCGAAGGAAAGGGCAAACAGGAACGCTTTTTCGAAACGGTACGCCTGCAATTTATGCCCGAAGTCGAAGTCTCACCCATCGCCAGCCTCGAGGAACTCAACCAATCCTTCTGGGCCTGGCTTGAACTAATTTACCACCAGACGGTTCACTCCGAGACCGGCCAGGCCCCGCTTGAACGCTACCAACAGGCCGTGCAGAATGTTCGCCCGGCAGACCACAACCAGCTTGTCCAGGCTTTCCGCTGGCGCGAAACCCGCAAAGTCCGCAAAGATGGGCGTATCGAACTGCAAGGCAATTCCTACCAGGTAGACGCCAGCTTCATTGGCCGCACCCTCGAACTCCGTTTCGACCCCTTCGACCTCTCGACGCTTGAACTCTGGTTTGATGGACGCTGCCTCGGCCAGGCTACTGTCACCCTCCAGAACCGCCAGCGACATATCCAAGTTGAACGTCTGGCTACCCAGCCCCCACCGGCTCCCAAACCAGCCGCTTCTCTCGATTACCTCGCCTTGCTGCGACAGGAATATGATGAATTCCAGCGCCAGGCTGCGGGTAAACTCCAATTCACCAAACTCCAGAAACAGGACAACTGACATGCTCCAACCATATTTCGGCTTCACCCGCCTCCCCTTCACCAAAGACATCCCTTCTGACCTGCTATTCCAGGCTGACGGCCAGAGTGAACTCTGCGCCCGCCTCGATTACCTGCTCAAGGACCGCGGCCTCGGCCTCGTCACCGCCGAAACTGGCTGCGGCAAATCCACCACCCTGCGCCGCTTCACCGCGCAGCTCGACCCCAACCGCCATTTCGTCATCTACCTCGCCAACCCCTTCCTCGGCCTATCCGGCATTTACCGCGATCTGCTCACCACCCTCGGCCACGAAACCCCTTTCGGCAAACCCAAAGCCGTTGCCCGCATCCGCTCTGCCTTCCACGAACTGCTCCATACCAAACACCGTCTGCCGGTCGTCATCCTCGACGAAGCCCATCTCTTCCCCACTACCGTCTTCGAACCCTTGCGTTTGCTTTTCTCCACCGAAATGGACAGCCAGTCCCTGGGCGTCCTGCTCCTTGTCGGCCAACCTGAATTGCGCCGTACCCTTCGCCTGACCCCTTACGAAGCCTTCTATCAGCGCCTGACCACTCATTACCACCTGCCACCCCTCGACCTCGCTCAAACCATCGCTTACATCCGCCATCACATCCAACTCGCCGAGTACCAAGCTGGCCCTCTTTTCGCCGACGATGCCCTGGCGCGCATCTACGAAAATACCAAAGGCGTGCCGCGTTTGATCAATCGCCTTTGCATCACCGCCCTCTTGGTCACTGCCGCTGACAACCGCCAAATCGTTGAAGAATCCACCGTTCGCAAGGCCATCGCCGAACTCGACCAGGGCTGAGACCACCCAGCCAAACGAAAGCGGGTTCAAGCATCCGCTGAACCCGCTTTCGTTTCCCTTCTCCGTGCTACAATTATTCAGGACGAACTCCACCATTCATTTCAGACGCTTACACCTTATCTCGATGAGAGAAATGAAACCGTTTTAATTTCGGATGCACCAAGAATAGCTCATCCTCCAATGGATGCAATTTTAGGTGTAGACTTCATAATTACCAATTTTTTGGGAAGCAAGTCGTCAGAAATTAGAAGCAACGGCTTTTATGCAAGTATTGTAAGCAACATGCAAAAAAGACTATGGAAGCCGTATTTTGGTTCACTTCACGGACAATGGCAACCAAATACCCATGGGTTGCCCTGGCAACCAAGTACAATAATCCCACAACTCATCAACAGTTAGTATTATCCATACTTTCTTCACAAAAGAGAACCGAGACCGGCTCATCACCGGTCTCGTTGTTCAACCGTCGCTGGCGGCTGGCCCGCTTGAGCGGGCATCGTAAAAATAGCCCGGCGGTTAACCGCCGGGCGGGGCACAGGCTGGCGAAATCCGCGTCGAGCGGGAAAGCCCTGCGGACCGGGCGCGCAGGCTGCAAAATTTTCCGTTTCATCTGCTTTCTTCGCCCTTCGGCCCCGCCCCGGACGTGAACGTCGGGGCTATTCCTGCGAAGCCGCCCCTGGCGGCTGGCCCGCTTGAGCGGGCATCCTAAAAATAGCCCGGCGATTAATCGCCGGGCGGGACGGCTGAAAGCACCCTTAACCCAAAACGAGACCGGCTAAACGTCGGTCTCGAAATTCAAACATCCAAATCTATCGCATTATTCAACGGAATATTTTGCCGCTTCTTCCTGAACCTGCTTTAACTTCATTACCAGCTTCAAGGCATCATTGACCGCCTTCTCGTTCGGGAAGGCTTTGGCAACATCCGGCTCCAAGAGCACCAGGTTTGTCCCGGCACGATACCGTTGGGCATACTTTCCGCGCGTCCCGCCTTTGAGCAAGGTTTTCAGGTCATATTCCGGGCGGAGTTCATCAGCGGTTTCAGTTTTCTTCTTCATAGGCTTGTCTTTCCGTTTTGGTCAATTCACGGGCACTGATAATTCGGATGCGGCTACCTCGATCAGTATGCGCGACCATTAATAACCTGCGTCGATGCGACCAACCAATTGTGATGTATCGATCTTCAGATTCAGAGTGATCTGGGTCTGGGATGGTGATTGCAAAATCATCGCCAAATACTGTGGCTGCTTCTGAAAACGAAACCTTATGCTTGCGCTGGTTGCTCTCAGCCTTGCGAGGATTCCATTCAAAATCCATAACGATCATCCTTGTGACAAATATACATCAGTTTGGCAGATGGAGCAACATCTTTTAAACCAAAACGAGACCGGCTCGACACCGGTCTCGTTTCTTTTTCACTGATCAACTGATCAACTTACCGTACCAAATTCCGCAAGACCGTATGCAAAATCCCGCCGTTGCGGTAGTAGTTGACCTCCACCGTGGTATTTAGCAGGGCTTTGGCCTGGAATTCGATTGCTTTGCCGCCTGGTTTCGTGGCTTTGACGGTCACGGTGCTTTGGGGAGCCATCTCATCGCCCAGGCCGAGGATGTCGAAGGTCTCCGAGCCGTCCAGGCCGAGCGATTCGGGATTCTGGCCGTCCAGGAAGCGCAGGGGCAGGACGCCCATGCCGACCAGGTTGGAGCGATGAATGCGCTCGAAGGATTCGGCGATGACGGCTTTCACGCCCTGGAGCATGGGGCCTTTGGCGGCCCAGTCGCGGCTGGAGCCGGTTCCGTATTCCTTGCCAGCCAGGATGATGGAGGGAACGCCTGCCTGTTTGTAATACATGGCCGCATCATAAATCGGCATAACCTCGTTCAACGTTGAACGTTCAACGTTGAACGTTTTCGTCCAGTTGCCTTCTTTGGGGGCGACCAGGATGTTCTTCAGGCGGATGTTGGCGAAGGTGCCGCGCGCCATGACCAAATCGTTGCCGCGCCGCGCGCCGTAGGAGTTGAAATCTTTGGGCGCCACGCCGCGCTCTTGCAGGTACTTGCCCGCCGGGCTGTCGGCGGCGATGTTGCCCGCCGGGGAGATGTGGTCGGTGGTGATGGAATCGCCGAACAGGCCGAGCACGCGCGCCGCGCGGATGTCCGTCACCGAGCCGGTTTCGAGCGTCAATTCCTGGAAGTAGGGCGGGTGGTGGATGTAGGTCGAGGACTCATCCCAGGCGTACAGGTCGCCCTCGGCCACGCTGATTTCCTTCCACATCTCCGAGCCTTCGAAGACGCTGGCGTAGCGTTCCTCGAACATGCCGGTATGCAGGCTGGCGGCGACAATATCGGCCACTTCCTGCGTCGAGGGCCAGATGTCGCGCAGGTAGACCGGGCCGTCCTTGCCCTGTCCGATGGGTTCGCTGTCGAGGTCGATATCGACCGTCCCGGCCAGGGCGTAGGCCACCACCAGCGGCGGCGAGGCCAGGTAGTTGGCTTTGACCAGCGGGTGGACGCGGCCCTCGAAGTTGCGGTTGCCCGAAATGACCGCCGCCGCCACGAGGTCGCTGCCCGTCACCGCTTTGGCAACCTCGCCTGGCAGCGGGCCGCTGTTTCCGATGCAGGTGGTGCAGCCGTAGCCGACCACGTTGAAGCCCATCCGGGCCAGCGGGTCGAGCAGGTTGGCGGCTTTCAGGTATTCGGTCACAACGCGCGAGCCGGGGGCCAGGCTGGTCTTGACGTAGGGTTTGACCGCGAGTCCCTTTTCGGCGGCCTTTTTGGCGACCAAACCGGCGGCGACCATCACCGAGGGGTTGCTGGTGTTGGTGCAGGAGGTAATCGCAGCGATGACAACCGCCCCGTGCGTCATCTTTTCCGCGCCGAAGGTGGCTCCACGTTCGAGGGCTTCGCCGCTCAACTCGTAGCCGCGTTCCTTGACCGGGGCAGTCAGCGCCTTTTGGAAGGCGGATTTCATGTCGGAGAGCGCGACGCGGTCTTGTGGGCGCTTTGGCCCGGCCAGTGACGGAACTACGGAACCCAGGTCGAGTTCAAGCGTGTCGGTAAACTCGGGGTCTGGGATGTTTACGTCGCGGAACAGGCCCTGGGCGCGGCAGTAGGCCTCGGTGCGGGCAAGCACGTCCGCCGGGCGGCCGGTCAGTTTCATGTAGCGCAGCGTCTCGGCATCGACCGGGAAGAAGCCCATCGTCGCGCCGTATTCGGGGGCCATGTTGGCAATCGTGGCGCGGTCGGGCAGGGACATGTTATCGAGACCCGGGCCGTAGAATTCGACGAATTTCTCGACCACGCCCTTCTTGCGCAGCATTTGGGTGACGGTCAGCACCAGGTCGGTGGCGGTGACGCCATCGCGCAGTTTGCCGTACAGTTTGAAGCCAATCACATCCGGCAGGAGCATGTCCATCGGCTGGCCAAGCATGACCGCTTCGGCTTCGATGCCGCCCACGCCCCAGCCCAGCACGCCCAGGCCGTTAATCATGGTGGTGTGCGAATCGGTGCCGACCAGCGAATCGGGGAGCAGGGCGCCGTCTTTTTCCATGACGACTTCGGCGAGATATTCAAGGTTGACCTGATGCACAATGCCGGTCATGGGCGGCACAACCCGGAAGTTTTTGAAGGCCTTTTGACCCCATTTCAGGAATTCATAGCGTTCCTTGTTGCGCTGGAATTCCATCTCGGTATTGCGGGAGAGGGCATCGGGGCTGGCGAAGAAATCGACCTGCACCGAGTGGTCGATGACCAAATCGACCGGCACGAGCGGGTTGATTTTCTTCGGGTCGCCGCCCAACCGGGCGACCGCCGAGCGCATGGCGGCCAAATCGACCACCGCCGGGACGCCGGTAAAGTCCTGCATCACCACGCGGGCGGGCAGCAGCGGGATACCAGGTCGCTCCCCTTGAGCAGACCAGGAGGCAATATTCCTTACATCCTGCTGGGTGATTTCCACGTCGTTGCACTGGCGCAGGGCGGCCTCGAGCAGGATGCGGATGGAAAACGGGAGGCGGCTGAGGGTCGTCAGTCCCGCTTTTTCGAGGGCGTCGAGGCGGTAGTAAGTGTAATCCTTCCCACCGATAGTTAATGTATCTTTGGCGTTGAAAAAGTCTTTCATAACATTCTCCTTTGGCGTGGCGCAAAATGCCATTTTGCGCTACAAATTGTGAATAACAAAACACCCTTGGTGCTTTGTGACGGTACGGATAATGGAATCTCGTCTGGGTCACAAAGAACTCAAAGGTGCGCCTTTGTCGTCCTCCGTTGTTTCAAAAATCAACGCGAATATCACCTATTTTACCGCATTTCAAAGCCACTGCAATTCCAACCAGCAATTTTCATTTTGACCGGATTAATTCCCAGATTACGCCGATTTTGTCTTGGTCAGCAGGATGTTACACGTAGCCACATTCGCCGTCTCCCATCCCTGCCCTTTCATCTCCCGATTTTGGAGAAATGTCAGCGAGAATTCTCGCAAGTTTGGGCTATTTCTCTGCTTTGCCGATGCTTTATAAGGGGTAGGTGATGAAGTTGCCATCGCAGATGCACAGGATGCGACTGCCCAAGAAAAAAATACTGCAAAGGCGGCCAAAATCCATCGGCGACTGTGTATTTGATGTTGTTCCCTGGCTTTCGCACATTTGTTGCTCTTGACCAGCGGTTGCGGAAGCGCGTCATTATGTTTTGTAGGCGAAGGCTTTGTCTGATTTCCATCCCAAAACCTTACTATACTTTTCATCACTTTTTCAAATTTGGAATTACCGGGCATATGTCGTGCATATTTTCAAAAGATAGTAGTATAATTACAATAATTGCAGTTAGAAACTGCTAATATTGGGTTGGTACAGTTTACACCAAGCGTTCGCAGGCACAGATTGGGGTATTGAAGTATGAAAAACTATAAGTCGTCTTTGACTCAAACTAAATCTTTACTTTTGTTGTTTATAATCTTGATTTCGTTATTCCATCCAGGCTCGGCCAGCGCGGCCAATGCCGGGCAAGCTGTGCAGTTGAATGGAACGAACCAATACGTTAATTTTGGTAATCCTGCCTCTTTGAATTTGCCGCAATTTACCATTGAAACCTGGTTCAGGCGCGCCGGAACAGGCGTAGGGGTGAATACCGGCACCGGCGGTCTGGTTGGGGCCATTCCTTTGGTTACCAAAGGCCGCAGCGAGGGTGATGGTCCAGGGCTTGATATTAATTATTTCCTGGGAATTTCATCCACCGGCTACTTGGCTGCGGATTTCGAGGAAGGGGCTACCGCGAATCCCGGGCTGAATCATCCCCTGGTTGGCACAACAGCGATTCAGAACAATATTTGGTACCATGCCGCCGTTACGTATGATGGCTCAGTTTTTCATTTGTATCTCAATGGCAACCTGGAGGCCTCCGCGACTGTAAACCGCGTTCCCGCCACCGATGGAACCCAGAATGTAGCTGCTGGAACGACGTTTTCGACAGCAGGCACCACTGCCGGTTACTTTGCCGGTCAAATGGACGAAGTTCGCATCTGGAATCGTGGTTTAAGCGCAACGGAAATCCAGGACAACCGGTTTCAGGAGTTGACCAGTGGCAGCGGGCTGGTTGCGCGCTGGGGACTTAATGAAGGCTCCGGGACAACAGCCGCGAATTCGGTTGTTGGTGGTGCTCCCGGTGCATTGGTCAACAACCCGGCCTGGGTCTTGGGTTTCCTTATTCCTGATGCAGTCGCTCCCTTGGCACCCTCCGGTTTTAGCGTGGAGCCGTTTACCGGGGCGGCTTCCCTGGCCTGGAACGCCAATACCGAACCCGACCTGGCGGGATACAATATTTATCGCGCAACTGCTCCATCCGTGCCGCTGACTGGCCCGTTGAACGGCGCGACACCCTACACAGGTACTACGTTTATCAATACCGGCTTGACCAATGGCACAACCTATTACTATGTTGTGACGGCTCTCGACACATCAGGCAACGAATCGCCCGCTTCCATCGAGATCGCGGCGACACCCCAGGCCAGCCAGGGGGCGGCAATCCGGTTCGATGGGGTCAATGATTATGTTACTTTTGGCAATCCCTCCGATTTGGGTTTGCCGCAATTCACCGTTGAAACCTGGTTCAAACGTACTGGGACTGGAGTGACTGCATCGACCGGCGCAACCGGCGTGACCGCGATTCCGCTGGTTACAAAAGGAGTGGCCGAAAATGACGCCTCGAATGTCGATGTCAATTATTTCCTGGGTATTCGCCCAACAGATAATGTTCTGGTGGCTGATTTTGAGCAATTTGCGGTCTGTGGCGGTCAGCCAGCCGGTGGGAACAACCCAATTATTGGCAGCACTGCCATTACGAGCAATGTCTGGCATCATGCAGCGGTAACTTACAATGGGACTCATCTCAGGCTGTACCTGGATGGTTTCTTGCAAAGCGAAGTAGCTGTCAGTTGCGCCCCGCGCTATGACAGCATCCAACCTGTTGCTTTAGGCACGGCAATAAATTCTACAGGGACGCGTTTCGGCTTTTTTGATGGGGTGATTGACGAATCCCGCATCTGGAACTATGCCCGTACCGGAATTGAAATCAGGGACAACCGTCCTCTCGAAATTGCCAGCGCGCCAGGCTTGGTTGGGCGCTGGGGCATGAGCGAAGGTACTGGTACGACTACCGCCAACTCAGCCGGCGCCACCATTACCGGCAACCTGATCAACGGCCCCTATTGGGTTCCCGGTTTTGTTGCCAATGTCGACAATCTGCCGCCAGCAGCGCCGGTCAACCCTCAGGTGATATCCAATGAAATCAACATCACGCTGGCCTGGAATAGTAATACTGAACCTGATTTGTTCGGCTACTATGTTTATCGCAGTACCACCAGCCCGGTGACAACGGCATCGACCTTGTTGACGGCGGTGCCGTTAGGCGTTCCCGGCTATTCTGACACAACCGCAGTTCTTGGCACGCGTTATTATTACGCCGTCAGCGCGGTAGATACTTCCGGGAACGAATCACCGCTTTCTGTCGAGGTTTCTGCTATCCCGCAATTGCCTCCGCCTGGCGCCTGCGCCTTGGATTTGGGCGGTAACCAGGCCTATGTTAATTTCGGCGATCCCAACAAGCTCGACCTCAGCCAGTTTACACTCGAAACCTGGTTTATGCGCACCGGAGCCGGACAGCCCGGCTCAACCGGTTCAAACGGCCTGCCCAATGCCATTCCCTTGCTGACGCATGGCACTTCCCAGGATGATAACTCAAACCTGGATGCGAACTGGATCCTGGCCATTGATAATACCACCGGCGCGCTGGCCGCAGATTTTGAAGACAGTAACAACGGGACGAATCACCCGGTCATTGGGATTACCCCCATCACATATAACACCTGGCATCATGCTGCCGCCACGTACGATGGCAATACCTGGCGACTTTACCTGGATGGCAACCTTGAAGCAACCCTGGTGGTAGGCGCCAGCCCGCGAGCCGATAGCATCCAGCAGGTCGGTTTGGGGGTTATGCTCCAATCAAACGGAACCCCAATTGGGCGTTTCCGGGGCGTTTTCGATGAAGCGCGGGTTTGGAACGTAGCCCGCAGCGAAGCGCAAATACTGGCCTCCATTAACAGCGAAGTAACCAGCGCTCCTGGCCTGGTGGCGCGCTGGGGTTTTTCGGAATGCGCTGGGAATACCGTTGTCGACTCAATCGCCCCTCCAGCCAATGGCACGATTACGGGAACCGGTTCCAGTTGGGTTCCAGGCGCGCCGTTTAATTTGGTTGTGAATCAATACCCCAACCAGCCGACCCTGGTTTCTCCGCCGAATGGCGCAACCGGTGTGACGACCTCTCCAACCCTGGTTGCCAATGTGACTGACCCCGAAGGCAATAACCTGACAGTCTCATTCTACGGACGCAGGCGCAGCGCTGCCACCACAACACCTTTTTCCATCGTTGTGCTGCCCGATACGCAATATTACTCGCAAAATGCTCCGGGCATGTTTATAGCCCAAACGCAATGGATCGTGGATAACCGGATTGCGCGTAACATCGCTTATGTTGTTCATTTGGGGGATGTTGTTCAGAATGGTAGATTAAGCCCGCCTCCGACTTATGATTTCGACCGGACCGAATGGGATCGCGCCAATGCTGCCATGAGTTTGCTGGATGGCGCAGGTATTCCTTATGGGGTTGGGGTAGGGAACCACGACTATGACCAGGCTGGCAATGGGGACAGCACGACCACAGCCTTCAACGAGTATTTTGGCGTATCCCGCTTTCAGGGCCGGCCTTATTATGGCGGATATTATGGCAGCGACAACGATAACCACTATGACCTGTTCACCGCCAGCGGAATCGATTTTGTGGTCATCTACATTGCCTTCAAAGAACCCTCGCCGTCTCCTGCCGTCTTAAATTGGGCTGACTCGATATTAAAAACATACCCGAACCGGGTTGGCATTGTTATGAACCATAACCTGTTCCCCTACGTGGGTTTGCCCAACTTCTCTGCGTCGGGCCAGGCCATATATGATGAACTGCGTGATAACAACAACCTGGTCATGATGCTGGCCGGGCATGTAACCAATGAGGTTTATCGCGCCGATACCTATAATGGTCATACCATTCACAGCATCCTTTCCAATTACCAGGAAGGCAACAATTATGGTGATGGTTGGCTTCGTATTATGGAATTCCAGCCGGTCAATGGGCAGGTGGCAGTTTCTACCTACTCGCCAACCCGCAACGAATTCCAAGCCGATTTTAATAGCCAGTTCACCATCCCGCTCAACATGATGGGTTCGTACACTTTGCTGGGGACAACCACTGTTCCATCTGGATCCAATGCCAGCCTGGTTTGGAATGGCTTGCAGGACGATGCCGAGTACGAATGGTATGCGGTTGCCAGTGATGCCCGTGGTTCGACCCAAAGTGTTGTTCACCAGTTTACAACCGGCAGTGGCAATACCCCACCGGTAGCCGATGACCAGGCTGTGACCACCGATGAAGATACCCCGCTGGCAATTACCCTGACCGCTTCTGATATCAACCTTAATCCATTGACCTACAGCATTGTGACAACCCCGGTCAATGGCCTTTTGAGTGGCACTGCCCCCAACATTACCTATACACCCAACCCCAATTGGTTTGGCGCCGATACGTTTACCTTCCGCGCCAATGATGGGATGGATAACTCGAATACGGCAACCGTAACAGTGACGGTGCAATCGATTAATGATCTGCCAGGTTTTACCAGCACCCCCATAACCACTGCCACTGAGGGAACGCCATATATCTACAATATTTCTGCTACGGATTCTGATAGCGTCGTATTGACGATCTCGTCAGCTTCTTTGCCAACCTGGTTGACTTTAACTGACAATGGAAACGGGACCGCCACACTAAGCGGTTTTCCAGATAATTCGGCGGTTGGTACACACCCGATTACCCTCCAGGTTTCAGATGGTTTCGCCAACGTATCCCAGACCTTCAATCTGGTGGTCGGTTACGGCATTACACCACCCTCAGTGACAATCAACCAGGCTTCCGGGCAGACCGACCCAACCAATGCGGCAACGATTTATTTCACGGCAGCTTTTACTGAAGATGTGACAGGTTTCACCGGGGCCGATGTAACCCTTTCAGGCACCGCTGGCGCAACCACGGCCGCAGTAACGCCCACCACGGGTAATTTCTACCTGATTGCAGTCAGCGGCATGACCAGTTCTGGAACGGTGATCGTTTCCATCCCGGCTAATGTTGCGGTGGACTTGGGCGGTAACGGCAACCTTGCCAGCGTCAGCACCGATAACGAAGTGACTTACGATGCAGTTGGCCCGGTCGTAACCATCGGCGCGCCGAGCGCAGCCATCACCAGTTCCGGCCCGGTCAGTTTCCCGGTGACGGTGACCAATGCAAACACGGTAAACCTGAGCGTTGGGGATGTGACCCTCAACGCCACC
>Ga0209835_1001520_pt1 | contig 12802 bp, 9 predicted proteins | sample LakKivwa52mmetaG_FD_184138 | JGI IMG/M metagenome (GOLD analysis project Ga0209835, IMG submission 184138) | Anoxic lake water microbial communities from Lake Kivu, Rwanda to study Microbial Dark Matter (Phase II) - Lake Kivu water 52m metaG... | ecosystem: Environmental > Aquatic > Freshwater >...
ACATCTGCGGGTAGGAGACAATATTATCTTCAAGATCAGGAACAAGGACAAGCAGCATGCCCTGATGCTTCTGAATCCGCAGATTGGCAACTATTCGAGTGTGAAGCATCCTTCTTTTGAAATCGGGCAGGGGGAATTCGTGGAGTTCTTTTGCCCGCTCTGCAATGCTTCACTTAAATCGGATATTCATGAGAACCTGGCCCTGGTGCTTATGAAAGATGAGGAGGAAAAGAGCTACGCCGTTTACTTCTCACAGATTGCCGGCGAGCACAGCACGTATAAAACTGCTGGTGATGCTGTACATACGGAAGGTGAAGATGCAGGACGCTACACCTACTTCAAGCTGGGAGATAAATTCAAGAAATACTTCTGAAATCTATACTCCGGCGATCCTCCTTTTGTATTCTGCCAGCGCTTCATCCAGCCGCTGACGCTCCCTGCCGTCACCACGGACATTATGCGAAGGATGAATATAGAGTTTTACACCCCTGTCGGCCAGTATTTCTGCAACTGTGGTAATTGTCATCCATACACAGGTTATGAAAGCCATGGATGAAACAGGGCCAATCCTGTCAATATGATTTTTAAGCGGTACTGAGGCATCCTGGAGCGGCGCACACGTATCTACAACGATATCGGCAAGTTCGAAAATAGTATTCCCGCTTGAATGCCTTGTCTTCTTTCCCTTTGCCTCTGCGGCAGAACCAAAGACGATGACTTTCATGCCCTTTTTCTTCGATTCAATGGCAATATCAATATTAACGTTATTCACCCCTGAATGTGAGAAGAGCCACATCACGTCCCTTTTATCAAAATCATAACCTTTCATTATCTCCACTCCGTATCCTTCGACTCTCTCGAGGAAAATGAACTGATGAACTCCCATCTCGCCCGTGATACGCGTGAAGAAAGTGAGCGGCAGCTCTATCATAGGATGAAATCCGACAAACCCCCCGATGCGCGGATACATCTCCTCAACAGGGATCGTGGCATGTCCGCACCCGAAAGTATGGACCCAGCGTCCGCATTCAATTGTATCAGCCATCGCCTCTGCAGCCTTCCGGATATTTCCGGTCTGTGTTTCCTCGATCCGGGTCATAATCTCCCGGACATTATTAAGCCATTGTGTTGCCAGCATATTGCTATGTTATTAAGTGTTAACTTTACTCTTATTATTACTGAACAGGATAATGTATAATATTGTCATAATCAGCAGAAGCACGGAAGCCACCGTTGTCAGGTGACGGATACCGTAATTTCCGGCCACTAATCCCATAAAATAATTTACAGTCATATTTCCGATCAGCGCAACGAAAAGCACCAGGCTGAATGCAGTGCCTGACATCCCGGCATAACGCGATCCTGTCAGACCAAGCATAACCGGGAAGCCTGCGGCAAGACCGGCTCCGAGCATCACTAATCCTGCAACGACAGGTGTAATGGAATGACCCAGTCTCATCAGAATAAGCCCTGCAAGGATCATTATGAGGGATATAAGCAGTAGTTTTCTTTCCTGCAGCGATCTCATAAAAGTACCGATAACTATTCTCATCACTGTCATGCCGGCAACAAATGAGGAGAGGGCATATAGCGCCATGTTCTGTTTAACCGACAGGTGATCAAGCATGTAGGTTGTTGTCCAGTTATTTAGTATTCCCTCAAAACTGCTCTGCACAAACAGGAAGAGCGCTATTGTTATGAGGTATCTGTCCTTAACCATCCCAAGGCTTCGGGCAACAGGAAAACCATGGGGCTGCTTGGGAGGCGGGAACCTGACCAGCAGGAAGAGTATTCCTGTCGCTGCTGTAAAGGCACCTACTGATAAAAGGATAGTCTCAAAGCTGACGATATCCCTCAGAAGCCCGAGGATAAGCGGCATTCCCAGGGCTCCCACACCAAAGGAGACACCCAGAAGGCTAAGGTTCGCTCCTTTGTCTTTATCGCTGATATCAGATACCAGTGCATTGGTGGCTCCGTTTACTGCACCTCCCCCGAGCCCTATAAGGAATGCGTATAATCTTAATACTCCCTGGGAATGTGCCAGTGCAATTCCAAAGAACCCCGCAACCATAAAAGCACATGAAACAGTCAGAAGTATCCTGTAGCTGTACTTGTCGACCACCGGACCAAATATCATTGAACCTGCCAGGATACCAAAGGGCAACAATGAGAACACAGCTCCGGCAGAAACCTCATCCATCCCCAGTTTATCCCTGAGGTCAGGAATGACCGACCCCAGTGTAACGAGCACTATCCCGAACAGAAACATCCCCGCACAGGATGACCAGAAAATAACTTTTTTGCTGTACATATTCTTTTTTATAATGCCCTCAATGCGAGGAATCCTGCTCCGTAAACACCTGCATCACCGCTCAATGCCGATGGTTCAATTGTCACCTGCATTATGCTTATCGGTTGGGCCCATTTCACAGCTTCTTCCCTTATTAACGGTATTAATGGTACGGCAGGACCGAAAACACCTCCTCCCATGATTATCTTTTCAGGATTGAAGAGGCTTACCAGGTTAGCCACAACCATCCCCCATATTTCAATGCAGACACCAATGACTTTTACCGCGACGGTATCCCTGTATTCATATGCAGTGAAAATATCGTGGGAGCTAATCATCTCCGGATTTTTATTTTTAAGCTCTCCTGTATAATCAGTATCCTCATTCAGTATCTCACTGGCAACCTTTGCGATACCTTCACCTGACGCATAATACTCAAAACATCCGCAATCCCTGTACTTATCAAGGTAGGGCCTGTCGAGTGCCATCCATCCTATCGCTCCTGCAATATCATGACTGCCCCTGAGCACTTCACCATTGATGAGAATGCCTGCACCGATGCCGGTACCCACTGCAAGGAAAACAGCATCGCTGCAACCCCTGGCATTACCCTGCCACATTTCCCCGAGGATAGAACATGCCCTGTCGCTGTCGATCGTCACAGGTAAATTCCCGACTGATGACCTCATCTCATCCATCAGTGGATAATCATCCCATCCCTTAATATTGGGAGCCCATACAGTTCCTTTACCTGTACGGCTGATCCCCGGAACTGATATACCGATCGATTTGATCTGCCTGCCCCTCCGGTTCGTTGTTTCAATATATCCTGATATTTGTTCCGTAATGAGTTTACCCACCTCCTGCCCTTTCCGGTTTTCAAGTGCAACAGTTTTTCTTTCAATGATCTCACCCTCCCCGGAAAACAGTGCGAGGGCAAGCTTGGTGCCTCCGAGATCAACTCCCAATACACACATATTCAGCTATTTACAAAGGAGTGATTGTTACTATCATGTTACCTTCTTTCTTTACCTGTGTATGATTCAGGAGAGTGAGACTCTTTCCGATATCACCTGTTGGTCCGCCGTTTGGGTAAAAATCGCCGAGGGCTTCCAGCTGTTCCTTCGAAGGAAGCCCGGGATAATCCAGAGGATAGATCTTCACAGCCAGTGCATTCTTTTCACCCGCCAGTATGTGTTCACTGACATCAAGGTTGTACTGGGCAAACATACCTGCCATCTTCGTGGAATCAGTTACCTGCACTCCGTTCACCCACACGGCGGCACGGTAATTAATTCCCTTGAAGACTAGCTGGAAATGCCTGCCTTTATCCTCCTCCGGAACATTGAATGTTGCCCTGAACCAGTAAACATCTGACCTGTATCCGGCGGTTGATATTACTTCAGCTCCGTCACCGATCAGTGCCGATGATTGCAGTTCAAAATCGATAAGCTTTTCCTGCTTTACTGTTCCCGGCTGAGCCCAGGCAGCCAGTGCGGACAAAATGCATAATATGCTGATCGCTGATTTTATCTTGTTCATACTTAAAAGGTTAAGTTACAACCAAAATACTTTAGAGTATTTTTAGAATTTTAATTGTCTTTACAGCCATAAATTTAGCATATCTTTATTACCCTCATCATGATCCTGCTGAAATTGGTAAATATTATATTGCAAGTATCTTTAAAGATGGAAGAGAAAATTCAACAATTCATCAAAGCTATTATTCCATGGCTTCTGGATCACGGGATAAAACTCATAATAATTGCTGCTGCAGCGTGGCTTCTGAATTTAATCATCAGCAGGATTGTTAAAAGAGCTGTGAGGGTTGCCGTGGTTGCCGATGAGAAAACATCTCCCGAAGCAGAAAAGAGGCGTGAAGACACTCTTATAAGGATCTTCAACGGAGCTGTCAGGATAATAATAATCACACTGGCAGCTATGATGATTCTGCAGGAAGCAGGACTGAAAATAGCCCCGCTGCTTGCAGGTGCAGGTATTGCCGGACTGGCTCTCGGGTTTGGAGGTCAATATCTCATCAGGGATATTATCACGGGGCTCTTCATAATACTTGAGAACCAATACCGGATCGGTGATGCTGTCAATATCGACGGAACTGCAGGAACGGTTGAAGACATAAGCCTGAGAAGAACCACACTCAGGGATCTTGACGGCGTTCAGCATCATATTCCTCATGGCGACATCAAAAGGGTATCAAACAGATCAAAAGGGTATGCCAGGATCAATCTTAATATCGGTGTTGCCTATAATTCAAACCTGGAGCATGTGATAAAGGTAATCAACCAGACAGGCACCGGGCTTGCCGAAGATCCTCTGTATAAGGAGTTTATAACGAAGCCTCCGCAGTTTCTGAGGGTAAACGATTTTGCAGATTCAGCTATTATCGTTAAGATACTGGGTGAAACAAAGCCATTAAAACAGTGGGAGATAACGGGAGAATTAAGGAAAAGGTTAAAGATTGCTTTCGACAGGGAAGGTATTGAGATACCTTTTCCGCAGATAACCGTCCACAGGGGAAAAGAATAACTGAAGAAGAAAGAACGGATTAATAATCATTTCAATGCCATCAGAGATCAACAGCAAACGATTCGGCACTCTGCCTGTTTTTTTCACGGCCATTTCAACGATACTGGGAGCAATTCTGTTCCTGCGATTCGGTTTTTCAGTCGGGACCCTCGGCTTCTGGGGCGCTCTGCTGATTATCATTGTAGGTCATGCACTAACAATTCCGACAGCTTTTGCAATTTCCGAACTGGCAACAAATAAACGAGTGGAAGGAGGGGGCGAATATTTCATTATTTCACGTTCATTCGGACTTAACATTGGTGCAACAATCGGGATCGCACTCTTCCTCTCACAGGCAATAAGCGTGGCATTTTATATTATAGCATTTACAGAAGCTTTTGAGTTCATATTCAACTTCTTTTCCGGTTCACTGAAAATTAATCTGCCACGACAGGTAATAAGTATTCCTGCCATGCTGGTGCTGGGATTTGTGATACTTCGCAAGGGCGCTAATACAGGAGTTAAAATGCTGTATATCGTAGTGGCGATACTTGCACTGTCGCTGATCCTATTCTTTCTTGGAACAACCGAATATCAAACTGCTTCGGCAAACAGGATCCCTGCCGGTGATTTAAGGAATCTGAAAGATTTCTTTATTGTATTTGCAATAGTATTTCCGGCCTTTACAGGAATGACAGCCGGAGTCGGACTTTCAGGCGATCTTAAAAACCCGTCGAAGTCGATTCCCTTCGGCACAATTGTCGCGACAATAACCGGAATGGCCGTGTATATTGCTGTGATCTACAAGCTGTCGATCTCTGCAAGTGCAGAGGATATGCTGGCCAACCAGCTGATAATGGGCAAAATAGCAATTTTTGGAATTGTTATCATACCTCTCGGTCTAGCGGCTTCCACCCTCTCATCGGCTATCGGTTCAGTTATGGTGGCCCCCAGGACATTGCAGGCACTGGCGCTTGACTCTTCATTCCCGGGAAAAAGCATAAACAGGTGGTTGTCTGCCGGCAGGAAAAGTGACGGAGAACCTGTCAATGCAAGCCTCATCACTGTTATTATCGCGCTTGTCTTTGTATCACTGGGAAGCGTAAATGCAGTGGCACAGATCATTTCCATGTTTTTTCTCGTAACATATGGTTCATTATGTCTGATCTCTTTCCTTAATCATTTCGGATCCTCTCCTTCATACCGGCCATCATTCAGGTCAAGGTGGTATTTATCGCTCCCCGGCTTTCTGATTGCTGTCTGGGCCATGTTCAGGATAAATACGCCTTATGCTCTCGCTTCCCTTATCCTGATGACCCTGGTATATTCATATATTAAAATGTATCACCGCGAAAGGGCCGGGCTTGAATCACTGTTTGCAAATGCGCTATTCCAGATAAACCGCAACCTCCAGGTTTTCCTTCAGCGGTCGGAAAGCAAGAAAAAAGCCAAAGAATGGAGACCAAGCGCTATATGCATTTCTAAGGATACCTTTGCCAGAGGCAGGGCACTGGAGCTGCTTAACTGGATATCATACAGGTACGGGTTCGGGACTTATCTTCACAGGATTGACGGGTATTATTCGAGGGCAACATGCCAGCAGGCAGCGGAAGAGCTTTCAAGGCTCATTGAAATGTATGACACAACCAGCAATCATGTCTATGTCGATACACTTATTTCACCATCTTATACATCAGCCCTCGCTCAGGCAATACAGGTTCCTGGAATTTCAGGCATGGAAAATAATATGGTGATATTTGAATATGATAAGGAAAATCCTGAGAATCTTCCGGAAATAGTCGAAAACACAGGTCTTATCAAAGCAGGTGATTTTGATATCTGCCTTCTGGCTACAAGCCGGAAAGAGATGAAGTTTAAAAGCGGCATACATATCTGGATCCAGAATGACCAGCCTGAAAATGCCAGTCTGCTTATCCTTCTGAGCTTTATCATTTCCGGTCACCCCGACTGGAAAAAGGCAAACATAAAAATCTTTGAAACATGCAAGCCGGGCCATTATGATGAGACAAGATTTGAGATAACCGAACTGGTAAAAACAGGCAGGCTCCCGATAACGGAGAAGAATATTGAGATAATCACGGAGGAGCCGGGGATGACTGTAAAAAGCCTGATCAATGAAAAATCTGCGTCAGCTGCACTTGTGATGACAGGGTTCAGCATGAAGGGATTGAAACATAACTGGGACCATGTGCTGAACGGTTACGATCAGACAGGAACGATCCTGTTTGTCAACTCACACAACCAAAAAGAGATAGTGTAAACCTCACCGCATTATTCAACAGGGCTCCCGCTGGTTCGTCCCATCCATGAAAGATCAATATCAGACCCGAAATGATCCCTGAATATCCTGTAGTAAAATAACTCCTCCCTGGTGTTTATTATCATCCCGTTAGGAAGTAACCTCTCATTATGAAATTCGGTTTCAGTGATCTCTTTTTCAGCATGAGCTGATAATAATTCCTGCACCCCGGCACCCTTTCCTGCTATTCCTGCCATAATCAGTTATTTAATTTAACAATTCGTTCTTTTTCAGTTATTTTTTCGCCTGTATCACGGTCAATGGCATACCATCCGCCATCGATCAGTCTTGTTGTAATTTCTCCAGGGAGGTGAGGATTGCCATGGAAGTGCGGTGTATCAAGGAGTCCTGATTTAACGGCCTTGGAAATTGTCTCAGGATCCGACCATGGATCTTCACTTTGTCCGGCGCCAGGTTTTTTAAGTTCCTCAAGGAGTTCCCTTGCTTCAGACTTCAGTTCCTCTTTCCTGTTCTGCACTCTCCGGTTATCTGTAAGGTCAGGCATGCCGTACAATGTATTATGAAGAACACCATGGGCAATCTGGCAGCTCTCGATGAGCTCATCGGCGAATATTGCATGGTCACCCTCGCTGAATCCCACGACATGAAGTATATGAGGCCTGAGCGCCAGGCTGACCACTGCCGAAGATGCCAGCTGACCCTTGGCAAATGAAGGATCAGGTGAAAAATGTGCGAGACCGGCCCTTACCTCCCTGAACACTTCAAACGAGTCATCATGGAGCTCTTCAATAAGTTCATTCTTTGCAAGCATCTTTGCTATATCCATCTCCGGTGAGGTCCCCGGCGGGTTATTGAACATATACTGTGAGACATAGTGCCTTACTCCCATCTGTTTTGCATTGTATGCAGCAAGAAAAGCCATGGTTACGGCGAGTGAATCATGTGCATTGCGCAGGCTCCACTGGTGTGATTCGTTGACCTCCACGGGAATGCCTTTTGAAGCGTACCATCCCATCACCTCCTTGTTTTCCCTTATTGCATCGGCAATAGTGCGTTTCGAACGTCCGTCAATCACGCTGTACCAGCAAAGCGGGATGGCGGCCCATGCATTGTTGATCGTCCTGACACTCATCTCAGCCCATTTCATCAGGTCGCGTGTGCCTGCATAACATCTCACGAGCGGAAAATTGCCTCGCCGTGTGCTCATATAGATGGCTTCAAGGTCTTCCGGTTTACGTACCGGGACACCTCCTGCACCATGCTGGCTGCTGTCCATCTCTCCGGGGTGAAAGAAATGCTCCTGTGCGTTCTGATCAGGCCCGATTGAGATAACATCAAGGACACCTGCCTCGGAGATTTTTATGACTCCTTCGATGGTTTCCTGAAGTGACGGCCTGCCGAAATGATGGCGGATAAGGGGATAAGGGTATTTCTGACTGATTCTGCCTGTCAGTGTATTTGAAAAAGACTCTTCGGCTTCCTTTCCCTTGCTTCCTCTGAGATATTGCTTAATTGCTTTCGTCGGTTCCGTACCGTCAAAAACCCTTTCAAACAAACCTGAATTAATGGCCTCGGCTGCTACGGGAGGGGTACCTCCGAATATCATGATGGGTTTCTCTGCCACTGATCTTTTCATCTCTTCTTTCAATTCCCTGAAAAGCTCTGCAGCGGCCTCCGGAGTAAGCCTGTAACTTAAAGCCAGGATCGACGGCTTTTCTTCTTTGATTGCGCCGATAATTCTTTTTATTGATACAGCCGGGCCCAGGGATATTGTCTTATACCCTTCGGCCCCGGCTATTTTGAGGAAGTGATGAAGCCCTCCAACATGAACACAGCTGCCCAAAGCGGCACCGATGATTGTTTTCATAACTGATATTTTATTAATTACATCCAGGCAGAAATCGAAATCACCGGGTCTGTTTATCCCCCGGCACGATGCTCCTGAATTACAAAATTATTTTGCCGTTTCACCAATGGCAAGCAGCCTCAGGTCTCTTAAACTCATACCTGCAATGCCAAGGTTTTCGACGGTTCTGCCCTGTGACCAGTAATCACAGCTGTTAAGTTCCGATCCGAGATGAATAATTGAATCAATTGTGGGGGTTTTCACATTAAGCATTTTCCCTGTTGAGGCGATCGGAACAAGACTGAAAGGGATATCTTCCTCCATATATCTCACTTTAAGCGACCTGGGGGCCAGGATCCCTCTGTACCCTATATTTTTCCTCATTGCTTCAAAAAGGGTTTTCCCTTCCGAGCTGTATGCCATATATAACCATTGTCGTGCTGAAATTGCCCTGATACCAAGGGCTTCAGCAACATGAACCCTCTCTTCATCGATTTTTTCAAGTACACGGGTGACTGAATCCGTGGCGCCTTCATGATAAAACTGATAATCGATATCATGTTCAATCCACCCGGCATTCATAATACATAATGCCGGATGAAAAACGCTTCCAATATTCTCCAGGCTTGTCTTGAACACATTATCACCGGGTACAAACTGAGGATAGAACTGACGCAGTTTTGTTATCACCATAGGGATAAGATGTGCCCTGATCGATGCAACGGGTATTGAATGCTTTATCCTGAAGATATGGACCTGTGATGGTCCTGTTGCCCTTGAAGCATAGATAAATGTCTGAGCTTCTGATATGACCACATCAGCTTTAACCTTCATCCTGTTTAGAACCTGTCTGAATTCAATGGCGCCGAAGGTTCTTCCCGGATGGAGCACTATTATCTGCCCGTCAACAACATGCGGGGCCATCTGTTCGGCTATCCATCCGTGGCCGTTTGCAGGAACTACAACCATTATCATCTCAACACCCTTGATGGCGTCTTTCACCGATGTGGTTGCAAGGTTGATCTTCCCGAAACCTTCCACCTCTCCTGTTATTTCAACGGACCCGGATGATTTTACCCCCCACAACCGCTCCTCTCCCCTGTTGAACAGGTTTACCCTGTGCCCCATGAGCGCCAGATGGCCGGCCATTGCCAGTCCACCATGTCCGGCTCCAAGCACGGCAATCCTCAATCTGCTTTTTGCATTCGAGTGTGGCATCTGTATTTAATGTGGTAAAATCTCAATATACTCATTTTTTCCCCGGAAACCCCTATTTCAGGAGCTTTTTAACATTATATAACTTATTCAGGGCCTCGACAGGTGTCAGATTGTCAATATCCAACTCAAGCAGTTCATCCCTTATCTGCTTAAGGACAGGGTCATCGAGCTGGAAAATGCTCAGCTGTAATCCTTCCCTGTGTCCGGCAAGATCTGCAATCGGCTTTGTGAGTTCCTGCCTCTCATGGCTCTGCTCAAGTTCTTTAAGTATTTCATCAGCCCGGCTTACAACGCTTCGCGGCATACCTGCCATTTTTGCAACATGGATGCCGAAGCTGTGCTCGCTTCCTCCTCTTTTCAGCTTCCTGAGGAAAATCACCTTGTTATTAAGCTCTCTTATCGAGATATTGAAATTCCTGACTCTGGGGAACGAATTCTCCATCTCGTTCAATTCATGATAGTGTGTGGCAAAAAGCGTTTTTGCCCTCATTTTGTTCTCATGAAGATATTCAACCATTGCCCAGGCTATAGAGATGCCGTCATAGGTGCTTGTACCCCTGCCTATCTCATCAAGAAGGATAAGGCTCCTTTCGGAGAGGTTGTTCAGGATACTTGCTGTCTCATTCATTTCGACCATGAATGTTGATTCACCAAGACTGATATTATCCGAGGCCCCTACTCTTGTGAATATCTTATCTACAATCCCGGTTTTTGCAGCTTTTGCAGGCACATAGCAACCGATCTGCGCCATCAGGACAATAAGAGCCGTCTGTCGTAAGAGTGCCGATTTGCCCGACATGTTCGGTCCTGTCAGAATAATGATCTGCTGGTCATCCGTATCCAGGAAAAGATCATTTGGCACATAGGGTTCTCCAACCGGCAGTTGTTTTTCGATCACCGGATGACGCCCGTCATATATCTCAATCTTCATTGAATCATCAAGTACCGGGCGAACGTAGTTATTCCCGTCAGCCAGGGAAGCAAATGACTGAAGACAGTCAAGCTTCGCTATCAGCGTCGAATTGAGCTGTACGGGAGGAATATATTCCATGACCGCAAGCACAACGTCATTGAATAATTTTGTCTCCAGGTCAAGGATCTTTTCCTCAGCACCGAGTATCTTATTCTCATATTCCTTGAGCTCCTCCGTTATATACCGCTCGGCATTGACCAGGGTCTGTTTCCTTATCCAGCCGGCAGGCACTTTATCCTTATGTGTATTCCTTACTTCAATATAGTATCCGAATACGTTGTTATAGCTCACTTTAAGTGATGAGATCCCTGTGCGCTGGCTTTCGCGATTCTGGAGTTCTGCAAGATAATCCCTGCCGCTGTAGAGTATGGTTCTCAGTTCATCGAGTTCCCCTGATACTCCTTTCGCGATGATATTCCCCCTGTTAATCTGAACGGGAGGATCGGTGCTAATGTCGTGGTCTATCCTGTCGGCAAGCGATTTGCACGTATTAAGCTGTCCGGCCAGAGATGCCAGGGGAGGGCAGCCGCTTTGACTGCAAAGTGATTTCAGGGGATCAATAGCCCTTAGCGCTTTCTTAAGGTGGACTATCTCCCTGGGGTTGATCCTGTTAACGGCAACTTTAGAGATCAGTCTTTCAAGATCGCCTATCTGTCTTATCAGGGCTGATATCTCCTCCCGGAATGCCTTTTTTTCAACAAGGTGCTGAACGATGTCAAGCCTTTCGTTAACCGGCTGAATATCTTTAAGAGGAAGTGATATCCATCGCTTTAGCAGCCTTCCTCCCATCGGGGAGATTGTATGGTCTATAACGTCGATGAGAGTCTTTGCACCCTCATAGGGCGAATGGAACAGTTCAAGGTTCCTGATCGTGAATTTGTCGAGCCACACATACCTGTCTTCTTCAAGTCTTGATATACAGGTAATATGTCCCAGCTGCTCATGCTGGGTTATATCAAGGTAATGAAGTATGGCTCCTGCCGCTATCACGCCGTACTGCATATTCTGTATCCCGAATCCCTTGAGGGAGCTTGTCTCGAACTGCTTGAGCAGCCTGTCGCCTGCGGCATCAGGAGTAAAGATCCAGTCATCGAGCCTGAAAGTATAGAATTTCGTTCCGAAGCTTTCGAGGAAGAGATCTTTTTTCTTCTTTTCATAAAGAACCTCCTTGGGCTGAAGGTTATTGAGCATCTGATCGATGTACTCGGGAGTGCCTTCCGACACAAGGAATTCTCCGGTTGATATATCCAGGAAAGCGGCGCCTGCTATCTTCCTGTCCATATGAACTGCAGCCAGGAAATTATTTTCCTTGTGGTTGAGTACATTATCGTTCAGCAACACACCCGGAGTAACCAGTTCCGTGATACCCCTTTTGACGATCTTTTTTGCAAGCTTGGGGTCTTCAAGCTGCTCGCATATTGCCACCCTCTGCCCTGCCCTTACCAGTCTCGGAAGGTAGGTATCGAGAGCATGGTAAGGGAACCCTGCAAGCTCAACAAAAGATGCAGCGCCATTTGCCCTCCGCGTCAGGGTTATGCCCAGGATCTCAGATGCTTTAATTGCATCTTCACCGAATGTTTCATAAAAATCACCTACCCTGAATAACAGTATTGCATCAGGGTGTTTTGCCTTAACACTGTAATACTGCTTCATCAGCGGTGTTTCGAC
>Ga0209835_1001521_pt1 | contig 12799 bp, 11 predicted proteins | sample LakKivwa52mmetaG_FD_184138 | JGI IMG/M metagenome (GOLD analysis project Ga0209835, IMG submission 184138) | Anoxic lake water microbial communities from Lake Kivu, Rwanda to study Microbial Dark Matter (Phase II) - Lake Kivu water 52m metaG... | ecosystem: Environmental > Aquatic > Freshwater >...
GTATTGCGCATCCGGGGAATCCGCGCACGCGACGAATCTGCGGTAGTGCGGAATGGTCTCCTTGTAGTCATCGAACTTGGAGACGCTGACGTCCACCTGGACAACCTTGGGTGCTTGATTGCCGTTGATCTTTCCCAAGTGAAGCATCGTGCCACCGCCGAAGTGGGCGTCGAAGTCAAGAATCACCACTCGCCGATGGTGCGAGGCCGCGTAGGCGGCACCAATAGCGAGGCCATTCAATGTGCAGTATCCGAACCCAGAGTCCGGTCGTGCGTGGTGAAGCCCCGACGAGAGCGTTCCGGCGCGACGCTTGCCGCTCATTGCGGCAGCGACTGCAGCGAGGACCCCATGTGAGTGGGCGATTGCGAATTTGTAGGTGCTCGGCCCCCACGAAAACGTTGACGACTCGGCAAGATCTTCGGGGCTACCCGTTCGCAGCGCGTCAACATACCGAGCATCATGCAACAGCGCGACGAGCCGCTCCACCTCCTCAAGCGAGACTTCGTGAATCGGGTCGACGATTTGCAACCCGGGCCGGCCTTGCAGCTTGCGCTGGATGAGTTCCGACTTGCGAGTGGTAGTGAATTCGTGGGGGGATGCGACATAGTCGTCGTTGTAGAAAATTTTCATGGCTCTCTCTTACGCACCGGGCGGCAACGAAAGTGACCCTCCGTGCACACTCCGCTCGCCCGTTTCGAACCGCGACCCGGCACGGTGCCCATCACCGTACGCGTCGCTCACATCGGAGTACCGCGTCGAGCGCCAAACAAGGGTTGGGCAAAAGCGGACCATTTCCTCCTCCGCCCGCTCACCACGCTCCCGCAAGACCAGTGCTGCCCCCGTAGTTGAGCGCTCCACTTTCCGTCTCTCGCGGCGCAGCTTCTGGCGAAGACCGTCGGTAAACCCTCGCCACCACGCGGTGCGATAGCCACGATCGCCCCAGGGAAGGGTGCGTTGTGCCAGCAACTCCGCCGCGGTGTAGAGCGTCTCGGCAGCATCGAGGTCGTGGGCTGTTCCAAACCCATACGACACAATTGTGTCGAGATCACCCTGTTCGAAATCGCGATACATCGCACATGACAGAGCATCCATGATGACAAACTGCAGATACTGGCGACGCACGCGATACGGGCCAACCGTTTCATAACGCCGACTTTCAACCGTGTCACTTACTTGGCGCGCAATGTCGTCGCTGGTGGTTGTCAGCAGCCGAATATCGAGGTCGTACTTCATCATGAGGCGATAGGCCATCGCCAAAGCTGCCTCAGCCTCCGCGATCGGAGTGCCGGGATGATTGGCGCGCTCAAGAAGCGCCCGAATCTTGCGTTCGACGTCTGGGTTTTCCATGTTGGTTGTTTGTACTCTTACATAGCGGTGAAGTGCGGTTAATCAAAAACTGCGGAGATCAAACCTCAGATGGACCTCTCTCAGGCTGAAATTGTTACGGAATGCCCTTCAACCACCGCTTTCTTTGCCAGCAGCAGAGCCTCCCATTGTTCTCGAAGACCTATTGGCTCTCCCGATCCGAGAAGCCCGACTTCCTCTTCGCGACGTGTAACGGCTGCAAATCGTTCCCAACGAAGATCAGACTTGTGAACAAATGTTTCCTTACGATGAAGAACTGGAGTTTTCGGACCATCAGCGTACGTTCGCACGGAGTGTCGGAGATCAACAAGATCTATGAGGTCGGAGCGACACAGACCGGGATGAGCTTCGAGATCAAAGTTGGGATAGGTGAGATAAGAGACTTTTTTTTCACTGCGATACAGCTTGATGAGTGTGGCCCCTTCAACTTCTCCAAGCAAGCGTCGGGCACAACCCTCAAAGATTTTGAGAATCGCCGGTAAGTGCTCATATGCGTCAACATGCACATACAGCGCAGTAGGTGTCAGCTTTCCCACTGAGGAACTTCGACAAGCCAAGTCGATGTTCTGGATGTTCCCTACACCGAAGAGCAATCGTCGGGCGCTTACGACCGCCGTCTTCAACGAACCAAAGTGCGCTCGAACATCATTCTGACTGACTGTGGCTAGTTCGGACATCCGGTATTCTCCATCCAACAGTTTCAGAGCGAGGTAGACCAAAAGATCGACTCGACGCCGAGCCGAGAGGGCCAGCCACTCTTCGCGATCCGTAACCACCTCTACCGCTCGAAAGGCTCGGGCGAGAGACCCGAACTTCTCAACTACCTGCGTGCTCGTTGCAATTTCTTCATGTCTAGGCAGTCGACCGTGTCGCGCAAAGAACTCAATTAGCTCCTCAAGTAACTCGCGATTGGCAATAAATGCTTGGTCGCTTTTCCGTTGATATGGCGCTGGTGCACGCATCGAGTAGCGGCGCGAAACAAAAGACTCCCTCTCGAATGAACGCTTGAAGACGTAGTACACACCTGGCGCGGCAGGAACTGGTTCAACGCCGGTCACATTCTGTATGAAGCCGCCTAACTCAAGGTGATCGAAAAACTTCTGAAACGTACCTCGCGCCGTTACCCAGCCATCACCTCGCGGTCGACTGTGCGCCTGATCACGCTCATCACTGAGACGCGCACTGACGATCAGAACCGAAGCTGTTAACTTCCACGCATTTGCGAGGGCTGCTCGGCGCTCTGCGACACTCTCGATCACATTAAGGACATACGTCAGTGCAACGGTTTCAGTAACTGAACGACGAGTACGTGGGCGGTGAACTGGATCCCAGCCGCGAGCCTTCCAGCCTTTCTTGGAAAGCCATTCGACATCGCCGCCCCTACCACATCCGTAGTCCAAGAACTTCAATTCCGGCTTAAGAACGTGATGCTCTAGCGCAATGCGAATAGGCCTTGATGCATCAACACGTGCCATTGCGGTATTGCCTTGCACTCGCACTGCCATAAGCGCGAGACTAGGCAACCAGCGAGATCAGACTCCTAATCGATGGCTTCTGGCTCAAGTTAGCGAGCTGACCGATTCCCCGATGAAGATGGCGATTGAACTCGCGATCAAGATCTACCTCTGGTGCCAACCCGTCCTCATGGACTCGTTGAACCAGAAGAGCCCAATAGACCTCCGCATACGGGCCTCCGAAAACTCGCCAGGTCATCTCAACCGCAGACCAATTGCCAACCGGGTCGACACTGGTTGGATTTGGATCAGCAATTGACAACACGAATGCCCACCGACAGAGGATGTTCCAGTTCTTAATTCCTGTAGACCGCTTGAGCCGATTCAACAAGTCCCTATCAGTCTCAACGACTCTCACCGTCTCAATCATGATGCGATTCCAACGAAGTATCCCGGCGTGATCCGAGATCCCTGGTCCTCTTCTACAAACTCGATCAAGTACTCACGAGAGATGAAGGGTTCAATCAAGATTCGCAAATCAGAGTCAAATTCCTCATCTGTCGAGAGAATTACAACCTGATGAGCTGCGGACGGGAAGTAGTTTCGTGCAAGCCGTTCTCGATGGAAGCCATCGAGTCGACCAAGTGGCGTGTCAACCACCAACGGCACATCCCGTTGAGCAATCTGCGAGAGTCCCCAAAGAATCGCCACGGCTAGCAACTGACGCTCCCCCGCACTGAGTCGCTCAATTGGCTGTCCGTCCCCCTCGTTCGTGTCCACCGACATCTCGAGAGAATCAGGATTTAGTCGAACTCGCGTAATCAACTCCGTCTTGCCAATCAATTGCGCGAATGATCTGAGAATCGAGTCTTCAATAGCCGCAACGTTGCGCTTTATCGTCGCCTTCGCAAGTCCTTCCAAAGTCCCGAGAGCCTTTGTCGCGTAGTCGCGCGACCGACGATCTTGTATGTTCTCGCTCATCTTGTCCGCTTCAGACTGACGCAACGAAGCGACTTTCGACTCCTGACGCTCCACTGCGACCACGAGGTGCTGAAGCTCTTCCTCTCCCGCCACAAGTGAGCGATCATGCGTTGCAACTTGCTCACGCAACTGGCCGAGAGTTTCGAGAACTGGTGCCAACTGAGCATCCGTCGGCACGCCCATCAACTTCCTCTCTGCATCTGCCATTCGAGTCTCCAACAAGTCAAATCGGCTGATAAGAGTGCCGAGATCACTGAGGCCCGCAATCTCATCGAGCGTCGACCGAACTTGCTCCCTCAGTTGCTCTGCATCTGCGTGTACTGCAGTGTGCCCAACTCGCGCTCTCCGAGTTGCCTGATCCTCAAGCAAGACCGTCTTCGCAACCTCACGAACTGCAATCGGAAGCTGTTCAAGAACGGAACTATCGCGAACGTAGAGCATCTCCAAAAGCAGACGCTCGCGATACAGCGACTGATCAGCTTGCACCTGGCTATCGGTACGAGCAAGCAGCGCTTCTGCAATAGCCAATGGCGCTACGCCCGCTGCCGCTATCTGAAGTTGCTGTTCCACGTCAACTTGCTCGGATCGAATCTTTGATATATCACTCTCAATCTCGGTGCGCTGCTCCCACCGCTCGACACCAACTTCCCGCGCCAGGGACTCATGACGCTTGAGCTCCTCCTTGGACCGTTCCAAAGCTGTTCGATAGGCAGCTACTTCCTGAACAAGCGCTGTGCGGCGTGCGGTCAAGGCATCAAGTTCTTCTTGAGCGCCCCTCAGAACTTCAGAACCAGTGTCACCGATCGCTACGTCTTGTTTGCGCCGAATCAGGACTTTCAGATCCGCTTCAAGTCGCTCGAGGATGCCCAAACCGAGAAGCCCTCGAATTGCCGACCGGATGACCTCCTTCGACTTTTCCGGAGTCGCGAGTTCATTTGTTCTTTCGCCGTCGAAAAAATTGAGAGACGCAATCTCAAGCGGCAGAAGTCCTTCGAGATGATCGCTCCAATCGTCCGCCAGTACGTCATCTCGTTCGCCGTTCACTACAACAGAAAACGATTCGTTTACGCCTTTGGGAGCAGCAATCCAAGAACGCGTGATGTGATAGGCGCGCACCCCAAAGTCGTTAACAACTGAAAAATGGAGCGACACTGACGCTGATGTGGCACCACTTTTGTGGATGCTGGATCGAAGATAATCCTCCCAAGACACCTTCGGTAAGCGATTGCTTAGATTCGCGCGACTTCCATAGAGCACCAGATTGATTGCGTCGAGGAGAGTCGTCTTCCCACGGCCATTGCGAGCCCCTATCAGAATGATTGGTCGACCTGGCGTCAGCGGCGAGAGTTCGATTTCCTGCCGTCCCCGGTAGACACCGAAGTCATGAAGAATCAGTCGCTCAAGAATCATTCTTCAACTCGCAACTGCACGGAAACAGCAGTGGCCTGGCGCTCAATCTCCGTGGCCTCTACTTCAGACTCATTATCTTCCCCGTAGAGGGCTGCCTTCTGTCTTGCAAATTCAATTGCGTCATCGCGATCGCGATAATACGAGCGCTTAATTGCCTTTTCGAGTTCGTCCATAAGCCCTTTTCGGCGGGTCATCGATGCAAACTTTTGCTCGGTGGCGATGAGATCGCGCATCATTTCGTAGTGAAGAGCGTCGTCGCCACACAATTCTCGCAGCGATGCCAACATCTCTGCGCTAATCGAGATGGCGCCCTTTGACCCTGCAAACTCTTCGCCGGTGGCCAGCTCATAGATTGCCGGGAGCGAATCTTCGATTTCCTTCTTCTCGAGCAGCCAGATACGACGAATCTCATGGAGCTCTTCCATGGTGATGAGTTCAATCCTCTTCACATGCTCCGGACCGTTGGCACGAACCCAGGTTTGAGCAGTGAGAAGTTTTGTTAACCAGTTCTCCCGCGAAGCTTTTGTATAGGGACCAGGAATTGTGCCATCGTGGAATAGCTGAACTCGACCATCCATTCGACGAAAATCACGCAAGTGACGATCGTCAGCAATATCAAGCTCATTTCGTAGCTCCAGAAGAGGCTTCATCCACTCCTTTTCCTGATCGTTCTGGATCATTGCAGACATGGACTTGTCCTTTTCGACGAGAGTACAAACCCAACAACCAAATCGACTGTCACCACAACTTGGAGTTGACGTATCAACTACCAGTGGACATTCATTGTCAGCGCTTGCACCCCGATACATGTTCAACAGCATTCGATTGTCAAAGCCCCACGGATTTTCAACTTGCATGAGGTATAACCAGACGTCATCGTTCGTCCAGTCTTCAATTGGGCTGTACACCAACGAGTTGGGCAAACTCACGTTTGGCGAGAGCAGGTCACGAACTCGCTGCTTCGCGAGTCGCTCCATTCGTGCTCCTCTTGACGCACTCTCGGCGCGACGTGTACCAAGTACCACGATCGTTTCTCCGCTCGCTTTGACCATGTTGCGTATGAAGGTGTTCGAGGGTCGAATCTTTAGACGTTCGGTACACCATCGAAACTTGTGACGGGGGGCCGGGTAGCCGCGACCGATGAGATTCACCCAGAAGGTGTCCTTAACATCCGGAGTCAGTCGATGTGGCGTGATTGGCAAGCTCTGCGACTGTGCAGCCTCGCGCATGGTTTCAAGTGAGCTAGTCACCCAAGCGGCGACCACCGGATTCTCGACGAGCGTGTCTGTAGAGATCACGTGAATGGTCTTGTGTCGCTTGCTGGGCTCCAGCCGTTGCAGTGCTAACCACACCAGAGACAGCACTGAAGTGGAGTCTTTACCGCCGCTGTATCCGACGATCCATGGAATGTCGTCAGACCGATATAGATCCTGTATCTGCGTGATGAGCGCGTTGACAGTTGCTTTTAGACCAGCTTCTGAAAACGCGGAGTCCTTATTGGAGCTCATTGATTGATCCTCCCCTTAATCGCTTCTTCGTAGCGAATCTCTTCGGCAGAAAGCGAGAGCCCTAATTGTCGCTTGATCACTGCTGTAGTGAGAGCGACACTCTGATTGCTCTTGGATACGTGTCCGGCTTGAAGCGCTCGCCCCTCCCACAGAGCTCGATTGTGACGCGACCAGTCAATTGCTCGTAGCGCACCGACAAACTTGGGCCATGACATCGTCTTTGAGGCGCGCATCATTGCATTGGCGGAACGACCGAGTGCATGAAGAACAGTGCCATATGCGCTGATGTACTCCTGCCGAATCTCGGAAGAGGAGTACTGCCGCCATTCTGGAAACGCTTCCAGGAGAGCGTCCCAGAAATCCTTGATGCACTTCCTCTTGTCAATCTCGTCGAGTCCCACTAGCAAAGCCTGATTTGCCTGATGAACCGCACTCAGCGTGAATAGTTTCCTGCTCTTTGGGGCAAGCGTCGACTTCTCTGGCTCAATCATCTCACGAAGAACCTTGTTTTGCTTGACAACACTGCGTGTGAGCTCTGCGAGTGGCTCGCGATGGTCGTAAAGCACTCCGATTGATGCCGATGGCTTGACGCTGTGTCGATTGAGATCAGCAAACATCTGCTGGGAACGCTCCAAGCCGATGTCAACAAAGAAGACCACTGCAATTGTTTCATCTCCAAGTGTTGGATCTGCCTCCAACGCCTCCTTCAGTGCCGCGTGGCGGTGCTGGCCATCATTAATGATGAATCGAGCATCCATAGCAATGTGAAGGCGTCCTACCTGTTGATCGGCGCTGCTCGCAGCATCAAAGCTCACGTCGCCGTCGATCGAAGCCGTTAACGCGGAGAACGTGTAGTCAGATCGGTTCGCAATCACGTATCGTGCGATTTCCGGAACGCGCTTGGTATTGAGAGTTCTTTGCGCACGCATTTCCACTGGTAACTCGGCATCAGTAAAGGAAAAGATCTTTGGAAGCAGACGGATCGGGCACTGCGATACGAAATACTGCCTTCCAGCCTGAACACCCCGCACCGACGGGAACGTATAAACATAGCTGTTACGAGACATACCGATAACATACCAGAGACATACCACACGGTTGTGCCATGCTGGAGGCGCCGTGACCACATACCTTGATTTTGCTGCAACGACAAAAGTCGACGACCGCGTGGCAGAAGTTGTTCACCACTACATGTGTGCCGAGTTTGGAAACTCCGGCAGCAGAACCCACACTTTCGGCATCAACGCTCGCGCCGCCGTCGAGACAGCGCGCGAACACATCGCAGAAATCGTGGCGAGCGAGCCCTCCGATGTCGTCTTCACTAGTGGTGCGACCGAGGCAAACAATCTCGCAATTCTTGGGCTAAGAGAGTTCGCGGAGTCGCAGGGACTTCGCCACATCATTACAACGGCTGTCGAGCACAAGGCGGTCCTTGAACCCATTGAGCACTTAGAGAAGCTCGGATTTGCCGTCACGGTACTAGCCCCTGACTCGTCGGGCGTCGTGCCAGCAGCCGACTTTGAGAGAGCACTCACGTCTAAGACTGTGCTTGTCAGCGCTATGCATGTCAACAACGAGACCGGAGCTGTCCAGCCAATCAGCGAGATATCAAGTCTCCTCGCCGACCATCGCGCTTATCTTCACGTCGATGCTGCGCAAGGTTTCGGAAAAGAACTGGAGCTTCTGAGGAACCCGCGAATAGACCTCATCTCGGCCAGTGGCCACAAGCTATACGCACCGAAAGGTATCGGTGCACTCATAACTCGTCGGCGAGCGAATGGTTCACGTCCACCGCTGAATCCGCTCATGTTCGGTGGAGGCCAGGAGCGCGGTTTGCGACCGGGTACACAACCGGTATCACTGATTGCTGGATTCGGAGAGGCCGCAAGACTTGCGCTCTCTGATCACGCCGCACGCCTTCTGCTGGTCAAAGAACTTGAAGCCACAATTCTAGATTTCGTGACCAGAGCAGGCGGGGTCGTCAATGGCGATCGCAACCGGGCAATTCCCCACATTGTCAATGCTTCCTTTCGGGGTTTAGATTCAGAGGCCTTCATCGTGGCGACAAAGGATCTTGTGGCTGTCTCGAACGGTGCCGCATGCTCCTCACACTCGTACGAACTGAGTCACGTTTTGCGAGCGATGGAGCTTGAGGACTGGCGAATCCGAGGTGCTATCCGATTCTCATTCAGCCACGAGTCCGTGTTTGTGGAGTCACAAAGGCTCGTTGAGCGAGTTGAGCAAACGAGGTTTTGAATTCGGGTTGGGAGATGCGTGGTCTGCCCGAGGGTCTCCGGGAGGTCAATATTCGCGACTGCGCCGGCCACACGACAATTGAACTCAGCACTTCAAGGGCCTGTCGATCGAGACGATCTGTGGCTCCCGATATTGAATCGAGATATTGAGTTGCGAGTTCGTCTCGACCGAGTTGTGTCGGACGTGTGTGTTGCCTCCAGGTATTCACGGTTTGCAACACACCGAATGCAGTTCTACGGAACGGTTCGCACCGCGGATCTTCTCGCCAGAGATGTTGGACTTGGTCCTTCACGAGCCCGACTGTCTTGAGAGAGCGTTCCGACGGACTCTTACGAGAGGAAACCTTAAGAGATTCCAGAGGCGCCCAGTTTGAAACAAATCGATCGAATTGACGATCGTCGACACCTATCATCATCAGCTCCTCGATTTCACGCTTAAATTCGTTGATTGCGGAATCAGAAAAGTGGATCTTGAGCTGATCTCGAGCTAGTAGTAAGCGTGGCAAGCTTTTGACGGAGTGTTTGACTCGTAGTTCCGGACTGTTTTCACGCAATGCGCGCGAACGGGTGTTGTCGCACACCACGATGGTGTAACTCGTCTTATACAAGGTTGGATGCTTCCCGTCATGTGACGAAGTGGCCAAGATGTGTGGACGAAACTCCACTCCCGCCGCTACAACATTGTCCGGACGCTCGACTTGCACCCACGCGACCTTTCCGTCTTCCAACAGACCTGCGGAGCCGATTCGCAAATCGTCGTCGAGAAGGACGGAGACATTATCAAGTAGCCACTTGTCAAACTGATGGACTATGTAACTAGTCGTATGCAATCCGAGTACCTGTCGCGTATCGCTTCGCACGAGCAGTTTTCGCCCCTGCAAACTCACCGCGGTCCCCTCATCAAACTGCCCGACGAGTTTCGTTGTCTCTAGTGCCGACCAATTGAAGAGACGTCGCTTCACGTCGTCAATCGGAATGGGTCCTGTGTAGTGATTAGGTTCCTCACCCTGCAGGTGTTTGCGATAGTGCCAGGCCTGCCCTCGCTTCTCAACAAAACCCACAAGCACGTTTGTGTTGAGGTGCTGCAGTGTTTCTTTTGACATCGTGTGCCTCTAATTCTCTCTTGAACTTCGTTCTTTGGCGAATTGGTAACTGCGGCTTCAGAGAACTTCCGGAAGTTTTACTTTCTCAAATTCGACCTGCTTGCCATTGAGATCGAGAGCGTCATGCTCGGTGATCTTCCTGGCACGGGCGAAACGTCGCTGGAGACTCTCGCGTTTTGAAATGTCTTCTTCTCCACCCAACATGTATGCGAGAAGTTCTGCGGCCAGTCCTTCATTTCGAGTGATCAGGGTCTCCTTGCCGGCGTCGTATAGAACTCCCCACCATGGATTCGAGGTGTGAGTCATCCTGAATCCACCTCGTTTGTCGTAGTCGTTGAGCCGCTGAAAAATCTGAGAAATCGTCATTGGATGCTTGTCTCGATGAATCAGCAACCCGACGGCACGAGCCAACGCCTGTTGCCCTATTGGACGAAACAGCATGTGACCCTCAGCCTCAGGGTCGTCTTCAGAGGGGAATGCCCGCTTTGATACGACCGACTTCAGCAATGGCGGCTCAATCTCCAAAATCGACGGAATCTCAGCAATTCCATCCCAAAGCTGAGCAAACACTTCGCTAGCCGCAGCGACATCAGCGTCTGATGGCGGTTGGCCCATCACGTTTTTCTTCGTAACTCGATACCAGGCCGCGAAATCCGAATTTCCCTCCAACAAAAAGACTGCCATGCGCTTGAGAGTTGCCAGTGTTGTGAACGTCGTGCTCTTCGCGGAGATGGTGTTGTGAGTCGGACTAATGCGACGTGGCCGGCTCAGGCTCGTGTCATCCTTCAGAAACGAGTGGCTTTTCCAAACACGCTTAGCTGTCATCGCGAACCCGTCTTCATGATCCATCGCAGCCATAGCTCCGTCGGAAATCCGAACTGAAGTGTTATTGAAGGCCTTGAAGATCGACGCCAGTCGCTGAATCGCCTGTTCCCACGTTTCTCCTTTGATGACTGCCGGAACCAACTTCACTCCAACTGACTCAAGATGGAGACGCTGGCTCTGACGTGCAAGTGTGCCGTCGTCATCAATTGCATTGAACCAGTCCTCAAGATGTTGCGTCCGACGAGGAATCACTTCTCCGGTCTTTCGCTTATCTTGAATGAATCCATCACGGATCATCTTGAGAGCCGCTTTCACTCCGACTACGCGATGCTGACCATCAAGGGCGTAAATCCGGTGCTCACTTTGCTTTGGCGTGCGCCACAAGACCTTGTAAAACTGGCTTGCAATCTCCTCGACTTCAACGCTGTCTCGCGTTGCGACTCCATCAACCCATTCCGGGGATTCCGGGTTATCAACCCAGTCATCTGTGCCAACCAGTACTAGATCCGGAAGGTTGTGCAATGGATGCGTGATGAGATACTTGGCAATCGGAACCTCACGAGTGAAGTCGATAGGCCGTTGGCGTATGAGATCGATGTTCTCAGAACTGATCTCAATGTTCCCAAATTCGTCACCGATTCGTGCATACCGATCTTCCTCAGCATTGAACATTTCCATCTCACCGACGAGATGCACAAACTGGTCCACCCAACCCAGCGTGACCTGGAAGGTATAAAAGGGTTTGTTTGGTCCCATGAAGCCACGCGTAACTTCCATTGATCCTGAATCAACCAGCGTGCTGCTGAGCTCGGCGTAGTACTTCTTGCTTTCCTCACGTTCTCGACGTTTCATCTCGATGTAGTTCTGTGCTGCCGAAGTTTGCGTTTCCATGTTTGTTTTCTTTCTTTCTTTGTGTAGGTGTGATTGGATGTAATTGTTCCGCTAATGTGGCCAAAGTCAAGTTTGTCTATGCGACGTGAGCACTCACTTTCTTACGCACATTAAAGGCCGGCTGCAGCTGACGAATGAGATGACTTTCGACTGAGTCAACGGCTTCGGCAGGCAAAGTTGCAAACCAAAGTTCGCCACTCTTGGCAGCACGGAGCCAGTCCCGAAGGGAGTGGTTTGACTCTCGATCAGGGTGGTGCCCGGAAAGAACACGTTGCCGGATGCTGGTGGAGGTCTTCCCGACGTACAGCCACGTGACCGATGCCGGAAGACCTCCCACCCGGCAGATTTCGCCATACGCATAGACACCAGAAGCCTCGGGCAGCACGAGCTTTGACGTGCATGGCAAGGACACTGATGTCCAACCAAGATTCCGCAACCACGGGGCGACTCGAAGCCCTTGAGCGGCGATCATGCCGCCCACCCAACGAGGTTTGACGGCGTCACCCTCAAGTGGCGTGCGAGGCTCTCAACCAACTCAATCGAGATCTCTTTCTTCCTGCCAGTTTCGATGCGACTCAGCTGGCTCGCGCTGAGGAAGACCGCTCGTGCGAGTTCGTCTTGCGACATTCGACAAGCTCGACGCAGACGTCGCACCTGATCTCCGAACTCACGGCGACAGAACGGCCTGCCAGATTCCGGTTCAATCAGTTTCATCGATCCCCCTTCGTTGGTGGCGTGGTAAGTAGTTTTCTGTAAACTAGCATGGGAGACAGCCATGTCGCTGACAGTTTCAGACATAAAAATATCCTAATTGACAGAAACTGGTCATGTCAAGCCCAAAACTGTAATTCCGGGGGAGATCAAGGATCTGAGCCTTATGTACCAACGGATTTGCGAATTTCGCAAACGCTCCTTGCGTCACCCCCTTGACCACCCCCTGCACGTTGTCGAATTCCAAATCCGCCGAGTCACACACCGCCCGCGATAGTGCGTAACACCCCTGTGGC
>Ga0209835_1001522_pt1 | contig 12795 bp, 9 predicted proteins | sample LakKivwa52mmetaG_FD_184138 | JGI IMG/M metagenome (GOLD analysis project Ga0209835, IMG submission 184138) | Anoxic lake water microbial communities from Lake Kivu, Rwanda to study Microbial Dark Matter (Phase II) - Lake Kivu water 52m metaG... | ecosystem: Environmental > Aquatic > Freshwater >...
AGAATCAACCTGCCTCTATAGACTTTACATGAAAACGATTTGGACTTCAGCATCGCTGTTCATGCTCAGAAGCGAAAGATTCTTACAAACAAATTCAATATACAGCTTTGAAATGCATGGCATCCAAAGAAGAGGCAGTATTATCATTCACCATTAATGGAGGAGTGCAAAAGAAATGGATTTAATGAAGCCAGAAACTATAGAAAAAAGATTCGTGAAAAGTAATATACTACTCTGTGTGAGTGGTGGCATAGCAGCCTATAAAGCCATTGAGCTGTGCAGTATGCTCCAAAAGGATGGATATCAAGTGAAGACCATTCTTACCGACGGGGCAAAGGAGTTTATCTCCCCCATCAATTTCTCTGCCATATCGCACAATAGTGTTCATAGCCACTTGTTTAGTGATACAGATCCAATTCCACATATCAATCTTGCCGATTGGGCAGATTTGATCCTCGTGGCTCCTGCTACAGCAAATGTTATTGCCAAAGCCGCAAATGGTTTATCTGATGATTTGCTTTCTGCTACTTTGCTGGCTGCAACCTCGCCAGTTCTCTTCGTACCAGCGATGAACGTTTATATGTACGAACATCCAGCTACCCAAGCAAACATTCAGACTTTGAAATCCCGTGGAGCCTTGGTGCTCGAACCCGATACCGGAATGCTTGCCTGTGGATATGAAGGCAAGGGAAAATACCCTCCGAACAAGGATATCTTGCAAGCTATCAAAGTCTATCTCAATTATACACAAGACCTGACCGGTAAAAGGATTATGATCACTGCCGGAGCAACTCTTGAAGCCATCGACCCGATGCGTGTTATCACCAACCTTTCCAGTGGAAAAATGGGGATAGCACTAGCAAGCATAGCTTCACTTCGAGGAGCGGATGTGACTCTTATCTATGGCGATATACGGATTGAAGTACCATATTTTGTTTCGCAAAAATATGCCTGCAAATCTGCCCAAGAAATGTATCATCTGTGCATGGAGCATTCTAAGAAGCAAGATTGGATATTCAAATGCGCTGCAGTAGCCGATTTCACTGTTCGTAGTAGCTCGCATTCCAAGATAAAAAAGGAAAAGAGCTTGATTCTTGAGCTGGTGCAAAACCCAGATATTTTGGCAGAACTTGGTAAGCTCAAGCCAGCGCATCAGCTTTTAATTGGCTTTGCCGCAGAGACAGAGGATCTTGCCATAAATGCTGCTAACAAAATGCAGGCTAAGAACTTGGATTATATCATAGCCAATCACTTGGATGTGGTAGGGAGAAACGAGACGAAAATCGAGATCATCGGCAAAGGTAAATCCGAGACCTTTTCTGGTAGTAAAACTGAAGCAGCAAGCGCAATAATCGACAGGATTTTGGCTGATGTCTGACAAAGTCCTGATTATTAGCGGCGCTAATAGCCAGATCGGCTCATATCTGGCAAAACGATTTGCCACTTCTGATAATCATGATTTACTGCTCCTGTATCACAATAAAAAAGAGCGCATTACCGAATTGCTTTCAAATTCACGGGTCAGGGCTATTAGTTTGGATTTGCTCCAAAGGGACAAAACGCAAAGCGAGTTATCACAGGCAATAAAAGGCTACGATGATCCAATGCTGTATCTTATTCATTGTGTAGCAATGCGTAGTGACGACCATTTACCCTTAGGTGATACCACCCCGGACTACTGGCAGCAAGTTCTGGAAGGCAATGTTTTGCCATGTTATAATGTCCTCAAAACTCTTTTACCGATCATGAAGCGTCAAGGCTTTGGGAGAGGAGTTGTGTTTGGCTCTAGTGTATCGCAAAGCGGTTTGCAAAACGGATCTGCTTATGCTGCTGCCAAAGCTGCAATGGTCAATATCGTTGCTTCTGTCTCAAAGGAATATGCCAAGCACAACATCATTTTTAATTGCTTATCACCGGCACCAGTCATGACCAATCTGGAAGAAGATTATTCCGGCAGCTATTTAGAGTTTAGAAAGCGTTATTTTGCGAGTTATCTTGCATCTACCCCCAGTGGAAAGTTGGTAAGCCTCTCAGAACTCTTTGTCTATGTCAATATGCTATTAAGCGATGAGATAGAGAATCTTTGCGGGCAAGAGATTATCGTCCATGGAGGAGGATCATGTTAAGGAAACTGCTTTTTATTACCATGCTGTTTTTTGTTTCTGTCTGCAATGCGGCAGGTTTAAAAGACGGCGAGTACCTACTCTTTGACATACGCTATGGTTTGGTGAGTGCTGCTGAGGCGAGTTTGGAGCTTAAATCAGTTCAGTATCAAGGTCAAGCAGTTTGGCAGATTGCTTCCAATGCAAAGACTTACTCCTTCTTCGATGTTTTTTTCAGAGTTCGAGACCGGGTAGAATCGCTCTGGTCAAAAGATAAAATGTTACCACTACGATTTACAAAGAACCTGGAAGAGGGTAAATACAGACAGTTTCGCATCCATGCTTTTGATCATCAGAAGCTAAAAACAGAATATCAAAAGTGGGATTATAAGGCAAATCGCTGGAACAACACTATCTTGGATTTTCCCAAGGGAACTCAGGATGTTTTGAGTGCCTTCTATCTGGTTAGAACGATGGACTTAAGTCCTGGTAAATCTGTCTTTGTGAACATCACAACCGATGGGAGGTCTTTGGATACAGAAGTAGTAGTGCATCGCAAGGAAACCATAACCAGCATTTTTGGCAAGAAAGAATGCCTGGTCATAGAGCCAAGATTAGCAGGAGAAGGTGTTTTCAAGCAGAGTGGCAGGATCTGGATTTGGATTACTAATGATGCCCACAAGGTACCGCTGAAGATGAAGAGTCAGATTACCTTTGGCTCCTTTATTGCCGAGCTGAAAAGCGCACGTAACACGGGACTCAACTAGGGGATATGAAATGGATTTGACAAAACTCTTAGCTTATGACTATACATTGCCAGATTCTCAAATTGCCCAGTTTCCGCTTTCGGATCGATCTGCTTCCAGACTCTTGTGTTTAGATAAGACGAGCGGGTACATCCGGCACACCATTTTTCGGGAGATAGAGAACTTCTTTAGAGCGGGGGACATACTGGTGATTAATACCAGCAAGGTATTTCCCGCTAGGCTTTTTGCATACAAGGAAAATGGCACAAAGATCGAAACCTTGCTGCTTCATCCAACGACAGAAAATACTTGGCTGTGTATGGTGAGCCCCGGCAAGAGACTCAAAAAATCACAATGGATCACTTTTTCGGATAGACTCAAAGGCTTTGTAAGCCTTCCCGACGATAATGGCTTTCGGGAAGTCCGCTTTGAATATGAGGGTGATTTTTTTCAGGAACTTTGCACCATCGGTCATATCCCCTTGCCTCCATATATCAAACGTAATGATGAAAATCAGGATAAGGAGACTTATCAAACTGTATATGCCAAAGAGCTTGGCTCTGCCGCTGCCCCTACAGCTGGCTTGCATTTTACTACAGAAGTTTTATCTGCCCTAAAAGCCAAGGGCGTGAAGATTGTCGAAGTAGTCTTACACGTAGGAGTAGGCACGTTTTTACCAGTCAAAACTGAATGCATTTTGGAGCACCGGATGCACAAAGAGCATTGCTTTATCGACCCCTCTGTAGCGGAGGTGCTCAACGCAGCCAAGCTTGCTGGTCAGCGCATTATTGCCGTTGGCACTACCAGTGTCCGAACCTTGGAGAGCTTTTGGAACGAGGAATTGGGGATGCTGAATAGTGGTAACAAATGGACTGATATCTTTATCCATCCGGGTAAAAAACTCAATGTCGTGAATGCACTGATTACAAATTTTCATCTTCCCCAGTCAACCTTGATCATGCTGGTGTGTGCTATTGCCGGTTATAATCAGACCATGCATGCCTACAAGGTTGCGGTGGATGAGGGTTATCGTTTTTTTAGTTACGGCGATGCAATGTTTATTGCCGATTCTATCGAGGAAGTAGATGATAAGTAAAGAGAATCATCCTCCTCTCAATATCTTCCTCTGCGAAACGGATAGTACCATGCGTGAGGTGGAGCAATTGTGGTCTATGGGCATTGATGCTGATGTATCGATCCGGTCTGGCTTCCAATATCTGGGTCAAGGCAGAGAAGATCATCTATGGTCATCTCCTTGGGGTGGCTTATGGTTTTCGCTGGGAATACGCAATCTACCATCATACCCCGCAATGGCGCTGTGGATTGGAGCTATAGTTCATCAACGCTTATGCTCTTTGTTTCCTCTACTCAGAGACCAGCTCATGATCAAGTGGACAAATGATATTTACTATGGCAATGCTAAGCTGGGCGGTATTCTAATCAAGCATTATCCCCAAAGTGGTGCTTACAATATCGGTATTGGTCTAAATCTCAATAACCTTAGTATCTCCCAAAATGAGCAGTTCAGAGCTATTTCACTATCAGAAATCTTGGATTTTGAAGTTGATCTTGACTGGCTTCACCGCTTTCTTTGTCTGGCTATTTATCGTGAACTGAGCTCACAAACTACCCACCATGATTTCATCTCCTATTGCAACGAATATCTATATCTAAAGGGGAAAAAGGTGAGTGTAGAGGCATGGGGAAGCAAGCATACTGGAGTCTTAAAATACATTACCGAGACTGGTTCAGTATTGTTGGAAGATATTGATAACAATTTGGTAGATATTTCTTTAGGTACTATGCGAGAGCTTTTCTCTTGACAAATACCTCTCATTGCAGAGTGAGTGAAAAAAAATAAATCAATCCTTATGGAGGAATAATGAAAAAATGGCTCTTACTCGCCCTGACCTTGCTTGTAATAGGAGTTTCTCTTTTTGCAGCAACGACCAAGGTAGCCATACTACCCCTAAAAAGGTTGGATCGTGATAGTGAATACATTCGTAAGCTGCTCACGGTTAGAGATCTTGATCAAACCTTCCAAAAACAAGAGAAATATGCTCTTATCGATATGAAAGTATCAGAGCGTAATTTCAAGGAACACGGCTATACAGACGTTGATGATCTTCAGCTCGACGAGATGCAACAAATCGCCAATGAACTCGCCGCAGATATACTGATCACCGGAAATGTAAGTAGCCGAAACCAACAAAGTTTTTCTGTATCAATGAAACTCTTTAGCAGAAGAACTGGCGAACTCCGTCCCATCGTCTTTGAAGTGGGCAAAGAAAAGAATGCCCGTTGGAAAGCCTTGGATGAAAGATTTATGAAGGAGCTTGATGGCTTCGTATCCATTGAAAGCGACAAGCTTTACAACAATGCCATCAATTTCTATACTAGCGGAAACTTCAATGAAGCTGAAAGAAACCTCCTTCTCGTACTTGAGCAAAATAAGGATAAAGCGGAAGCCTACTATTACCTTGGCGCTACATACGCAAAGCAAAAGAAGTATCCCCAGGCTCTGCAAAACCTTGAAACAGCCTTTGAAAAAGACAATAAAAACCTCTCCGCTCTCCGTACCATTGTAGAAGTTTACGAAGCTACAAACAATACCAGCGGTAAACTTAAGACCATGGAAAGAATAGCAACTGCAGATATGGATGAGGAGTTGTGGCTCACCATCGGAAACATCTATGCCGAAGCAAACGATATTCCAAGCGCTATCAATGCCTTTAAAACAGCTCTGAAAGTCAATCCAGATTATGCCTCTGCAAAGTACAGACTCGCCTTCTTGCTTTTTGACCAACAACAATTTAACGATGCCATTGAATATTTGGAATTTGCCTTTAGCCAAAGCCCTGACAACGATTTAATATCTCAGAGATTGGCTACTGCCTATCAAAGAGCAAACAGGGTTGATGAAGCTATCAGCAAGTATGAACAGCTTATAGCAAATAATCCCTCCAATGTTTTTGCCTATCTTAACGTTGTAAGCCTTTACCGTATTCTGGCTGCCAATGCTACAGACCCCAAAATTGCAGCGGACAACTATCAAAAAGCTATCAATACCATGACCAATCTTATGAAGATTCAACCCGAAAATGGCTTGGTTTATCTCAATTTAGCTTCGATTTATTTAGCACAAAACAAGAGTAGCGAAGCTGAGACCAATGCCAATACCGCAATTTCCAAGGATGCTAATCTCTTCCAAGCATACATTATCCAGGCGATGGTTCAACAAACCAGAGGCACGGAAAAATACAACCAGTTTGTTGACCTAGAAAAACGCGCCGCTGCGGCTGTTGGACGTCAAGCTACCAATCTTGGTAAAGAAAGAGATGCTGCCAAGGCAGCTTCTGCCGGACACTTTAGAAAAGCCGATGAGCTTTTACGTACAGCACGTAGCAGAACCAACGATCCCGAAGTCACCAAAGATATCAATGATAGACTTGCCAGAGTAGCACAGCTCTTAAATCAAGCTACATCATATTGATAGTACCCGCTGTGATAAACTGTAAACCCCTCCTCGCCGAGGGGTTTTTTGTGCGAATAATTTTGCTTGCATCCGTCTTCAAAGGCTCGACTCTGAATTTTCATCAAGCGTGAAGATTGAATATAATCGATATTGAGTTTTGCTACAGGGTATAAAAAAGCGAAGTTGGAGTATAAGTCGCTTTGGGCTATGAGTAGCTGTTTCGTTTGCGTGCACCATCTCTAGATCGTTCTCATGTAGAGTCCACGATAAGTTTGTTTTAGCTGCAAGATATCGAAGTGCTGGACAGTTAATTCATATTGCTACATGATATATCGTGAGGGATTTCTTGCCCTGGATCCATCAAGAAACAGCCTACCTCAAGGGCACTGGCTAGCGGTTACACACTTGGCATTAAGACTTTGCTATCTGAGCTATCATTACAATTGCAATATTGCTACCGTAATATCGTCTCGCTGTTCTGTCTCATTTACCATTGAGCGAATTTTGTTTCGGATTATATCGCTTTGCTGCTCAATTGGCAAAACCGCAACCTCGGACATGAGATCAAGGGTCTTTTGTGAACTAAAACGCTTAATTTTACCATTTTCCAGATAGCTCTGGTCTTGAAGCCCATCAGAATAGATATAAAGCGTCGTCCCCTCCGAGTAGTTTAGATCGAATTGCTGAAAGTCAATATGTTCTTTCCATTTTAAGCCACCTACAGACTTGCGCGTTGCTTTGAACTGGCTGATGCCCTTCTCTGGCTCATAGATGAGCAGATTTATCGATGCCCCACAAAACGAGATACTATGTCTTGCTTTGTTGATCTTTACAATGCCTATGTCAAAGCCATCCTGTTGTGTGTTTGCGCTTTTTTGATGCAGAGTCGCTCCGATCTCCTGATGAAGTTCAGAAAGCAAATCTGAAAGAGAGCTCTTATCCAGAGCAGGGGCAAAACTATTGAGAGCTGATACTGCAGATATCGAAATCATAGCCCCAGGAACCCCATGTCCAGTACAGTCTATCACCGCAAAAAGAAATTCACCACTCTCCGTAAGTTCATGACTCCAATAGATATCACCACCAACCACATCTCGCGGTAGCCAAATAATATCATACGCGCTGAACAGCCTTTTCAAATCTGTTTCTTGAGGGAGCATAGATTTTTGCAAGAGAGAAGCATAACTGATCGATTGAGATATCTTTAGCTGTTCTTCTTCAAGCAGCTTATTCTTTTCCATGCTTAGTCTTGCCAGCTCTATGCTATGTTCTTTTGCTTCTTGTTCCAAAAGCAATCTGCTGGTGCTTTCACTTAGTTCCATCTGAGCAAGAATCTGAAAGTAAAATTTCCTAAAGACATCAACAATCGCCACAAAAGATGATGCCAAGGCTTCGCTCCAATAACTGGATATCTGTTTGGATACCAATAGCAAGGCATAAATTTTATCTTCTCTGTAAAAGGGGATACAAAGCCGAGGCATTCCCAATTCAACAAAGCGTCCTAAGACCTTGCCCAAATCTGTATCATTCAATAGATCCAGATCGATATTTAGATAGCTCTCTGCAGGGCGGTTCGCACATATTGAAAGGAGGGTCTCATAATCTGCTCTTGTCATCTCTGGAAACTCTACAATAAACTTATCATACCCTGAGCACAGACAAAGCTCAAGCTCTGGTTCAATCTGATGCACAAAGTCCTTGAAAAAGCTCTCATACTCATTGGTGTTGAGATGTTCGTATGATCTGCTGGTAAAATCCATTATTGTCTGGGAACGGTATTTATTTGCCGGACTATAACCTCTAAATTGAGATAGAAAGAGCTTCGATAGGTATATTGACGAGCCCCACGTAATGAGGACATCTGCCAAGCCAAAAGCCACTGCCCTACTTATCAAAAACCACAAATTACCGATTATCAAATAGATAGGTATCGCAAAAGCTATGGTGGTAAGTAGCTTGATAATTATATCAGAAAGCTGGATGCTGAGCCTGTTTAAACGAAAGTATATGATGTATATGTATCCCATAAACAATGCGAGCGAGGTAGCTGCAAGAATGCCAAACAAGCCCTTCTCATTTCCGATTAGAGAAAACATGCTAATGGACTGGGATATCTCCGGAGCGTCTAAATTGTTTATCGAAAAAATTATACTCAAAATCACTGAACCAAAGGCAGTGAGAATCGAGTAAGCCCAAGTAGAATACACAGTTCTATTGATGGCATCCCCATTAACTGCATAAAAAATGATGATCAAACTAAACAGCACGAAGTTGAGATTGGGACCATCGAACAAGAGGATCAAAGAGGATAAACTCAAAACTAAAAGGATAGTGAAACGTGCTTTTCTCTTAACTTTGAGGATTATGGGTAAAAGTAATACCAAATAGCCGATGCACTTTATCAAATCAATTGATTTTGCGAGCAGATCATGCAGATGTAGGTTATGGAAGAATGCCAGCGACAGGAGCAGATTTGCAAGACCCAATATCACGTACAAATGAATGTACCAATACTTCTTTGGTGGTGCATAAAAAGCAGCCGGAATAAACATAACCAAAGATAGCAGGGGTAAGAACCAAAAGTCTTTTAGACTCCCCACATTGTAGTCGATTGGAAAACGCAGATAAAACTTCGCAGCAGCTAGTTGAACCACAATGCCAGATAAATCTGGCAAGATACCATACCAAGACAAACGGCTTTTATTGGTACTGGTCAGCTCTTTCCAGTTCGATTTACTTTCTTCATAATAACCGCGATGCATGGAGACAATTTTTAGATTGCGGTATCCCAAGCTATCTGCCAAAAAGCACAACCGGTCAACATCAAAGTCACCATGAAAATAATTTATACTGATCTTACTTCTTTGCACCATGCCGATAAAACTACTATCGACTATAGCGGAAAGATTTATTGGCTTCTCGCTTTTGGCTTTATGTGCGTATTTAGCTATTGTATCTACCGCGATGGAATCATAGTCGGCTGAGAATCTGATATCATAATCTGCCAAATACTTTGAGTTTAACACTTCCACAAAGGAGTATTGCTTTAGGGAAAGCTTCATATTGGCAGAAAGCATCAAGAGTAGTATGATTATCAGCGCAAACAATTGGCAATAGGCAAGGGCGGCATTCTTCATGGGCGGTAGGGTATGGAGCAGTTTTGCCCATACTACTGGGTTCCGTTTCAACAAAGCCTCCCCACCATAAACCAATACTTTGACGCCAAGGAAACATTTAAAGCGGCAAAAACTTTCGCAGCAATAGCAGTTTCATCCCTAAAAAGCTCCATCATCCGTTGATATGGATATATCGTTGCATAGATTTCTGTAATGGAAACCACGTTGGCGGTCCTGCGCGTAGGAATGATGAAATTCATCTCGCCAATCAGCGAACCATCGTGCAACCGCGCCATTTCAATGATCGATCCATCAATTTTTTCTACCTGTACGGATACCGAACCTTCATCAATACAGATAAGGTCTCTGCTCCGGTCGTTTACCCTGATAATGGTATCATGAGCCATAAAATCTTTGCCGATAGCAATTGTGTTCAGTTTGGCTATCTCTGCTTTGTCCAAAAAACATAAGAGAGGATGTTCATTAAGATACAGAAGTTCCACTCTTAGTTCCTTCTGTGGGTTAGGCTAATGTTTTTTAGGCATAGACTGTCGTTGATCGCGGCATGGATACGGACAAAAACCTCCATATCCATACTGCAAAATCTGTTGATATCCACAAAGGGAACCTTCATAATCACGGAATCCTTCTCGGCAATCAAAGTGAAGATATTTGCTTGAGGCATCACGTAAAATAGTTCAAAGACCATTTCACCTTCAAAAATGCAGCCAATCTTTTGTTTTCGATCATTTGAATACAGACCCAGTTCTCCACTTTGCAGTACAAGGATTTCTGTGGGAGCTTGCGTACTCTCTAGGATCACGGTTCCTGCTGAGTGAACCTCAGAGATCATTCCATTGTCAAAAATCCTGATTTGCGCCTCATTCAGATACTTAAAGAGGTCGTTATCTTGTCTGCGAACGAATAGATTCATAGTTTATTACTCATAAAAAAACCGTAGTTTGATCCAGGTTGCAATACTCAGAAGAGTTGAGATGAAAATGATAACCAAAGCATTTATCCACAGCGTCTTTCGCTCTTTTCCCCACAGCTTTATGGTATGAGCGAAAAAGGTATTTCGCTCCAAACGCAGATAATCTCCATGTGCCATGCGAATCATGCTATAGGAAGTTTCATTCACTACTTTTTCTTCATCTGTCCGATCCAATACCTTGCGGATTTTATATAGCTTTGCTTTCCGCGTTTCAGAATCTATTTCTTGATTTTTGTATAGTCTAAGCTGTTCCGTAAGAGCCCTTTGGTAACTATTGTAGTGATAATGAGACAAAGCCATCCCTTCATACAACCAGCGGGAAGGGATCAAATGACAAAACTCGGGAATCTGCCTGTTTTCACTATATTTAAGCGCCGGATTCATGTCTTCAAAACGGATCACAGCACCGCTAAACATAATCTGAGGTATGATTATCAGCGGCAAAAGATTGATCACTGCACTACGGTCATGTATGGAAGCAGAGGAGATTATACCAAACTTGTAACCAATAACACCAGAGGCAATAATCCAGGGAATCACGGCAAGGGCAGATCCCTTTATCCCCAAAACCAGCGCAGAAATGAAATAGTACAAAATGCTTTGCACGATGGTCATACAGAGCAAGACAATATATTTGCTCTGCAATTGCGCACCAACGCTAATGTTTAGCTTACGTTCCCTTTGGATAATCCGCTTTTCGGATAAGATATCATCGATGCTATTGGCTAAGCCGATAAAAATAAAGATGATTACCGAGATAAACATATAGAGCAGGAAGTTCTTGTTTTCATAAAACACGTAGCCTTGAGAGGAAGTGGTATTGCGAAGAATCAACGAAGTGAAAAGTGCCAAAACCGGAGCTACAAAGATAGTCATAATCACGTTAATCTTGCTGCGGGATTTGTTTAGCAAACTTCGGGAAAGCAAGCTAAAGAGGGTTTTGGGACTGATAAAGCTGCTTGATCTGAGCTTGTTAAACAGACCGGTCTGAGTCTCCTCCCCGCCATCATCTGCGTCTATATCAATGGCTTGCCTAAAACTATAGTCCCGATACTTCTGCCTCCAGTGTCGTGGCGGAAAACGTCTATTTCCGCTTTGATCCGTATATTCGATCAAATCAAAGAAGTATTCCGGCATCTTTAAATCCCGTTTTTGGGCAATGGCTTGATCTATCAGCAACAACTGATGGTACTCAGCATCAAAATAATCAAAGACTGCATCTACATCTCCAAAGTAAACCATGCTGCCACCCTTATCCATCAATAAGACCCGATCAAATCTGTCGAAGATCGTAGCATTGGGTTGGTGAATAGTACAGATGATGATTTTACCCTGTGCTTTGAGTTCGGACAAGAGAGTAATGATACTTTCTGAGTCCTTGGATGAAAGCCCTGAGGTAGGCTCGTCAAGAATGATAATCGTGGGATTACTTATCAGCTCCAAGGCGATATTCAAACGTCTTCTTTGTCCCCCGCTAAGCCTTTTGTGCATTACATCACCTACGGTCATGTTGCGCTGCTCATAGAGACCTACATTTCTTAGCAAGTTTTCTATACGAGAACGTATCTCCAGCTTATCTTGGATGGACGGCAAGCGCAAACGGAGATTGTAGTAGAGGTTTTCATACACAGTAAGATTGGCAAAAAGCAAATCGTCTTGTGGTACATAGCCAATATGCCTTTGGTAATACGAAAAGTTTCGAATATAATCGCTACCGTCGATTTTGATCACAGCACGATCTGGATTTAGCTCTCCCAATAGAACCTTGAGAAGAGTGGTCTTGCCACTGCCACTAGGACCCATAATTGCCATCATTTGGTTCTGAAACAAAGTAAAAGATATCCCATCCAAGGCTACTACTTTGTCTTTGACAAACCGATGATACATCTCGTGTACCGAAAATGACTCGATTTTTAGAGGAATCTCGATCAGTTCCCAATTCCGGTTGATCATATAGTTTGTATCCAAGATGCATAGCATATCGCTATTGAAACAAAAGCTCCGTTGCCCTTCCAAGGCTGTGGCATTCAAGAATATTCTCAACTCTCGCAGGGGCTGAATGACCCACTCACACTCATGGTAGTGCAGTTTGAGAATGGCATTATGTGCTTGGTTCACGATCCGCGGCTTCCCGTCTTTGAGCTCAATGAACCGGTCACCATAGAAATAAGTATTGTCTGCCTTTTGTTCTTCCATCGTGATCAATAGTGCCAAAGGCTCTCTGTTCACAAGCAAGGTAGGGCTTGCATCGATACAAAAGCGCTGCGTTTTGCTGATCAATCCTCTTGAAAGTGGATTTACTACCACCATCCCATTTTGGTATGTTGCCCTATACAAGCCACCATTGATGCCCTTGAGATTG
>Ga0209835_1001525_pt1 | contig 12781 bp, 7 predicted proteins | sample LakKivwa52mmetaG_FD_184138 | JGI IMG/M metagenome (GOLD analysis project Ga0209835, IMG submission 184138) | Anoxic lake water microbial communities from Lake Kivu, Rwanda to study Microbial Dark Matter (Phase II) - Lake Kivu water 52m metaG... | ecosystem: Environmental > Aquatic > Freshwater >...
GGGATCAAAGACGAGAGGCGACCGATCGGCTCATTCATGTTCTTAGGTCCGACAGGTGTCGGCAAGACCGAAGTCGCCCGCTCGCTGGCGGAGGCGCTCTTCGACGATGAAACGAAAATCATCCGCATCGACATGAGCGAATACATGGAGAAGTTTTCAGTGTCCCGCCTAATTGGGGCTCCACCCGGATACGTCGGCTATGAAGAAGGCGGTCAATTGACCGAAAAAGTCCGTCGTGCACCTTATAGCATCGTCTTATTCGATGAAATCGAAAAAGCCCATCCGGAAGTGTTCAACCTGCTCTTACAGATTATCGATGAGGGACGCCTGACCGATTCCCAAGGTCGCATCGTTGATTTCAAAAACACCATTATCATCATGACCAGCAACTTGGGAAGTGAGTACTTGCTGCACGGCCAAAGTTGAAGAAATTCTTCATGCAACATTCCGGCCGGAGTTTTTAAATAGAATCGACGAGATCGTCTATTTCCTGCCGCTTGGAAAAGAAGTTCAAATCAAAGTCGTCGACAAGATGCTAAAGGAACTTCAAACGAGGTTATTAAGCCAATATATCAGCGTCGATTTTACCGATAACACCAAGAAACATATCATTGACGCCGCCTACTCGTTTGAGTATGGAGCGCGGCCGATTAAACGGTTCATCCAGCGCGAGATTGAAACGTTATTAGCCCGGGCTATCATTGAAGGAAAACTTGACACCAAGAAGAAATACACTGTCGATTACCGTCAAGACAAATTAGCCATCGATTAAACGTTAAAGCCAACCGAATGGTTGGTTTTTTCTTGTTTATATGATGTTATAATTCAATCATGAAAAAATCATTTTTATTCATGCTGGGCATCACCATGATATTGACGATATCAAGCGGCTGCGCTTCATCATCACTTTCCACAAGCGTGGTATCGAGTGAAGACTCCTCGCCATCCAGTCTCGCTTCCAACGGCGAAAGCTCATCCGGAACCACAGCGGACGATTCTTCATCGATACCAACTACAACGAGCACAACAGTGTCTAGCAGTTCTTCATTGACGACGAGCGAAAACGATTCTAGCTCCTCGGTACCGGTTTCATCGAGCCCGGATAGTTCATCACAGACTGATTACGGACCTTATTATGGCGATCTTAACAACGTGGCCGACAGCGAACTCAAAACGACGCTTCGCACCATCATCAGTGTGATGACGCTCGTGTCATATGGAGATGCCCGCTACATCCTCGACGAAACTGACGCCGATCCGGCCAATTCCGCAAATCTTATTGTCGTCTATCGCGGCACGTCGGTCTCAGGAGTTTGGGACGATGGCGTCACTTGGAACCGTGAACACGTGTGGCCTCAATCGCTATTAAACGTTTCGGTTTCCAACACCTCGAAGAATGTCGGTTCTGACCTCCACAATCTGAAGCCGGCCAATCCGAGCGAGAACAGCTCACGCGGCAATAAGTATTTCGATTACATGACCTCGACTGTTGCTTACGCTCCGCGTGATGCCGTCAAAGGTGACATTGCCCGCATCCTATTCTATATGGAGACCCGATACAGTAATCTAACGCTCATCAGCGCCACTCCGACCACATACCAAATGGCGCTCCTTGACTCGCTTGTCGAATGGAACAAAATCGATCCGGTTGACGACTTTGAGCGCAACCGCAACGAAGTAATCTTTGGCTATCAAGCTAACCGCAATCCGTATATCGATTACCCGGAGTTAGTCTGCCGCATCTGGGGCGATGTCAGCACGAGAACCAGAAACTCATGCAACGCCTGACGTAACCGCTATTTTCAATTGACACAAAAGGCATCGATATAATAGTATTAATAGGCATATGCCCCCTTAGTTAAGTGGCATAACAAATCCATGGTAAGGATTAGTTGCTAGTTCGATTCTGGCAGGGGGCACCAGTGGATAAAAAGCACGTTCTAGACGTGTTTTTTTAGCCTAACAGTCTTTTTGGGTATGAAAAGGGTATGAAAAAGTTCAATTGCTTCCTTCGATGGCATTACCATATAACGAGGTTTTTGTTTAATTCTTTTTCGTCGATTCATTGTTTAAGCCCTTCAATCGATGGTAAACTGAAAACACATGGCAGTTGATATTACTTACGAAGAACTACTGATAAAGTTCAAGAATTGTGAAATTGACAATCGAAAAAATCGAATGTCTTTTATCCAGCGCCTGTGTGAATACTTGAAGTTTGATGTTCCTTATACTCGATTCAAATCATTGATTTTAGGTAATATCACTCCCGAAGGTCAGAACGAATTAAGACTGAAGAGTGTTAGCGATGCCTATCATTTTTTAATCGCCAACCCCAAATCTTTTTTTGGCGAGACATTGTTGAAAAAGTTTTATTATTTGCTGACCGAAAATGAACTTGATCGCGAGATTGCCTTAAATCTTCAAAGTTTCTATCATGATTTCGATGACAAACCCATATTAGTGAAGATCATTGACCTGCACTTTCATGTGTATCAGGTGTTTTATTCTCATGACGAAGGCGAAAAAACAATCATAGCCTTCCTTCTCTTAAACTATTTATTGATTGTCCATCATCTTGCTCCTGTTAGATTGTTTCAGCGCGATTTTATCGCTTATGAAAAAATAAGGGGCATGTATGAACAGGGTGACGATCAAGCCGCTTTACTCTTCTTCATCGAAATGATTCGGAAACAAAAACCATTTACGAAAGAATATTACGCTAGTGTACTGCCGATAACGACGAATGAACTTATTGGCATGATCAAGCAAGACGAAGACATGCTTAGAAAGATGTATCGGGTCGCTCGTCTTGCTATTTTCGGGTCATTTGCCAGCCATCGGATTCGCAATGATAGCGACATTGACATTCTTGTGAAGTTTGAACAGGATATGAGCTATGAAGACAAAGAGCGAAGCATGATCGAATTGCAACGATTCATGTTCAATCGTTATGAACGGATATGTGATGTTCATGATATTTTACCTTACATGGAAGAAGAACATATCAAAGGATACGAACCATACATAAAGGTTTTTTGAGGGGGCCACCATTGTGAATCAAGGATTGCAAGATTATTGCAAGATGCTTACCCAGCAAGTTGGTGGAGCTGGTCAAGTTTTTCTAAATCTCAATGAAGCAAATGCCAATCTCCACATGGTGATTCCGATCTTTAAGACAGCGGGGCTCCGGCCGGTTGATTTAAGCATCATCTTTTCCTACCAAGATCGGGGCATATTAGGTGAATTTGGATATGGTACGCACCTAAATTTATATAAGTCTTTTGTATTATCACAGGACAAGCAAGAAATAACGGTCACTAATGCTGATGGAAGTTGCGATACTTTCTCGTGGAAAGAAGTTTACGTCTTCGGTGATGTGTACGAGTGCAAAGCGATATCGTCACTGGTCAAAGTGTCAATTGATTCTTATACACAAGAAATCGCTATGTTCATCTATCAAGACAAACATGGCAATCAAATAGGTTATCAGCCAACGATGACACTTAGTGGTTATAACTATTACAATGGGGATATCTACACAGCCAGTGGTTATACGCTGATTACAAGCATCGATAACAACAAAGGAATGCGTGCGACATTCATTCATAATGCCGATGGAACGATTAGTCGCATTACCTTTTTAAAAAATAACTATACGGTATATCGCCATGTTGACTTTGTCTATGGGTCGGGCTTCTTACTGGCGGTTGTTCATAAACGAACCGACGGGACATCAATTTTTGGTCATTCGTACTACTTTAACAGCGCGGATTACATTTCAATCCAAGATGGCATAACACAATATCGAATCAAATATACGTTTACCGATGGGCGGGTATCGTCGTTTAAAGATGGTTACGATACCGCATTGACTGGCGGACTGGAAACGACGCTTGATTACCACGATGACTATACCAAAGCTACTGATTATAAGGGCAATTATGTTAAATACTATTTTGATCAAGAGGGCTTGCCACTTTACGACATTGACGATAAATGTCGGACGGTTACTTACAATTACAAACGAAATCCCGCTACCCAGGCGATTCAATTGTTAGCGCAGTCAAATATATTCGACAATAATCCCACGATAACCGAAGAATACAATCACATTATCAATGGATACTTTCTTGATAATCTTGACAATTGGACAACTTCTGGCTCTGGTACGACAAGTATTGCTCAAGACAGCACTAATCCATTTTTTGAAATGATTGGCGGTAATGTGCTGAATATATGGGCGATTCCTGGAGAGCAAGTACAAATAGCGCAGTCGACTACGATGACCGGATTAGTGGGCGATGACTTAACACTGTCGCTTTGGATGAAAGAAATTCAACACGTGACCATGGGTGAGTTTGGCGCCGCTATTAGTGTAATTGCTAAAAGGAATGATGTTGAAGTCGGTTCACTGGAAATTCCCATTAAGAATCTAAATGGTGAAAATGACCAATGGAACCTTTATGCCGGTGAATTAAAGGCTGAAGAGACATATGATAGTGTGACAATCACTATCAAAGTCTTTTACGATAGTCGCTATCATATCGATGGTCTCTTGCTAAGAAAAACTCCTCTTGGAGCCATGTTTACTTATAACGAAGATGGTAATCTAACGACTAGCATCATCAACAAGGCTTCGACAAACTACGACTATACAAAAGGTGAAGGCATCATTAATAATTTGCTCAAGCAACTTTACAACCCTGATTCTAGCCTTGTCAATCTACAATATGATGAACATGGCAACACGACAAAAGCTCGTGCTGCGTATGAAGTTTATCAAGACAATACTTTTGACAACAACAATAACTTAACGAAATCAGTCGTTTCATACACGAAAAAACAAATTAACGAAATCGTTGAAGAGAAATTCGAGACAGAAACAACATTTTCATCATCGGGATCATTTCCTGTTAACCAAACAAATGAACTTGGATTCATCACGGCGATGAACTTTGAAGAGACATATGGCCGGCTAATGAACATAACGGATCCAAATCAGACTTCCTCAAACTATACATATAACGATTTTGATAATTTATTGACGCTCGTGACATCCAAGGATAGTAGCAGTGCATCTGCCGTTTATACATACGATTCACGGCAACGCATCGAAACAATCACCACTCCCAATAGTGTTGTCTACAAATTCTTTTATGATAGCCAAAATAAATTATTGAATGTCAAAATCGGACGCACAAGTGCCACAGCCACGAATCAGTTATTCGCATATGAGTATGAAAATCAGAATCAACCGAGCCTACCGCAAACCGGTATTATTAATAAAACGACACTGGGAAGTGCTGGCGATAGTTATCAATTCATCTATAACGACGAAAATCAACTGACATCGATCGAATTCAAGGAAGCATCACAAGGCACTTATACCCCTGTATTCAGTTACACATATGATGAAGCGGGGCGCCTGATCCGCTATGATGACAATCGCACCAATCGATATTTGGTTTATACCTATAACGCGATGAATCAAATAGTCGGTGTGACTGATCAAAGCAACAATGAGTTTATTTATGAATACGATTCATTAGGAAATGTGCGTACTCGTGAAGCTACTTTGGCAGAGCGAGTCGAAAGGACGGGTTACGCACCGCAATATCGGGGTAAAGGGTTGAACCCCGAAGCGATCTACCGAACATTCCAAAGCGAGAACTATGCTGGATTTTTCAATGAACTGAACGAAGATGGCTCAAGAAATCTTGATTTATTGCATATAAATGAAGATGGAACGGCTGATGTGATGAATCCTAACTCCATCTACATATCGAGTGACGATGTCGATGTTATAGATTTTATCCCTCAAGTTAATTATGCCTACGGCGATGACAACCATTTGGCTTATTTGGTACATCCAAGACAAGTTTCTTCGGATTTACCAAAGGGATCTGTTTCATTCTGGTTTAAACCTGAACGAATTATTGGCTATCAAAACATCTTATTCACTGAAAGCGAACTGCTAAATCCAAATAATTCGATTAAGTTATACATCGACATTGAAAGTAAACTCAAGTTGCAATTAATACGCACTCAAGATAGTGGATCCGGCACCATTGCCACTGAACAAGAGATTCCTTCGCTTTCGTTAACCGCTAATGAATGGAACTTCATTTCGCTTAGCTGGAAAAACGAGGAAGTAAGTCCTTCAGGCGAATTCTTATCAACGTATAACATATGCATCAATGGAAACTGTTATTCATATACCTATCAAGCCCTGAGGTATGTTGATTTTGATTTCAGTTTGGATCAATGGCTACGAATTGGATTTGTTCCATTCGATAACTGGAACAGGAAATTCACAGGGCAGATCACGGCTGTGATGTTTTCGCAAGCAGTATTCCTTAATGAATCTGACATAATGCGTTATTATCGTTTAACAAAAGAATATATTTTTGATAGCATTTATGAAGTTGATACTCGCCTCTATGTTAATGCTGGAGTCACCGATGTTTATACCGATGCCGCTTCAGTATTCACAAATTACAAAGTCATACCATTAAATAATAGTGTTTTCGGTTTTAATGACGTTAAACCGATTGACATGACAGTTCGCCAAGCTGGGTATTACGATCGTGATCCATCTTTCAATTACAATCCTGCCATCAAACGATATGCCTATGTAGGAGATGGTGCCAAACTCGAATATGACTTTAATCAGCAGGATAGTGGTTTCATTTCAATTCGCGTCAATTTCTCCGAGACACGTGAGAAACAAACAGTTTTCGATTTATACGATGCTAATAATGGGCATATCCATGTGTATCGCTACAATAATCCGGCTAGCAATGTCGTCAATAAAATATATTTTAAATTTGGCCATCAGACATATCAAACCACGCTAACAGTTGCTAATAATGAATGGGCAAACATTGCTTTCACATGGACAAAAGTCGGGCCATCAGAATACATTCCAGAAACAAAGTATAGTTTTATCTTGAGAGTGAATAATTCTATGTTCTATCGGTACTATGAGACAATAATTGGAGTTTTCGGACCATTAAAAGCACGTATTACTACTGACAGTGCCGGTGAAACTCCTATTTTTGGCCAAGTAGAGATGCTCGTGGCAAACAGCATCTTCCACCTCCATGATTCCATCACTTCATTATTAAATTCGTTAAAGACGAAATCGGCTACTAAAATGTTCGATCAGTATAATCGAATAAGTGCCAGGACACTTAGTGAAGATGGCACAACCTTAACTCAACAAACGTATAACTACTCGACTAGAAGCGCTGACACTAATAAAAAGTCGCATCAAATCAACCAAGAAATGTTTGCTGGCGCCAGTGATTATAGTATCAATCGCTCCTACACATATGATTCCAATGGTAATGTTTCAACCATCACGGAAACGGGCACTGATGGAAACAAGAGTCAGAGTTTCACTTATGACTATCGTGGTTTCCTTACTCATGAAACCGGTGGCTCTTTGAACATGATTTATGCCTACGATAATAATGGCAACATGACTTTTAAGCAAAACCTGAGTGGCGGCACTCCGATAACACTGACATATGATAACTCCGCAAGTGGAATATGGGCCGATCGACTGCTCAGTTATGATGGAAAAGAAATCAAATACGATCCGAAGTTCCCAGGCAATCCTAAATACTTCGGTACCTTCAATGGCCAAGGCGAACTAATCTCGGGCATCACTTATGGTTGGGAAGGTAAGAATCTTACCTATTACCACAATAGCGAGACCCAAAAAGAAATTACCTATGCTTATAACGACGCTAATCTTCGCATCAGTAAGACCGTCAATAGTGTCCTCACCTCATACACCTATGAAGGTGGTCGTCTCGTCATGGAGCAAAGTGGTACCAAGACGAAACGATTCCTGCATGATGAAGCGGGACTCTTAATCGGCTTCTCATATCAAATTGGATCGTCCTTGAATCGTTACTTCTATATACGGGATCAATTAGGACATATCCTTGGTCTTATTGATACAACAGGCACAGTGGTGGTTCGCTATACCTATGATGCCTGGGGTAACATCCTGAGTGTCACTGGTAGTCTTGCTTCGACAATCGGACAAGAGAACCCCTTCCGCTATAAGGGATACTACTATGATAGTGAGACGGGTTATTACTATTGTCAAAGCCGGTATTATGTACCCTCATGGTGTCGGTGGTTAAGCAGTGACAAGGTCAGCTATCTCAATCCTGAAAGCATCAATGGCATCAACCTCTACATGTACTGTGGGAATAATCCGGTTATGTACAGAGACCCCAGTGGTCGCTTCGTGATAGGCTTATTTCTTTTTAGTTTAGGATTTGGACTTCTAGCGGGTGCAGCACTTGGAGGTTACAGCGCAGTTCAAAACGGTGCAGAGTTATGGAGCAAAGATTTTTGGATTGGTGTGGGGACGGGAGCGCTGATAGGCGGAGCCGTTGGCGCTGTTGCTGGGTTGGGTCTTGCAGGAGGAAGCATGCCATTCTTAAAAGGTGGACTTGCGGCTATGGGAAACAAACTAATTTCCGATAGTGTTTCCTCAATGTTTTTTGGAACAAACAATTTTGGTTCATGGGAAGATTATGCAATTGCATTCATTATTGGTGGTGTTATTTCTGGCAGTGGATTAATTGGTTTATCAAAATGGGGATTAGATGCAGTAGCAAGACCGTTTTTGAATCAAGTAACAAAAATGGGAACAAGAGGAGCTGAATTTAATACCGAAAGATTTGCTTACGATGTTTTTATAAGGTCGATCACGATTGGAGTGGGAAGTAATGTACAAGTTTTTGGTCTTGAACTAAATCCTTTGAAGGCAATAACAAGAGGCCTGTTCAGTGGTGGAGGAATGATAATATATGGTTAATGGAAATGATAATCATTTGATATACAAGTTATCACGATTATTTTTTAGAAAGTTTTGGATGAATCTTATAATTCTTTCTTTAATATTAATTGTGACCCTAATAACATTAATTATGGCCTACTCAAATTATCTAATGGGCACTGAGGATATCATCGTTGTGATAATGTGCTTATGTATTTTTACTGGAACACTCACAGTAACAATAATAGGCATGAAACCATTTATTAAAGATATAAAAATTGCTAAAGCAAAGGCATTTAAAATGATTAATGGCAAGGTTATTAAATATAGGAAAGTTATTCATGGTGGTGATCCTGATACTATTAGTTATTATCCAACAATTAGGGATATCAACAAAGCATGGGTAGAAGTAGAAGTAAAAACTCATGACACGGAGCTAAATAAAACATTCCATTGCTTATACCTACCACATACAAAATTAGCTGTGTGTGAAGAATTACTAGACAAAAATGGTGGGCAGTATAAATTTTAAGAAAAAAAATAAGCAGGCAAATATATTATTTGTACAATCGTTCGGTATAAAAACACTGGTAATGGAATTTCGCCGAATGCTAAGAAAAGAACTACTGGTTATTAAAAAAATAATAACCAGTGCTGATATTGATGTTAATTCCTTCAAAAATATATCTTCATTACAAAAAGTTTTTTCTATTAGAAATACAAGGTATCAGTTAAACAAAATATCATACATACGGTTTTCGTATATGAATAAAGTGGTTACAAAGAAATGCCCTTAAATGATGTCTAGCACGCATTTAAAGAATAACTAGCCCATGGATTCAAACATTAAAAAAGTCGCCCGAAAATTTTCTCTACCTGCATCATGAAAACAAATTATGCCGTCTTAAACGGCATATATTTTTATTTTGATGGTGATTTGGGCATAAATTGGTCATCAAAAATGTGAATTAATTCTTTTTGCTAATATTTTCATGGATATTTCAGATATGACTAAAATGCATTTCAATTGGTACCTTCAATAGCCAAGGCGAACTTATATCCGGAATCACCTATGGTTGGGAATGTAAGAACCTACCTATTACCACAATAGCGAAACCCAAAAGAAATCAGCTATACCTATAATGACGCTAGTCTTCGTATCAGCAAGACCGTCAATAGTGTCCTCACCTCATATACTTATGAAGGTGATCATCTCGTCATTGAACAAAGAGGTACCAAGTCGAAAAGTCACCGAAAAGCAAAATATTGATCATATATTGGTTGCAACTATTTTGGGTATGAGAATACACCGCCAATACACCACGATATATCAGAATATACCACTTATGAAATTTTTGATTCCTTGATTTATCCCTATATATCAACATTTATTAGAATTTATCACTATTTATCATCACTGCAGAGAATTCTGGCAGGGGGCACCAGCCGGACAACAAAAGTGCGTTACAAACGTACTTTTTTAATATTTAATACACTGTATTAATCGTAAATCATTAGTGATGACATCTATTCATGCCTGACTACTTCAAACCGTTCAAGCGTATACGGGTCGTCCTCTTTAATACCACCTTTGTTTCTGGCTATTTCGATTTGTTCATGGACTGAATCAATACCATCAATGTTAGGCAGCAACAGTCCTTTGCGGCCGCGGTATTTGACGATGACCCCATATTTCTTGACGTCAAGTCCAGATGGAGAAGAAATTGGCTCCGGAGTTTTTAATATGTCCACACTGTAGACAAGATTTGGTAATTCATGCGTTTCGACGCTTGGAAAGCGGGGATCTTCCATTCCCGCCGCAACGGCATTACGTATTATCTCTTCCGCGATCGAATCGGTGGTCGGCAATATCGTCCCGATGCAGCCGCGCAGCATCCCATCGCTATGAAGACTGACGAACACGCCCGCGCGTTCTTTGGCGATGCCATTTGGATATTTATCAAGTTTTAACACCGTGCCGGTCTTAACATAATGCTCCAGGGAGCGTCGTGCCAAGGCAATGTAGGGATCTTCGTTTTTCCTTCGCCTGGAGATACTCGCCGTTGAAATTGCTTTCCATTGTTCGCCAAAGTTACGGGTTTCATTTTTTCCATCGACCTTGAACGAAGCGAGGGCGTAACCGACACCGAAAGGTCCTTCGTAGGATAGTAGTGTCGGCGTAATCGCTAAACCGTCAAGGATTCCAGTCATAACCAATAATGACCGGAAACCACATTCGCCGGCTTTTCCTATTAATACGGCATCAATCGAGAAAAGGTCAATGAAATTCCCGGAGGTAAGTATTTCACAAACATTCTTATCGAATATCGGACCTTCTTTCGCGTAACCATAGGGACCGTCTTCCTTAAGCATGTGCGACAGGTCGCCACTGGCAACGACGACATATCTTTTACCTGGTGTTTGGGCAATCGTTTTTTGGATGATCATCCCATACTCGTATTGCGAAGGATATGGCAAGCCGGAATATGATAGACGGACGACTTTGAAGTTTTGATACGCGGCGTTGATAAAATATAGCGGTACCATGACACCGTGATCGAGCGGCGTGTTTTGGACTCCCTTGGTTCCGGCTGGAAAAGAATCATTTAAAGTATTTCGTTCAAGAGCATTAATGAATTCGACATCTTGCTGGACATCGAAAGTCACGTTTGGAGCTTGAAAGTCCTTAAAATTGCCGCGACAGCTTTTTGATTTCTCAATGCGGTAATAGTCTTGATAAGTCGTGGCGTGCGGAGATATGAAGATGATCGTGTCCGGAGCGAAAGCGGCGATTTGGCGGGCTACTTCTTTGTAAGCATCGATCGTTTTTTGAATGGCTTGTTCTTGACCATGACCAATTTCAGGAACAATTAATGGCGGATGGGGAACAAAATAGCAAGCGAGAAGATTGTTCATATCACACATTTCCTAAATGGATGTATCTGATTCCGGCTTTCTCACCGATTGATTCGGCAAGACGAAGACTATCAAGCGGAGTTATTTTGGCCTTGCTCATTCTGAAATGGGGAAAGAAACGGGATATGTGCCAAGGAACGTCCATCCCGAGTTCGGTCACGATGGTCGTCACTAATTTGGATATTTGTTCTCTGGTGTCGTTAAGACCGGGAATCAGCAGTGTGGTTATTTCCACATGAACGTTGAATTCACGAAGAATTTTGATGTTGCTGATGATTGTTTTTAAATCACCTCCACATTGAGATTGATAAAATTCATCATCCGGTCCTTTGACGTCGATGTTGGCGGCATCAAGATACGGAGCGATCAGCCGTGTCGTTTCCTCGCTCATGAAACCGTTACTGACCCAAACGTTTTTTATTCCTTTATCATGGGCAATTATCATCGTATCAAGAGCATATTCGAGAAACATGATCGGCTCACTGTAGGTATAGGCAATCGAAGGACAGCCAAGCAATTTGGCGCGCCGGACATGCTCTTCGGGACTGATCCGTTCACATGTTTCAAATTCATCGTCTCGCCACGATTGGGAGATGTCGTGGTTTTGGCACCACGGGCAATGCATGTTGCATCCTAAGGCGGCGAATGAATAAACCTCGCTGCCAGGTAAAAAGTGATATAAAGGTTTCTTCTCGATCGGGTCGACGGCGGAAGCGACGCATAATCCATAGTTAAGAACGTATAAAACACCGTTGACGTTTGCCCGTACGCGACAGCGTCCTTTGTGGCCTACCTCAATAAGGCAATGATGGCTACAGACGTGACATCGCACTCTCTGATCTGGAAGTTTTTCGTAAAGAAGCGATTCTTTCATCGATTACATTCTAAACTTTTCTAATGGCACGGACTAGACTGCAATCAGAATGGCTAAGAATCAAACTCAAATAATGTTTGAAAAAATGTTTAAATAGTTATTTGTTCAAAAGAAGTTTGACTTCTCCCACCGTCAGAACACGGCCGGTCGAGGCGATTTTGCCGTCGATGATGACGCCGGGCGTGTGT
>Ga0209835_1001526_pt1 | contig 12774 bp, 12 predicted proteins | sample LakKivwa52mmetaG_FD_184138 | JGI IMG/M metagenome (GOLD analysis project Ga0209835, IMG submission 184138) | Anoxic lake water microbial communities from Lake Kivu, Rwanda to study Microbial Dark Matter (Phase II) - Lake Kivu water 52m metaG... | ecosystem: Environmental > Aquatic > Freshwater >...
GATTTGCCGCCTGCTTCCTCCAGACACCACTTCGCAGTGACGCCCTTGCTCTTGGCTAATGGTTGGTGCAATCAACCTCCATAAGGGTCTTTCACCCTCTAGTCAACGCCCATGCTGGGCGCACAACTGACAGCGCGAGAGGAATTCTCTCGCGCTGTTTTTTATCCGAGTTTCTTCCCCGCCGTCGGGGATATTTTGTATTTTCCGGGGAACTTCGGCCAGGGAAGTTTAATCGTCCCGTTACGCGCCATCAGCAGCAGGAAACCGGCCAGGCCCATCAGCATCGAGAAGAACATCGAGGTTGTGACAAATGTTCCAGGGATGAGAATCGGCTGATCGGGGCGGAAAAACTCGATGAACACGCGGGCCGAACCAGCCAGGATAAGCCACCAGGCAAAGACCGCGCCCGGCTTGAAGCGTTCCGGCCAGCGGCGGGCTGCCCACAGCAGCGTCCCGGCAAAGAGCAGGTTCAAAATCATCTCGTAGGCAAAAACCGGGTGGAAGCGGGTCGTTTCGACAGGAAATTGGCTCAAATCCTGAAAGGCAGGAATGCGGTGGAAAGCATCGATTTTGATGCCCCAGGGCAGGGTCGTTGGCGGGCCGTAGAGCTCCTGATTAATAAAATTGGCCGGGCGTGCCAGGGCCTGCCCAATCATCGTCGTCGGCGCAACCGCATCGAGGAATAGCCACAAATCCAGTTTGTAGTAGCGGGCATAAAAATAAAGCGCCAGGGCTCCAAACAACAAACCACCAAAGAAATGCAAGCCGCCATCCCAAACCGCCAGGATTTTGCCAGGGTTATCGAGATAATATGAACTGCCGCCCAGGGAAACATTCATCACATACCACAAACGCGCGCCCAGGATACCAGCCGGCAGCAGGAATATCATAGCATTCCAAACGTGCTCGCCGTTTTCGCCGCGCCGCTTCACTTCCTGCTCGGCCAGCCATGCGCCGACCGCCACGCCAAACATCACCAGCACGCCGTACCAGCGCAGGGTGAGCGTGAGACTGCCCAATTGAAACGAAAAAATCACAGGGTCCAAATTTCACCTCCGGGAGAAACTGGCCGAATTATACCCGCTTGATGGATTGTGGCGCAAATCTCTGATTTGCGCACCATCACTCCAGATTCTGCTACAATCAAAGCGGAGGAGAAACGCGCATGAAACAGAAACACTTCATCGACTCACATAAAGGCGTCACCGTCCTGGCCGTCCTGTTGATGATGACGTACTTCGACCAGTGGCAAAACCCCACCGCCTGGGTCTACCTGGCCCTGCACGGCACATACGGAATCTTGTGGATTTTGAAAGGACAGATTTTCCCCGACGCGCAATGGGAGCAAAAAACCACCTGGTGGTATGCGCTCATCATCTTGGGCGCGCTCACGCTCTACTGGATTCCACCCTACCTGTTGACCTGGCGCAACGTGCAGGCTCCGCCCTGGCTGTTGGGGCTGTCCATCAGCCTCAACCTGCTCGGTGTCTTCCTGCATTTTGCCACCGATATGCAGAAATATATCCAACTGAAACTGCAACCCGGCAAACTCATCAGCGACGGCATGATGGCGCGAGTGCGCAACGGTAATTACTTCGGCGAATTGCTGATTTACGCTGCCTTCGCCCTGCTGGCAATGGATTGGCTGGCCTTCGTCCCGCTGGCGTTGTTCGTAGCCTTTTTCTGGATTCCGAATATGGCGCGCAAAGAGCAGGCGCTGGCAAGCCTGCCCGGTTTTGAAGAATACAAACGCAAGAGCAAGTTGTTTATTCCATACATTTTTTAGAGCGCAAAATGCCATTTTGCGCTACACCTGGAGACCCCATGACCCTCAAACTGACTCTCACCGTATCCACACAGGCCGATTTTACGGGCCTGGTCATCACCCCGGCCCTCGCCCCGGAAACCGTCACGCACGAGACGGCTGGCAAGGAAACCGGCGACATCCGCAGCGTGGGCGGGCAGACCCTGCTCTCGCTCGGGCCGCAGAAAAAACTGTCGCTCGAAGCCCTGCGCCGGGCAGGCGGGATGCTCGCCAAGTGGCTGTCGAAGAACAACGTAGCAACCGCCGGGCTTGAACTGGAGCCCCTGTTCGGGCTGGGATTGCCGCCTGTTGCGGCAGTCTACGCCCTGACTGAGGGGATGCTGCTGGGGGCGTTCATCTTTTCGGCGTACAAGTCGGAGCGCGAGGACAAAGAATCAGCCCTAAGCCTGCTCACAAACGCCTCCACAGGCCCCAGCCTGGAAGATTTGGAGCAGGTTATCCACAAGGCAGAAATCGTCGCCGAGGCAGTTAATCTCGCCCGGGCATGGTCGCACGAGCCGCCAAACGTTATCAACCCGGTCACGCTGGCCGAGCGCGTCCAAACACTGGCAGGCGAAGTCGGCCTGAAATGCACCGTGCTGGATGATAAACAACTGGCCGAAATGGGCGCGGGCGCGATGGTGGCCGTCGGCAAAGGCTCGCAAACCCCCGCGCGGCTCATCATCCTGGAACATGCCGGCGCGGCGGGCGGGCAACCGGTGGCGCTGGTTGGCAAAGCGCTGACAATGGACACGGGCGGCTATTCCATCAAAAGCACCGAGGGCATCGTCGGGATGAAATATGATAAATCCGGCGGGATGGCCGTCATCGGCACGATGATGGCGGTTGCCCGGCTGGGGCTGAAGACCCCGGTGGTGGGCGTGATTGCCGCCGCGGAGAATATGATTTCAAGCGCCGCCTATCGCCCCGATGACATCCTGAAGGCCTTGAACGGGAAAACGATTGAAATTATCAGCACGGATGCCGAAGGCCGCCTGGTGCTTGCCGACGCGCTGACTTACACCGAACGGGTCTTCAAGCCACGCGCCATGATCGATATTGCCACCCTGACCGGCGCGGTGGTGATTGCGCTTGGTTCGGTGCGCGCTGGGGTGCTAAGCACCAGCGATGAACTGGCCGAGGCACTCTACCAGGCCGGGGAGCGCACCCACGAGCGGCTCTGGCGGCTGCCGCTCGACGAGGAGTATTTCGAGCAAATCAAGGGCGACGATGGCGACATCAAAAACAGCGGCGGACGCAAGGCCGGCACCATCATCGGCGGCATGTTCCTGAAACAGTTCGTGACCGATGAGACGCCCTGGGCGCACGTCGATATGGCCGGGTTGATGAGCGCCGAAAAAGACCTGCCCTACTGTCCCAAAGGCGGCATGGGCTTCGGGGTGCGGCTGTTCATCGAATACCTGGGAACGCTGGAGACATAACCTATGAGCAAGCATCAAATCGATACGGGAGATGTGCGTTTCTTCTGCGGCCAGTCGCATCCCGCGCTGGCACAGGCGATTGCTGATGACCTGGGTGTGCCGCTGGAAAAATCCCACTTCCGGCGGTTCAGCAATGACTGCATGGAAGTGCAGTTGGGCGCCAGCGTGCGCTCGCGTAATGTCTATATTGTACAGTCGCTGGTCAGGCCGGTCAGCGAGCACCTGATGGAACTGCTGGTGATGCTCGATATCGCCCGCAGCGCCGGGGCGGCCAGCGTCCACGCCATCCTGCCTTACTATTCTTATGCCCGTTCCGATAAAAAAGACGCGCCGCGCATTTCGATTACTGCCCGGCTGGTGGCCGATTTACTCGTTACCGCAGGCGCAACCCACATAATGACCATTACCCTGCATTCGCCGCAGGTGCATGGCTTTTTCAGCGTCCCGACCGATGTGTTGACCGCCCGCCCGGAGTTTGCCGGTTATTTTAAGGAGCGAAAGCTGGAAAAAACCATCGTCGTCTCACCAGATGTAGGGCGCGCAAAATCGGCAGTGCGCTTTGCCAATATGCTCAACCTTCCGGCTGTGGCCGCCCACAAAGAGCGGATTTCAGACACCGAGGTCAAAATCGGCGGGTTGCAGGCGCGGCTGCTGCGCAAATACAAACGCGCGCTGGTCTATGATGATGAAATTGCCACCGGCGGCTCGGTCTTCGAGGTTTGCAAAACATTGGCATCGGGGGGTGTGCAGGAAATCATCCCCATCTGCACGCACGGTGTTTTCACAGCCAAAGCGCTGGAGCAATTGGCGCAAATACCGCAAATCGTGGAAATCGTCACCACCGATACTGTCCCACCGCCCACTGAACGCCCATCGCATCTGACCATCCTCCCTGTGGCAAAAATCTTCGGCGAGGCCATCTGGCGCAACGCCACGCACCAATCCATCGGTGGGTTGTTCTCGTATTGGCAAGAGCCAGAACATCCATAGAAAGGACACCCCATGACCGCTTATGTCATTGTTGATATCGATGTCACCAACCCTGAAGGCTATGCCGAATACAAGAACCTGGCCCCCGCAGCGGTTGGGCTCTATGGCGGCAAATACATCGCCCGGGGCGGACAGACCGAGACGCTGGAAGGCGACTGGCAGCCCAAGCGGCTGGTGATTCTTGAATTCCCTTCCATCGAACAGGCCAAAGCCTGGCTCCACTCGCCCGAATATGCCCCGGCGCGCGCCTTGCGCCACCGCTACGCCAAGTCCACTATAGTAGTGATTGAGGGAAAGTAAAGCATCCATCATTGGCCGAAACCGTCCCGAAGGTTGGCGAAAAATGGTTTAATTCTCCTCGTAAAACCTTCGGGACGTTCTTTTTCATCGAGGGAACATGAACGAAAAGCCAATCGCGCAAGGACGGACGGCGGAAATCTACGCCGGGGAAGCCGGAAAGATTCTCAAAGTATACCGGGCAGGGTTTTCCCGCGAAGACGCCGCCTACGAAGCCAGCATTGCCAGGAAAGTGCAGGAAGCCGGTATCGCCTGCCCACGCTTCTACGAAATGACTGATTTCCAGGGGCGTCCGGCGCTGTTGTATGAACGCATTGACGGCCCAACCATGGCCGAACTGGTCTTCAAAGGCCCCTGGCGAATTCCACAACTGGCGCGGCGCATGGCGCGCCTGCACCGAGAAATGCACGCGCCAATCATTGTCGCTGACCTGCCCTCGCAGCGCGACAAATATACCCGGCGCATCGAAACATCCGGCATCCTGCCTGCCGACCTGAAAAAATCCCTGCTCGACCGTCTCTCCACCCTCCCAGACGACCGACGCCTGTGTCACGGCGACTTCCACCCTGGCAATATCCTGTCGCCCGGCGGGCGCGACCTGACCATCGACTGGATTGATTGCTCGGTCGGGCATCCGCTGGCCGATGTGGCGCGCACTTCCATTTTGCTGCTGGGCACTTCGGCCACCGTCGGCAACCCGCTTATCAAGTGGGTTGTGAACTGGTTTCACGGAATCTATATTCGTGAATATTTTTTGGCGAGCGAAGGGAAAATGCTCTACCGCGCCTTCCTGCCCATCGTGGCCGCCGCACGCCTGGCGGAGGGGATTTCCGAATTACAAGACTGGCTTCTGGAACAGGCATTCCGGGCGAAAAACGGGCAAGCGTAAAAAGCCTGCCCGGGCTGCATCTTGCGTATCAACACAAGGAACTTCACAGCGACTGGATGAAGTCTGACCATTCAATGCCGACCGTTTCCCAGCCGCGCGCCGCGCCCAGACGTGGAGCAGACTCGGCTGGAGCCTGCCTCCAGGCTTCGAGCAGCGCATTCGCCACCGATTCAGGGTCGCCCGGCTCAGCCAGGAAGGCGCGTCCACGCGAGGCCAACTCGGGCAGGCAGGCCAGCCGGGAAGTCAGCACTGGTTTGCGGACCGCCACTGCTTCCAGCACCGCCAGCGGCGCATCGGAAGGAAGCAGTTCATAGGGCAGCGCCGCCAGGTCGCTGGCGCGCGCAATCTCGGCCAGGACTTCCGGCTCCAGCACGCCATCCACAAAGCGCACGGCATCACCCAATCCTTTTTTCATCACCAGGCTTTCGAGGGAACGGCTTGCCTGGCGGGTTTCATCCTGGTAGCGGCGGTTGAGCGCCACCAGTTTCAGGTTAGGGGCTTGCATCCGGGCGCGCGCCAGCGCATCGACCAGCACCGGCAGTCCGCGCAGGGGCGCAGGCGAGTCGAAATACAAAATGACAAAATCATCCCCGGCCAGGCCGAGGCGCGCGCGCGTCCTATCCGAATGCCCATTACCATTCAACCAAACCGAATCGACCCCAGGCAGGATGGTGCGCACTGGGAATTTTTGCAGGATAGAAAACAGCGCCCATCGAGTGATCTCGGTCTGCGTAACATACACATTCAAACCCAGCCGGGCGGCGCGGGCGCGCAACAACCAACGGGGCGAGAACGCGCCCAGCAGAGGCGCGTGGCTTACGGCGCGATTCGCCGCTAGCCGCATCAGTCCGGGGCGCAAAATCTCGCGCGGTGAATATATTGGGGATGAGAAAAATCCCACCTGTGGGCGGTCGTTCCACGTCCGATAATCCTGGTGCAGGAAACTGTGCAACCCCAGGTTCCACACCAACACATCGGGCTTAAGAATCTGGATTGTCTTCTGCAATTCGGCATTCCCGCGCCAAAGCGTTTGACCAACCGAACGAAGCGGCCTGACCTGCACGCCGTTGAACCCCGTCAAGGCGCGCGGTCCCGATTCGGAGAGAATCGTCACGCGATGCCCAGCGCGATATAACTGCGCCGCTGTTTCGGTCACATAACGCCAGGGCTGTACGCCAAGAGTCAGGCGATTCAGTCCCGGCAAGACAAAACAAACCGAACGCTTGCGCATTGTCATCGTCGTTGCTCCAAGATAGCCTGGTAGGCAGCCAGGTATTGTTCACCAACCGCCTCGAATGAATAATCCTTTTTGACTTTTTGGCGCGCCGCTTCCCCCAGCAGGGTCGCCAGTTCCGGGTACTCGACCAGCCGAAGCATGGATTTCGCCATTTCATCAGGGCGGCGCGGCGGAACCAGCAAGCCATTTTCGCCATCCACAATCACATCCCGCGCGCCGGGCATGTCGGCGGCGATGACCGCCCTGCCACACGACATAGCTTCGAGCAGCGCATTCGAGAGTTTCTCGCCCGGAGAGGGCTGCACGAAAGCATAAGCGTTCTGGTAAAAAATCGAAAGCGTCAGCCGGTCAGTCACAGCGCCTGCCAGCCGCACAACGCCATCCAGCCTGTGACGGTTGATTTCGCTGCGGAAATCCGTCTCCAGCGGGCCACCGCCGATAATCAAGAAACGGATATTGGGATAGACAAAGTGCACCTTCTGACAGGCGCGGATGAAATCGTCGAAGCCGCGTCCCGGCGCGAGTTGGCCGACCGCCAGGAAAACCGGTCGTTCGGGCAGGAACGCTCTGGGAGGCGGCGGCACAAAAAAGTCGGTCAGGACGCCGTTGCCGGCGACTGGAATTTTGTCCGGCTCCAGCCCAAAAGCGCCCAATTGCCCGGCGACAGCCTGCGAAATCGCCGCGATGCGGTCAGCTCGGTGGAAGAGTTCGCGCTCGATGGCCCGCCCCAACCCCGCCATTGTCGGGAATTCCGCCGCAACTGGCGCATGTACCGTCACCAGCATAGGCAGGTCGGTTTTGGGCGGCAAAACCAGCGGCGAATGCAGGTGCAGCACATCGAGCGAATCGCGCAATGATTTGACCAGGTTCGAGACCAACATGCTATGAAAATGCGCATGGAAAGGATACAACGGCGCAAACACGGGACGGTGGATGGTCATCCCCTCGATTTTCTGTGCGGGCACTGCCCAAACTCCCCCGCGCGTGATAAGCTCAACATCATGTCCCCGGTCGCGCAGGAAACAGGCCAGGTTCCATGCATAAGAGCCAATCCCCTCGCGAGGCGGCAGTGGAGTGGAGAGAATCATGCCAATGCGCATTATTGAACCTTCAACACGTTTACAAGCTAAGAAAGGAACCTTAACTATTTGATTTGACCCTGCTGCAAAAAACTCTCCGCGACTTTTTTAGCGCCGCGTTCGCGGAGAGCGCAGAGAATTTCCGCGAATTCGGCAAGAAAAACACCGGCTATCTAAAAATTTCGGATTTGGTTTTCTCTGCATTGAACGTTTTCGCGGCGAAATCATATTGAAAATATTAGCCTGTAATCTCTTTTGCAACGTTGAATCTACATTTCAAACAAAGTAATGCGCTTGATATGCAAACAGGTTGCCACCGTTTTATGAGGGGTTTATACTATAGGCTATGAGCAACACGCCCCATTACGATAAAATTTCCCTGCTGCGACTGGCCTTCAAGGGATTGGAGGACGACGAACTGCGCGAAATGGCAGACCTGACGGAGATTCAGACCTATCCGCCTGGACATGTTCTATGCCAGGAAGGCGCGTACGAAGACGTTTTTTACATCGTCGCCGAGGGGAATGTCATCATCACCAAGAAAATCGCCGACGAGGAAACCGAGCGCGTGCTGCGCATCGGCGGGAAGGGCGACCTGGTTGGCGAGATGGCCCTCATCCAAAATGCGCCGCGCGCGGCAACCGTGCGCGCTACCACCGAATGCACTGTGCTGGAGATGGAGAAGCGCGACTTCGAGACCATCCTGAGCCGAAGCCCCGCGATGGCAATCGACATCATCCGCATCACGCTTAACCGCATCCGCGCCAACGACCAGATGGCAATCACCGAACTGCAAAAGAACAACAAAGTCCTGCGCCTGCTGGATCGCAACAAACTGGAATTTATCCAGGTGGCGGCGCATGAGTTGCGCACTCCCCTGACGGTTATCAAAGGCTACGGCAACCTGCTGCGTTCATTACCCGAATTCAAATCAAACCCCTCGCTGGACGAGATGGTGGATGGCATCCTGAAAGGCGCCGACCGGATGCACGAAGTGGTTAATATGATGCTGGATGTGACGCGCATCGACGCCGAGACGCTCAAAGTGGCCTCGGTGCCTGTGCTGCTCAAGCGCGTGCTGCAAGGGCTGGTGAACAGCCTGGGCAAAGCCGCCGCCGAGCGCGGGATTGAAATTCTCCTGGAGTATGCCGAAGATACCCCCATCATCAACGCCGACCCGGGGCTGGTCGAAAAAGCGCTTTACCAACTGGTAGTAAATGCCGTCAAATACACGCCCGATGGCGGTAAAGTAACTTTGCGCGCTCACCCGGTGACCCTGCAAGGCAATATCCCCGGCGCGGAAGTAATCGTTCAGGATACCGGCATCGGCCTTGACCCCGAATATCACGAGTTGATTTTCGAGAAGTTCTACCAGGTGGGCAGCGTGGCGCTGCATTCGACCGGTAAAACCAGCTTTAAGGGCGGCGGCCCCGGCCTGGGGCTGTCGCTGGTGCGCGGCGTGGCGCGCGCGCACGGGGGAAAAGTTTGGGTGGAAAGCGCCGGGAACGATGAAGTCAATTATCCTGGCAGCACCTTTTACGTTCAATTGCCGGTCAAGGCAACGGGGAATTAATCGCATACTCCCGAAGACTCCCTTCAGGAGTGTGTTTTCAGCAATTCCAAATTAAAAGCCGTTCAAAAACCATTTGGACGCGGATTTCGCGGACAACGCAGAAAAATCTTCAATTTTTTTGAAAACCAGCAAACCGTATAGCCACGCCGCTAATTGTGTCATTTTTTGCGCAAAAGCGATGAAAGATCCGCTCTCGTCCGTTCTTGTCCGCGTCCATTCCAGATTTGGTAAGCGCGATCCAAAAGGTACCGAAAATCAATCGTGGTAAGCACCCAGAATCAGGCAGGCGTTCTGCCCGCCCAGCCCAAAACTGTTCGACATCGCAATCCGTGCGTCGAGCCTGCGCGCCAGGCCGGGTATATAATCCAGGTCACAGTCAGGGTCAGGGGTTTCCAGATTAATGGTGGGATGCACAACACCTTCCTGTAAAGATTTCACGCAAGCAATCGCCTCCAACGCGCCCGAGCCGCCCATGCAGTGACCAATCATGCTCTTGGTCGAACTTATGGGAATGCGATAGGCGCGCTCGCCAAAGACGCGCTTGATAGCCCTGGTTTCGACCGAGTCATTGGCCTGTGTGCCGGTTCCGTGCGCGTTGATATAACCCACCTCCCCAGCCTGGCAGCCCGCATCATCCAACGCCCAGCGCATCACATCGGCAGCGCCCCGACCCTCGGCATCCGGCGCGGCGCTGTGACCGGCATCGGAGGAAGTGGCATGGCCCAGCGCCTCGGCATAGATGCGCGCCGAGCGGGCCTTGGCGTGCGATAGCCGCTCCAGCACCAGGATTCCGCAGCCTTCGCCCATCACAAACCCGTCTCGTTCAGCGTCGAAGGGGCGGCTGGCGCGCTCTGGCTGCTGGCTGTATTTTCCTGCCAGCACCGTCATCGCCTCGAAAGCCATCATCACATCCGGGTGGATGAGCGTATCGACGCCGCCCGCGAACATCAAATCGGCGCGGCCGGCCCGAATCTGGTCAAGCGCCACCCCAATGGCCTGGGTTCCGCTGGCGCAGGTGGCTGAAATCGTATAGAACGGGCCTGCCGCGCCCGTGTACGCGCTGACATAATGGCTGGGCATATTCGGCAGGCCATTAATCAGCGCCATCGGCAGAATGCGGCTTCCTTTCAGCCGGTAACCGAGCGAACTTTCGAGCAGGAGTTCAAATCCCGCATTGGCCGTCCCAAGCGAGACCCCGCAGCGTTCACTCCATTCCTGGATGTCATCCACCATCAAACCTGCGTCGGCCAGCGCCATTGTAGCGGCTGCCTGCGCCAGCAGGGAGGCGCGCGACATGCGCCGGGCATTCTTGGGGGGGATACCGTAATCGGATGGGTCGAAGCCCTGCACCTCGCCAGCGATGGGGGCTTTCAACCCGGAGGCGTCGAAGGCGTTGATGGCGCGAATCCCGGAACGCCCGGCCAACAGCCCACCCCAAAAATCGGTCAGCGTACCCAGGGAAGTGATGGCCCCCAGGCCGGTCACAACGACACGTTCTTTTGACATTTTATATTCTCCCAACGTTCATGGATATTCCGGTACGAGGTCAATCCCGGCCAGCCAGGCATTCAGGTACGGGAATGGGTTGATTTCGCCGCGCCGCGTCACCCAATCGGCAGCGTAAGTAGGGCGCGAAATGCCAAAATGCAGGTGCGGTGTGGTGCCGCGCGCATCGCCGCTGCTGCCAACATACCCAAGCAACTGCCCAGTCACCACCATCACACCGGGCGCAATTCCCTCGGCGATGCCTGAAAGATGCGAACCGTAATAGCGCCAGCCATCCTCGCCCAGGATTGCGACCGCCAGGCCACTGCGCAACGCGCCTTGATTCTCTTCTGGCTGCCAGTGGTCTTCATAACTGACAAACTCTACCACCCCAGCCGTCACGGCCACGAATTTCGTCCCGGTTGGAGCGAAGATGTCGGTTGCGGGGTAGCCGTGACTCGCCACGCCCTCAGAATAATCGGCCAGGCTGGCGGGTTGGACGGGAAAAACATATTTCGGCGGGAGCGGGGTTAGCGATGGGAACACCGCGAGGCTCAATGTGACGATTGGGGTGCTGCGGCGCGGCGCGGTTGGCGTAGCCGGGTGAAAAGGCGTGGAAGTGGAATGCGGCATCAGCGTGGCGGTCAGGGTCAGGGTCGGGGTCGGGGCGAGAGTTGACTCTGCAACCGGAACCGCGCAGCCAGCCAGGAAGAAGGCCAGCAGGATGTTCACGAGAAGAATACGCCAGGTCAGCATCAAGATTAAGTGTAGCGGTGAATCCAATTTGACGCAATATCCTGTACAATATCGTCATGCCCGCCATCACCGTTTCCAATCTCAGCAAAACCTTCCAATCCAAACGCAAAGCCGCCGGGCTGGGCGGCAGTTTTCGGGCACTGTTCAGGCCGCAGTACTCCACCGTCGAAGCGGTGCGCGGACTCAGTTTCGAGATGGAGCCGGGTGAACTGCTCGGGTTCATCGGCCCAAACGGAGCCGGGAAATCCACCACCATCAAAATCCTGACCGGAATCCTGCACCCCAGCGGCGGCGAAGCCCAGGTTCTTGGCTACACGCCTTGGAAGGAGCGCCAGAAACTGGCCTTCCACATCGGCACGGTTTTTGGGCAGCGCCCGCAGTTATGGTATCACCTGCCCGCCATCGACACCTTCACACTGTTCGGAAAAATCTACGAACTGGATGACGCCGAAACGAAAAGGCGGATTGCGTACCTGGCAGAGACGTTTGAGATTGGCGACCTGCTCGAAACACCGGTGCGCAAACTCTCGCTTGGGCAGCGGATGCGCTGCGAGGTGGCTGCCTCCCTGCTGCACAAGCCAAAACTGCTGCTGCTCGATGAACCCTCCATCGGGCTGGATGTCGTCGCCAAACAGCACATCCGCGACGCGATTCGCGCCATGAGCGAGCAGGAAAAGGTGGGAGTGCTGCTGACCTCGCACGACGCGGGCGACCTGGAAGCGCTCTGCCACCGCGTCATCATCATCAATCATGGGCAGATTGTTTACCAGGATAAAGTGTCGAACCTGAAGCGCAAATTCCTGACCCGCAAACTGGTGGAGGTGCGTTACGCCGGGGAAGTTGGCAAAGATTTTGCGCTGGAGGGAATGGAGACGCTCAAAACCGGGCGATACGGCGTGAAACTGACCTTCGACACCCGCCAGACCCCCGCCGATGCCGTGCTGGCGCGCCTTTCGGCTGCCGGGACTTTGGTCGACATCACCATCTCCGACCCGCCGCTGGAAGAGGTGATTGCGATGATTTATGAACAGGCGAACCAGTGAAAAAATACTGGTTCCTTTTCACCACCCAGGTCGTCAACTCGCTGGCCTACCCCGGCGAGTTGGTTGGGCGTTCGCTGCTCATATTGCCCTTCATGTGGATTTTCTACCAGTTGTGGTCGGTCACGTTCAACGCCGCCGGGGCAGACGAAATCAACGGCCTGACCGTCGCCATGACGCTC
>Ga0209835_1001530_pt1 | contig 12756 bp, 13 predicted proteins | sample LakKivwa52mmetaG_FD_184138 | JGI IMG/M metagenome (GOLD analysis project Ga0209835, IMG submission 184138) | Anoxic lake water microbial communities from Lake Kivu, Rwanda to study Microbial Dark Matter (Phase II) - Lake Kivu water 52m metaG... | ecosystem: Environmental > Aquatic > Freshwater >...
TGCCAACAACACTGCATCAATAATTTGGCTAGTAGCACTGTGTAAAATTTCATGTACAACTGTGGCTTCAGACGGGATACGTCGTACAGCATCAATGCCGATGGTGTCTTCCAAGTAGCGATAGAGTCCTGCCACCTTGCTGCCAGCAGCTTTCTTCTCAAAGTCACTAATGCTAGTTATGGGAACAGCATCCAAATTGAGTTGCTTGTTGTTGAGGAGTCTTTCAGCCATCCCTCTCATTGCGTCGTTCTTAGACGACGATTGAATGGTATACAACGCTTCCCTAGCAGTGCCTCCAGTTGAAACAACATTAGCCAACTCTGCATTCTCAACTTTAACACGAGCAAATGCCGATTCAGGAATGTAGTCATCCACCTCATCTATGGAGATGAGGGGTCTTGATTGTGTTGCGTTTGTTGCCTTCACCTCATACACACCATCTGGATCAGCCAACCTCATCTTTGCAGCAAGAGCTTCAGCAGTACCCTTGTCTACAAATGGTGCTGCCCTACCGGGATGTTGTAGCCACAACTCTCCTGTTTCAGCATTCCACAGCGCAACTGAATTGGGATTCTCAGAGTAGCTTTTAGCAACAGTGTCTCTCACTGCACGCAGTGCATCGTCATTCGGATTGAGTTTAATTTGTTCATCAAGGCGTGCAGCAAGTTTAGCAGTTTCTTCTTTCAGCACCTTGTTACCAGCCGCTCCAGTGGCCCTAACTGCGTCATGGAACAACTGCTCCAAGTTGGACGTAAGTAGCCAATCAACTTGTTGTGCATCTCCCACTTTGAACGTGTCTCGATTGGCAATGGCGTCTTGGGCAATGCTTTTACCCACCGCATTTGCGCCGGACAGGGTTTCCAAACTCTTAGCAGCAGTGAATGGAGAGTGCATAAGTTTGGCAATTGCTACAGCATCAGGGATTGCTGCAACAGCATCAATGGTGTCGAGGGTGCGGTTGGACAGTCCCCATCCGGGTTGGCTCTCTACACCAGTGTGTACTCGTGAAGCCAAACCAGCCGCAAAACTTTTCCCTACAAATCCGGGGAGGATGTCTGCTTTAGACAGAATGTAGTCGTACAACTTGCGATGTTCTTCCAATGCTTGCCCTGTGGGGAGAGAGTTCCAGTGTTTATTGGCAGCTTCTAGGGTGTCACTAACACCCCACTTCTCATCGACAGTTATGCCTGTAACGGCTTTAATGCCGTCTCGCAACACTTTGTGTTCCCACATAGAATAGGCAGTGGTTCCAGCAGATGCAATGGTGCCAGCAATGGGGTGTGCCTTAGCAGCTAAGAACAGGGTTCCCAACACACTCAGTAGGGTTCCTGCTCCTTCCCATGCTCCAACTTCTTTGCCCCACAACTTCTTTTCCCTACTACCCCTAAGCATTTCAGACGCATAGGCAAGGCCGTGTTCCCTAGCCACCTTGTCTAAGTCTTCAATTGGCGTGTTGTGTACAGTGCTAGGTGAGCTAATAAGAACATTTTCAGCAGCACGTTGAGATAGGGCTTTGGTGTAGTCTGCAAGTCGGTTGTCTTGCTGAATCTTCTCCATGCGCCTAACTGTGGAAACATATTGTTCCACGGAAAACCCATCTCCTTTAGCAGCAGCTTGTTGTGCAAGTTGCTTGTGCATTGCTGCTTCTTCTGCAAAAATCTGCTCACCAATGGTACGAATACCGAGAGACACACTGCCCTGTGCTTTCAATTGTGGCTCATCCACACCTGCTGCGGCTTTAGCAGCCAACACTGCTTCTGGACTGTCCTCTACAGTGTCGTCATCCAACTTCGGGGTGTCGTCAACAACAAACTCCGCGTCTATGTCGGCAGGAGATTCTGCCAACTCTGCATCATGCGGAAGTGGAGAGGGTTCTACGACAACAGGCACTTCCTGTTCTTGAGTGGTAGATTCAATCATATTAGGCAGTCTTAGGAGGAGACATTGTGTTTGTAGGCGGCTTTGCTCCGAATGCTGTAATACCGCCAGCCTGACTGAAGATGGTGCCACCAAGAGCACTGAAGGCTTGTGCCCTAGCCATGTCTCCTTGTGCTAGTCCGTAGGCTAGTTGGGCTTGTCCCATCATCTGACTCCCTTGCCCATAGGCAGTTTGAGTGTCAGCAATGTCAGACATATAATTGAGATTGCCAGCCATTTGGCTTTGTGTTGAACCAACACCGCCCTGAACACCGCTGGAGAACAACGTGCCACTACCTGCCCCACGTGCCACAATGGCACCTGCTGCTGCACGTTGTGCTCTAATTTGTTGTCTAACACTACGCACGTTCTGTACTTCAGCACGTTGTTTCTCTGCTGCAAACTGTCTCTCACGTGCTGCTGCCATGTCTTGTTGCGCACGTTGTTGGTCTTCAGCTGCGTCTCGTTGGTTTAACATCCCTACACCCTGCATTACAACACCAGCAATTGCTACGGTTACTGGATCAATGCCCATGTTATTCTCCTGTTTCTCTGTACATCAAGAGCATATCGTCCTGCTCATGTAGTGGTTGAAATCCAAACATCTTCTCAAACTTAATGAGTTTCTTGTCAGTTGCCGGTATTAGCACAAACACTCTATTAACACCTTGTTCTTTCATCTCCAACATTAGCTGCTCAAACACAACCAAATAGGCTTTATAACAATCGGCACTCCACTTATAAAGTTCCAAATGTACCATCCATTCGTCTCCGAATGGTTGTAGTTGAAGATGTCCAAACTCGTTCTTAAGAACAGTGCGTCGATCAGACATTAGTGCCTCCATAAACAACCACACTCCAACCAGCAAGTTGCAGGTCTTTGCCAGTCTCACCTGTAAACTTCAGTTGTAGTGCTCTTCCCCTGCCCCTAACTTTGTTCTTACAAATTACAATAGCATTGCCATCATCAAAATCAGTTGTTACAGAAGGGATGAACATTCGTGTATGCCGATAGATTTGCTGTCCAGCATCCCACTTGTTTCCTGTGGTAGTGTTTGTAAAGTCCCACCTACTCTGCATCAGACACCCACTCTCATTAACTGGGTCATATTCCTCTGTAAAGCCTGTTTCAGTTTTGTGCATGTAGGTTGTGATGTAGGTGGTTTGTGCCTTCTTAGACGGGCCTCCGGGGCCAAAGAAATAGCCTGTTAGCACATAGCTGTCATAGCTAACACCAGTGTTGTTGAAGGAATACCAATCGTAAAACTTATACGGAGCATCTTGTGTGCCGAGCATGTCTGCCCAACTCACTTCATAACTACCGCCACCTTCAGGCACCACAGTCATAAACTTAAATTGCTTCTCACTAGCAAATGCTGTAATGCCCTGACTCACCACAGTGTCAGTGGAGGACATCACTTCGTCAGTTCCCACCACCACATCATAGTTGGTGTTTTCCTCAACAGTTTCCTTACTCACCACCACATCGACAAGGAATGGGTAGGCCGTAGAGGCAGTCCACTCAAACGTGTAGAATGCAGTGGTGCGAATGTCCAGTGCCAGAATGTTGGTTTTCTTGTATGGGTAGGGGTCCGAAGACGACGTTAGAGATTCGTTATACAGCCAATAGACGAGTTTGCTAGAGTCGTTGTATGCCCCACTACTCCATTGTCGTGCTACAGGACTGATGGAGGTGTACAGTGTACGGATGTTCATGTCTGTCAAACTCTTAACAGACACATCTCCAACCTGCGTCATCTCTGTTGCACAAATGGCATTGCTGCTCCAGAACAACACACGCTCGTCTACGTTGACAACACTAGCCCTACTTACACAACCGAAGCTACTCACCTTCTTCACTTCGTATCCAGTGGCAGTGAAACCTGCTTGTGCCGTACCTACAATTTGCCAAACACCGTTGGAGGCCAACACGAGCACACTGTTGTTAACAACCACTAGGTCAATAATTTCACCACAGTCTTGGATGGGAACAACACCACCATCACTGTCAATGAGGTCTGACAACACTTCAGAAGTGGGGTCGGCATCCTGATAGCATTTTCCATAGTAGGTTGGGTTGATGGCGACCTGACTGAAGAACACATGTGTTGTCAACTTGTCTGAGCGCACACCAGCATACCATGCCCTACCTGCAAAGAACGCGCATGTGGATGGCCTGTAGTGTTCACTCTCTACAGCAATACCCCCAATTCCACTAGCAGTTGCTCTGTCTCGGTAGAACGCATTCAGAACATAGCGCCCTTTAGGGGAAGGAGACGTACCAAAATCCTGCTTATCAAGCACACTTGCATCGAAGTCATCACTGCTATCTTTGCCATACACCCAACTCTGAGCATTGGATGGATACACACTCTTGCTAGTGTGGTAGGCTGTTACTTTGTCTGACGGCCATCCTTGGTTGTACAGGTTGTATTTGTGTGGGTCGGTCAAAGAAGCAGGTTTTGCCTCCACTGCCAATCCATCATCAAGTCCATCAAAATCGCGCATCTGAATTGTGACATGAGTTTTTGTAATGGTGTCAGTGTCCCCATCATACTCTACGAGAATTGGGTCAGTGTCCTGACTCGTTATGATGAGAGCACCGTTGGCACTGACAGCTTTAATTGGATTGCTGCCAATTACAGAAGGCGTGGTTGTTGACTTGTAGTCATTCAAATCTACGTAAAACGTCTTGAGAGACGCACTCATTTCAACAGAGGAATTGATGTAGAAATATACATAACGACCAACTTGACTCACCACATAGTTGAAGTCACCATTACCACCAACAGCATTCCATTCGTGGCAAGTGAAGGCACTATTACTCACTGTGGCTAGAGGCATTGACAGGGTGGTGAGGGATGAGTTGCTCTCCAAGTCGAGTTTAGTGCGCTTACGCAACACCCCACTAACACTAGGAATAATGTTGGTGCCCTCTTTCCAAGTGTTTTCAGGGAACGTGAAAAAGCCAGCCTCAGTGTTGAGGCCAGCCACGAAAGTGAAGCTATCTTTATTCCCCGCTTGTACGGCCATTACACCCTCAACATATCTTTGCCATATTTGGCAATGCAAAGTTGCCTAATGCGCTCAACACTTGTAAACTTGCCTTTCAAACACTCAGGTAGCATTCCACCACCTTCAAACTTTACATAGAGCATTCCTGTGGGAGTTGTTTCTACAAGTAGCTTTTTCTCATCATTCTCAATGGCCGCTTTGTGAGCCTCATATTTTTCTTTAGCAGCGTCTTGTTTAGCCTTGTGCTTCTCTCGGATTTTGTCAACACCTTCATCAGCCATTAGTTTCTCCCATAATTCACCCTACCATTGTAGGTTGCTTGTGCATAGTTGTTACGCCATGCATTGTTTTGCATAATGACACGCCCACGTTGAGCACGACGCTCCTCACGAGCATTTGGTTGTTGTTTCAAATTGAGGAAGCAAGTTGCCTTTGCATCTGCCAGCAATGTTGGAAACATCTTCTCAGGTACGTCAGGAACAAAGGTGTCTTCCATAGTGAATGAAGGAATGCGTGCTCCATAACAAACACTCTTAGCCCCGATGAGGGTGTTGTCAGCACTCATATCAATGGCATCAAACACAAGGTTGTCATCGTCATAGCTCGTGAAATATTGCGGATCACGATTGAGGATGAAACCCTTGCTATCCACTACGCCAGTTTGCTCAACACGCAAATCAACCATTGCCCTAAACTCTTCAGGACTAACAAAACTCACTTCTTTCTTATTGTAGCGTACATACAACAAAGTGCTATAGGCACTGGGTAGTCGCATGGTGGTGGGGTTGTCCACATCCCCCAAACCAGTGAGAGCAAACTCTTCACGAAGCCAAGGCCAATCACGCTGTGCAATTAGATCAAAGTAGGTTTCACGAACAATTTCTGCAACTTGTTGGCTCTCAATTGTATCGTCAATTGAATTGACAGCATCGCTGTCCATCGCATTGAGAATGTTTTGCACCATTTCTACGAGTGTGAGTTGCATATTACACCTTCAGCAAAACAACAGAGAGGCCAGCTTCCAACACTGTAATGGCTGTGTTAGACGAGGTGCCGTCTCCAGCAACATGTATTGACAACACATCATTAGCAGCAAACGTAACAATGCCAGTGGCACTGACACTAAGGCTGTCTGCTCCATTTGTAAACTTCTGTGCACTAATTAGGCGAGTGGAAGTGGAGCCGTTAACAGCATATTTAAAATTGTATTTTGTGCCACTAGCAAGTGCCGCAGTGATGAAGTGGGCATAGAAATTAACTAGGTAGGTTCCTGCAACCGTCAGTGTAATGGTGCCATCGTCTGCATTTAGAGTTGTGTTGTGAAAGCCATTGGGGTCCCATGCAGTGCCCGGATCAAGTCGTGCATAGGCACTTGCAGCAGAGAGGGTTTGAGAAGTGGCTCCACCAGCAATGTAGTTTTCACCATAGGCACCACCAGCAGGATAACGCCAATTACCACTACCAGCACCGTCAGCAATGTACACAGTGGAGGCATTAGCAGACACAACACCCTTCGGCTCATGGAGTTGTGCGTCAGGAATTGCAGAGTGTTGAATTTGAGCCATTGTGTCTCCTTAAAACGTGAAAAAGGGGCAGATGTTCTTAAGAACACCTACCCCATTACTACAACTACACTTTAGATGTAGGTGACAACCAGCGTGGCAGAACCAGCAGTCCAGTCGGTAGAACCACTAACAGCAAACACGTCAATGGAGTCAGCAGCAGCGTAATACTTAAGCTCCGCAGCACCAGTGTCGGTTGCACCAGCAGTGTACACACCAGTTGCAGCCAAAACAGCACCAGCGGTCATGTTGGCAACAGCAGCCACACCACTGGTGATGAAACCGTCTTGGTCAGAACCGTCACCAACTTCCAGCGTGTTGGACGCACCAGCCCACGCTTCGTCAATGACGAGTTTCACCTCAACAATTTTACTACCAGCAGCTACAGGAACGTAGGCAGCAACTTGACCAGCACTTTTGGCATTGATGTCTTTGTACGAAAACTTAACAACACCAGTTTTCACACCACCGGGGCCAACATTGCTTTTGAGTTGCGAACCTTCCAGCGTAGGCTTGTGCGTGCCGAAGCCCACAACAAGACCGTCAGGGTTGGACCACGAAGAACTACGATTTTGAGCAGTAGCCATGTGTATTCTCCTTTATTAGACAGAGTTCTTGGAAAGAATACCGACCACAGATTCGGGACGATACATCTTGAGGCCAAAGCGAGCGTTCATAACATATTCGTCACGACGCAAATCTTTGTTACGCTCAAACTCAACACGCGGCTCTTGACGCCATGCACCAACAAACGGAGTGATGTCACCGCCAACACCCATAAACAGGTTGACAACAGTGGTTGCCGGAGAGGCAATGGAGTTGATGGTTTCAGTACCCTGCACAGGCAGGTAGTTGGACACATACACGTCGAAGCCATAAATGTTCTTGACAAACGACATGCCAGTGATGTCATTGACAAAACCAGTGTTGATGATGCCTTCAAAACGTGCGTTGTTGCTGACGTTGGTGAGGTTGGTGAGGGTGTTCAACACATACTCTTGCGACGGATCAACAATTGCAACACGAGCACCCGTAACATTGGCCTTGTCAAGCGCATACTTGGCCTTAGCAAAGTCGGCAAGTGCAAGGGTGGTGTTGGTGTCACCCGACGCAGTGAAGCGGTGAGCAGCACCGTTAATGGTGTTGAGGTCGCTGAGAGTTTGCTGATTGACCAGAGCAAAAATGGACGTTTCAAGGTTTTCCTCAAGGGCACGACGCATTTTAGGAACAAACGACGCGATCAGTTGATCGGCATAATATGCATCCTGTTTGGCCTTGTCAGTGATGAAGGTGGCACTTTCAACGTAGCGGTCAATGGTGAAATTGAACTCACCAGTGTCAATTGCGTCGTAAACAACGGCAGTGTTTTCAGCCGTTTCACGCATCGGAATCTCGCCAAGAGACGGGATGGTAAATTGGTTGCCATCAGGAAAACCACTCAGCCAACGGACGTACTTAGTACCTTGCAGACGGTCTTTAAGGATTTCCTTAAGTTGATCTGACCAAAGTTCAGCACGAACCAGATTGGCATTAACTGCATCATAATTCATACCCATGTTAATGTTACTCCTTTATCGTTTTCCGTAATAGAGGTCGGGATTGCTCCTAACACTCCGATCCATTTTCAATTGAAAGTCTTGCGAATAATAGAGAGAAGGATTGGTTCGACGCATGTTGTCATAAAATTCCTTCGTCCCTTCTTGCTGCACCCTCACTCCATTCGTAGACGAATAGGTTGTGGTGGTGTTCACACTACTTCCAGTTTCCACTCCAGCACTAGGTGTTGGGGTGCCTGAAAACAAACTAACAAACTTGTCTGGATCGACAGCAGCGAGTTGCATATACACTTGCTTCAATTCAGGAGTTGCAGCTACGGCTTCAAATTTCTCTGCTGCCTTTTCACCAAACAACTCTTTCATTTTAGCATCTGCTTTAAGCAGGTTGCCTTCTCGTTGCTTCTTCGTTTCCAAACCCGTTACGGCTTGCTCAACTAACGTCGTAAGATCAGCTACCGAAGGCTGTTGGTCTACAGGCTCAGTGGTCTGACGTTGATTCAACCGCTCCAAAACATCGTCGATGGTTTTAGTGGCAACTGCCTTTTCTCTCAACTCGTGGTTTTCAGCTTTAAGGCGCTCGATAAACTCATCTGCCGAGACATAGGCTTTAGCCAAGTCATCAATTGTTTTGTACTTCTTGCCCTCACCTACAAGGGCAGCCACCATTTCAGATTGTGTCTGAGTTGCAGTGCCGGTGGACACTGCCTGAGCAGCGGCGCTCTCAGCTTGTGTTGCCGAAGGATTGTCCCCTTCAAAGATTGTTTCAGCCATTGTCTAGCTCCTAAAAAAAAGTGCTTCTAATGTATTATACAACAAACCAAGGCAAACCGTTACAATTTACTTGTTTCAGGTAGCATTTCTGCTATTTCTTTATATGCTGCTCTCTTACCAGCTTGAAAAGCTAACAAAGCATAGTGGTTGGGAATTGTAAAATCATCTTCCCTAACACCATTGGTGTTCTCTATAAGTTCAGTTATACTGACATATAGAGCTTGTAGAGTATATCCAATGTTGTTCCAACTCTTCTCAAATTCCTCCTTACTCATCTCTTTAGGACGATTTTTAGACAAACTCATCTTCATTGCATTGCCTCCATAGGAGCACCTTCAGTGGGAACTTGTTGTTCAACTGCTAGGTCTTCCTGTACTTGACTAATGAGACGCTGAGTTTCAGCCTGTTCAAAAATCATAGCGTTGTCCTTAATGATGCCATAGTTGGCCCAACCCATGTTTTCTTCAAGTGCTTTGGCAATGGCCTTTCCACTAATGTGGGCCTTCACTTCTGGAATTGCTGCAATGGTTTGCAGGGTGGTGGACAACTCTTGAATAAACTTGGCTTGTTCTGCAAAATGACGAGCACCAAGAGGATAGATTTTACCACTACCCACCAAGTCTTCTTTGGTTATTTCAATGAACACCTCGTGTCCATATTTTTCATCAATCGTCTTAATTCGCTCAACAGCACCAAAATTACGACGGCTTTCTTCAAGCATTGAGTTGAGTAGAGGTTCCAAAACGTTCTTTTCAAACCAATACACCTTACTCTGGAAAATACGTCCTGCGGCATTCTCAAGTTGTTGCACCTCATATTTGGTTTTCTCCCCCGGAGTGCGAATGCCCATTGCCTGTTTAGGAGCACCAGCAAGTTCTTCCATGCGATTCATCAACTCTTGAATTTGCATGTCTGCTTGCAGAGCGGTGGCATCGGGACGCATAAAATCAACATCACCCTCATCCCCACAGAAAATAATTTCACCCGGAGCATATTCAAATTCTTCAACAGTGGTGCCCTTCACCTTACTAATGGGGTAGGCAATCATATCGAACACGTCTGCCTTGAGGTTTTCAAGGTGGTCGATACGATATTGCATGCCCATGAGTTGATCTAGCGGGCCTTGTGCCCACAGGTTGTCAGTGCGCAAGCGCCAACCACAGTGGAAGAATGGTTTGGTGCCAATCCAGCTAGGATTGGGAATGTTCCTAAGAACAAATTTCCTATCTGCAATGGTGATGAGACAATCTCGCTTATATTGACCAGTAGCAGAGTCGTAAATGTCTCCCCAATATTCAATGAGTTCAACCAAATCGCTATTGATGTATTCATCCAAACTACCAAACCCGTCAACAATGAGGCCGTCTGCCTTCATGTCTTCTGCGTTTTCACGGTAGGATGCACGCATTTCCAAACACTTTCCAACCATTTCTTTTGAATAGTTGAGGGAGGGATTGGTTTCTACATCATTTAGCAAATCACCGACACTCTTAAGCACCCTACGAATAAAGGGGGTTTTATTAAAACTCTCAGCCACCGGATTAAATACAACATCCATCGGATTGACACGAAATGCCTTTGGGCCAGTGTACAAATTAATAATGTCACCAGTGGCTTGGTCTTTTTTAGTTTCACTAACGAAGGTGTGTCCTACAAACACGTTTCCATAATCAACATAGTCGTAAATGAGTTGGCTAACAACCAATTGAAAATTGGAAGCCTTAAGTTTTTCACGCATATATGACACAATGGCTTTACGTTTTTTAGCCAGTTCGGGAGTTTTATCGTTGCTTTCCCACGTAAACCAGTTGTCAGTTGGGAATAATGCGGCCATATAATTGGCATGCAAATTGTCGCGCAATTGAGTGAGTTTGGGACTCACTGTAGAGTTTTTCCAAGGGAGTTTTTTATTAGCAGTTTTGCGCGTATCCGTAGCAAAAAGATATTCACGCAACTCCTTTTTTTCCTCTTTCCAATTAGTGCGGGCAGTGTCCCATTTAACCCACATATCAGCAATTGTGGATGCTAGAGTGTCAGGTTGCCATTTACAAATTTGAATGTTGTTTTGCATGTTTTCTCCTTACGCAGCAAGGCCGCCAAATTTACCGTGATATACATTTCTATCCCTATTACGCCATGTTCTATTATTGGCAATGGGGGCTTTTGCAATTTCTACAACACTAGCTAGAGCATCTTTCAAATCGTCATGTTCTGGATTACTCATCATCAGTTCTTCTTCTAGTGTTTGACAATTGCCTCCTTTATAATGCCAAATAACTTGGTTGGAATAACGTGGTTCTAATATGGCTGCAATGCGTTCTTCCTTTTTCATATTACGAGGAGGGTTATATTCCTCAATGGTGAAATAAACATTTTGTTTACGCATGTGCTCTTTAAATTGCTCTACGATAAGTCGTTGAGCAGCAACAACTTCTGCACGTAGTTTTTTAAATTTCCATTTCTTATACATGGTGGCAACACGGTCATACATAACACTTATTTTATTAGTTTTAAATCTATCTACGTCCATAACGTAAATAAATCCATCCTCATCCATACCAACAACTATAATAGCAGTGTAGTCAGACATATTATTAACTGTAAATGCAAAGTCAATTGAAGCATAGACATTTAGCATCTTGTCGTTAATGTAATAAACACCACTTACATTCTCAATTTTATCCCTGTCATAATATTGAAACTTACTCTTATCTAAATAGGCTGTTTCAACAGCATTGGGATTGTTATAATATTGAGCATAAAACTGTGTTACATCCAGATACTTGGCTTTCTTTCTAGCAAGTTCTCTATCGTCAAATCCAAATGTTTTTCCATCTGTGCGGCGTTGTTTGGGCCATAAAAATTCCCCGTTGGTTTCAACCACCTTCTCAAATGTTTCATAAACATGCACCTCTACGTCTTCATCTGTTTCGTTGTCGTAGTAGGTTTCAGTCATCTCCATTAGGTCTTTGTACAAATCATTGGGGTGGTAGCGAGTTCCCACAACCCACTCTTTAGCACCAGTAGTTTCAATCGAGGAGAGTTGAGAATAGGTTGCTCGCACAGTGTCCCTACCCAACTGTGTATAGGCATTGCCGGGAACCACCACGTCGTCCATGACAGCAATTTGACAATGGAGGCCAGTGAGGTTGGCTGTTAGGCCAGCAGCCTTAATGGTGGCATCTCTCACCTTCTCAGCTTTGCGTTTAGGGTGGTCTACACTAATTTCATCAACACTCCATCTCTCACGTTTATTCTCATTCTCATTAATCATTTCCGGCCAATAGAAACGATAGATGTCCGACGTAAAAATGTCCTTAATGGCTTTAAGTTGCTTCTCTGCTAGGTCTGCTGTGGCACTAACATACAATATGGTGGTGTCTGGATGTTTAGTAATATGGTGAGCCACCCTATATGCAACCATCGCAGACTTCTGATGGTCACGTGGCAGCAACACGAGTTGGTTGTCTTTGGCATCTGGTCTACCCCACCACAAACACAACTCCTCGTGCACTGCCCCTAGTACACGATGAGGAGCTACCAACTTGATGAAGAACAGCAAATCATTTTCTGCATGTTCTCTAATGAGGTCTTTGTCAGACGTGCTTATAGCCACTATTTAATTCCCGCTTTCTTGGTTCGTGCAAAACTCCTGTTGGAAGACACACTTTTAACACGCAAGTTGCCTTTGCCATTGCCGCCACCTTTAGCCAGCGGTTTCTTATGGTGGACATCCTTACCGTCTCCTTTACGAACACGACCCTCGTCTTCCATGTCTCGACGGGCAGCATTGCGTTTGGCCCTATTGCGTTTCTGCTCTTCACTACCTTGGTAGTTGGCATACTCTTCTTTATAATTGCGTTTGTAGTTTTTACTGGACGGCATCATTTTCCCCCTGCAACAACTTTAAGTCCCAACCTCTCCATGTCTCCAGC
>Ga0209835_1001532_pt1 | contig 12752 bp, 9 predicted proteins | sample LakKivwa52mmetaG_FD_184138 | JGI IMG/M metagenome (GOLD analysis project Ga0209835, IMG submission 184138) | Anoxic lake water microbial communities from Lake Kivu, Rwanda to study Microbial Dark Matter (Phase II) - Lake Kivu water 52m metaG... | ecosystem: Environmental > Aquatic > Freshwater >...
GATTTCCTCCACCATGGCCTTTTCTTTTGGATCGAGCGCCGCGGTCAGCACGATTGGCCAGCCTTCCTGCGCCAGCGCATCGCAAAGCGCTGCAAAACGGTTTGCCGGCCAGCATTTGAACAGCCAGCGCGAAGCGGGGTGGATATGGATGAAACGGCCGGGCACGAGGCTATGTTTGGCGAGCCGTGCGTCGACGCTCGCTTCTGCTTCGCGGCCGGCAACCAGGGTGAGAGGTACGCTGTTCTCGGGGATCTGCAGGCCAAGACAACGCAATGAATCCAGATGGGTTTCAACCGTGTGTCTCCCGGCCAGGGCTGGGGGCGACAGGTGGGTGAAGCTCCCGACCCATGAGCGGGCCGACCTGTCTGGGCATTGCGGCGCCACTGCCCAGCGCGGTCGCAGCAGGCGCACCAGCCATGCGCCGCGCGGATGATCGGTGAGATGGACGACGAGGTCGTAGCGCCGCGCGCGCAGGCCGGCCAGCAGTCTCCACTCCGCCTGAGCCTGGTGGACGATGCCGCGCCGCTTCCAGTCGCGGTCGATGGTGTGAAGTTGCGCCAGGGCCGGATGCTCCGCCAGCATGGGCCGGGTGTCGGCATAGACCAGGGCGTCGATTTCGCATTGGGGTGCAGCCTGCTTGAGCGCGGAAATGACCGGGGATGACAGCAGCACGTCGCCGTGGTGGCGCAGCTTGATGACCAGCGCGCGCCGCAGGTCGCCGAAGTCGATGGGGGAGGGTTGCATGCCGTGCATTTTGCCAGAGCCCGCACTCCGCGCCCTGCCGATTAGAATGCCGCGATGATTCCGCTCTCTGCCGTCATCATCACCCGCGACGCCGCGACGCAGTTGTTGCCCTGTCTCGAGTCGCTCGCCTTCTGCGCCGAAATTCTCGTCGTCGATTCGGGCAGCACCGACGGCACGGTCGAGATTGCCCGTCGCCATGGCGCGCGGGTGATCGAGACGCATTGGCGCGGCTTCGGGCCGCAGAAGCAGTTCGCCGTGGAACAGGCTGCCAATGACTGGGTGCTCTGCGTCGATGCCGACGAGCGGGTCGGCGCGGGACTGGCTGACGGCATTCGTGCCGTCCCGCCAGCGCCGACCAGCCCGCAGGGCGCAGGACGCCACGCAGTGGCGGTCCCGAGCAGCGCGAGGGATGGGGCAACGCCCCACACTTTCGCGGCGTACCGTTTCGCCCGCTGCAACCGCTTCATGGGGCGCTATCTGCGGCACGGCGAGGGCTATCCCGACTGGAGTCTGCGCCTGTTCGACCGCCGGCGGGCGCACTGGTCGGCGGATGCGGTGCATGAGCGCGTGGTGACGGACGGGCCGGTCGGCACTCTGGCCGGCGACCTGCTGCACGACTCGGCCGAATCGCTGGAGAACTACCTGGCAAAGCAGAACCGCTATTCGACGCTGGCGGCGAATGCGGCGCTGGCCGCCGGCAAGCGCGGCTCGGCGGCGCGCCTGCTGCTTTCGCCCCTGTCGCGCTTCATCAAGTTCTATTTCCTGCGGGCCGGGTTCCTGGATGGCGTGCCCGGCCTCGTGCACATCCTCATCGGCTGCCACGCCAGCTTCGCCAAGCACGCGAAAATGCTGGCCGCCGGGCGTGGCTAGCCGGGCCGGGACGTAGTCAGCATCCGCTGCGCCAGCGTACGGTAGAGCGGCGGGCACAAGGCGCGCGAGACGGCCGAGGCGAGCAGGGCGACGATCATCATTTCCATCACGATGCCGTAGCCGCTGACCATTTCCATGACGATGACGAAGGCAGTGATCGGCGCCTGCGTGACGGCGGCGAGGAAGCCGGCCGTGCATAGCACCAGCACCATGCCGGTGCTGAGTTGGTCACCGAGTAGCATGGCGATGTTGTTGCCGATGCCGGCGCCGATGGCCAGCGCCGGGGCGAAGATGCCGCCGGGCACGCCGGCCGCGTAGGACAGCAGCGTGGCGAAGAACTTGTCGATGCCGTAATGCCAGGGCAGTTCGGCGTTGAGCTCGAAGAGGGCGCGCGTCTCGACGAAGCCGGTGCCGAAGCTGCTGTAGTCGGAGAGCAGGCCGATCACGGCGATCAGCAGGCCGCAGATCGCCGCGTAGCGGACCGGATGGGCATTGCGGAAGGCGGAGAAGAAGGGACCGTTCTTTGCGGTCGTCAGCAGCATCAGGCGCGCGAAGGCTCCGCCGGCCAGCCCGCAGGCAATGGCGATCAGCAGCACCCAGAAGATTTGCAGATGGCTCTTGAGGCCGGCGAAGCTGACCCAGCCGAAATAGGCGGTGTTGCCGAGCAGGGCCTGCGAGACGATTCCGGCGAGCACGATGGCGACGATCAAGAGGCCGCTCATGCGATGGTCGAGGCCGCGGTTGAGTTCCTCGATGGCGAACATGATGCCGGCCAGCGGCGTGTTGAAGGCGGCGGCGATGCCCGCGGCGCCGCCGGCGGCGATCAGGTGGCGGCGCTGGATGTTGAAGCGCCGCGGCAGGTGGCCGTGCAGGCTGTTCATCACGGCGGCGCCGATCTGCACCATCGGCCCTTCGCGGCCCATCGAAAATCCGGCGAACAGCGCCGCGGCGCCCAGGCTGATCTTGCCTACGGCGATTTTCAGCGTCAACAAGGGTCGCCAGCCAGCGGTGGGTTGTTTGTCGACCTGGATTTCCGCCAGTGTTTGCGGAATGCCGCTGCCTTCGGCGCCGGAGAACCAGCGGCGCGTCGCCCAGACCACCGCCGCGCCGCCGGCCGGACAAATGAGTAGCGGCCACCACCAGTGCTGCTCGGAAATGTCGCGGAACGTCCGCACCGCCCCTTCGGAAAGTTCGGCGAACAGCACGGCCAGCAAGCCGACGCCGACGGCGCCGGCCCAGACCAGCAGCCGGCCCTGCCAGAAATGCAGCCATGTGACGCGCCGCTGGCGCCGCAGTCGCGTGGGGGTCGCGGGCGTCGCCGGCGAGGAATCAGGTGCGGTGATAGACCTCGCTCCCCTGTTTGACGAACTCGACGGACTTTTCCTGCATGCCCTTCTCGGCGTACTCGCGCACATCCTGCGTGATCTTCATCGAGCAGAAGTGCGGCCCGCACATCGAGCAGAAGTGGGCGAGCTTGGCGCCTTGCGCCGGCAGTGTCTCATCGTGGAACTCGCGCGCTTTGTCAGGATCGAGGCCGAGGTTGAACTGGTCCTCCCAGCGGAACTCGAAGCGCGCCTTCGATAGTGCGTTGTCGCGCGCCTGCGCGCCGGGGTGGCCCTTGGCGAGGTCGGCGGCATGGGCGGCGATCTTGTAGGCCATGATGCCGTCCTTGACGTCGTTCTTGTCCGGCAGGCCGAGATGCTCTTTCGGCGTGACATAGCAGAGCATGGCCGTGCCGTACCAGCCAATCATCGCCGCACCGATGGCGCTCGTGATGTGGTCATAGCCCGGCGCGATGTCGGTGGTCAGCGGCCCAAGGGTGTAGAAGGGAGCTTCGCGGCACAGCTTCAGCTGCAGGTCCATGTTCTCCTTGATCATGTGCATTGGCACATGGCCCGGCCCTTCGATCATCACCTGCACGTCGTGCTTCCAGGCGATGTCGGTCAACTCGCCGAGCGTGGCAAGTTCGCCGAGTTGCGCCTCGTCGTTGGCGTCGTAAATCGAGCCCGGGCGCAGGCCGTCGCCTAATGAAAAACCCACGTCGTAGGCCTTCATGATCTCGCAGATGTCCTCGAAATGCGTGTAGAGGAAGTTTTCCTTGTGGTGGGCCAGACACCACTTGGCGAGGATCGAGCCGCCGCGCGAAACGATGCCGGTCATGCGCTTGGCCGTCATCGGGATGTAGCGCAACAGCACGCCGGCATGGATGGTGAAGTAATCCACGCCCTGCTCGGCCTGCTCGATGAGTGTGTCGCGGAACAGTTCCCACGTCAGGTCCTCGGCCTTGCCATCGACCTTTTCCAGCGCCTGGTAGATCGGCACGGTGCCGATCGGCACGGGCGAATTGCGCACGATCCACTCGCGCGTCTCGTGGATGTTCTTGCCGGTGGAGAGGTCCATGACCGTGTCGCCGCCCCAGCGGATCGCCCAGGTCATCTTGTCGACTTCTTCCTGGATCGACGAAACGAGCGGCGAATTGCCGATGTTGCAGTTGATCTTGGTCAGGAAGTTGCGGCCGATGATCATCGGCTCGCTTTCCGGATGGTTGATGTTGTTGGGGATGATGGCGCGGCCGCGCGCCACTTCGTCGCGCACGAATTCCGGGGTGATGAGTTTGGGGATGCTCGCGCCGAAGCTCTGGCCCGGATGCTGGGTCTTGAGCAGTTCCGAGAGTCCTTCCAGTTTCTGGTTCTCGCGGATGGCGACGAACTCCATCTCTGGCGTGACGATGCCCTGGCGGGCGTAGTGCATCTGTGTGACGTTCTTGCCTGCCTTGGCGCGGCGCGGCTGCTGCACATGGGCGAGGCGCAATTCGGCCAGTGCCGGGTCGGCCAGCCGGGTGCGGCCATAGGATGACGACTGCGCCGGCAGGCGTTCGGTGTCGCCGCGCTCCTCGATCCAGCGTTCGCGCAGGGCGGGCAGGCCCTGGCGGATGTCGATCTTCACGGCAGGATCGGTATAGGGGCCGGAACAGTCGTAAACGAAAATCGGCGGGTTTTGCTCGCCACCCATGCTGGTGGGCGTGTCGGACTGGCTGATTTCGCGCATCGGCACGCGGATATCGGGACGCGAGCCGGTGACGTAAATCTTCTTCGAGTTAGGCAAAGGATGGATCGTCGCGTCGTCGACGTGCGCCTGAGCGGCGACGAATTTATCGTGGGCGTTCATGTTGGAGACTCCGTTGGTCAGCCCGCGAAACTACTGGATTTGTGCCATGAAAGCAACCGCGTGACCAAGGCGGCTATAAAGTACGCGAGGAAAATGCCGTAATACCGCAGACGTAAAAGAATAAAGGAAGTGTCATGTCAGGAGTCAGCCGTTTTTCCGCTGCCGCGCTTTTCTCATTGACCGCGGCAACCGCTCTCGCCGCCGACGAGGGGCGTCCGCGCATCATGCATGCGGAAATGGTGACAGCCGGCGATGCCAAGCCTGGACGGGTATTGAAGGTTGCGGATAGTCCGGCACCGGCCGCCGAAGCGCCCGCACCGAAGCCGCGCATGTTCGAGATGCCGGTGATCGACAAATCGAAGGCCGAGGATCCCTACAAAAACTCTCAACCACCTGCGCCGCCACCGGCCAAACCAGTTGCAGCCGCTCCCGTTCCCGCGCCCAAGCCGGCCCCTGCCGCTGCTGCACCTGCTCCCGCTGCCCGCCCGGTGCTGAAAATGCCCGAACTTTCCGCCGCTCAGGAGTTGACCCGCCAGCAGCGCGAAATGATGCTGGCGACCTCCGGCCCGCGCAAGGTCGCTGCCAATCCGAAGGCCGAAGTGGAAGCGAAGGCGGTTGTTGTCGACTATTCGAAGGTGCAATGGGCCTACAGCGGACTCGGCGCTCCCGAAAACTGGCCGAAGCTGCCGGGCAATGCGCTCTGCGGGACGGGCAAGCGCCAGTCGCCGATCGACATCCGCGGCGGCATCCGGGTCGATCTCGAGCAGATCGGATTCGACTATCGCCCCACGCAGTTCCGCATCACCGATACCGGCCGCACCGTGCAGGTCGACGTGGCGGAAGGCAACAACATCAGCGTCCTGGGCCGCCAATGGCAGCTGGTGCACATCCAGTTCCACCGGCCGGCCGAAACGCGCGTGAATGGCAAGATCTATGAAATGTCGGCTCACCTCGTGCATCGCGACTACGCGAACAACCTGGCCATCATCGCGGTGTTGATGGAGCGCGGGATGGAGCATCCGGTGATCCAGAAACTGTGGAATCACATGCCGCTGGATACGGGCCTGAGCGTCGAGCCGCCGAACGTCGTGATCGACCTGACGAAGCTGTTGCCGGAGCATCGCGAGTACTACACCTATATGGGTTCGCAGACGACCCCGCCCTGCACCGAGAACGTGCTGTGGATGGTGTTCAAGGAGCCGATCATGGTCTCGCCCGAACAGATCGGCATCTTCGCGCGCTTGTATCCCCATAACGCGCGGCCGGTCCAGCCGACGCACGACCGGCTGATCAAGGAATCGCGCTGAGGACTCCATTCAACATCTTGCGGATCGGCGCGGGCAGCGCTGCCTGCGTCAGATCGGCCTGATCGAGCCAGCGCAGGCCGGGTTCGGCAAGGCACATATTGTCGGACACCGTGCAGATCAACGGTTGAATGTGCAGGCGGAAATGCGTGAAGCTGTGCGCAAAAGTCGGCGCTGGCGAGACGGCATCCAGCCGTAATCCCAGCCGCTGTTCGCAATGGCCGCGGGCATCGGCGTCGTCCGGCAACTCGGGCAGGGACAGCAGTCCGCCCCAGATGCCCGCAGGCGGACGCTGTTCGAAGGCGACTTGCCCGCGCTTGCGCAATACCAGCAGCGTGACCCGCTTCTCGGGCACGGCGCGCTTGGGTCGCGGTGTCGGTAGTTCGGCCGTGTGCCCGTGGCGATATGCACTGCACAGATCGGATATTGGACACTCGGTGCAGCGCGGTTTGCCGCGCGTGCAGACCGTCGCCCCCAGGTCCATCTGCGCCTGGATGTAGGTCGCGACATCCCGTTTCGGCAAGAGCGCGGTGCCGTCCCGCCAGAGCCGACTTTCGATGGCCGCCGTTCCAGGAAAACCCTCGATGCCGAGGAAGCGGCACAGCAAGCGCTTCACGTTGCCGTCGAGAATCGGCGCGCGTGCGCCGAAGCAGAACACCGCAATCGCGTTCGCCGTCGAGCGGCCGATGCCCGGCAGGGCGGCGATAGCCCTTGGATCGCGCGGAAATTCGCCACCATGCAACTCGACCACGGCGCGTGCGCAGCAGTGCAGGTTGCGTGCGCGGGCGTAGTAACCCAGCCCACTCCAGAGCGCCATCACATCCTCGACCGGAGCAGCGGCTAGCGCGGCGAGCGTTGGAAAGCGCGCGAGGAAACGCTCGTAATACGGGATGACTGTCGCCACCTGCGTCTGCTGCAGCATGATTTCCGACAGCCAGACGCGGTAGGAGTCACGCGTGTTCTGCCATGGCAAGTCATGGCGGCCATGGCGGCGCTGCCAGGTGATCAGGCGGGTCGCAAACTCGGACATGGGGATGGAGCGGGTGATGGGAATCGAACCCACGTATGCAGCTTGGGAAGCTGCCGTTCTACCATTGAACTACACCCGCGTAAGTCCGGATTGTAGTTCAGCTGCCAGGGTTCATGGCAAGCGGCCGGCATTCACCATGCGCTGGAGCAGCAGGCTGGGAGGTAGCCAGGAGACAATGTCGTCAAAGCCGCCGGTATTCCCATCGCGCTGGACGAAATCTGAGTTGCCATCGAGGTTGGCGAGTTCGTCGGCATCCGTCGTCGTGGCGGCACCGTTTTTCCCGGTCGAGATAACAACGGCTGGCAGATTCGCGCCTAGTATCACGGTGCAGGCGGCGGTGGTGCAGACGCGCAGATCGCCCGCGGACAGCAGGGCAAAGCCTGTAGTGCTGTTCGAGAAGGCGGGGGCGACGCGATAGCGGAATGGATTACCCCAGGCATCCCGGCGCGCCATGCCGAGGTCGGCCCACGGGAGCGTTCCTTCCTGGTTGGCGCAGGCGGTCCCGGCGCGGTTTTCGGTGCCATTGCCGTCGGTATCCGGGCAGGGCAGATAAGGCCGGCCATCGCTCGCGGCATGGCTGGCGGCATAACCGTAGAGTGCCTCGGAGATGTCGGTGAGCTGTTTTTGCGTTTCGGCGATGTAACGAAGGTCCTGTTGGGCGGAAAGCGGCAGGATCATGCCGCCGATCAGCAGCGCGACGATCACCAGCACCACCGCCATCTCGGTAAGCGTGAAGCCGCGCGAACGCCTTGCAAAACTCGGTGCTGGCGCGACGGCAGGGTTCAGGGGATCCATGTTGTGAAGAAATCCGAGATGCGTACTTCTTGGTCTGTGGTCCGTTGCGCGCCAGTGAAGCCTGGGCGCAAGGTTCGCAGTGACTGACGATAGCAGATATTGTCGGTTCCGCATGCCTCGCCGCTCTGGCAGGCGCCGCAATCGCCGCGATCCGTCCCTACGTCGTAAATCTTGGCGGTGTCCTGCAGATGGGGAGCAAAGCCGGAGTAGGCTTGACTCATCGGCCGAGTGGTGTTTCTCATCGCGGCGATTTGGTTGGTAACGGTCGCACTGTCAGCGAGTATCCAGATCTTGGTTTCAAAGGTGGTGTAAGTGTTTTCAGCTGTGGCATCGACGGTGCGGAGGGGTACGACTTCGACCCGCACGTGATACAGGTAGCTGTCGCCACCCTGGCTCGTCTTGCCGCGCAAATCCTTGAAAGTGATTCCCGAAGACGGATAGGCCGGATTCGATGGCGGCACACGAGAGGACAGCGGCACAGCAGGATAGCCATGCACGTTGTCGTCGTAGTCCGGCTGGGTGACTCCATCGGCGGCATTGGGGGACGCGTTGCCCCAGTAAACTACTGCGACATGGGAGTTATAACCCAGACCGGCGCAGCCAGTGGCCGTGGTACCACAAGGGTCGTTGCGGCCGGCGTTCAGTGCTGTTTCTCCGGCGCTCCCCGGGAAACCGGTATCGCGGCCCTGGTCGAATTCGATGCCGATCTTCGGCCATGCGACCATCGGCGTGATACTGTTGAAGCCGGAATAGCCGAGATGGCTACCTGCCGCACCGCAGGCCGCTGGGCTGCTGGTTTCCGCGTCGGCGAGGGCGAAGACGAAGCCGTTGGTCCCCACGCTTGTGCCCAGCTGCCTGAAACGGAAGCTGAAATAGGCCCGCAAGCCGCCACCGAGCGGCCGGCTGTCGGTCCAGGCACAGCCGAACAGGGCGGCGGCATTGGCACTGCCGACCGTGCCGGTGACGACGTTTTCCCTGCCCAGCGTCAGAGTGCGGGAGCCAGGGTCGTAGGCGACGAGCTGGCCGAAGCCCAGCGCGGCGAGCGTCGGCGAGTCGACGGGCCCGAAGGTCCCTCCGACGGGAATGCAGCGCACGATGTCCTGGTTCGCGGCTTGTCCGGGGCCGACGCGGTCGAACAGATCGGGGCCGCTAAAGCTGTTCGTTGCTGCGAGAAACTCCGTCAGGTTCGTTCCTTCCAGATAGTTCGCCGGGGCGTTCTTGTCGGTCGGAGTGATGCGCACTTGGCCAGCGCCGCGCTGCCCGGCGAAGAGCACGGCCCCGGCGCAGGGGATGGCATTCGCGGTGGCTGGCGCGGCGACGTAAACCATCTCGCGCCAATGCGGGTAGTAACCGAGCGGATGGACGTCTTCGCCATAGCAGGCATTGTTGTTGGCGCCAGCGATCTTGCCGTTGGCGATGCTGCCGCCCGCGGCGATTTCGTCGCGCAGGCAATCGACCATGCGGTCGAGCATGCTGTTGATGTCCATGCGGAAGTTGGCGTTCTTGCGCAGGGCGCCGAACAGGTGTTCGGAGGTCAGCCGCAATCCCGTGTCGTTGGACAGGAGGTCGCAATTGGCGCTGGTGCAGGCGGTGGGCAGAAAATTGCCCCCGGCCGCGAAGATCTTCCCCTCGGTGAGCATCGGCTTGGGGGCGTCAGGATCGTTGGACAAGTCTGAATCGCCGGTACTGCCGCTGGCCGCGTTGATGCCGGCGAGATAGTTGGTCACTCCGCCCAGCGCGGTCGAAGTGGCGGGATCGAGGTAATTCGCCGCGTTGTAGTTGCCGCCGCACTGGGTGACGTCGTCGGTGGCCGAGGGGCTGCGATCTTGCCCCGGCAGTGCCGGTCCGGGCGCGAAGATGATTGCCACCGGCCGCTCGTGGGTGCTGGCGAGCGCGCTGTTCAGGGCGTTCGTGCCGTTGGCGACGACGATGTCGAGCTGGCCGAGCGTATCCCAGTTCATCGGCGGCAATGGCATCGCCGGCGGCGGCGTGGCGCGCTGGATGCGCCCGTGCAGCCCGGAGACGATCAGCCACAGGCATTCGCCGTGGCCATCGCGCAAGGGTGCCATGCCGAACATGCGCCACGGGAAGCGGCCGATGACGCTCGGGCCGATGCCGTTGGCGTCGAAGTTCAGGCCGGTGAAGTAGTTGGCGTCGCAGCCTTCGACGGGATTGCCCGTCCCGTTCAGGCAGATCGGATCGAGGTTCTGGTTGCGCGAGCTGCCCAGGTCGGGTAGCGGCAGATAGCCGTACATCGTGCGGTCGTCGAGCCCGTTGCTGTCGGGGTCCTTGGCGACTTGCGCGTCGCGGTGCCTGAGCGCGTAACCGACCAGCGCATCACGCGCCTGCGCCAGCACGTCGGCGGTCTTGCGCGCGCGCGCCGCATCGGCGGCTTCGGGCGTCAGGCTATTGACGACATAGGTCAGCGCGGCCATGACTAGCAGCACCAGAAAGATCAGCAGTGCCGCTCCGCGCTGGGGCCACTGCAGGTGCCGTCCCGCCATCGCCGACTTTTACGGCTGCCGGGCGGGGCGCACCCGGATTTCGCCGCTTGCCAGTCCACCGCTTTTTTCGCCGGTGGCCTGGTTGAGCGTGACGCCCACCTTCAGGTCGACAGGCGGTTCGGAGCCGGTGGAAACCGCAGCGCGTCCCGGCTGGCGGAGAGATGTGGTGGCCGTGACGCCCGAATCGCGCGCGCTTTCCGTTTGCGGCTGGTTGTTGATCCAGACGGTCGATTTGCCCGAGGAGCGCACCACGATCCCATCGATACGCACGGTGTCGCCTTCGAGATTGCGGGTTTGCTGGATGTTGAGCTGGCGCTGGCGTTCGAGCGCGCCACGCCATTCCGGCGTCAGGAACAGCCGGCCGAGTTGTTCCCCGGACTGAGCGGCGGGCTCGGCATGAGCAAGGCTTCCCTGCAGGAGCAGTCCGCAGGCAATCAGTGAGAGCGTGCTGTGGAATGGCCTCATATCTTTTCCTGCAGCGTGATCCAGTCGACTTCGCACTGCGCCCGCAGCAGCGCGGATTGCTGTGGTTGCGGGGCATTGGGCAAGCGTTCGAGCGTGCATTGCCTGACGCTCACCAGGGCCGGAATTTGCGCCTGCAAATCCGCGAGCAATCCGAGCAAATCGTTCTCATGCAGCAGCAGCATGTCGAGCTTCATCGGGCTGACCAGAAAACTGTAGCCGCCGGATGCGACGATCTTGGCGTCGAGCGGACGTTGTGGCGCGATTTCATAATCCATGCCGAGCAGGCGCCGTTTTTCCTTGATATGGCGAAAGGTCTCGACCCAGTCGAGCCGCCGTTCGGGCTGGGTGCGGCCGATCTGGATGATTTCATGGTAGCGGTCGATCTTGGCGCGGATTTCCTGTTCATCCTCCTGGGCGCGCGCCAGGCGACCGCGGCTCTCGGCCTGCCCGGCCTGCGCCTGCCTGAGCGATTGTTCCGTCTGCTCGCTATAGCGGATCACGCCAAACACCAGCCCCCCGGCGAGCAGAAGCGCCAGCAGCATAAAGGCCAGGCTGCCGCCAAGATTGCGCAGGCTGAGGGCAGATTCGTATCCGGCGTTGTCCATGGTCAGAGTTTGCGCGTCACGCGGAAAGTGAATTTGGGCGCCTCGGGGATGCTGCGTTCGTCACCGCTTTTGAGGGTCTTCCCCGACTGCGTATCGACAGGTAATTGCAGGATGGCGACCAGCGTGTCGGGTGCCGTGCCGAGATGTTTGGCGAAGTCCGCCACCAGGCTCAGTTGTCCGCGATGGTCGCCGATCATGCCGATCGGCAGATAGGCGCTGACCGTTGCCTGCGCATAAGGCCCGCTCATCAGTTGGGGCGGGATGGAGGTCTGTGGCGTTGCCGTGGCGCTCGCATTGGCGCCGGCAGGCATGATCCGCTCGACGATGGCCCATTCGATGCGGTCGATGTTGATGGGTGGAAAGGCATCGAGCGAGCGGCTGATCTGCACCAGCAAGGGGGCCGGGCCTTGTGCGCGCAGGGCCACCTGGTCATAGCGGCCGATCAGGGTGCGCAGGTCGTCGGTGTTGATCGGAATCTGCGGCAAGGACTGCATCTTCGCGGTGTATTGCTCCTGATTGATGCGGGTTTGTTGCCGGGCTTGTTCGATGCGGTCCTGCACTTGCATGACGTCGAGGCCATGATGGGCAACGAAAAGCACGGCACTGGCGAGCGCCAGCGCGCCCGCGGTCTTCAGGCCGAAACGGGTCTGCCACAGCCGGTAATACTCGAGCTCCTCAGCTTGGGCAAACTGCTCGGCAGGCGTTTTCCTGACCAGCAGGTGGCAGAACAGCATGTCCGCCTGCGAATTGACAAGCGCCGAGCGCAGGCCGGCACGACTGGCTTCATCCAGCAGGTCGACAATTTCGAAACGCAGGCTGGTATTGCTGTGGCAATGGGTGCGCATGGCCGCCGCTTCGGCCGGATGGACGAGTACCCGGGTGGTCAGCGGTTTGTCGCGCTCGATCAGGCGCTGGCTGGCCAGGTATTGATGCATCTTGACCGCTTCGCTAGCGGCGGCCAACGCCGATGCATCGGTGGAGTCGTGGATCAGCGGCGTGAGGCGCGAAAAGCGCATCTGGCCATCGTCGAAGAAGGTCTGCCGCAAACCGGCATGGGTCAGGGTGAGCAACAGCAGTTTCCCGGCCTGCTTGGCCGGCAGCAGACCGAAGATGGTTTGCGGCAGCGAATAGATGCCAACTAGGATGGCCCGGTTCCGGCGCAGCACGGCGATCCAGGGCTCGAAATGCTGCGGCTGGGTCAGAGCCATCAACAGCAGGCGTTCGTCGCGGCGTCCGGCCTTGAGGCGGCCCTGCGAGAGAGCAAGGG
>Ga0209835_1001534_pt1 | contig 12718 bp, 13 predicted proteins | sample LakKivwa52mmetaG_FD_184138 | JGI IMG/M metagenome (GOLD analysis project Ga0209835, IMG submission 184138) | Anoxic lake water microbial communities from Lake Kivu, Rwanda to study Microbial Dark Matter (Phase II) - Lake Kivu water 52m metaG... | ecosystem: Environmental > Aquatic > Freshwater >...
ATCGAGCCTCCTGACCGTCTCCACCCTGAACTGCTCCTGCCCAACACGCACAAACGGCTCATGCAGGAGCCCGACAACGAGGTGTTCGATGAACTCGCTTTTCGGGGAGGAAATGGTGAACTGCAGCGGGTTGTCGCGCGTGCTCATGGTGCCGTCGTCACGAATGCTCCACTTCCGGCCTTTTCCGGCAATGAAGAGCGGCGAGTAGGTGAAAAGCTTGAAGGACTTGTTCTGCAGCCGGTACCCCTGCTCGTGCAGTATTTTGGCATACTCGCTGGAACTGTGATCAACGATGTTGTAGATAAGGGAGGAGAGCAGATGAAAATTATTCACCGGCAGGGTCACTGCCGGTTTGCGATGGGAGAGAGTAAGGGTTATGCGCATGGGACTGAACACTACTCTTATTTGTATTTATCAAAATAAATTGCCTTAACAATTTTTCCTTTTTGTAATTCTAATTTCACAAAAACTAAAGAACCTATTTTTAATCCGAGTCCAACGATATGTATACCCGGCATAATAGTTGTTACACCATTATATGTCCCTTCTAATATTCTGACTTTAACTGGCTTAATGGTATCATCACAAATTTCAGCAACAACCGCATCTTTTGGTTTTTGCTTATCTTGCATTTGTTTCGATATTTGCTTGTCATTTTTAACCTTTAAAGCAAAAACCTCATCTATAGCTGTACTTTGCTCTTCAGAAAGTTGACCATCTTCACAAAGCAATACCCAACCTAAAGCTTCATAATAGTTGTCATATTCAACAAGTGCACGTGATGTCGGATATTTTTCCATATTAGCATAATATTCCTGCCGCAAGTCATGTGGCTTGCCAATTTCCATTGTGTCCAGAATATCCTGCATCGCCGATTTAAAGGAGGCGGATTCGGGTGTATCGTGTTTTTTCATTTCAAGCATTACCGTCTTGGCGTGAAAGCCCGCACCAAAATTCAGCTTTAACAGGAGCGCATTTTCTTTTCTAAGCGTTTGTAGTCCGGTATAAATCGCCTCAAGGGATTGCAGGTCTTTACTTTGTTGTACAGCTCGTTCAATCCATTTCACATCGTGATCCAGAACGTCTCCATAGAATTGATGGCAGACTTGCAAAATATGCCCGATGATTTTCTGTTCAATCTCACTTTTGTTTTTTGTATTCAACTCATCAAGTTTAAAGCCGAATAAGCGTTCAACCTTTTCACGAAAACCAATCCAGATTTTATCATATTGATCAAACGCACCGTTGTTTTTATCGATACGTTTTTTTGCCTCAAGCAGAAAGTCCATATCTATATGGAGATCAAATACAAAGGGCCTGTTTGTATCGATTGCCTCGCACGGATGACGGAGTTCCTGACGACCATTTTTTGCAGAGTATTGGGCTGGAGAAATCAAAGCAAGTGTATCGGACGCTAACGAAGTATTGGTATCATTTATATAAAGCAGTTTTAGTAAATCAAACTTGGCATCACTGAAATCGAGTTGATTATTGGCCTTATCACCCCAATCACTCTTCTTTTTACCACAGTAAAGTGTTGCTGAAATCAATTCGTTATCCAAGATAGATAATATCCGCTTTTTCATCTTTTTTCTCGCATCTTCATCAGCACTCTTATACCTGTTTAATTCAGTATTGATATATTTAAGAATTATCTTTTTCTCATGATCACTCAGAGAAGGAATAACACTTGCAACAAGTGCGGTTCGGATCGGACCCTTCAGGCTTGAAGCTGGTATGTAGGCCTGTCGATCGGCCGTTTTAAGCTGAACACTGATTTTGCGGCTGTTTTTACCACCACTCTTTGTTTGACTCTTCGGAAGTTTGTAGATGAAAGTGTAGTCAGAGATATTTTTTAGCTCGGATTTTAACTGGTCGTGCAGAGGCTTCGAAACATTTTTGCATAAGTTCAAAAGGTTGAGTTCTTGACGCAATTTTGCTTGCTTCTTATTATCTTTTTCCTTAGATAAATCTCTTGATTTATCCTCTATTAAGTGGATAATTTTTTCAAACTGATTGTGGTCTTCGATAATCTTAAAAGCCTTATGAATGTTCAAGCGATAGTAACTGCCATTTTGAAGCTCGTAGTCGGAGACTTCAAGCTCTTCCCCATTGCCAATATGAACAGGTGATACGGTTGTGAGTTGGAGTCGCATAGGTTTAGGCGTTAATCTTGACATCAAATGCCATCCCGTAGTGATAAACAGGATGAGTTAATTTACCGTTAGGTTTTCGTACCGTAATATTTTGGCCGTGATAGTTCTGTCCGGGGACTACCGGAAATAAGGAACCTTCAGCAAACATCATCACCGGATTTTTCATAACATCATGGGAGATGTTACGTCCAAGTCGCCCTTTACGTAGAACAGGCTCGTAGAGGACTTTATCACGATTGTTTTTAAACAGACTGACCTCTTTGATTGTGGGCGAGTAGAGCGAAAGTGTTACAAATGCTGCCGCATCTTTTGGTTCCTTCAGAAAGAAGTCTTCTATCTTGACCTCAAAGTACCCTTTACCTGTGGAAATATCTCCGCCAAATCCGATATGCTCAAGGTACCGGAGTGCCGAAACGAGGTAGTGCAACTGCTCCCCTCTTGCTAAAAAAAACAACCCTGAGCCTGACTCAAAAAACGTCTCCTCTGTGGTGAAGAGCTGACCGGCGTCATCGATTTTAAGGGTTGACCATGTTTCCCGGCTGATGGTATTGTGAGGAATCAGTTCCTGCCGGTGATTCGGTTTGTCATTTTCGGTTTCTAACCAGCTTTTGCTATCAAATAATTTTTTATCATCGATCTCCCCGAATAGAATCTTTTCAAATAACTCTTTTGTCAGAAACTTGATCTTTTTGAACTTCTTGAGATGCTGGAGGTATTCGAGTTTCTGACTCTTATCATGAGCTTCCGGCACCACAAAATCAGTGCCGTGTAACACTGGTCTTGGGAAAAACAAAACGGGGTTGGGTTGTTCATCCTTCCTTTTGAAAGGAAAAACGGAAGAGATTAAAAAGGGCGTTGTTCCATTATTATAACTCTCGTGAAAGGCATCTACCTCTTTTTTTGAATAAAGCAACGCCATACTGTACGCAATCAGTCCCCATAAGGTATCGGAACGCAGCTCGGTCACAAGAGACGATTTAGGATACAAATAGACGATTTTCATGCTTAATGGGTGTTGAGTTCATTCAAAACATTGTCAAATTTTAATTCATTCAGTGATTTGAATTCTGTCCCCAATTCTTTAGTATCTGGAATTGATGTGAGTTGTTTAGATGATGGTTCATTTGACCCAACATAATCCTCTTTTCTAAAAGCAACAGGTTCAAGTACACGGAACTTGATTTGTCCGTACCCCCGGCTCCCGCTTCCACCAAGCGCAGAGTGTTCAAGCTTCATCATCGCCTGTCTTAGATTATCCAGATTGGCTTTGGCATCATCCTGCGTTCCATTGATCTCGTACAGAGATAAAATCATTTCAAAATCAAACCGGGAGCCTTTCACCACACGCTCCATATAGCGAGGATTTGCTGCAGATGTCAGTCTGTCAATGGTATTTTCAGGTTTATACTCGGTGTAAAGCAATTCTGAGTCAAGATTCTTCCAGAGATCGGTTGTAGCCTCATCAGGATAGGCATCTCGAACGATTAACCTGACGGGGCCGGAATTTTTCCCCTCCTCAGCGCCAATTCCAAAGAGCGAAGTAATGCTATCATCTTCAGAAGGCTTGCCCTTTGGATGAACTGCTCCAAGATGATACTCAAGCAGCATTCTCAATTTTCCTTTCAGCGAGGTGCCAGGAATGTAGGGATAGCGGGTATCAGGATCGCGGATTATCGGGTTATCTACCCCGCCAATTTCAAACTTGGTTTTCGAACCGCCGACATGCAGCCCCGTTAGGCATTCTATCTTGCCACGAAGAAATATATTTGCAATGAATTGAGTTGGCATAGTGCAGGTCAATTTTGTGATTAATAATTATTTTTCACCATCACCAAAATATTTGTGGTAAGCAACCACAGCTTGAACAAGCTCAAAGAAGTTTTCAAGAGCCTGCTTTTTATTAGTAGAGGTAATTGCTTTATCGATAGCCTCTGTCATGAACTTTGTAAATTGCTCAACATCCTTGTTACGACCTTTAGCATAAGCCAGTTTTGGTTTAAGCAAGACAAGCTCCCGGTTCAGTTTTTTCCATGCCCCCTCACTGAATTTATCCTCATCCATGTTTCTACTTTGCTCATAATCGAGTTTTAACTGATTAATTGCCCCATAGAAGTTCCGTATTTGATGTGTTTTAATCCTATTCTTTGAAAACAACTCGGCCTTACTCTTCGCAACTTCAACGATATTCTCAGGACTATCTATATCAAGAGTTTTTGCTAGCTCAGGCCATTGGTTTTGTCTGCGTTGGCTATCGGTATATTGTTGTTCTTTCGCCATAATACGCTCCTTTTAGTCTCTGGATTTGCGGGTTTTAAGTAAGACGTAATTCATAACAATGCTATAATTTTTAAAAAGCTCCGTGGCGTTCCCTTTTATTAGTTGTTGGGCGATTTCGAGTTTAAGCCCTTCCAATTTTTCAAACCGACCTTGCTCATAGTCTACAATTTTTTTATGCGTGATGTCATGAGGGCTTCGGGCAAACCAATACCTGAGCATATATCTGAGACGGATAAAATTCGTCATTTTCACTCCCCCTTTTTCATCAAATGAATCGTAAATACCTATCAGGATTCGGTAAATGACGGAGCGGGAGATTTTTTCCTTTCTGTTCTCACTTTCAACAGCACGGACAATTTTTTCAGCAAAGTCAATTAGACCGCTAAGTTGATCCCACTTGACTTCATGCCCAAAGATGCTCAAGGCATTTTTATTTTTCTGGTCTTTTGCTTTTTCCTCGGCGCTACCTGCGTGCTGCGCAGCTTTTTGAATCGGATAGTGTGAATCGCAGTGAATAATGCCAGCGGAAAATGAGAGGTTGGGATTGTCACAACAGAATGTACCGAAGTCATTGCGCAGCTCCCGGGTGAATCGGAGGATATTAATCCACGATCCGACAATAAACGCATCATCACCCCCGGAGTAGGTGACATAGCAACGATAATCTTCGGCAAGTTTATTCATGTAAAAACAGAAGAAGAGTATAAACTCGCGGCTCAGCGCTGCAATCTCATAAAGACTTGTTTTGCCTTTGTGCTCCAACCCATATCCGAAAATAGCTCCAAGATTATCGACATCAAGTCGAAGCACACCTAACAAGGGATAGTCCAATGTGGCTTTATTCTCACCATCCACATCAAGTTTTGCTAACTGCTCGAAATCTAGGGGTTCATCCTTGTTCATTTTTATTCCGAGAATATCAGCAGAATCACCCTCGGTTGGGATGTAGTTACCAATGAACTTGAATCCGAAGGCGATATCTTTACATCCCTGTTGAATACACCAATCCAGTTTGTCTAAAAAATCGGATGGGTTATTAAGGCTGAAAATGCGGATACGGTAGTCCTTCATCTTTGAAATCTCTGACAAGTCATCAACCAGCCACCATGTGATGTTTAGACCGGAAAACCTGATAAATTTCCCACGTTTAAGCTCTTCAATCTCTTCAGAATAGATTTCAATAAGAAAGTTTGTTCTGGTCAACTGTGAGCCTATGTCTTCAAATAACCTGCTTGGCTCATACTTCTCATTGATACAGTCGGTAAAAACATAAAGCTCGCTGAAAGCCTTTTGTTTCTTTGCCTTTACAATTTCATCTTCAAGATTTTGATAGGCTGGCCCATAATCATCCACTATGTTTTGTGGGACATCTACCCATTTAAGAACAAGGGTAAGTTCAAGTTGAAAGACATCAAGAAAGTATTTGTTAATTACTTTCTCACTGTCTGCAAGCACAGATTTTATTTTGGGGGTGTTTGGGGCAAGAATTGTAAAATGACCGCCTCCTGCATAAAGGATATTTGCCTCCTGTAAGTTTAAATCCCTTATAAGGACATCGGCAATTGTATCAGTCAAGAGAGAAATGTAAAAAGAACGACCACGAAGCCGCTTTGCTTTTCGTTTTCCCTCACCAGCAGCTCCCAACAATGAATCAGGAACTGAATAAATAAATTTTTGTATCCCAGATATATCACCCTTGATTAAAAGATATGGCTTTTCGCTTGTCTTTATATCCTCGCCTTTACTTTTTAACTCTAACCACTTTATAGCGTAATCTATTTTTTTCTTATTGAAAACAGAAATATAATTATTTATCTTTGATCCGGACCGAGAAAAATATTTTTCATTAAGATAATGCATCGTATCAACCCGAGACTGAGAAGAGAGTATTTTAATATTCTCAACATCCTCAAGATACTTGTTTTGATCAATCAATATATTAGCTTCACAACTCTTTTCAGGCAACACCGAGTCTATATGAAGCACATCTGCTTTATAATAAATAGTACCCATATTTACTCCAAACAAAAGCGACACCTTTTCTGTAATAGGCTTCAACAAAACGGCCTTTTCATTAACTAAGAGATCATCAAAATATTTATCTAAATTCTTCATATCTCTGTAATCATTTATTATCTAAAAGAAATAATATTAAGGGCACCATAAAAAGTGTCATGAGAGACCTAATGTCATGTCAATCGGAAACTGACGGATAAAGCCGCTTTAGTTTAATCCGTGCATCATCGGCGGTAAAACGCCAGTTAATTACGACTTCTTTTTTGTTTCGCTCTTTCTCCCAAGCGCCAACTTCTCGACAAACCTCCATTATGCTATCGATCCTGCGGTTCAGGCATTGATTCGAGAGAATCCGCAGTTCTATTTCAGCCATGTTCAACCAACTGCCGTGCTTCGGAGTGTAGACAAATTCGAATCGATCGAGTAATGCCCTGGCTTCTCTGGGGTTGAAGGTCTCATAGAGCGAACCGGGTTTATGGGTGTTCAAGTTGTCCATGACGAGCGTGATCTTTTCGGCATGACGATAGTGTCGTTGAATATCCACAAGGAATTTTGCCCAGTCCTGCCTGGTGCGCCTTGCTGTCACCTTGACGATACGCTTGCCCATCAACGGCTCTGTCGCTATGAAGATGTTGCATACCCCTTTCCGGCTGTACTCGTAATCATAACGGGCCAATTTGCCTGGCTTTGGCGGAACCGGCAACCTCGTTTCGGCAATCAACTGTTTCGGTGATTCATCCATGCAGATTACCGGATACAAGGGATCATACGGATACTTGCAGGTGTCCAGCACCACTTCCATTTGCGCGACAAAATCACCATTCTGTAATGGCGGAATTACCCAGCCCTCGGTTTTCCAGGGCTTAAGGACGTTTTTTTTAAAGCCTGCCTGACGGTTTCATGGGAAATCCGATCGACATATTCCATTTCAACGGCCTTGTCTGCCAAAAGACGCAGGGACCATCGCTTATAACCGGCTGGTGGGTCTGAGCAGCATAAGGCAATCAAATGAGCTTCCAGATCGCCATCCACTTTGTTTTGATACTGGTACGTCGATGGTTTTCTGGTAAGCACTGCCTCAAAGCCCTCTTCAACAAAGCGTTTTTTCACCCTGTCAATGGTTTTCATGCTCACGTTCAATACCCGAGAGATCTCTTCATTAATTGAACGCTGCTTCTGGAACCGCCCTTCGTCGCATGCAAGAAGAATAAGAGCATTCAGGACAGTCTGGGCAGCATGCTTTCCCTTGCTGCTTATGGCCTCCAGCTCTTCGCGTTCCTCTTGAGTCAACGTCACTTTGTATTTCTTCATCACTACTCATTTTTGAGTTGAAAAACCGATGAAGAAATATAAGGCTTTTATGCGACTTTATGCTTTTGACATGACACTAAGTGCAAGGCGGCTGGAGCGCAAAAAACAGAGCGGACAGGTAGTACATATGGATTTCGGGCAACGACCAACGCAGCAATTTATTGCACAGTAACTTTTTAGAGGCTCTCTTAAAAGAAAAAAGAGGGATATAGAAGGATGCTGAGCGGGCATGGGTTCTGAGTTTTAGTTCTTCCGAAACAACTGAACTGCCGAACAACAAGAACTTGGGTCGCATCAAGCTGATGGCTCAATGGAACGAGGCTCCGAGACGTGGGCTTAGATAATGGAATTCTGAGGCTTACAAGCGGGTCTTCATCATGGACATCGTTGCATATATACGTTACGTATCTTCTTCGCTTAATCCAAGATTTTTCGGAAAAAACCTGTTTTTTTAGGGGAAAATTTTTGGGGATTTTAGCGCTTGCTGCAGGAGGCGTGCCGGAGTTCGCGGAGATTGAGGATTTCCGCCACTTCGTACTTTTCACTTGCGCCTGGCTGGGTTGGGCGGAGGCGGGCGACGTCAGGGAAGTGGCCGAGTCGTCCGTGCAGTTCGGCGAGGATGACCGACCAGACTGCCGGATAACCGGCGGGTATTGCCACGCGTGGAATCGTTTGCCACTCCTCGCGCGAGAGTCCGGCCCGTTCGATGGCTTTGATGATTGCTGCTGCAAAGTTGTTGTCTCCCGGAACATTCCCCAATCGAACGTCCACCACGCTGGAACGTTTTTGCCGAGTATTCATTTGTGTGATTCACTGACATCGTTACACTTTCAAGAATTCAGTACAACTCAAAATTCAGTCGGATTTCGTTGGGCTGAGTTATTATTTGGCCTATGCATCTTATTCTTAAAAAAACCATTTACAAGCATTTCGGACTTGATGTCGAGATTCGTCCGATGCACTTGTTTGTCTTGATCTAGAACGGATTTAGGTTGAAACGATGTCTGTGAATCGCACAATTCATTTAAACTGATCAAACTCAAATTGTGAACATGGTATAATAATATTTTCTTCAACGTTTGATTCTTTTACTTTTTCCACATCGCGCCAGAAATCACTCGTCTGCAAATATTCAATATGAGAAAACCTTTGATTCTTCAAATGATCTTTTAAAGGAATCATTCCAATAACCCCTAATATTTCAGAACGGGTCATATCTTTTCTTCTCAACTTAAACGGAGTAATAATTTCTCTACCATCAGCATTATTTCTTAATACTATAAGAATCGGCTTATTTAGACGTTCTATCTCTTTTTTATTATTGATGTTATTTATTTTCAATAAAAGCCATCCAGAAAACGCAAAAAGCGCCCCTAAAACGCTTAAAACATCAGCAATAAAGCTAAAACTCGAAACCCCTAACCACTCCATTTTTTGTTTTAATAAATTAATTTATTAATCAAGAAGCTCTCCCAAATGATACTTATTACCATGAGCTATCGCGACCACATATTTTTTCATTTTTGGATCATAACAAGCAACCGCCTGATAAAGATGCGTTAACCGATGAGCGATCAGCATAGCAACAGGCAGACTGGCCGGACCATTTATGCGTATAAGTTCACCACCCGTAATCATTCCGTCTTTGATAAGTTTCAACAACTGCTCATCTGCATCCTTTACTATACGATCATTTTGTGCTGGATCACCGAAATCAACCCTTAAAAGATCATTATCTTGGATATTTATATGATACGATGCCATAATCAGCCTCTGTTTATCATTATAAAGACTCTACCATACTTACAATAAGAACTGCAAGTTCAATTATAGTTGGCCGATTCTGAACAGACAAATCACCACGTTCAAGATAGTGAATCGATCCCCTGTATATACCATCTTGATGCAAAGACAATGAAACATCCTCTGTGCCTTTGTGATCGCTTGTCAATTCTGCAATTACCTTAAGAGAAGCTTTTTTACAAAAATCATGCCAATCGGAAAAGAGTTCACGATCACCAGACAAAAGAATAGCATGAGTAGCTCCACTACAGATACGAACATTGTTTTCATCGGGAATCCCGCCAATATCAACAAAAGTCAAAGGCAGCTCACAATTATCAACCCATTGACTCCATTTATTTACCGCATCATCCGTAAATTTTCCTTTATAGGACTTTTTCAGTAACTCAGCATGTTCAGGATTTAAATTATATGTTTCCTGATACCAGCTACCTTCTCCATCTGGACACGCTGTAATTACATATGGATAAGGAGCTCCTTGTATTTTTCTTATTGCCTCTCTAAGACCATACCTCAAACATGATTTCCCCGAATGTGGCGGCCCACAAAAAACTATTTTCATAAAAAATCATTTTATCAATTCTTAACTAAAAAAACATCAATATTTACATCCTCTGCGAATGCAATAAGCTATAAAGTATACGGCATATGACACGAAGGCCGAGAAAGTCGTTCCCTTATCGTTTCAATCCTCTGCGAATGCAATAAGCTATAAAGGGATAAGGATGCCCTATGCTTCAAGCACAAAATGTTTGTTTCAATCCTCTGCGAATGCAATAAGCTATAAAGCCGCGTCAACGCGCGCGTTCACTGAAAACAATCCACGTTTCAATCCTCTGCGAATGCAATAAGCTATAAAGAAAGGATCCTCCATGATCATCCAAATGCATTGCGTGATAAGTTTCAATCCTCTGCGAATGCAATAAGCTATAAAGATCGTGCAGAATGTAGATGCGTGGAGTCGATTACTCGGGTTTCAATCCTCTGCGAATGCAATAAGCTATAAAGTTGCCTACATGGCGGCCATCCCGGATACGGACCGGGAACGTTTCAATCCTCTGCGAATGCAATAAGCTATAAAGTCTCGACCAGAAGACTGCCTTCGCCACTGGTGTTCTTACCGGTTTCAATCCTCTGCGAATGCAATAAGCTATAAAGCTGTCGGGGTATCAAGATCATAGACAGAGATGTTTATATATGTTTCAATCCTCTGCGAATGCAATAAGCTATAAAGATCAAAAATTACGGCTGCCGGTGCAGATCGTGTAGTGATTTGTTTCAATCCTCTGCGAATGCAATAAGCTATAAAGCTGCTCCGGTACATAGACCGGGCGACGGCGGAAATTGGTTTCAATCCTCTGCGAATGCAATAAGCTATAAAGTGGTAGTAAAAAAGATTTAATTATTGATCATGTTATTCGTTTCAATCCTCTGCGAATGCAATAAGCTATAAAGGTATGCCTTCAGCAGGAAGTGATTAGCCATTATGGTAATTCGTTTCAATCCTCTGCGAATGCAATAAGCTATAAAGCGAAACACCAGCTGCCGACGCAGCCTCAAGTCCGTAAGTTTCAATCCTCTGCGAATGCAATAAGCTATAAAGTAACGGAGGACGGGGCGTCTTTGTACCACCTTGAGCAGAGTTTCAATCCTCTGCGAATGCAATAAGCTATAAAGTTCAGCTCAGATTTTGCGCCACTGGTCACTATTCCCACAGGAAGTTTCAATCCTCTGCGAATGCAATAAGCTATAAAGACATGCGATGGTTGACGGTTGGATCGTCAAGCGTGTCCGGTTTCAATCCTCTGCGAATGCAATAAGCTATAAAGATCGATTACGCCTGTAAAGAGACTAGCAAACACATACAAGTTTCAATCCTCTGCGAATGCAATAAGCTATAAAGTTGTTTGAAATTTCTCGATCGTGCGCCCGCCAAAGTAGGTTTCAATCCTCTGCGAATGCAATAAGCTATAAAGTGATAAATGGTCGTTGTGATGGATGGTAAAGATGCTGTTTCAATCCTCTGCGAATGCAATAAGCTATAAAGTAGCGGTGGGGCTTCACGCCCGACCGCCATATATACACAAGTTTCAATCCTCTGCGAATGCAATAAGCTATAAAGGATTGCGGATGCGGTGGCGATGTTGCCGCGGATTATCCGGCTGCTCGATGAGGTTTCAATCCTCTGCGAATGCAATAAGCTATAAAGCGACGACTGAGGGAGGCGGCTGAGCGGGAGAGGTATGTTTCAATCCTCTGCGAATGCAATAAGCTATAAAGAACGCTGGGGGTTGTTCTTTTGAAAGTTATTTTTTGAGGTTTCAATCCTCTGCGAATGCAATAAGCTATAAAGCGGAATATGGAGACGTATCGAGGCAATTCGATCGAGAATAGTTTCAATCCTCTGCGAATGCAATAAGCTATAAAGTGTAGGAAAAGTCGTCGGTATTGAAAAATACAAAGATGGCTGTTTCAATCCTCTGCGAATGCAATAAGCTATAAAGAGGCGACTTATACCGATACGTCGGCATATACGGGGTAAGTTTCAATCCTCTGCGAATGCAATAAGCTATAAAGTGAGACACTTAGAAGCTTATAGAAAAGGTGAGCTTATTGATAAGTTTCAATCCTCTGCGAATGCAATAAGCTATAAAGGTTGACTCGTGCGCTGGCTGAAGTGCTGGCTCAGGTGGTTTCAATCCTCTGCGAATGCAATAAGCTATAAAGAGTACCCCTGAAGACCCTTGACTGGCAAGGGTTTCCGGAGCAAAAACCGCAGCTCATTCAAAAATCAGCGATGTCAAGGTACAATGGTCTGATTTTACTACTGAACTTCAGCTGTATGTTATGATTTTTTATCGGGTTATGCAACAACCGCAGCTGAATTTTTCTGACTTTTTCTGTTACCCTTTATTTTATATGCAGTTATCTCCCTTGTTAAGCGTTCTCCTGGTATTCACAAGCTGAGCTGCGGTTTCACCATACCAGCTTGTATGGGTCGTACTGCGTTCGCGTTCCGGCTATGGTGTCTTTCATGATTCGTACCTGTTTTTCGATGTGTCGCCGGAAGTTGAGCGTTTTTCCGGTATAGCCGTCCCGGGATTCCTGCCACATGCGTTCTTCGAAGATGGCGATGTAGCGTTTTCTGGCGTCGT
>Ga0209835_1001535_pt1 | contig 12715 bp, 6 predicted proteins | sample LakKivwa52mmetaG_FD_184138 | JGI IMG/M metagenome (GOLD analysis project Ga0209835, IMG submission 184138) | Anoxic lake water microbial communities from Lake Kivu, Rwanda to study Microbial Dark Matter (Phase II) - Lake Kivu water 52m metaG... | ecosystem: Environmental > Aquatic > Freshwater >...
TACAACACCCTATCCAACTTCAACGCCACCTCAACATCAAGCGACGCGCTCTACCTTGGCTATAACTCCAACAACATCCTCTCCAACTTCACCGCCACCGCGCCAAACATCGCGCTCTACCTCCACCAGAGCTCTGACAACACCCTCTCCAACTTCACCGCCACCTCCAACACAAACTATGCGCTCTTCCTCTCCTCAAGCTCCAACAACACCCTCACCAACTTCAACGCCACTTCTATCTCGAGCACTGGCATTGCCATCTTCTCAAGCTCCAACAACAACATCTCCAACTTCATTGCCATCTCAAACAACGGCTATGCGCTTTTCATTTACACAAGCGACTACAACAACATTTCGGATTTCACGGCAAATTCCACCTCAAACCCAACAATCTACGCATACGGCAGTTCCTCCAACACAATATCCAAGGGCACTCTCATATCCGACACATGGGAATCAATATACTTGGAGTCCTCATCAGACAACCAAATCTACCATAATCATATCAAAGGGGCCAAATGGGCCTATGATGACGGGGCAAATCACTACAACACCACGGTTGGCGGCATTGCCCAGGGCAACTACTACTATGTAGGCGGCGAACCTTACTATGAAGGCCTCAACGACTCAAACGACGACGGCTGGGCGGACGGGGGCGACAGCTATCCCTACAGCGGGACGACAATGGCTAGCTATTGGACCGGCAACGGCGAAGACTACGGTCCGGCAATGCACATGGTAAGAGTAGTTTCCACGTTCCAGATGGAGTCATACGCGGGCAGCCAGCCGGAAATTTACTTCGCCAACAACACAATCGTGAACATCACCACGACCTCCAATTTCACAGGCGCCCCGACAATCACAATCAAGAATCCGGCGCAGGAAACCGTTGCGAACGGCGAAATGATTCTCGCAGAGCAAGGTTACCACTACAGCACCTCCAACACAAGCGCATTCGGATGGTACAATGTCACAATCACAAACCCTGAGGGCGCCTCGTTCTCCCGCCCAAGCCTGTTTTATGTCGGTAGGCTCTGGCTTGACAACTACACCGATGCGTCAGGCAGCACCTACCCGGTGCGGGTGGAGCTTAACCTCACAGAGCCGAACGCGGCATACCGCCCCAGGCAGCCAATCGACATCAGGGTGAACACCACGCTTGGGGCGAACGAAACCTCGCTGCGCCTCGTCCTCAGCAGGGACGGCGCGCTCATCGAAATACCCTCCCAGTTCCATAATTATTCCTATTCAAACTCCACCTACAGGGTGGCTGCCGCGAACCTGGCATTCGTTGACACCTATTCGAAGAACCAGACGAAAACATACTATTATGGCTACAGCTTCGGCTCGAAGCCAGACCCGGGCTACACATCCGACCTTAACGCCTCGAACGGCACGCTGAGCACGTTCCAGAATTCCAATTACCTGGTAAAAGCCAACGCAACACTTGGCGGCACTATAACTGGCGTCAAGACCAAATATTCAGACAGCGAGCTTCTCGGAAGCGAACTCCCCATGGTGTTTCCCGAGGTTTACCGCCGCTCATCCTCAACACTTAGCCACGCCTATGACATCTCTTCGCCAGCCGTGTCTTTCACCAACGGCACGATTTTCTCAAAATACTCCGCAAGCGGCAACCCATCCCTCTTCACATATAACGTCACCTACACTTTCTACGCCCAGGCGCCTTACTTCGTGGTTGAAACCCTTGTCAGGCCGGACACCGCATCGAGCATGACCTGGAACACCTACATGAGCTCCTATTTCAGATTGGATAAAGGGGCGTTCGACAACCTATTTTACCTGAATGCGAGCGGGCTCCAAAACCAAACACAGCTTACAAGCGGCGAAGGCGAAACCCTCACGGGGCTTGAAACGGTTTCCTGGCTCGCCTATGCCCTGAACAACACCAAGAACGGATTCGCGCTGATACCTGTGAACATTTCAGCAACCAAGGCCTACAACCGCACGGTGGATGCGGCAGACCCTTCCGAATACCATTCTTTCAACCACCTCTCCTATTCCGGCACGGTCACCTCTGCAGACTACTTCTACACAAAGGACGCCTACCTGATATTCGACCCTTCGAACATGTCGGTTGTGAATGACACGTGGCTTGCCCTTGCAAACCCGATGTCATATATAATAGGCAATTCAACCACGATACAAGTGCAGCCTCCAAACTACTCTTCCTCCAATTACACCCCGCAACCTGCAAACGACACCAATAACATCACCTGCTTCTCCTATTGGGAATCGCAGATAAGCCTCGACTATTACACAATCAACTTCTCTTCAAGGAACTATTCTGAAAATAAGGTTGGGGCTATAGGCACTACTGCTTCGTGGGTAAACCATACCGTCAATTCCTCGCTTCTCCAGGCGGGTGGGGCGTACTGCAACATAACCGTTTATGATTCTCTTGGCCAGTCCAATTCCACTCTCATAAGCTTCAACATATCCGACAGAAAGCCTCCGGTCTTTTCCAGAATAAACACCTCTCCTAGTAGCGACCGAGACATCGACCCCAACGTCACAATCACAATAGGCGCCAACCTCACCGAATTCACCGATGTCGACACGGTTCTCCTTTACTACAATTCAACAAGCAACTCAACTATCACCGAACTTCCAATGGTTCGCGCTTCCAACTCATCGACATGGTTTTACTACCGGGCAAATCTCACATCTGAAACCGAGGCGAACTACACCTACTGGATATACGCAAACGACACGGTTGGCAACCAGAACACCAGCCAGAACTACAACTTAAGCGTGTTCTACGACTGGACCTGGACTCTTGCCCCGTCATCCTTCTATGCCCACGCATCGCCTGGGGAAAACGCCTCTCTTGTCAACTTCACCTTTTCGGCCACAGGTGACAGGAGCATCTCTGTTCAGGTCAAGTCAGACTATGGCACATCTGAAGGGGGAGCCATTTACTACAATGGAACCTTCAAGGAGGAAACTGGCACCTACCCGACCTATGAGATAGGCAACGGCACCAACCTGACCATTCCGGTGACCGCAACCGCAAGGCGCACAAGCGGGGTTGCTAGGATAACATTTACGGTTACTGCCCAGAATGCCTCAGCATCACCGCAATCGAATACCTCAACCGGTGATTTCATATCTTCAAACCAGTCAGTGTTTCTTTATGCGGCATTCATCAGCCCTCCGACATCGGTTGTCCAAGGGCAGACTGGATTAAACATATCTGCAAAAGTCATAAACTATGGGACCAACACAACAGCAACAGGCACAAGGCTCATTTTCACCATTCCCTCGGACTGGTCTGCGCCAAGCCTGCAAATGAACCTATCCGTAGGCAATCTTTCTCCAGGCGAATCTTCCGCTATCAAGAGCCTCTCTCCAATATCCATTTCATCATCCGCAATTACGGGTAGCCAAGAAGTAAGAATATACACATACTGCAACGAGAACTCCACCTACAACGCATCAACAACAGTCACGGTAATCTCCAACCAGCCAACCCCGCCAACGCCCCCATCGCCAAGCGGAGGAGGCGGAGGCGGCGGCACGCCTGCGGGCAACTACACCAACGCCACAAAGGAAAACAAGACGGTGGAGAAGCGCCTCACAAAGGAGCTTCGCGACCAGTTCGTCTCCACACTTGCCTCCTATGAGCTTGTCAGGGGCAAGGACACCTCCTTTGACCTCACAATCACCAACCCCCTTGGCTACGACCTCCACAACGTCTCAGTCAACGCCTCAGGCTACCTCACCCAGTACATAGAGCTTGACCCACAGACAATAGACAGCATACCCTCTGGGCAGAACAGGACGATAAGGGTGAAAATCTCCGCCCCCACATACTTCACAGAGGGCAGGTTCACCCTCTACTTCGACATCACAGGCTACTACACCTACCAAACCGATGACGCAATAATCACCACGAAAGTGAAGGAGCGGCGAACGGTGGAGCTTCTCGTTCTTGAGATGGGCAGATATGACGCAAAGAAGCTCCTGGAGGAGGCATACGCCATCAAGGGCCAGCTTCAGGATATTGGTGCCTATCAAGGCTTAGTGGAAAACAATTACGAAGAGGCGAATCTAGCCTACGAAACCGACAAGTTCACCGACCTCTCGCGCGCAGTGGATAGCATGCGAAGAGTGCGGGACGATGCGCTTGCGACAAAGGGCAGGCTCGACCTCCTCAAGGACAAGCTCGACCGTGCGAAGACGGAAGACTACAAGCTCTCCCAGACCATGCGCCTCTACTCCTTGGCAGCCTCTGCCTACGACAGGGGCGACTACGCAAACGCCATGCTGCGGATGAAGGAAGCCGATCTCACATATGAGCTCGAGACCCGCCAGGAATTCTCCCTCACCGCCTTTCTCAACAGATATGGCGCTCAATTGGCTTTAGGCACGCTCATTTTTGTGGCAGTTTCCCTGCTGGTATTCGTTGATGTGCGATTCTGGATGATAAACCGGGAGCTTATCGGGCTTTCCAAGGAAGAAGAGATAATAATAGGGCTTATCCGTGAAACACAGGCGCAGTATTTCGACACGGGGCGGCTTTCCTCATCCGAGTACACCGCGGCAATCGAACAATACGATTCGCGGATATCACAAATGGTGCAGCGCAAGGTAGAGCTTGAGGCGGTCAAGACGAACTACTTCAATTTCGCAGGCAAGGTTGCGCGCCTTCGCGCCGAACACAAGCACCTTGTAGACCTGATAAAGGAGTTACAGACACTTTATCTTGAGAAAGGCAAGCTCGAGTCGCGTGTCTATAACGGCCGCATGAAGAGCTATATCTCCCGCCTTTCCGAAGTTGAGGAAGAGATAGCCCTCCAGGAGGCGCATGACAGGCTTGCAAAGGAGAGGGGCGTTCTTGGCATAAAGCAGTTCATCCAGAATATCGGCAAGCCCAAGCCGCCCGGTTGGATCGACTGAGGCTTGTGGGAAGATTTTTAAGGTGGTGCCTTCCATATAGGGGAGCTTCGGCTGAAACGGGGAAACCCGTACGCAAAATGGAAGCCTTCAGGGCTTTTTTTCGCCATTGTGGTAGAGCGCGCGTGCGCTCTACTGCTGGAAAACCCTTCGTGGTTTTTCCAAGATTTCAGCCTCTTGGCGGATTGGCGCAAGAATTCGCGCTTTCCATATTTAGGAGGTAAATGAATGGCAAGGATGCACTCTAAGAAGAGGGGCAAATCCGGGTCCAAGAAGCCGGCTGTGAAAGTTGTGCCTGAATGGTCGGAATACGCTCCGCACGAAGTGGAGGAATTTGTCGTCAAGATGGGCAAGGAAGGCAAGGGGCCTGCCGAAATAGGCACCCTCCTCCGCGACACCTACGGCGTAGCCTCGGTGCAGGCAATCTGCAACAAGCCCATAAGCGAAATTTTGGCAGAGGGAGGAATTAATCTGCCCTACCCCGAGGACCTAATCAACCTCATCCGCCGCGCGGTGAATATGCGCGAGCACCTGAAAACCAACCGCTCGGACAGGCACAACCGCACCAAGCTCATACACGTCGAGTCGAAAATCGGAAGGCTCGTCAAATACTACACAAGGACAGGCAAGCTGCCTGCAGACTGGAAGTACGACCCAGAGACTGCGGCGTTGCTGGTGAAGTGATATTATGGCTGAAAAAAAGACCAAAGTAGTCGACAAGTGGAAGATGAAGAGCTGGTACTCCATAATCGCGCCCGAGATATTCGAGTCGCGCGAAATCGGCCAGCTCGTCTCATCCGACGAGGCTAACCTTCTTGACCGCAAGGTGAAGATAGGACTTGGCGACCTGACAGGGAGCTTCTCGCAGTCGACCGCATACACTTCTCTTTATTTCCGCGTGAAGGAAATAAAGGGCAAGTCTGCGCACACGGCATTCATCGGCCACGAGCTCGTGCCTGGCTACGTGCGAACGCTTGCGCGCCGCCGCCGCTCGATAATGAACCAGGTCGACGACGTTGTCACGAAGGACGGGGTGCAGGTGCGCGTCAAGGTGATGTGCGTCTCTGGCTTGAAAGTGAGCGAGGGCGTCCGCGCCGACGTGAGGAAGGCGATTTCGGAAACCGTGCGCTCGCTTGCGAAATCGATGGACTTCAACATGCTCGTGCAGGAAATGGTTTTCGGCAAGCTGTCAGCCAAGATTTTCAACTCAATAAAGAAAATCGGGCCACTAAAGCGCGTCGAAATCCGCAAGAGCGTTGTCAAGGAGACATTCGCGCAAAAGGAGCAGAAGGCGTAAAGCGCGCCTTTCTGCCAAATCTTTTTTCTTTTCATTTTCATCCTTCCAGCGCAAGCAGGTATCCGCCTTCTGTATCTGCTCTCCCCCTTTCGTTTTCTTCCATCTGACCGTTTGCCGATGCTTTTTTATTCCTCCCCTAAGTATGGAAAGGCGGGTGAATGGCGTGGCAAAACCAATCCTTTTCGGCGAGCTCACTTCAGCGGACGTTGCGAGAATCGCAAAAGCAAAGAAAAAGCCAATAGTGATAGTGCCGATGGGCGCGCTTGAGGCGCACGGCGACTACCTCCCGCTCTGGAGCGACAGCATCGTGCCCTATAAGCTTGCGCAAAAAGTTTCCGAGAAGACCGGCGCGCTCGTGCTCCCTCCAATACCATACGGCTTCTGCTACACGCTTCGCCCCTGGGCAGGCACAATGAGCCTCAAGTCCCGCACATACGCACTGATAATCGAGGACATCACGCGCGAGCTTGTGAGAAACGGCTTCCAGAAAATACTCTTCTTAAACGGGCACGGCGCAAACGCATCAATAGCCTCGCACACGCTTGCCGAGCTTTCGGGCGAGCTTCGCTTCACAGCGTGCATAGTCTCGTGGTGGGGCATAAAAGGGCTCGACTCTGGAGTTGGGCACGCGGACGAAAACGAGGCGTCCATCGTAATGGCGCTTTCCGGCTGGAAAAAGAGGAAAACAAAGCAGGAAAAATGCGTTTCCTTCTTCGGTAAGGTGATACCCGCCCCCAAGGGCGTTCTCTCAAGCCGCGGCTATGTGGGCAAGGTGGGCGGCGAATCGGTTGAAAAGGGAAAGAGGATGGAAAAGATAATAGTTGACAAGCTCACAAAGCTCGTGAAGGCAGACTTGATACTCAAGGAATAAAGGTGATTTTGATGATGCCCGGAATGGACCCGAAAAACATGGCGAAGATGATGAAGCAGATGGGCATAAAGAGCGAGGAACTCCCAGCAACAAAAGTGACAATCGAGCTTGCCGAAGGCGGCAGGATTTCCATCCACGAGCCCCAAGTGATACAAATCGAGATGCAAGGGAGCAAATCCTTCCAGATAATGGGCAGGGTGACTGAGGAGCACGACGCAAGCGAAGAAGACATCCAGATGGTGATGGAAGGCGCAGGCTGCTCAAGGGAGGAGGCGCAAAACGCGCTTCGCGACACTAACGGGGATATTGCTGAAGCAATCCTCCGTCTCAAAGAAGAATGAGGAATGTTGAGATATATATGAGCCAGGCGCCTCTGCGCCTGTCTCTCCAGCCGCCGTGGCGGCTGAAGAAGCAATACTCCGCCTCAGGGAAGAGTGAGTGATTAGGGCAATTGATGCGCCATTCCCCTTAAGATTCCTCCAAAACCACAACTTTTCGCTGCCTATTTAAACCTTCACTGAAAATAGGGCGTGCTCCTCACGGGGCGTGGGAGGTGGAATGGAGCCTTCGGGGTGTACCATTCCCCTCTAATATTCATCAGCTCCTTTTGCAATAGGTCGTCGGCATGGATTTGTGTGAAAAGGCAAGAAAAGCGCCCCATTTGCCCGGGGTTTACACATTCCGCGCAGCCGACGGCACGCCAAACTACATTGGCAAGGCAAAGGACCTTCGCGCGCGTCTTTCAAGCTACTTCGCCTCCAACATACCTGACAAGACGCGCCTCATGCTGCAAAAGTCGCATTTTCTTGACTGGACAGTCACCGACAGCGAGGCAGAGGCTCTCCTTCTTGAGAGCAGCATGATAAAGCGCCACTACCCGAAGTACAACATCGAGCTTCGCGACAACGACCGGTTCACCTACATCAGGATAACCGATGAGAAATACCCTCGCATGGAGCTCATAAGAAAAGCGCGGGGCGGGAAGATGCCTTCCGGCGGGAAAATATTCGGCCCCTTCACATCGGGCTCGGCGCACGTGCTTGTCGCCTCCACACTTCGAAAAGCATTCAAAATCCGCACCTGCCGCCCAAACCAGGGAAGGCTCTGCCTCCAATACCACCTCGGATACTGCACGGGCGTGTGCGCGGGGCTAATCAGCGCCGAAGAATACAACAAGGGCGTAGCGCGCCTTGCCGATGCGCTTTCCGGCGGGAAAAAACTCGAGTGTACAATCGCCACAATGGATGAAGAAATGCGCGCCGCTTCCAAAAAACACGAATTCGAGCGCGCCCTCCCGCTTCGAAACTCCATCCGCGCGCTCTCCTCGCTTCTTGAGCACCAGAAAATGGAGTCTGCCACTTCCCGCGACGAGGATTTCATCGCCTGCCAAGTGCATGGTGGAATCGCCCATGTCCAGCTCTTCAGGCAAATCGCAGGCGTCATCCGCGACCAGCGCAAGTATTCATTCCCCCTGCAGGCAGGCGCAGAAGCACTCTCAGAATTCCTCCCGCGCTTCTACGACACAGGCGGCATCCCGCGCACGATTTACGTTTCGGATGAGCCGGCATCCCTCGCAGCACTTGAAGAATACCTCTCAAGGAAGCGCAACGGGCAAGCAAGAATCGTGGTGCCTGGAAAGGGCGACAAGAAAAAGCTCCTTGACCTTCTCCAGAAGAACATTTCACTTGAAATAAGCGGGCAAGCCGACGCGTCGCTTCTTGAGCTGGAGCGCGCCCTCCCGCTCCCAACAATTCCCCGCGTCATCGAGTGCTTTGACATCTCAAACCTGTTCGGAACAAGCGTTGTTGGAGCCCTCTCGCGCTTTGTTGATGGAAAGCCGGACAAGGCGGGCTATCGCCGCTTCAGGATAAGGGGTGTTGGAGGGCAGGATGACTTCGCCTCAATTCGCGAAATAGTCTACCGCCGCTATTTCGGATTGAAAAAGCGCGGCGAGCCCCTACCCGATTTAATAGTAATAGATGGCGGAGTTGGGCAGCTTAATGCCGCGCTTTCCGCACTCGGCGAGCTTTCGCTTTCCATCCCCTGCGTTTCTCTTGCAAAAGAATTCGAGGAAATTTATGTGCCTTTTCCTTGTGGAAAAGGCATCAGGCATCGAGCAAAGCTCGATGCTGACTCTCCAGAACGCTCCGAACCCCTCACACTTCCCCGCTCCTCTTCCGCACTCAAACTGCTTCAGCACGCAAGAGATGAGGCGCACAGGTTCGTAATCTCGTATCACCGGCTTCTGAGAAAGAAGAGCATGAAGGAATAGCTATGGATGCCGGCCTATTCTTTTTGCCTCTGCCAAAAAATTGCGCGCCCAGCCTGCGACTTCTTCTGCCGATTTTTCGGAATAAATCAATCCGTAATCAGCGTCTTTTCTCAAATTCATACAGTCTCGGAAACGGTCAAAATGCTTCGTTTCAAGTGTGCCTACATCTACAAACAGCGCTTTTAATGCAATCGAAAGGCAAACATGGCTCCTCTCGCGATATCCTTTCCCAAGAACCAGCGCCTTTGCGGTATGGAACATCGAGTAATATGCCTGGATGGTGGCCCATTTCGGGTTCTTTTCCTTAAGCGACCTCTCGGCGCTCCGAAGATCATCCGCCGCATCAAGCTCCTTTTCACCAAATCCGGCTGAATAGGGATTTTGACAAGTCTGCCCTCATCCAGGCAGGTGCTGAACCGACTATCCATCTTCGCCACCATATATCTCGACTCCGGCATTCATCCGTTTATATAGCGGTTTGTCCTTTTTTTGAAGCCCGGAATATTCCACTGAGTTTAAAACTATCGCCTGTATCGAATCATGCCCGTCCAATATCCTGCGCACCTTTTCCTTTTCATTTGAAAGAATAAACAGGTCCACATCGCTCTTCTCTCCATTCCTGCCTTCCGCGCAGCTTCCAAAAAGCACAATCCTGCTGCAGAAAGGGGCAAGTTTTTCTATGAGCGGCATCAGTTCATTTATCGTGTTGAATACCTTGAATTGCCTCAAAAGAGGATTGTCATCGTTTCTTCTGTAAAAAAGCATCCTCCCCCGTATTACTTGTTTAAGGGCTCCGAGCCTGGCGAATCCCTTAAGCATACGGTTTGCAGAACCGACGCTTACGCCAGCGCCATCAGCAATCTGCCGCTCATAAAGCTCCCCGTCCTTTTTTGATACGAATGCAAGAAGTTTCCTTTCAGTTTTTGAAAACAGATTCAATTTTTTGAACATGTGTTTAATATTTCGAATAAAGAATATATTGTTTCCGGTGGCTTTCACGGTTCCGCTTCAAAGCGCCTTCTTCAAATATTCCCCAGTGTAGCTGTTCTTGTTCTTCGCGATTTCCTCAGGCGTGCCTTCTGCGACTATCTCCCCACCTTCCTCCCCGCCTTCAGGCCCCAAATCAATAATGTAATCCGCCGACTTGACAACATCAAGGTTGTGCTCGATTACGATTATGCTGTTCCCCTTGTCCACAAGCCTCTGGAGAACCGCCAACAGTTTCGAGACGTCGGCAAAGTGCAAGCCTGTTGTCGGCTCGTCAAGTATGTAAAGCGTGCTTCCGGTGTCGCGCCTGCAAAGCTCGGCTGCAAGCTTTATCCTTTGCGCCTCGCCTCCTGAAAGCGTGGTCGCAGGCTGCCCAAGCGAAATATAGCCAAGCCCCACATCATTCATGGTCTCAAGCTTGTTCTTTATTGACGGAATATTCTGGAAGAACCGAAGCGCGTCCTCCACACTCATCGAAAGCACATCATGTATGTTCTTGCCCTTGTACCTCACCTGCAGGGTTTCGGCATCATACCGCTTGCCGTCGCACTCCTCGCACGTGACATAGACATCTGGCAGGAACTGCATCTCGATGCGCTTCACCCCGTCTCCCTCGCATACCTGGCACCTGCCTTTCTGCACGTTGAAAGAGAACTGCCCCGGCTCATACCCCCTTGCCCTCGATTCCGGCACGCCTGCGAAAAGCTCGCGGATGGGGGTGAACGCGCCTATATAGGTTGCCGGGTTGGAGCGCGGAGTCCTGCCAATCGGAGACTGGTCGATTGCAATAACATTCGAAACATGCTGCGTCCCTTCAAGTTTTGAGAATTTCCCAGGTTCCTCGCGCGAGTGCCCGAAGTGCCTAAGAAGCGCCTTGTGCAGTATCTCATTGATAAGCGTGCTCTTCCCTGAGCCTGACACGCCGGTTATGCAGGTGAACACGCCAAGCGGAATTTTCACGTCGATATTTTTCAGGTTGTTTTCCCTTGCCCCACGGATGGCAAGCCACCTGTCGGCATGCCTTCGAAGCTGAGGGGTGGGGATGGTGATTTCCTTCCTCAGATAGGCGCCCGTCAACGAACCCTTGCTCTTCTCAACCTCCTCGGGCGTGCCTATAGCCATTATCTTTCCACCGTGCACGCCTGCGCCCGGCCCCAAATCGACCATGAAGTCCGCATTCCTCATGGTGTCCTCGTCATGCTCGACAACCACGAGTGTGTTTCCAAGGTCGCGAAGCGTCTTGAGCGTGGCAATAAGCTTCGCATTGTCCCGCTGGTGAAGACCAATCGAAGGCTCGTCAAGTACGTAAAGAACACCGGTCAAATTCGCGCCAATCTGCGTTGCAAGCCGTATCCTTTGCGCTTCGCCTCCTGAAAGCGTGCCCGACACTCTTGCAAGCGAAAGATAGCCCACGCCGACATTGAGAAGGAAATTGAGCCTCGCAAGTATTTCCCGAAGAACCGGCTTTGCAATCGTCTCCTCGGTTTTACTAAGCTTTAGCGAGTTGAAGAATCCGTAAGCAGAGTCGACGGACAGCTCGGTTGTGTCAATTATGCTCTTGCCATTCACTTTAACAGCAAGCATTTCGGGGATAAGGCGTTTCCCCTTGCACGAGGGGCAGGGAAGCGAGCGCATGTACTTCTCAATCTCCTGCCGCCTTGCTTCTGATTGCGTTTGCCGATAAAGTCTCTCAAGATTCGGTATCACTCCCTCAAATCTTGTGGTGCCCTCGTAGCTCGAGTCCCCGCTTTTCGATTCCAAATGGTACTTCACCTTCCCATCCATCCCATAAAGCACGGCGCGCCTTGCCTCTTCGGTTAGCACGTTGAACTGCGTGTTCATTGAAAAGCCGTACTTGTCTGCAACACCGTTAAGTAGCTGGGTATAGTAGGTGCCCATCATGGCATTCTTCCAAGGGGCAATCGCGCCTTCGGCAAGAGTTTTTGTCCTGTCCGGCACCACCAAGTCCTCGTCAATCTCGATTTTCACGCCCAAGCCATGGCACGCAGGGCAGGCGCCGTAGGGCGAATTGAATGAGAACATCCTTGGCGACAGCTCGCCGACAGAGACGCCGCAGTCAGGGCACGAGTTTTTCTGCGAGAACAAGAGTTCCTTTTTCTCCAAAGCGACAATCACCATGCCATCGCCGCTCTCGCGTATGCCTGCCTTTATAGCCTCGACAAGCCGCTGGCGGTTCTGGTTTGTCGCAGTGAATTTGTCGACAACCACTTCAATGGTGTGCTTCTTGTTCCTGTCAAGCTTCGGGATGGCGCTGCCAAGCTCCATCACGCTCCCGTTCACCCGCACTTTCGAGTAGCCTTTCTGGCGAAGCTCGTCAAAGAGCTTTTCATAAGTCCCCTTCTTGCCC
>Ga0209835_1001538_pt1 | contig 12705 bp, 11 predicted proteins | sample LakKivwa52mmetaG_FD_184138 | JGI IMG/M metagenome (GOLD analysis project Ga0209835, IMG submission 184138) | Anoxic lake water microbial communities from Lake Kivu, Rwanda to study Microbial Dark Matter (Phase II) - Lake Kivu water 52m metaG... | ecosystem: Environmental > Aquatic > Freshwater >...
TGGTGGCGTTAGATTTGCACTGTGCAGTCTCTCACTTAAAGATATTGAAGGATTACCCCAAAAGATTAAAACCATATTGAATCTTTAATGAAAGCCCGTGTTGGGCTTTTATTTTTCAGTATGATTTGATGATAAAAGCATGGTATCATATAGAAAACAAACGATATCTTTGGGGATCTATATGAAACGCTTTTACTATCAGGGATTTGCATCACTTTTGACATTCATGGGTGTGATTGGAGCGGTTATTTTCTTTCTTTCGCTAAAATTTCAGATGAATAATGAAGTACTCATCAGAGGGATTTCAGTTGTTTTTATACCTTTTCTGATGGTGATATTGAACTTGATGATGAACATCTTTATGCATTCAAGAGGAAGATTCAATCGTAAACTTCAATCCATGTTATATCCTAATCTCATTCATTTTTATCCACTTATAATCCTCTTCACCTACATTGAATCCAACGACGGTTACCTAGATGTTCCTCTACTCAAACTTTTAGGCTTGAGTACTCTTGTTGTTTTAGGTTTCAGTGCTGTGATGTTCATCATTGGATTCATCGCAGATCGAACCTATCATAAAGGATGGTTTTCCATCATCACGACAATCATTGGACTGATCTCAGTGATTTCAGGATTTATCATCTATCAACAAATCATTCAAATGATGCCGTGAAAACGGCCTTTTTTATAGTATTTATTATTAGATAATAAGAAAAACGTTTTCATGAGTTTTCATTATAGTTTCATTTGTTTCATGGTTTTCAATTCGATATAATGAACATGCAAATCACGATGATCATTTCATTATTGTAGGAGGAATAGCCATGAACGCATGGAGAGGTTTCAAAGAAGGACAGTGGACTCAATCAGTCAACGTCCGTGATTTTATGAGTTTAAATTATACAGAATATTTCGGAGACTCATCATTCTTGCAAGGTCCAACCGAAGCAAGCATGCGCTTGAATCAATTGTTTCTTGGATATCTTGAAGAAGAAAAACAAAAAGGTGGCGTGATTGAACTCGACACCGATGTTGTTGCATCCATCACATCCCATGGTCCAGGGTATATGGACAAATCACTTGAAAAAATTGTAGGTCTTCAAACAGACAAACCTTTTAAGCGTGCTTTTCATCCCTATGGAGGGATTGCTGTCGCCGTGAAAGCTGCAGAGTCTTATGGCTACCATGTATCTGAAGATTTGAAGCATATTTTCACTGAATATAGAAAGACACATAACCAAGGTGTATTCGATGTTTATAATTCAGACATTAGAAAAGCAAGAAAATCAGGGATTGTCACAGGTCTTCCGGATGGCTATGGTAGAGGCCGGATCATTGGTGATTACAGAAGAGTAGCGCTTTATGGCATAGATTTTTTGATTCAACAAAAGAAAGCGGATAAAACCACATACAGTTTTCCGATGAATGAAAGAAACATTCGTCTTCGCGAAGAACTTCAGGAACAAATCAATGCTCTAGAAGACTTAAAAAAATTAGGAATGGTCTATGGCTTTGACTTATCAAGACCAGCAGAAAATGCGACTGAAGCTGTTCAATGGTTATATTTTGCATATCTTGCTGCAGTGAAAGAACAAAATGGTGCTGCCATGAGTTTGGGTAGAACCGCATCATTTTTAGATATCTATATTGAAAGAGATTTACAAGATGGTGTGCTATCTGAAATGGATGCACAAGAATTGATCGACCATTTCATCATGAAACTCAGAATGGTCCGTTTCGCAAGAACACCTGAATACAATGAGTTATTTACAGGGGACCCAACATGGGTTACCGAAAGTTTAGCCGGTATGAATCAAGATGGTCGTTCATGGGTCACCAAGAATAGCTATCGATATCTTCAGACTTTATATAACCTAGGCACTTCAGCAGAACCAAATCTAACTGTTTTATGGAGCGAAACACTTCCACAAAATTTCAAGAACTTCTGTGCAAAAGTCTCGATCGACACCTCATCAATTCAATATGAGAATGACGATCAAATGAGACCAAACCATACCGATGATTATGGTATTGCATGTTGTGTATCACCCATGACTTTAGGCAAAGAAATGCAATTTTTCGGCGCACGCGCCAATTTGGGTAAAGCATTACTCTACGCGATTAATGGCGGAAAAGATGAAATATCAGGCGAACAAATCGGACCCAAAACTGAAGTCTTAAAAGCAGATATCCTTGATTTTGATGTCGTGATGAAGCGTTTTGATGAAATGATAGATTGGCTTGCGAAAACGTATGTTTCAGCGCTCAACATCATTCATTATATGCATGATAAGTATGCCTATGAAAGAATTCAAATGGCACTACATGATGCTGAAGTCACCAGAAATTTCGCAACAGGCATTGCAGGATTATCGGTTGTTGCTGATTCTTTATCAGCCATCAAATATGCAAAAGTAAAACCGATATATGATGAAAAAGGATTAATTACTGATTTCGAAACGACAGGAGAATTCCCCTTCTACGGCAATAATGATGATCGTGTTGATCAATTGGCTGTACAAATCGTTGAACGCTTCATGAATAAAATCAGAGGACAATATACCTATAGAGAATCTGTTCCAACGATGAGTGTACTCACCATCACATCTAACGTTGTGTATGGTAAGAAAACTGGAAACACACCAGATGGTAGAAGAAAAGGCGAAGCATTTGCACCAGGTGCGAACCCGATGCACGGCAGAGATAAATCAGGTGCTTTAAAATCACTGATGTCAGTCACAAAGATTCCTTGTGAAAGTTGCCAAGATGGTATCTCTAACACATTTACCCTCGTGCCACAAGCACTTGGTAAAGGCAGTGGCATCGAATCTGCAGACGGATTCACGTATGAAGGAGACATTAAGGTTGAGAATTTAGTCAATATCCTAGATGGTTACTTCACAAGTGGTGGATACCACTTGAATGTTAACATTTTCAATCGCGACATGCTGATTGACGCATACAACCACCCAGAAAAATACCCCAACTTGACGATTCGCGTCTCCGGATACGCCGTGAACTTCTCGAATCTGACCAATGAGCAGAAGAAGGAAGTCATATCGAGAACCTTCCATGAAACCATCTAATGAAAGTTTCTTGAATGTTCATTCCATCGAAACTTTTGGTGCATTCGATGGTCCCGGCATACGCTATGTTTTATTCTTACAAGGGTGTCCATTTCAATGCCAATATTGTCATAATAGAGATACCTGGAGTACGAGAGTCAACAAAATGATGTCTGTTGAAGAAATCATGAATGATTATCAAAAATACAAGTCTTTCTATAAAAAAGGCGGTATCACCGTTTCAGGTGGGGAACCTCTCTTGCAAATGAAGGGGCTCATTGAATTATTTGATCGGGCTAAATCAGAAGGTATTCACACATGTTTGGACACTTCTGCAGCTTGTTTTTCTGTGAAAGCCTCTGAAGATTTTAAGAAGTTGATGGAACTCACCGATTTGGTATTACTCGATATCAAACATATCGATAATGATATTCACAAGAAATTAACCGGAAGCCCTAATACGCAAGTCTTAGATTTTGCCAGATTTTTGGATGAATTAAGCGTTAAAGTCATCATCCGTCATGTAGTTGTCCCAACCATCACGGATGATCCCATTCATTTGCAACAGATGAGATCATTTTTAGACACACTTTCCAATGTTACTGCGATTGAAATATTGCCATATCACACCAAAGGCATCATGAAGTGGAAAGAGTTGGGACTCATCTACCCATTACCAGATATCAAAGAACCATCGATCGAATCCATTGAGATTGCAGAAACAATCCTCAAGCGTGATTATCGTTTTCGAACCTAAATCTTATGTTATAATGAAAGTATCTTCGAGCAAGATACTTTTTCATATAAAGGGAGAAAAATATGATTAAAATTGCATCACTGTGCGAACAAATGGGAGTTGCTCCGGAGGAGTGCATTCCTTATGGTTTTGATAAGGCCAAGATTGATTTAAAGGTTTTGAAGCGACTTGAACATCAAAAAGATGGCAAACTGATTTTAGTTACAGCCATCAATCCAACACCAGCAGGCGAAGGAAAGACAACGATTTCGATTGGATTGGCGCAAGGATTAAAGCATATCGGGAAACATCCAGTTCTAGCACTGAGAGAACCTAGTTTAGGACCTGTCTTTGGTCTAAAAGGAGGCGCAACCGGTGGTGGTAAGGCCAGTGTTGTACCTTCTGATGACATCAATTTGCATTTTACAGGCGATCTTCATGCCATCACTGCAGCAAACAATTTACTCGCAGCACTCATCGATAACCATATGTTCCAAGGCAATGAATTAAACCTTGAAACCATCACTTGGAAGCGTTGCATGGATATGAATGATCGTAATTTGCGTGAAATTGAAACACCACAACGCAAAGATGGATTTGTCATCACTGCAGCCAGTGAAATCATGGCTATCTTAGCATTATCCAAAGATTTGATGGATTTAAAAGAAAGAATTAATCGAATTTTGATTGGATATAATAAAGAGCAACAACCTGTCTATGTCAAAGATTTAGGTGGTGCTGATGCGCTTGTATGGCTACTGAAGGATGCAATGAATCCTAATTTAGTGCAAACAGTTGATGGCGTACCAACCTTCGTTCACGCAGGTCCATTTGCCAATATCGCTCATGGATGTAATTCGATTGTTGCTACTAAGCTAGCACTGAAACTTGGTGACTATGCGGTTACTGAAGCAGGATTCGGTGCCGATTTGGGCATGGAAAAGTTTTTAGACATCAAAGTACCACAACTCGGTAAAGCTGTGGATGCTGTTGTCATCGTCACGACACTGAGAGCATTAAAATCTCATGGTGGTTCAGAGCAGTTCTCACTACCCAATATGGAAGCAATGAAACTCGGTTTACCGCTCTTGAATAAACACTTATCCAACATTAAAACCATCGGGCTTCCTTATGTGATTGCAGTCAATTATTACTTCAATGACGTTAAAGAAGAAGTCGATTATATGCTTGCATGGGCAAAAGAAAACGGACATCCGATTGCACTTTGTGAAGGATTTGCCAAAGGCGGCGAAGGCATGGTTGATCTTGCCAACATTATTGTCAAAATTGCAGAACAAAAATCTGTCATTAACCCGATCTACAACAAAGAAGATCTTCCTAAATTAAAGATTGAAAAGATTGCAACTAAGATTTATGGTGCAAAAGAAGTTGTTTTCACCAAAAAGGCATTACAGCAATTAGAAACTTATGAAAAATTAGGATGGAATTTGCCTGTTTGTATGGCAAAAACACCCCTATCCATTACTGGAGATCCTTCAATTCATGGTCTTCCAGAACCATTCACACTCAATATTTCTGAAATCAGACCTTCATTAGGTGCAGGTTTCTTAGTTGCACTCACGAAAGGCATCATGGTCATGCCTGGCTTAAACAAGACACCAAGAGCGCTTAATATCGTCATTGATGCTGAAGGTAGAGTATCCGACAAAGAGGAGTGATTTCTATGATTTTACTGGACGGTTTCAAGGTTGCTTCAGAACGTAATCTTGCGCTGAGAACTATCATTGATCAAGAAGTATTACGCTATGATAGAGTTCCGCATCTATCCATCATTTTGGTCGGTGAAAATCCAGCCAGCATGTCCTATGTTAAAGGCAAAGGTAAGGCATGTGAAGTTGCAGGTATTAAGCATACGTTACATGCAATTTCTGAAAATGTCACACAACACGAAGTGGAACAATTGATTCATGAACTGAATTCAGACCCATCTGTTGATGGCATGATTCTACAATTACCATTACCAAAACATTTGGATGAAAATCATTTAATAGATATGATTTCCAAAGATAAAGATGCAGACGGATTTCATGTCATTAATCAAGGTAATCTCTATCAAAAAAGACCAACCATCCATCCAGCAACACCCAAAGGAATCATGACACTGCTGAGCGCATATAATATTCCAATCTCTGGCATGCATGCAGTCATTGTAGGTCGTTCCAATATCGTTGGATTCCCGGTTGCAAGACTTCTCATGGATCAAGGGGCAACCATTACGGTATGCCACAGACAAACCAAAGATTTAAGATCACATACACTTTCTGCAGATATTTTGGTTGTCGCATCGGGAAAACCGAATCTTGTCACTGGCGATATGGTTAAACCTGGTGCTGTTGTCATTGATGTCGGTGTCAACCGCGTTGATGGCAAGCTTGTTGGTGATGTCGATTTTGAAGCAGCCAAAGACATCGCATCCTACATCACACCAGTTCCAAAAGGCGTAGGTCCTATGACCATCAATGCTTTACTCGAAAATACGCACGAACTTTATCTTTCGCACGTCCTCAATCAGAGGTTTTCTAAATAACATACTTATCCTTAAGAATTGTCTTTACATCAAGATGATGGATTGCTATAATGATTGTGTATTTAATTTTCGTATAGGTCATCAGAAGTGGTGATGACGTTTCTACCGCGATGCCTACCGTTGCGACTACGATCATTTGAACACATAGGGGTTGTTTATCTTGATTCGTGACCTTCATCAGGTTATTAAATACAGTTGGGGCACATAGGGGATAGGTAGCATCTTTGTTACCTCTTGTGTAACAGAAAAGACACCCGCTATAAACAGGGTGTTTTTTTTCGGGGTTCAATGATAAAATAGAGTAGAGTACAAAGGAGATGATCGTATGAACATTTGGCATGACATAGATCCATCAAGAATACAGCCTGACCAGTTTATCGCATGCATCGAGATTTCTAAAGGCAGCAAAAAGAAATATGAACTGGATAAGGAAACCGGAATGATCATCTTGGATAGAATTTTATTCACGTCCACACATTATCCCGCCAACTACGGTTTCATCCCAAGAACCATCGCAGGAGATCATGACCCACTTGACGTTTTAGTCTTGTGTCAGGAAGATATTGAACCCTTATCGATTGTTCAATGTTATCCAATTGGTGTCATCAAAATGATTGATTCTGATGAAATTGATGAAAAAATCATCGCAATTCCATTTGGAGATCCCTCACTCACTCAATATAAAGATATCGGCGAATTGCCAGCACACTTACTCACTGAAATGGGTCACTTCTTCGAGGTTTATAAATCTCTTGAAGGTAAAAAGACATACATTTTAGACATCGAAGGCGCTGATGCAGCCAAGAAAATCATCGTTCAAAGCATTAAGACATACGAAGAAAAATTTGGAAAACAAGGAAGATAAACAATCATGGGAAGAGCATTTGAAGTACGAAAAGTTGCAATGGCAAAGACTGCCGCAACCAAAAGTAAACTCTATGCAAAATTTGGTAGAGAAATCTACATGGCAGCAAAAGCGGGTACACCCGATCCAGATACCAACCAATCATTAAAACGGATCATTGAAAAAGCAAAAAAGGAACAAATTCCTGCAGACATCATCAAGCGCAATATCGATAAAGCAAAAGGTGCTGGCGGTGAAAATTTCACAGCCATTCACTATGAAGGATTCGGACCCGGATCTTCAATGCTCATCGTCGAATGTCTATCAGACAATGCAAACAGAACGATTGCTGAAGTGAGAAATTGTTTCACCAAGACTGGTGGAAAAATCGGTATTACAGGTTCTGTTCTTCATCAATTTGTCCATCAGGCAGTCTTTACTCTACCTGGCGTCACAGAAGATGAAATATTAGAAATTCTTGTGTTAAATGATCTTGATGTCTCCGATATTGAAGCAGATGATGAAGGTGTCACCATTTACAGTGATGCCACAAACTTCAGCACCATCAGAACTGCAATCTTGGAAGCTAAACCAGATTTCGAGTTCGAAACCGATGAAATCATGTGGTTACCCATCATGGAAGCTAAACTAGATTCAGAAGAAGACCAAGAAAAGTTCGAACGCTTGATTAACATGCTGAACGAACTCGATGATGTGCAAGAAATCTATCACAACATCACTTTAGAATAAAGATAAAATCAAAGTCAAGACGACGATCAAACTGAAACTTCAAGCATGAAAGACAGGGTTCCAAACGTCGAAATCTGTCTTTTATTTTGCATGTTATTATGTTATAATAATTAAAGTAATAACCGAGGAGGATCAGATGAACTTAAAAAACATAGATCCAAGCATCAATGAAATCATCCTGAAAGAAAAGAATAGACAGGAAGAACATATCGAGCTAATTGCGTCGGAAAACTTTGTTTCCGATGCCGTGTTGGAAGCACAGGGATCGATTTTAACCAACAAATACGCAGAAGGTTATCCGAAGAAGCGGTACTATGGAGGATGTGAGTTTGTCGATGAAATCGAAACACTCGCTATCGAACGTGCAAAACAACTATTTGGTTGTAAATACGCCAACGTTCAGCCTCATTCCGGATCACAAGCAAACATGGCAGTTTATCAGGCACTTTTATCACCTGGAGACAAGATTTTAGGCATGTCGCTTGCTGAAGGTGGACACCTGACACACGGTTTTAATTTGAATTTCTCAGGTAAAATTTATCAATCCGTTTTTTATGGTGTTGATCAAGTGACTGAGCTCATTGATTATGACAAAGTATTAGAGATTGCTAAACAAGAACAACCGAAGTTGATTATCGCTGGTGCAAGTGCATATTCTAGAATCATTGATTTCAAGAGATTCAGAGAAATAGCAGATCAAGTTGGGGCATATCTTTTGGTAGATATGGCACACATTGCAGGACTGGTTGCTGCAGGCGTACACCCATCACCGATACCTTATGCACATGCTGTGACTTCAACAACACATAAAACGCTCAGAGGTCCTAGAGGCGGCATCATTTTATCAAGTGATGAAGAGATTGCTAAGAAAATTGATAAAGCTGTATTTCCTGGGGTTCAAGGTGGACCACTCATGCATGTGATTGCAGCAAAAGCAGTTGCATTCCAAGAAGCACTTTCAGAATCATTTAAGGACTACCAAAGACAAGTAGTGAAAAATGCACAGGCACTCGCAAATGAACTCACAAAACTTGGGTTTAGAATCGTCAGTGGTGGAACTGATAACCATCTCATGCTCGTTGATGTCAAAGGACGTCACGGCATCACCGGTTTAGATGCTGAAAAGACTTTACATAAAGTTTCCATCACCTGCAATAAAAATGGTTTACCCTTTGACAAAGAAAAACCTGCATATGGCAGTGGTATCAGACTAGGTACTCCAGCAGTTACAACACGTGGATTTAAAGAGACAGAAATGAAAATGATTGCATCATGGATCAACTTGACACTAGAAAAAAGAAACGAACCGGAAGTACTTGAAGATATCCATCAACAAGTGATCCTTCTGACACGTCGATTTCCGTTATATACGAAGGGAGCTTAACAGATGATTGCAAAAACGAAATATATCCCAGACGGCAAAAAAGCTTTAAAGGAGTTGCCGATCCTCCACTACCTTGATGCGGATTTTGTTTATTATCCGGTCACCAGCGCACGTTGCCCAGAAGGTGAAACTTGCGTTAGGGGTGGTCAGTTTGTCAAAGTCGGCGAAGTTGTCGGAACGAGAAAAGGTGCATTTTTTGAACAACCCATGCACGCTACAGTGAGTGGTGAAGTGGTTGGATATGAAAAGCACATCGATAACAGCGGTAAAGTTGTTGACTGCTTGATTGTTAAAAACGATTTTAAATACGAACTACACGAATCCATTAGCGAAAGAACAGATGCAGAAATCGATGCTTTAACCAAAGCAGATTATATCCAAATCGTTAAGGATGCAGGTTTGGTTGGTTTAGGTGGAAGTGCGTTTCCAACCTACATCAAACTTGAAACTGAAGATCCGATTGAAGTGGTCATTGCTAACGGCGTTGAATGCGAACCCAATTTGATCGCAGATTACAGCTTAATGATGAATAACCCCAAAGAAGTCATCATGGGTCTGATTTACGCGATGAAGGCATCTGGCGCGAAAAAAGGTGTCATCGCACTCAAAAAGAAATATAAAGAAATTGAAGAACGTTTCAAATTTGCACTTAAGGAATTCACACAGTATGACATTGAAGTCAAGACTGTAGGTAATTTCTATCCACAAGGATGGGAATTGGCGATGATCAAAAACGCTTTAGGCATCAAGATTCCTCAAGGCGAATTATTATCGAAGTATGGTGTCTTAAATTTTAACGTCTCCACACTTCAATCCATCTATAATGCAGTTAAAAAGAGACTTCCTGTCTTGGAAAGACTCTTCACCATCAGCGGTGATGGTATCCACAACAAGAACTTTAGAGCAAGAATCGGTACGCTAGTCACTGATTTGATTGAACTTGCTGGCGGATACAAACAAGAAGAAACACCCAAAGTACTTGTCCTCGGTGGACCGATGATGGGCACGAACATCATGAGAGATGATGTCGTCATGACACACACAACCACATCACTCATCATCATGAACAACGCTCCACAAAAAGAAGAACCCTGTGTTCACTGTGCGTCTTGTGTCTATTCTTGTCCAGTTGAAATTCAACCTGTTCAAATCATGAACGCTTATAAGGTGAAAGACAAAGATGCGCTTAAGGCGCTTGAAGTCAGCAAGTGTATCGAATGCGGATTATGTTCATTTGTTTGTCCGTCTAAGATTCATCTGACAGAGTACATGCGTTTAGGCAAACGCCTGGCTAAATAGGAGGATTTATACATGCAAGCGATCAAACAAACTAGCCCCTATATCCGCAAGACGGTAACCACTTCACGTATGATGACCGATGTCTTAATCGCGCTCATTCCTGTTGTTGCTTTTGCCATTTATCGTTTTGGATTTGATGCCATCATCAGAATCCTTGTCTCACTGGTTGTCATGATTGGTCTTGAAGCAGTTGCTTTTGGCATGATGCAAAAGCCAAAAGCAAGCGAAAAGTTCATGGAAAGATTAAAATCCAGATATGAAAAATATTCAATCAACAATGTGATCGTTCCCGCCATTTCAGCCATTATCTTTGCGATGATCATTCCAAGCAAATTGCCGATTTATGCAGTCGTTGTTGGTGCATCATTTGGTATCATTGTTGCCAAGATGCTCTTCGGAGGACTTGGATCCAATATCTTTAACGTTGCTGCAGCAGGTCGTGTATTTATTGGACTTGCGCTCACGGATATGTTTTCAGGTAAATATGTTGATGTAGATTTAATTGCTGGTGGAACAGCATTAACGACATTGAAAAGCGGTTTATTATTTCCACAAGCCTTAAATAGTTATTCTATTTTAGATTTATTTGTTGGGAATGTTCCAGGCTCGATGGGTGAAATCAGTGCGTTAGCGATTTTAATCGGTCTAGCATACTTATTGATTCGTCGTTCAGCGGATTACCGCGTTGTTCTATCTGCTGTCATCACATTCTCAGTTCTAATTCTCTTAGTGGGACTAAAATTATATCCTGACCAAGCATTATCGTATCTTGGTTATCATTTATTTGCAGGTGGTCTCATGTTTGGTGTTGTTTACATGATCACAGACCCCGTGACTTCACCAGTCACTCGTCCAGGTCGCTGGATTTACGGGTTATTGATTGGTGTTCTCGTTGTTTTAATCAGATTATTTGGTGCGTATCCTGAAGGGGTTGCATTTGCACTGCTCTTCTCTAATATGTTTGTACCATTGATTGACTATCCGAAATGGTCAACAAACAAGGTGAAACCACTCTTTGTTGTGGGATACATCCTTGTACTTGCTGTCTTCGGACTCGTCGTCTTCTTTGGCGTAGGAGGTGCTGTCTGATGAAAAAACTATTTGAAAAGCCAATGTTTCACTACACCTTTGTGTTAACCGTTGTTGCACTTGTTTGCGGTATCATGATTGGGGTTGTCAATGCAGTCACATCACCGATCATTGCAGCAAATATCGAAAGAGCACAAACTGAAGCATATAAAAGAGTATTACCTGACATTGACAGTTTCGTAGAAATCACGATTGAAAACGGACCTGCAACTGTCTTATCTGCAGTTGAAGCTAAGAATGCATCGGATGCAACGATTGGTTACATCTATACCGCATACACCACCAATAAATTTGGTTATATGCGCTTAGTCATCAGCGTTGGACCAACCGGAACGATTCTAGGTGCAGATTTCATTGAAATCAACCAGACGTATAATGTTGAAGGAACTAAAACCAATTTATCACTCTATGTGGGTGGTTCTATATCCAGTCTTGCACCTAGTGGCGATATCGTCACAGGCGCTACTGGCAGCTTGACATCCTTAACAGCTCTATTGAATGATGTTGCAGCAGCACACGCGATTGTAGCAGTCAATACAGACCCACTTGCACTGTGGTTTGGTGCTGGTTATGTGATGGATGCAGAAGTCGATCCAACATTCGTACCAAATGCCAATGTTATTTCGAAGAAACTTGTGAGAAATGCATCTGGTGATGTCATTGCCGCATATTACCATGTCAGAGGTTCTAGTGTATATAACACTGAAGAAGGCTCTGCAGGTACAATCAATATGTATGTTGGTTTATCCACAGATGGTACGATTTTAGGTATTAGCTTGCCACAAGATGAATACGGTCATACCAAGAGTAATGCGTTCTATCCAAAAGTCGTCAATTATGCAAATTCAATAGTTGGCTCCAACATTGCATCATTTGCTGGTCAAGGTGATCTTGCTACAGGCGCATCAAACTCTAAAACTTTAGTCGATACATTACTCACTGCACTTGGAGGTAACAACTGATGAACAAACAAACATTATTCCTCAT
>Ga0209835_1001543_pt1 | contig 12671 bp, 12 predicted proteins | sample LakKivwa52mmetaG_FD_184138 | JGI IMG/M metagenome (GOLD analysis project Ga0209835, IMG submission 184138) | Anoxic lake water microbial communities from Lake Kivu, Rwanda to study Microbial Dark Matter (Phase II) - Lake Kivu water 52m metaG... | ecosystem: Environmental > Aquatic > Freshwater >...
CTGTTATCGGCTCCGGCCCAGGTTCTGACTCAGGCTCAGGCTCAGGCTCAGGCTCAGGCTCAGGCTCAGGCTCAGGCTCAGGCTCAGGCTCAGGCTCGGGTTCGGGTTCGGGTTCGGGTTCGGGTTCGGGTGCCAACTCGGACTCTGGCGTCAGTTCGGGTTCCGGTTCGGGGGCATTGATTTCGTTCGCCGCTTCCGGCATCGATTCGACCGTCACGATGGTGGCCAGCGACTCCGCCGTGCCGTCCTGCGAACGCCGACTTTCCGTATTCTCCGGTGGCGGGGTTGGTTGCGGCACGGGAGCGATCACCGGCGCTTCGTCGCTCAGGCTGTCGAGTGCGTCGAAGATTTCCTGGCACGCCCCGCAGCGCACCTTTCCCTGGCGGATTTTCAGTTGCTCGGCGGTGACGCGGAAATGCGTCTGGCAGTGCGGGCAGCGAGTCAGCATGGCCCGAGTTTAGCGCAGGCCTTCCAGCCTTACCCAGCCTTCATGCACGGCGCCGACAGATAGCGAAACGTAGGGCGCATAGGCCGCGATCACCTGTTCCGCCTGGCTTGCCAGCACACCGGACAAGGCCAGCCGGCCAGCCGGCTTCAGCCGGGCGGTCAGCAAGGGCGCGAGCAGCATCAGCGGATTGGTCAGGATGTTGGCGACGACACGATCGAAGGGTTGCTCAAGTGGCGCACTCGATGCCTGCAGCCGCAGGGCGACGCCATTGCGCGCGGCATTGTCGGATGCCGCCGTCAGTGCGGACGGATCGATGTCTACGCCCAGCACATCGCCGGCGCCGAGCTTCAGCGCGGCGATGCCGAGGATGCCCGAGCCACAGCCATAGTCGAGCACGCTGGCGCGGGGCGTGACGTTTTGCTCCAACCATTCGAGGCAGAGCCGTGTCGTCGGATGGCTGCCGGTGCCGAAGGCAAGGCCGGGGTCGAGTTCAAGATTGATCGCGTTCGGATCGGGTGCAACATGCCAGGAAGGCACGATCCAGAGCCGGTCGGAGATGCGGATCGGGTCGAACTGGGATTGCGTGAGGCGCACCCAGTCCTGCTCGGCGACCTCCTCGAAGGCGATCTCGTCCGGGATGGCGAGCCGGGCCTCTTTCAAGGCCGCGACGATCCGCTCGCGCAAATCCGCTGCAGGTTCGAACAGGGCGACGACGCGGCTTTTTTCCCAGAGAGGTGTCGTCGGCGAACCCGGCTCGCCGAACTGCGGCGTCTCCAGATCAGTGCCGGCAAGGGCATCCTCGACGGCAGCCGAGATCGCCCCAGCTTCCATCAAGGCATCAGAAAGCACCTCGGCATGCGTAGCGTCAGTGACCAGCGCTGCCTGCAACCACATTACTTTCTATTGGCCTCTTCGCGCGCGGCGAGCTTCTCTTCCAGATAGTGGATGCTCGATCCGCCCTTGATGAAGTGCGGGTCAAGCATCAGGTCCTGGTGTAGCGGGATATTGGTCTTGATGCCATCGACCATCATTTCCGACAGGGCAATGCGCATGCGCTTGATCGCCTGCTCGCGCGTGTCGCCATAGGAAATGACCTTAGCGATCATCGAATCGTAGTGCGACGGCACCGTATAACCGGAATAGACGTGCGAATCGACGCGGATGCCTGGGCCGCCGGGCGGATGCCAATTGGTGATTTTGCCGGGAGATGGCGTGAATTTGAATGGATCTTCGGCACAGATGCGACACTCGATCGAATGGCCCTTGACCTCGATGTCACGCTGCCGCAGCCAGAGTTTCTCTCCCGCCGCGACGCGAATCTGGGTCTGGACGATATCGATGCCGGTGACCAGTTCGGTTACCGGGTGCTCGACCTGCACGCGGGTGTTCATCTCGATGAAATAGAACTCGCCGTTTTCATAAAGGAACTCGAAGGTGCCGGCACCACGGTAGCCGATCCGGCGGCAGGCATCGGCGCAACGATCGCCAATGCGCGTGATCGCGCGCCGATTCACCTCGGGCGCGGGTGCTTCCTCGATCACCTTCTGGTGGCGGCGCTGCATGGAACAGTCGCGCTCCGACAGCCAGATCGCATTGCGGAAATTGTCCGCCATCACCTGGATTTCAATGTGGCGCGGATTTTCGAGAAACTTCTCCATGTAGACCATGGGGTTGCCGAAAGCCGCTCCCGCCTCGGCACGGGTCATGTTCACCGCGTTGAGCAAGGCCGCTTCGGTATGCACCACGCGCATGCCGCGCCCGCCGCCGCCGCCGGCCGCCTTGATGATGACCGGATAGCCGATCGCGCGTGCAATTTTCACGATCTCCTTGGGATCATCCGGCAACGCGCCTTCAGAACCGGGGACGCAGGGCACGCCCGCCTCCTTCATCGCGTTCTTGGCCGAAACCTTGTCGCCCATCAGGCGGATGGTCTCGGCACGCGGGCCGATAAAGACGAAGCCGGATTTTTCGACCCGCTCGGCGAAGTCGGCGTTTTCCGACAGAAAGCCATAGCCAGGATGGATCGCCTCGGCATCGGTCACTTCCGCCGCCGAGATGATCGCGGGGATGTTGAGATAACTGAGGCCGGACGCAGGCGGGCCGATGCAGACCGACTCGTCGGCCAGCTTGACGTATTTGGCCTCGGCGTCGGCCGTCGAATGCACGGCCACGGTGCGCACGCCCAGTTCGCGGCAGGCGCGCAGCACACGCAGCGCGATTTCTCCGCGGTTAGCAATAAGAATTTTCTCGAACATGGCGTTATCTTCGCTTAACTTTCTCGATCTCAACCAATCAGGAACATCGGCTGATCGAACTCGACCGGTTGGCCGTTCTCGACGAGAATCGCCTTGACCACGCCGTCGGCATCCGATTCAATCTCGTTCATGAGTTTCATCGCCTCGATGATGCATAGCGTCTCGCCCTTCTTGACGGCCTGACCGACTTCGACAAAAGCCGATGCACCGGGGCTGCCGGAACGGTAGAAGGTGCCGACCATCGGCGCCTTGACTAGATGACCAGCCGGTGCGGCGGGCTCGGCAGCCTCGGCCGCAATAGTCGGCGCTGGCGGGACGGCACCTGTCGGCATCGCGGCCTGCGCCATCGGCATGCTGACCATCGTGGTGGATGGCGCGACGGTCAATTGCTTGGCGATGCGGATTTTTTCCTCGCCTTCGCTGATTTCCAATTCGGATATGCCGGAATTCTGCACTAGGTCGATCAGGGTCTTGAGCTTTCTCAGGTCCATGTGGTTCTCCAGCCTGCGGGCGCAGGCAATCAATGATGAATCCCCGCGGGGGATGTTATTTGCGAATGCGGGTGAGCGCGGCGTCGAGCGCGAGGGCGTAGCCTTGGGCGCCCAGACCGCAGATCGTGCCGACGGCGATTTCCGAGAAGTACGAATGCTGCCGGAACGCCTCACGGGCGTGGATGTTCGACAGGTGCACCTCGATGAAAGGAATGCGGACGGCGGCCAGCGCATCGCGCAAGGCGACGCTGGTGTGGGTATAGCCGCCAGGATTGATGATGATGAATTCGATGCCTTCGGCGCCGGCTGCCTGCACGCGGTCGATCAAGCCACCTTCGCTGTTGCTCTGGAAGCTCTCGATCTGGACACCCACGGCATGGGCGCGCGCCTCCATCACGGCATGGATGTCGGCCAGCGTCGTATGGCCATAGACATCCGGTTCGCGCGTACCGAGCAGATTCAGATTCGGGCCATGCAGCACCAGAATGCGGGCATTTAGCGTGGCGCCACTATCCTTTTGGGCAGAAGCCTTTTTGCTTTTTGAGTTCGACATGAGTGCAAGTTTGCCGCAAATCGGTACAAGTTGTCCAGTTCACCCGTTCGCAGGTGCCAGCAGCGCCTCAACCGCTTCAACCCGGGCGCGGGCACGGGAGCGACCATCGGCACCCTTGAAATTGATGCGCTCTTCACGTGGCGGCAGCACGATCAGGTTGGCGGGCATGTCCTCGTCGTTGATGACCAGCACCGCCTCGACACGGTCGGATTTGGGCGTGCCGTGATGGAAGTTGATTCCATGATCGAGCAGGAAAATTTCCACTTCTTTCGCGCTGTCCGGAAACAGCAGGATGTCGATGCGCGAATGCCGGGTGGCCGTGCCGTCGAGTACCGAGCCCGTGAGGTAGGGCGTGAAAGGCGCAAGACGATGCATCAGCTCGACAGCGGCGCGGCGCAACGCGACCAGCAACTCGCCTTGTTCTTCCTCCTGATAGATCGCATGGTAGTCGCGCACGGCATCCTCGACCTCGGCATTGCCAGGCAGCGGGAAATTTTCCGGCAGGCCAAGTTGGCGCACCGCCTTGCGCTTGGCGGCGCCGTACTCCATGCCGTCCTCGGCGATGAGGCGCGCGGCCGCATGGGCCAATTCGGAACGCAGGGTCGGGGAGTGGTGATTCAGGATGCTGGCGGGTCGGCTGCGGCGGGGCATGGCAATTACCTACCGTAGAATGAAGCCATTTTACGGCCGGACCAAAGCGCCATGCACATTCACATTCTCGGGATCTGCGGTACTTTCATGGGGGGTATTGCACTGATCGCCCGCGCCGCCGGCCACAAGGTCACCGGCTGCGACGCCAATGTTTATCCGCCGATGAACACCCAGCTCCAGTCCGAGGGCATCGAGCTCGTCGAAGGCTATGGTGCCGAACAGATCGCCTTGAATGCCGATCTCTGGGTGGTCGGCAATGCCGTGTCGCGCGGCAATCCGCTGCTGGAGGCGATCCTCGATCGCGGCCTGGCCTATATTTCCGGGCCGCAATGGCTCGCTGAAAACATCCTGCAGGGCAAGTGGGTGCTCGCCGTCGCCGGCACCCACGGCAAGACAACGACCTCCGCGATGCTCGCCTGGATTCTCGAAGACGCCGGACTGCAGCCCGGCTACCTGATTGGTGGCGTGCCGCAAAACTTCGGAAAATCGGCTAACTACAGTGAATCATCATTCTTCGTCGTCGAAGCCGACGAATACGACACAGCCTTCTGCGACAAGCGCTCGAAGTTCGTGCATTACCATCCGCGCACCGCGATTCTCAACAACCTCGAATACGATCACGCAGACATTTTCTCCGATCTCGCAGCCATCGAGACGCAATTCCACCACTTGGTGCGAACAATCCCCGGCAACGGGCTGATTGTCGCCAATGCCGCAGAAGCGACACTCGAACGCGTGTTGAAGCGCGGCTGCTGGACGCCGATCGAGCGCTTCAACGATTCTGGCGACTGGCAGGTAGCGGGCGACGATGCATCCGGACAGATGTCAATTCACGATAAAAGCGGCGAAATTGGTACCATCTGTTGGCAACTCTCTGGAACACACAACCGCAACAACGCCTTGGCTGCCCTGCTGGCTGCCCGCCATGCCGGCGTGCCGCTCGCGCGCGGACTGGAGGCGCTGACCCGCTTCGAGAACGTCAAACGCCGCCTCGAATTACGTGGCACGGTTAATAACATCGCCGTCTATGACGACTTCGCCCATCATCCGACCGCGATCGAGACCACGCTCGCCGGTCTGCGCGGCAAAGTCGGCAATGCCCGCATCCTCGCCGTCCTGGAGCCGCGTTCGAACACCATGAAGCTCGGCACGATGAAGGACGCCCTGCCCGGCAGCCTGCGGGATGCCGACCTTGTCTTCTGCCATGGCGCCAACCTCGGCTGGGACGCCGCCGCCGCTCTCTCACCCCTTGGCGAAAAGGCGCAGACCAGCGACGACCTCGCCGAGCTGGTCAGCCGCATCGTGACAGCAGCCCAGCCCGGCGACCATGTGCTGGTGATGAGCAACGGCGGTTTCGGCGGCATCCACCAGAAACTGCTCGACGCGCTGGCGCTGACCTAAATGTTCGTCAAGATCATCATCGTTTTGTTGCTGCTCATCGTGGCGGCCAGCCTGCTCGTCCAGCGCACCGGCACATCGGGCAAACGTGCGAAGTCGAACCTGCGGCCACTGATGATGCGCATGGCCTTCGTGCTGCTTGCGATTGCCGCCGGCGCAACCCTGGTGCATTTTCTTTCGGGTTGCGCCAAGCCGGAGAAGAGCTTCCACGCGCAGGACATTACCGGGGCGGATTACGGCCGGCTGGAGAAGCTTGACGGCTTCACGACCCACACCGGAAGCCGTCTCGCCAGCGCCGACTTTCGCGGCAAGGTGGTCGTGGTCTTCTTCGGCTACACCCAGTGCCCCGACATCTGCCCGACGACCCTGGTGAGCATGAAGGAAACGATGCGCCTGCTCGGCCCGGAGAGTGACCGCGCGCAGGTGCTGTTCGTCACGGTCGACCCCGAGCGCGACACGCAAGAGGTGTTGTCCGGCTATGTTCCCTGGTTCGACCCCCGCTTCATCGGCCTGCACGCCAATCCCGACATCACGCGCAAAACGGCGCAATCTTTCAAGGTCTTCTACGCCAAGGCAAATGTTGCATCTGGTGGAACCGCACTTGGTTACAGCATCGATCACACGGCCGATAGTTTCGCCTACGACCCGAAGGGACGGTTGCGCCTGAAGATCGCGCACGCTGCCAGCCCCCAGCAAATAGCCGAGGATTTGAGTAAGCTATTGGCCGGCATGTAACCGGTTCCCTTCCCATGTTCCGCGCGCTGTTCAACCAACCTGGCGTTCTCGCCACCACCCTCGCGGCGGCGGGCATCCTCGCGATCACCATGGGTGCGCGCCAGTCGATGGGCCTGTTCGTCAGCCCGATGAACACGACGACCGGGCTCGGCATCGCCACGATCAGCCTCGCGCTGGCCGTCGCACAGTTCGTCTGGGGCGCCGCGCAGCCAATCGCCGGTGGAATCGCCGACCGCTACGGCCCGCGCCCGGTGCTGATCGGCGGCCTTCTGATTATGGCGATTGGCAGCGCGCTGACGCCTTTCATGACTTCGGGCCTCGGGATGATCTTCGCGATCGGCCTGCTGACCGCCATCGGCTCCGGTTCCAGCAGCTTCTCGGTCATCATGGGCGCCACGGCCCAGCGCCTGCCCATCGAGGCGCGCGGCACGGCATCGGGCGTCATCAATGCCGGCGGTTCGTTTGGCCAGTTCGTCTTCGCGCCGATCGTGCAGAAGCTGATCCAGGGCTTCGGCTGGATGAACGCGATGTGGGCGCTCGCCCTCATGACGCTCGCCGCGCTGCCGCTGATCGGCAGGCTGACGAAGCCCACCGACCACGTCGTCAAGCATGCCGAAGCCGACCACGGGGTCATGCGCACCATCGGCAATGCGATGCAGGATCGCAGCTACCTGCTGCTGCACGCGGGCTTCTTCACCTGCGGCTTTCATATCGCCTTCCTGGTCACGCACCTGCCCGGCGAGGTGGACCTGTGCGGCCTGCCGCCGAGCGTGGCGAGCTGGTCGCTGGCGATCATCGGGCTGGCCAACATCTTCGGCAGCCTCTACGCCGGCTCCTGTGTCTCCAAGTATCGTAGCAAGTACGTGCTCGCGGCGATTTACGGCTCGCGCGCGCTATTGATCGCGTGGTACCTGATGATGCCGCGCACCGAACTGACTTTCTACCTGTTCGCCGCCGGCCTCGGCTTCACCTGGCTGGCGACGGTGCCACCGACCGCCGCTATCGTCGGCAAGCTGTTCGGTGTGCGTTATCTGGCAACGCTCTTCGGGCTGACGCTGCTCTCGCACCAGATCGGCGGCTTCTTCGGTGCGTATCTGGGCGGGCTGGCGATCACGACTTTCGGTGATTTCAGCTGGATGTGGTACGCCGACATGGCGCTCGCGGCCCTCGCCGCCGTGATCAACCTGCCGATCCGGGAAGCGCCGGTCGTCCGACCAGCGACGGCCTGATTACATCCGCGCGGACAGCACACCCTTCATCTTCTGCATCGCCTTGGCTTCGATCTGGCGGATGCGCTCGGCCGACACGCCGTACTCGGCAGCCAGTTCATGCAGCGTGGCGGCTTCCTCACCGTCTTCCACCAGCCAGCGGCGCTGAACGATGGTGCGGCTGCGCTCGTCGAGACCGGACAGCGCGTCGCGCAGGCCGCTGTCGTGCAGGCGATCACGCTCCTTGCGTTCGAGCTGGATCGAAGGTTCGACGCTGTGGTCCGCCGCCAGGTAGGCGATCGGCGCGTAATGTTCTTCGTCATCGTCCGACAGCGGTTCAAGGGAAATGTCGGCGCCACCCATGCGGGTTTCCATCTCGACCACTTCCTCGGGCTTGACGCCGAGCTGGCTGGCCACCGAACGGACTTCGGACGGGCTGAGGCTGGCGAAGCCCGCTTCGTTGTTCGCTTCATGCGCGATGGCGGACTTCATGCTGCGCAGGTTGAAGAACAGCTTGCGCTGCGCCTTGGTCGTCGCGACCTTCACGAGACGCCAGTTCTTCAGGATGTATTCGTGGATTTCGGCCTTGATCCAGTGCAGGGCGAAGGACACGAGGCGCACCCCGCGCTCGGGATCGAAGCGCTTGACCGCCTTCATCAGGCCGATGTTGCCTTCCTGGATCAGGTCGGCGTGCGGCAGGCCATAACCAAGGTAGCCACGTGCGACCGCGATCACCAGACGCAGGTGGGACGTGACAAGGCCGCGCGCGGCGACAAGATCGCCCTCGTCGCGGAAGCGGCGGGCGAGGCTTTTCTCTTCCTCCTCCGTCAGCATCGGCACGCGGTTGGCGGCCGAAATATAAGCTTCGATACTGCCGCTGGCTGACGGAACGGGAAACTGGGCAAGGGTCAGGGCTTGGCTCATGTCGGGTCTCCTTTGCTGAAAATATTAGCACTCTTCCAGTTAGAGTGCTAATAATCGAATAAGTTCCCGACAATATTACTCGGATTTAAGCAAAGGGTGAACTACTAATCCACTGACGACTTCGGCCGGCATTTCGGGCGGCAGTTTCCGGCGGGCTGCTTCGGCTTCGGCGCGTGTCGCAAACCCGACAAAACAGCAGGCGCCCGAACCGGTCATGCGTGCATCGCCGAAGCGGCGCAATTCGGTTAGATAGCGGGCGATCTCGGGATGCAGTGCACAGGCGACGGCTTCCATGTCGTTGCGCCCGAAGCCGGGGCGCCAGTCGGCCGGACGGATTTCCGGGGTGTCGCGCTTCAATTCGGTCGACCGGAAGATGTCCGCCGTCGGCACATGGACAGGCGGCATGGCCAGCAGATACCAATCGCCAGGTACCGCCACGTCGGTAAAGCGTTCTCCCACCCCTTCGGCAAAGCAGTTGCGGCCGTGAATGAAGATTGGCACATCGGCGCCAAGCGAAAGGCCGATTTCCTGCAGGCGCTCGCGCGACAGGCCGCAGCCCCAGAGATGATTCAGCGCGACCAGCGTCGTCGCGGCGTCGGAACTGCCGCCGCCCAAACCGCCGCCCATCGGAATACGCTTGTAAAGATGGATGGTCGCACCCAGACAGGATGCCGTCCCGCCAGCGCCGACTTTTAATGCCTCGGCAGCCCGCACGACCAGATCCTGCTCCGGTGGCACGCCGGGCGTCGGTGTCGCCAACACGATGCGGCCGTCGGCGCGCGGCTCGAAGTGAAGCGTGTCGGCCAGATCGATGAAGCGGAATACTGTCTGGAGCAGATGGTAGCCGTCGGCACGCCGGCCGACGATGTGCAGGAACAGGTTGAGCTTGGCCGGTGCCGGCCAATCACTGTCCCAGTTCATTTCACCTCGATCCATTCGTCGATCTTCAGCCGCACCAACACGTCTTCGCGTTCGAGTTCGATCACCGTGGGCAGCGCGCCAGCCTGTTCGGCTTCACGCTCGACGATGGTCACGCGCCAGTCTTCGATATTCCCTGTATTACCAAGCAGCCAGCGCGCCGAAGCACCGAGCGGCAGCGAAAAGCCGAACACCCGCTGCGACAGCGCACTCCAGTCGTTCGCCGTGAAGCTGCGTTTGTCGGCAAGCATGAGGCGCGCGCCGCCGGCATCGCGCACCAGTTCGGCGACGCCTTGCCCGAGCGGCGTGGTAAGCAGGATCTCGTCGCGCGCCGGATCATGACGCCAGTCGATATTGATGTGGTAACGGGTTTCGCCCTGCCGCACGGCAAGCCGACCGACGAAGGCGAACTGCGTGATGTCCTGCGCTGCTGGACGCTGCGGAAGCGTGCCGACGGTCGCGCAGCCCGCCAGCAGCAGGGCGAACGTCCAGAAGACCAGAACCCGCATCGATCAGGCCAAGTCAAGGAGAGAGGCGCTTGATCGTCTCGGCCAGCGCTTCGTTGGCCGGATGCTCCTTGCGCGCCTTGTCCCAGGTTTGGCGCGCCTCGTCCTTGCGGCCAAGCGACCAGAGCACCTCGCCGATGTGCGCGGCGATTTCGGGGTCGGGACGGATGCCGTAGGCCTGGTTGAGCACGTCGAGCGCGGCTTGCGCTTGCCCCTGGCGGAACAGCACCCAGCCCTTGCTGTCGAGGATGAAGGCGTCATTGGGGGCAAGTTCGAGCGCGCGCTCGATCAGCGTGCGCGCCTCTTCGAGCCGGATGTTGCGGTCGGCGAGCGAGTAGCCGAGCGCATTCAGCGCATGTGCATGATCGGGCTTGATCTCGATCAGGCGGCGCAGGCGGCTTTCCAGTTCATCGAGTCGGCCAAGTTTTTCGGCGAGCAGTGCGACTTCGTACATCAGTTCGGGCTGGTCGGGCTGCTGTTCCAGCGCAGTGGTCAGCGTCGCATGGGCGTCGGCAACGCGACCCGCCTCGCGCAACAATTGCGATTCGCCCACCAGCAACTGAACCCGTTCGCGCGGATTGGCGGCCTCGGTGGTCCGCAGATGCTCGCGCGCGGCATCGAGCCGGCCCTGCTTGGTCATCACGTTGGCGGCGTGCAGGCGTGAGGTCAGATAGTGTTCGCCGCGCTTGACCTCGCCAAACCACTTCAGCGCCTCGTCCCAGCGCTTGCCATCCTCGGCGATCTGGCCGAGGTAGTAACGCGCCTTGTCGGCTTCGGCGTGGCCAATCTCGACGAGGCGGCGCAAATGCTTTTCCGCGTCCTGCGTGTCGTTGAGTTGCAGGGAAAGCACGGCGACGGCAAAAACGACATCCCCGCTCCTGGCCGGGTCGGCGGAACTCTGATCGAGCAGGATGCGAAACTCGCGGCGCGCCTCGGCGTAGCGCTTCTCGCCGGCCAGTGCGCGCGCGTAGGCCAGCCGCGCCTCGCGCGCCTGCGGATTGGCCGCGATGAACATGCCAAGCGTCATCAGCGCCTCGTTGCGATCCTCGGTCAGTTGGGCGCGGAACAGCGCAGCCGCCTCCCAGTTCGAGCGCAGTTCGAGCGCGCGACGGATCGCTTCGCGCGCCGCGGGAAGGTCGCGCGCCTCGAAAGCCGCCTGTGCCCGTGCGTAATGCGCCTCGGGCAAATTCAGATGCGGTGCGGTGACGTTGTCGATGAGCTCGCGCACGGCCTTGCGGTCGCCGCCACGCGAAAACAGACGGTTGAGGTGCAGCAGGTTGCGTGGCAGAAATTGGGGTTCGGCGGCGAGCAGCGGAGGCAGCAGGGTCTTGAGTTCGTCGAACTGCCCGACGGCGGCCAGCAGGCCGATCATCGCCTGACGCGCCGCCGTGGAATCCGGATCGGTTTCGCGCCAGATGCGCGCCGCTTGCAGCGCGGTTTCAAGCCGCCGGCTGTGCAAGGCAATCTCCGCGGCACGGCGCGCGATACGCGGATCGCGGGTTTCCCTGGCGAGTTCGAGATACAACTCAGCGGAGTCGGCGGCCTGGCCACGCTGGCCGGCCATTTCGGCAAGCAGCAAGCCGTAGAGCAGCTTGGGCGTCAGGTCGACGTTCGGCAGCTTCGCCAGCGCCCTTTCCTGTTCCTTGGCCTGCTCCTCGGCTTCGGCTTTCTCGATGTCCTGCTCGCTATTGGCCTGCGCCGGTTCAGGGCGCGTCTGCTGTGCCAGCGGCGCGCAACCGGCGAACAGGACCGCGGAAAGCAACAAGGGCAGGATCGGTTTCATGTGCGGCATCGAGGCTCATTACAATGCTGTGATGTTAGCAGTTTCCAAACTTCGTCATGCCTGAGCTTCCCGAGGTCGAAGTCACGCGTCGCGGCATCGAAAAGCGCGTGGGCGGCACGCGCCTCGACCGTGCCGTCCTGCGAGCGCCGAGTTTGCGTTATCCGATTCCCGCCGGGCTTGCCCGCACGCTCGCCGGCCGGCCGCTGATCGAAGCGAAACGGCGCGGCAAATACCTGCTGCTCGACTTTGATGGGGGGCATTTGCTGATCCATCTGGGCATGTCGGGCAGTTTGCGTTTCGTCGCGCCTGACACGCCGCCGGAGAAGCACGACCATGCCGACTTCGTCTTCGGGGAGAATGTGCTGCGGCTGACCGACCCACGGCGTTTCGGCGCCCTGCTGTGGCTGACCGGCGATCCGCTGGCGCATCCGCTGATCGCCAGGCTGGGCATCGAACCGCTGACGCGAACATTCACGGCCGAATGGCTGCACGCCGCGCTGCACGGCAAGTCGGTCGCCATCAAACCTGCGCTCATGGACAGTGGGCTCGTCGTCGGCGTCGGCAACATCTACGCCGCCGAGAGCCTCTTCGACGCAGGCATCGACCCGCGTCGCGTCGCGGGCCGCGTGTCGCAGGCTCGCCTCGAAAATCTGGTGCCGGCGATCAAACGGACCCTGCAGGCCGCGATTCGCGCAGGCGGCAGCACGCTGCGCGATTTCTGCAATACCGAGGGTGGAATGGGCGACTTCCAGACACGCCACAAAGTCTATGATCGGGCGGGGAAGCCTTGCATCCATTGCG
>Ga0209835_1001545_pt1 | contig 12662 bp, 8 predicted proteins | sample LakKivwa52mmetaG_FD_184138 | JGI IMG/M metagenome (GOLD analysis project Ga0209835, IMG submission 184138) | Anoxic lake water microbial communities from Lake Kivu, Rwanda to study Microbial Dark Matter (Phase II) - Lake Kivu water 52m metaG... | ecosystem: Environmental > Aquatic > Freshwater >...
ACATACCTTGTAGCGCCTTTTTTAGCATTCCTGGTGAACCCTCCCAAGCTCAAATCGGGCCACAACCTGCAACTACCAGCAGCCTTTCCCTGAGTGTACGCGATAATGGCTACCGTACAAGTGATCTTGGCATAATAAACCTTTTAACCCGACCCAAAATTAAAACTGAATCTCCTTCTGAAAGGGAAACAGTTTTTATAGAGGTCAATTCAACAAAATTCACCCAAGTAAATTACCCTATAACCATAAGCACCCAGCCACCTAAACCCAGTAATAGTATTCTGGAGGCAGCACCAGGCGACAGTGTCATCATGGTATTTATAGATCGTGAAAAGCCCACTGACCGATGCAGTGACACATTGTTAATTGATGATGAAGTGGTAAATTCTTTTACTAAAATTCATAAACTGGAGTCCACCTGTATTACACAATTTTCCCTTTATAATTATCAGGGTGCGCTTGAGTATACACGCAAATCCGCTCCCGGAGTATGTCTACAAAGGGAAATTATCTCTGCTGCTTCTATAAACAAACAAAATTCTGTATACAAGCAGTTGAGTCCTGGTGTATATTTTTGGAAGGCTACTCTTTTTGATAATGGCACAACCAAAAATATTCCCCAACTCAATGGAAAAGTATTTTTGAATTCTAATTAGAATTACACAGTCTTTAGCTTGATTTCTCTATACTTATAAGAACCAGATGGGTAGCCTGGCTCTTTAATTTAGGATTTAAAAAGCGTCCATAAACCCAGGGCAATAAATAACAATCCTGCACCGTATTTTAAATATTTTGGATCTATAAAAGCACTCAGATAGTTACCCGCCACAACTCCAAGTGCACTGGCACAAACCAATGCCGAGGCACTTGCCGTAAAAACCCACCATTTAGAAATATCTTTATTGGCCGCGAAGGAAAATGTGGCTAATTGGGTTTTGTCGCCTAATTCGGCAATAAAAATGCTAAAAAAGACGCTTAAAAAGGTTTTGATATCCATGATTTTCCTTTGACTTTAATTGCTTAAAAACTAATAATTTATTTTGTCAAATTTCGCATACACTGCTGACCTGCCTAACTAGCTGGGGCAGAGTACTCTTTATCCATACATTACATGCTTAGTAGATACTCAGTATGCTTTGGACGGAAAAAAAAGAGGGAGGAAAAAATTCCTCCTTCTTTTTAAAATCGGCTTGTATATCTTAAAATATTAAGAACATCCGGATGTTGCACCACAATCATCACAAACAGTGCAAGTTCCATTACGCCGCACACGCATTGAACCACATGAACCACAAGAATCACCAGTATATCCTGCTAGTTTAGACTGAAAAACTGCTTTTTCGGAGCCTTGAACGATACTGACTGTAACAGTTTCAAGCGGTGTTGATTGTTGAATTGGATTTTGGGTTTTTGGGTATTCGGTAGTTGAAGGTGCTGGCTGTACTTGAATAGGCACCTCATCAACCGAGGGCTTAATGTGCAAAAATTCGTGCATCTGTAAGTAATGATGACCCAGTGTTCTAAAAACAAAATCGAGAATGGATGTAGCATTCCGGATATGCTCATGTCCAACTACTGGGCCGGAGGGTTCAAATCGAGTAAATGTAAAGGAATCAACTAGTTCTTGTAAAGGAACTCCATACTGTATAGCCTTTGAAGCCAATACGGCAAAGCAGTTGAGTAAACTGCGGTAGGACGCACCTTCCTTATACATATCTATAAAGATTTCGCCAATAGAGCCATCGGGGTACTCACCGGTCCGCAAGAAGATTTTATGCCCGCCGACCATAGCCTCTTGTACAAACCCGCTCCGTTTAGTAGGTAATTTGCGGCGGCGCGGTCCTTGTATAGATTCGGTGTTGACTTTGATAGGAATTTCGAGTGCACCTTGAGGCAAGGCTTTAGCCAGCCTGAGTGCTTGTGGCAAGCTGTTACCAGAAGATAGGGGTTGGCTGAGTTTACAGTTATCACGGTAAAGAGCAACCGCTTTAATTCCCATTTCCCAAGCCTGCTTATATATGTGTTCTACATCTTTGAGAGAGCTTTCAACAGGCAGATTTATAGTCTTTGAAATTGCACCGCTGATGAAAGATTGCCCAGCAGCCATAATCCGTAGATGTCCCGAAGCTGCGATAAACCGCGTTCCGCGTGGACCACACAGGTTAGCGCAATCAAAGATAGGATAATGTTCGCGCATTAAGTGCGGAGCATTTTCGATCGTTTGTGTTCCGCATACATAGATACCCGCTTCTTCAATCTGTTCTTCGGTAAAGCCTAGGCGACGGAGAAGATTAAAACCAGGTGAAAGGATTTCTTCTTCAGAAAAATTTAGCTTGCTTTGCAGAGCATCCTTACCTAGGATAAATACATTAAAAACCTGATCCAAGGTAAAAGCAGAGGGTAAAGAGGCCTCTATTTTTTTGATTAGATTTTGATCAAAGCCCTTTTCGAGAAGGGTTTCGAGGTTTATATGTGGCGCACCCTCAAGTGTAGAATGTCCTTTTACATAAAACTCTATTTCACGAATTTGTTGAGGTGTATAGCCCAATTTTTTTAATGCGGGTGCAATGGACTGATTAATTATTTTAAAATAGCCACCACCAGAAAGTTTTTTGAATTTGATAAGTGCAAAATCTGGCTCTATACCAGTGGTGTCACAATCCATAAGAAGGCCAATTGTACCTGTGGGCGCAATTACGGTTACCTGTGCATTGCGGTATCCATACTGTTCTCCCCATTCTAAGGCTACATCCCAAGAACGGCGTGCTGCGGATAACATGTCGGTTGGTGCATACTCAGGTTGTATACCAATGGGTGCTATACCCAAATGCTCATAGTCAGAGATAGGATTATTGTAAGCTGCGCGGCGGTGGTTGCGCATGATGCGTAGCATGTGTTTTTTGTTGGCTTCATAGCGTTTGAAAGGGCCTAGATCGCGAGCTAATTCAGCAGAGGTTGCATAGGAAATACCACACATAAGTGCAGTAACACATCCGGTAAAGGCTGAGGACTCCTTACTGTCATAGGGTAAACCCATACGCATAAGCACTGATCCTAGATTTGCGTAACCCAAGCCCAGGGTGCGGTAGTAATAGGAACGGCGTGCTATTTCGCGGGAGGGAAACTGGGCCATTGTTACAGAGATTTCTAGAACAGTAGTCCAAAGACGAATTGCATGTTCGTAGGAAGCAATTTGGAATTCACCATTTTCAGTAACAAATTTGGTGAGATTTAAACTGGCGAGATTGCATGCAGTATCATCGAGAAACATATACTCAGAGCATGGATTGGATCCACGGATAGATCCATCTTCAGGGCATGTATGCCAATCATTGATAGTATCGCTATACTGTAAACCAGGATCGGCACATTCCCAGGCCGCCCGAGCAATATCAGCCCAAAGTTTTTTTGCCTTTAAGGTTTTAAGTGGTGAACCATCAGTACGAGATGTGAGATCCCAAGATCCGTCTTTTTGAACTTGACTCATAAAGCGGTTGGGAACCCGGACAGAATTATTAGAGTTTTGTCCGGATACGGTTCCATAAGCATTACCTTCAAAGTCAGTTGCAAACTCTTCCATGGTTGCTTCTGTAATTCCCTGGTTTCCCAGTTGCAAAGCCTTTTGTACAAGGGCCTCGGGCATACCCATATCGAGAGCTTCACGCACTCGCGCAATGAGAGATTGCGAGGGTTCTTTTCCATCTTGTGGATTTTTGCGAGCCTCTTCCATGATGCGTAAAACTTGTTTGTTTACTACACGACTTCCTGTATAGAGCGCAGCAACTTTTTGTTCTTCTTTACTTTTCCACTGTATAAAATCTTCAACTTCAGGATGATCGAGATCAAGGCAAACCATTTTCGCAGCACGGCGCGTTGTTCCACCTGATTTTATTGCACCAGCTGCTCTATCGTAGATCTTGAGAAAACTCATCAAACCAGAAGAAACACCACCACTTCCGAGTTTTTCACCTATACCACGGATATTGCTGAAATTAGTTCCGGTACCTGATCCGAATTTAAATATGCGACCTTCTCGCTGAAGAAGGCTATATATTCCGTTTTCACCCAAAAGATCATCATCAACAGACTGAATAAAACAAGCATGAGGCTGGGGATGTGAGTAGGCATCTTTTCCCTCTTTTAATTTTTCATCTTTGGGATCTATGTACCAATGTCCTTGCGCACTTCCCTTGATTCCGTATTTCCAGGCTAAACCCGTGTTGAACCATTGAGGTGAGTTGGGAGCACCAAACTGATGTAGAAGCATATAGGCAATTTCGTCGTAGAAAATTTGGGCATCTGATTGCGAATCAAAATATCCGTTTTCTTCGCCCCAATGCCGCCAACACCCAGCTAAACGATCTACGACCTGTTTGACACTTTTTTCAGGACCGAGTATGGGTCGACCTGTTGAATCAACCTGGGTATTTCCATCTCGATCGATTTGCGGCACATCTGCACGGCGGACATATTTTTGGGCCAAAATATCGGTAGCGAGCTGAGACCATGACTTGGGTACTTCAATCTCGAGGCTTTTTGAAGCACTGCGACCATCTTCATGGCGAATGGTAGATGTACGCCATTCGTATTCTGTGGTAGAAAAGGGACTTACCCCTTCTTTGGTGTATAAGCGGTTAAACTTCATGTTTTTTCCCTTCCTCCACAATATGTTGTGGTCAAATCAACTTTACAGGCTAATAAATACTATAGCTAGTGGTTGTGGGCAATATTCTAGTATTGTCACAATGACATACTAAATTGCCTTTTTTTTAATATTTATAATGATTGACGCCATATTGGCAAATATATTTTTTCGAATAGCGTAAATTTAAGCAAATTAAAACCTTACTCCATAAATAAAAAAATTCTTGTTCTAGGGGGAATGGTCAGCTGCTGGCATTTACCGGGGTGAAAACGGAAACGGTAAACTCTTTAAATCCGTCATACTCTCCCTGAGTAGTCTCAAAAGTAGGTTTTGACCCTTTTTTATAACTTTCGACCCCGGATTCTAAAATAGATAGAGGCAACCCTGACATTTTGTAAACCAGTAGCTGTTGAACAACGACAATATGACCAAAGTTCCGGATAAAAAAGGAGGGGCTGCTGCTAAAATTGGAGTTGTTCAGCAGACCCTACTTAAGCACGGAACAGAAAATGGTCTCATCAATATAGTCAGAGAGGGAGTCCAAAGTTTTTTTAATCACCCTTTTGTTTTGAAGAAAAAAACTTGGACTTGGTACAAGGGAAAGTCTAATCTTACCCCTATGAATATTGGGGATTTCCCTTGTTCAGCCAGCCCTAAGTAAACCTTACTTAGCTGGCCAGATCCACTGAGGTCTTTCCTCTAACCAGTTAACCGCATGGACAAAATCATCAAAATTTTTTGTCGTTAACCCATTGAGTAAACTAAATAGGTTAAGATGCCTGTCTTGAAAGGCACCAGCCCCTAACCAGGCTAAGCGGGCATGCCATTTAGGGTGCTCCGAAATTTGATCTCGGTAAGCTTGGCGTTTTTGTTTGCTGATCCAGTTTTTCCAGACATTTTGGCTGGATTTTTTCAAATTTTCTAGGGAATTATCAAAGTTTTTGTAATGTGCGGGTAAACTGAGTTCCACTTGTTTTAACCATTGGAAATGCAAAGAATTCAAATGATCTTCGGAAATTTTGAACCTGCGCCAATTTATCTCACTCGCACGCTCTTCAATTTTTTCTCTACCGGCTTCAATAGCCTGAACTGGATCAAAACTCAGTCTATGTAAATCATCCAGAAGCTGACGAGGTAAGTAGGAAACTGTTGCGCGCATTTGCACCAGAGGTACACCCCTGCCTAATACTTTAAGCAAAGGAGCTACTTGTAAAAAGTATTGAAATTCACCCGGACCCAGGACGGTCGCATAAATGGGCAGCAGGGTTTCGGTACATACCAAGCGAGATAGGACATCATGCGAAAGGTGGCCTTCAGGCAGGGATGCTAAATTAAGAGATTGAAAAACAAAATTTGAATTATAAAAACCAATTTGATTTTTATTCCGAACAATGCGATGTCGGAAACCCTGCTCTAAATAAAAAACATGTGATTGACCTTCGATCCAGGGTATGGGTTCAGTAGTCAGATAAGCCTTTAAGTGGTGGATGATTGATTTCTCAGATTTTTCTATTTCACGGGAGTGGTTAATTAAATCTTTAAGACCAGTATGTGCAGCTTTGCGGTATACAGGGGATGATCCCCTGACAAATAAAAGGCCCATCTTTCCGAGTATCCCCTGAAGTATACGCAAAAAGGAAACCCCATAATCCACCCTTTCTTCAAGAGCTTCATGAAGAAGTAAGCGGTAGCTATCATTTATATGGGGAAAGTGCGATAAAATATTTTTTATTTCGGACCCAAGAGGTGTTTCAGCCAAAGTTTTGTTGGAAACATGATGTATATCTTGAGGTCTCCAAGCACTTGGTTTATGATAAAGATCAAAAAATTCAACTAAGCTTACCTCTTTAAAATCAGAATCATCATCGGCAATCCAAAACAAGGGAACTAAAGAAACACCAAATTTTTCTTCCGCCTTTTTTGCTAAAAAAATGGCTGTGAGGGCCTTGTGAAATGTATAGAGCGGGCCTCCAAGCAAGCCGGGTTGTTGACCAGTCAGGATAAAGCTGGTTGATGAGTGATTTAACTTTTTAAGATTTACCTCTTGAGCAGGAGTAAGGGATACCGAAGCCATATCATGCTTAATCCACTCCAAGGCAAAGGTCCTATTATGGGCTGCCTGCAGCAATTCTGATTGTCGGTGCAAAAACGCAGCTTTATCGAGAGGCTCACGAATATGAGAATAAAGTCGCAAAGGATGGTTTTTATCAGACCACACCCTTTGGGACAGTGTTTGATAGGGCCATGATCCAACAAATCTTTCCATCAGATATTATTTACCTGTGCTATTAGAGAAATTCGAGGGGACAATTGAGGCACAAAATCATCTCCCCTTTCTGTTCCAAAAACATGCAAAACAGTACATCCGGACTGAATTAAAATATCTGTTATCGCTTCCAGGGAGTACAGACGCAATTGTTCAGCGTACTCCTCTACCCTACCCTCAGCCCTGTATATTTTAATTTGTTTCGATACATAGGGGTGATTATAAGTGCGAAATTGATCAACCCTTCCCCAGGAGTACTCGGTAGTAGTATGGGTTTGTAAGTGAGACTGAATATAGAGTGGATTGGCAAGATCCAAAAACAGAAAACCACCTTTTTTTAGAATATTTAGCCAATGATGTAGGGTTTTTACATCTTCTTCGGGTGTTTTAAAATATCCAAACGAACTAAAAAATGAGGTCAGGAGATCGAAGTAATGTTGTGGAAAGGGTAAATAGCGCATATCCGCCCTTAGCAAATTTTTCTGTGGGGAAGACTTTAATAAACTCAGGGATAAATCAACACCATAAGTGGGGATACCTCTATTTTGAAAGGCACATACATGCCGACCGGACCCGCAGGCAATATCGAGTACACGGAGATCTTGTGTATAAGGAGAAAAACTTTCCGGAAAATTATTTTCTAGAAAAGTACAAAGGCTCGCAACTTGGTTATTTGCTTGGTCAGAATTTCTATGCGTATAAAGTTCAAGATAGGTTTCATTAAACCAATGCTTAAACCAATCCCTGGAAGAAGAAGAAACAGGCTCCATATTGGGAAAGTAATTAAAAAAGACTCTTTTGATGGGAAAATGCTTGTTTATAAAACCAAAGAAGGGGGTCAGTTAATTTATAGGACCGCGTTCCCAGTTTTATTCCCGAAGGATATTCAATTCCATAACTTACATGTACATGAGGCCCTGTTGTGCGTCCTGTCATACCAACCGTACCCACCGCATCTCCTTTATTTACCAAAACACCTTCTTTGACAAGCTTTTTATCGAGATGAGCAAAAAGTAATACATCTTTTCCCTGTATGACACCTAAGGACCTGCCCCCATAGCGAGAATCTGCATAGACAACTTTCCCCGCAATGGGCGTTCGAATTAGGGTACCTTGTGGAGCTGCTACATCAATTCCTTCATGCTGCGGATTTCCTCCGGTACCGCGCTCAGCCCAGGTTCCGGTTATATAGGCAAAGGGATCATCAACTACACTGGTAAAATAATCAAAAGCAAATGCTACCTGTGAATAGGCATTGTTGCGAATATTTGTGGGTGGAAAAAAATAAACTTCAGTTCCCTCGGAAATGTATCGGTCTGGTGAAATTTTTTTTGTGGCATAAGAATTATGGTAAGCGATTACCTCATTTACATAATCCTTAATTTGCTTCTGAGTGGGAACTACCGCTCTATGTTTGCATATCGCGTATTTGGCAATACGGTAAAGATTTTCACTTTGCGAGAGTCTAAAGGTCATGGGTTTAACTGATCCAGGAGAAAATTCATCCTCTGTATAGGGAGTGAGTAGAGGCAGGTTTGAATTTGGTATATCAAGTTTTAATTGCCGAGTTTGTGGTATTAATAGACTGCCCAGGAAAACCATAAGACAAACAAAAGCCCATACGCTCAAGCGGTAATATCCCTTAAATGTTTTTGGCAGGGATAGATAAAGAAAACAGATACGAGATGCAATAAAATTTTGAATTTTACCAAATAAAAAATGGAAATATTGAGGATGAAAATGAATTTTTTTAGGGGCTGGGATTTTTTTAGAGGGAGTGGCTTGGTGCGGAATAATAGGATCTATGGAATAATCAACTTGTATAGAAGGGTTTTTAGCGGAGTCTTTAGGTTTGAGAGGAGGACTAGGAGGTAGAATCTCACTGACAACTTGAGTAGAAAGAGGTGCTAAAAAATCTTTGTTCTTGATTTGACTGCTCAGATCAGCCTGCAAAGGAACTTCTTTCACTTGTGCAGGTGCCTCCTGAGGTATAGCCCTAAAAGAAATTTGTTGAGTTAATTCACTGAGAGCATGTTCCAGGTTATCATGCCAGGGCCTGGCAGCGGTTAAGGAGGGTTTTAAAAGAGAAAACTTAAATCTTTCCCCCCCCAGAAGTTGGTTGCGCATTTGATTCAGAAATGTTCTTGATTGTGCAGTTTCAGCAGAGCTTGGGTCAACGGCAATCAGGTTTAAATGGGCTTCCATAAACAGCCGGTAAACAGTCTGATTCCAAAGGGGTAAAGTATCCAGCAATACAAAGGAATAATGGGACCGCCAGAAATTGATTTGTTCAATTAGATGGGATAAGCTGTTTGCAGCAGGAGAACTGATCAGATTGTAATAATCGTGATTGATATCGAAGCGATGAAATAAATTCTCGGGCAACTTTAGGGTGTCGGGGTGAGAAACAAGGCGTGATCCCAACCTTACTAAAAGAACGCTCCCCTTGGGGAGACAGAGACTGGCTAAATTTTGGCCAAGGTCAGGACAGGAAGAATGTACCTGTACCCGGAGCACCTGAATAAGAATACCCTGCTCAGTCCTGGAGGACCGTGGAGGAGAATTCTTATTCATTCATATAAAACCTGCTTAATCCTTATGATCTGAAGTTTCGAGTAGTTGTTCGAGAAAGGACTGAACCTCATCTGAGTTGAGGGCAAAATTGCACACGACGGTATGATGATTGATATCGCGAAATTTTAACTTTTGCTGCTTACCTGATTCACGGAATACCATAAGAGGGAGTGTATTAATTGTACCGATTAATCCAAAATAGCGCAATATAGCGGAATTTTCTTGCCATGTTTTATGATCTGTAATAATTGCTCCATATACGCTCAAGTCTTTCAAGGAAGTAAGACTGGCAAGATCAACACAATCAAGTTTGTGCGAAGTAGCTCGAAAATAGTCTTCAATAGCCTTTCTTGTTCTGTCTTTTTCGGTAAAAACTAGAAGTTGCATAAGTGTTTCCTTTCACCATCGGATATGAGCCAAAGAATTTAGCTTGCTAACGCCAAATTTTAAACCATTTTAACACCTGTTAAGAGAATTTAATCTTACAGACTCATTTAAAGCTAAAAACGGGTCTGAAATAGAACCCTTACTGAGAAAAATCCTCATTTATTTCCATATAAACTCCGGTGTTGTGCTGCGCTTCCTGCTTCGCACCCTGCGGGCTTGCATTCGCAAGCGTTTTCCGCCCATCCATGGGCTCCAAATCATCTTCACGATGCCTTGTCGGTGACCACAATCATCAATTTTTAGAGATTCCCTATATTCTGTTTAAGCCTTGAGACTCAATAATGACTTAACAGTCTTTTCAGCAAGTTCGGTTATAAAAGAAGAATTAGAATTTAAGGGCGGTAACCAATAAAGAGTGTGGCCCAGAGGGCGAATAAGCAGGTTGTTTTGCAGGGCAGCCTTGGCCAATTCAAACCCAGGTCTGCTTATACCAGGCTTTAAAGATTCAGTCTTTAATTCAGCAGCTACTACCCCACCTAGGGCGCGCACAGTCCCAAGCATTCCGGAAGAACTTGCCACTTCTTCTAGATAACGCCGTAAGGGCTTTTCTAACTCTTTACCTCGCGCTATTATATCTTCACTTTTATAATAATCAAAGGCAGCCTTTGCAGCCGCAGCACCAAGCAAATTGCCACTATAAGTGTTAGAGTGCAAAAAACTGGATTCAGGATGAGGCGGGCCATAAAACAAATTATAGATATCCGTTGAAAAAAGGGTGGCTGAAAAAGGAAGCCAACCCGCAGTAAGACCCTTTGACACACAAATAAAATCAGGAATTATATCCGCGTGTTGTGAGGCCAGCCACTGACCGGTACGACCAAAACCTGTCATAATTTCATCGGCAATAAGGTATATATTGTTCTTGAGGGTGTAGGCGCGTAATTTTCGCAAAAAATCTGGGCTGTATATCCTCATTCCGCCAGCCCCCTGCAAGATAGGCTCAATTATCAAGGCCGCCACATTTGCCGTATGTAAAGAAAGCCAAGATTCAATAGCCGGCCATTCACTCTCAACCGAAGCCCAACCCAAGTCATCTTTCCCAAGCTCAAGGGTGGGTACAGGACAATAGTCAACGGGGATCAGCATAGATGTATAGGGTGCTTTATAAAGTCCAAGAGAACTGACTGCCAGAGCACCACTTGATTCACCATGATAACCACCGTCAAGTGCCAGAAACTTGCTCTTTTCAGTATGGCCTCGCAGTGCCTGGGCCTGTAAACTCATCTTGAGAGCGATTTCGACAGCCATACTCCCATCACCACTATAAAATATCTTGTCAAGACCAGGCACCAAAGAACACAAGCGCTCAGCCAATTCTACTAGAAGTGGTGAACATGTACCTGCAGATATAATATGTTCCATTGTTCGGGCCTGCTGGATTACAGCCTTACGAATTATTGGATGGCCATGACCCAAAGTTTTACACCACCAACTACTGGTCGCATCTGCAATCTGGCGACCGTCATTTGTATACAGATAGGGACCTTTGGCCCGAGAAATTTGTTGTAGAGGTATAGATTCATAATCTTTCATTTGCGTACAAGGATGAAAGATATGCTGCAAATCTCGCTGAAACCAATTTAAAGCTAATTCTGTCATAATTGTTTCAAATTTACTTTAAGTAAAACAATTACAAAAGTATACCTTTCAGTTTAGAGAGTCAAAAGACCATAACTCAAGTCAATTGAGATCTAGAGAATAACCTCATCCTAAGAAAGGCAAGATCTCAGGGGTTATTTTATACGGGACATAAAAAAACACTTTAGGTTTTTTTTACAGTGGCCGAAAATAAGAGTAAGAACAAACTTCCGGCATGGATGCTGGAAAGCAAAAAACAAGGAGGTTCCTATGCGGATTAATCATAATATTGCCGCGATGATTACCCAGACTTCAGGTCGGGTACAAAACAGTGAATTAAGCAAGTCACTGGAAAAACTTTCTACCGGATTACGAATTAACAGAGCTAGTGATGATGCTGCCGGATTATCTGTATCGGAACAGCTCCGCACACAGGTTCGAGGTCTACACAAGGCCCAACAAAATGCTACTGACGGTATAGCCTTACTCCAGATTGCTGAAGGCGCTGCAAATGAAATTTCCGCTATACTACAAAGAATGCGCGAGCTAGCAATTCAGAGTTCCAATGACACTCTGACCAGCACTGAAAGATCCTATACAAATACTGAATTCCAAGCCTTAATGGGAGAAATTGACAGGATTTCAACGGCAACCCAATACAATGGAATGACCTTGCTTGATGGACGATCCACCAGCTTTGGTGTCTCTGGCGGTCAGGCATCAGTAATACACATAGGTGCAAACAACAACAAAGGTTCTACAAGTGGCACTATAGATACCATGCGCATATTGGTGGATTCTGTTACACTGGGTGCCATAGGTTTAACCTTGACGGCATCTGGAGCAGCAACAAATACAAATATAACCAACCAATCAAATTCATTTGCAGCCATTACGGCCATAGATTCCGCCATTACCTCTGTAAACAATATGCGTTCTGATCTGGGTGCATACATAAACCGACTGGAGCATGCAATAAATAATATTGCTAATCAGGCGTATAACTCTCAAGATGCAGAAGCCCGTATTCGTGATGTGGATTTTGCCCAAGAAACAACCGAATTTACCAAGAGGCAGATTCTTTTACAATCTTCAACCGCCATGTTAGCGCAAGCCAACTCGGTTCCCCAAGGAGTGTTGCAGCTTTTGGGA
>Ga0209835_1001548_pt1 | contig 12630 bp, 10 predicted proteins | sample LakKivwa52mmetaG_FD_184138 | JGI IMG/M metagenome (GOLD analysis project Ga0209835, IMG submission 184138) | Anoxic lake water microbial communities from Lake Kivu, Rwanda to study Microbial Dark Matter (Phase II) - Lake Kivu water 52m metaG... | ecosystem: Environmental > Aquatic > Freshwater >...
CGCCTGGTTTTTAAAGTTATTTCGGATATCAAACGGTTTTTCAATATATCCCAGACCTGTGCCGATAAAGAAATTTGCAGAAAAGTCATTTGCCCTGAACATGGGAAAATTAATAAATGGTAATACTCCCGCTCCGAATCCAATGTATTGAGGGCTACTGAGCGGGCTATACATCAAAGATACTCCGTATGTTGGATATTTGTATAGTGATTGCCATTCCTTTCCATGGTCACCCGCCATAATGAAATTGAGTTGATATATGGGATAATGCTGTTCCCTTAAAATATTCATGTGTTTATGGTGAGTCATCAGCACTGCATAATGACATTTCAGCTCAATGCCTTTGCACGGAAGAGTATATTTCTGAGCTGTTACCGGTTTTGTTAGAAAAAGAATTACACAGAATGCTGATATCAGAAATCTGATCAACGAAGACAAAAGGCCATTTTTGATTTTGACAGTCATAATTCAAAAGAGTATCTTTGCAAAAATATTCAAAAAATCCAGTTAACCATATTTTATTCCTACCATTATAATGAAATCTGAACTGAAAAAATTTGACGAGCTTCTTGTCATCATGGATGAATTGAGAGAGAAATGTCCCTGGGACAAAAAGCAGGATTTTGAAAGTCTTCGTTATCTGACCATCGAGGAAGTTTATGAACTTGCAGATGCAATAATTGAAAAGAATCATCAGGATATCAGAGGGGAACTGGGTGATCTGATGTTGCATATTGTTTTTTATGCAAAACTTGGTCAGGAAGCAGGAACATTCACAATGTCGGATGTGCTGGAAGGAATCAATAAAAAACTGATCGAAAGACATCCTCATGTTTTTGGAGATGTGAAAGTGGCTGACGAGCATGAAGTGAAGGAGAACTGGGAAAAAATCAAGCTGGCAAAAGGGAAAGGCAAACGGAGTGTTTTGGCTGGAGTCCCCAATTCACTGCCCTCGTTGGTGAAAGCATTCAGAATTCAGGAGAAAGCAAGAGGCGTTGGCTTTGAATGGGATACCAAAGAACAGGTTTGGGCGAAGGTGATGGAAGAACTGCAGGAGTTGAAAGTTGAAGAAGCATCAGGAAAATCCAGAGAGAATATTGAAGAAGAATTTGGAGATCTCATTTTTGCGCTGGTCAATTATGGACGATTTCTGAATATTAATGCTGAAAATGCACTTGAAAAAACAAATAAAAAATTCATCCGAAGATTTATATCTATGGAAGAGCTTGCCAAAACAAAGGGACTGAAGTTTGAAAATCTGAATCTCGAACAACAGGACGGACTTTGGAATGAGGTAAAGAAAGATGAGAAGTTGAAATAGTCATCATCTCATTTGAATGATGTATGTTTTATTGTAACGGCTCAGTATGATGAAAATATTGTATTATGCGTTTCACGGTTATCGGTGGTGATGCGCGTAACGTCAGCGTTGCTCGGTGAACGTATGGTAACTTTGCGCATGATAAATCTGATTGATTATTTCTCTGAAGAGTGTATGAAGATACTTCACTAAGCTAAATGCAACAGGAAATCCGTATAATTACGGATTAGATTTCCAAAAAAAACAATTACATTTGACGTTCAAAATGCAAATCATGGAAATCATTGACAAATACAAGGCATATTATTCTGTCAGAGCAAAAAAGTATGAGGGAAACGGCAGATATAAAAACACTTATAACGCCGAAATGAAACTTTCACAGGCCATGCAGGCTTGTTCTACCCTTGAAGATTTCAGGGACAGACTTGGAGATCTTAATGAATTGTGTGCCATTGCACTGATCCGGGATCAGTATATTATGGAATCTGAGCATTTCGGCAAACATCAGGAAAAAGTTCGAAAGAAAGAAGCTGAGCTGGTTCTTGAAAAAATTGATTCGTGTGTTAATGTTTCAGATGTCATGAAATTGGTCAGTGACGTATCATCACAGATCAGTGTTGAAATCAGCATGGACGAATCACAGGCCGATGCTTTTCTGGGAAAATTGCATTTGCTGGAGCAATATCTTGTTTATAGCAATGCTGAAGTGCCCGAAATGTACCAACATATTATACGGGAAAATGCTGGAGAAAAGTTGATAGAATTGATAGAGAGTATGCAAACAGTCGAGAAAAATAACAGTGCATGGCAACAACAATGGAAAGTGAATCCTGATGTTTGTTTTGAACACCGACATTTCAGGCACTGCCCTATTTCAGCTGAACATTTGCAGGAGCTGCGTAATTTGTACAAAACTATTGTTCAACGATAGATATAAAAAATATGCCAATAGATAAACTTCTTTTAAACTCAATGACAGGAACGTTCAAGTCGATGCTTGATCAGATTGTTCAACAAAATATTGCAGGAGAACATGTTGAAAAGATGACAGCAGTGCTTCAAAGAATTGATGAACTGGGAAGTGAGCATTCGGATTTCAACGCGTTCAATGCACAACTGATCAGTGAAAATTTATTTGCACGTTTCAGTGAATATTACACTCTAGCATTAACCGAGCAACATTCTGCATCCGGCAATCAGGGCAATGGGGTCTATAACGACGCTGAACTTCTGAAGAGTTGTGTGAGCGGATTGGTTCAATCCATTGAATCAATAGAGCAAGGCTATAAACAGGCTGTTGCTGAGGCCGGAAAAAGCGGGAATGCTATAGAAGTAGAGGTTTTGCAAAACCCCGACTCAATTATTCAATCCATTCGGGAATTAATTGCACTCGGACAAAGCGAAGGGATGACTTTGCCTGATTTTTTAAGAATTCAGATTGAAAAAGGATTGGATAAGGCAATGGAAGGCGTTGTCGTTCAGAGGGAAGGTCTGATGTTTGAAAAGCAGTTTACTGAAGCCAATCCTGTGTCACCGTTTCATGTTGAGGAAGTCAGCGAAGCTCTTGAAGTGTTTGAGAGCCTTTGCAGAAATTCAGCATTCGGGGTTCCAGAATCGAAGGAGTGGACAATGTTGCGTGATGATATTCACAGAAAATACGTTTCAGACATTGCCCGATTCATTAAAATCAGATCATCATGGGAAGATATACTCCTTGATTTGTCAATCTGGAGCTTGTCATACACGAAATTTGCACCTGAAATTTTTCCCTGGGCTGAAACCTCAAGACCCTTTGAAGCGGTGAAGGAAACACAAAATATTAATCCCGGAGTTATCAGGGAAAAGCTGAAATTGTTTCACAAATTTTTTGGATTGGAATTTTTGGATATTTTCAGACATCCTACATTTCTCTGGCAGATAAAATATCATTATCACAGGAATTTCTTGAATTTCAGATTGAAGAAGTGTATCCTCTGTGCAAACCGTTTCAACATCTTTCGGAAGATGTGATTGAAAAACGTGCTGATTTTCATCCCAGAGGACCATCAAAGCAGGAAAGGGAATCAAATCCGGAATCACCGCGACCATCAGAACGGTTTCGTGAATTATATGATGCTAAATTTGGACAAGGATTATTTGAGAAAAAATTTGGATTGATTCCCCCGTCCCAGTCAAAGGCTAAGCCATGGGATATTTCCCGGTTTAAATATTCAGGTCAGGTATAAACTGCGGTGTTTTGTATCACATTTTCGCATTGCCTAAGGAGCGGTTATTTTGCCATCCGATTCCCGACATATGCGGATGTGACAGCTTAGTGAAGGCTGCAGTGCTTTGCCAAATCATGGTGTAAAGATAGGAAAATATTTCTCAGGTTGAGGTGAGGTACAGTCATTTTTCATTTGCTTTGAGGATTTTTATTTTTCTCCGTTTCCTAAAAAATCAGTAGGTTTGTAGCAAAATTCACAGTATGTTTCTTGAAATACTGAACAATGCATATCTTGCCGGAAACAAACTCCTGTTTGTGCTTATTGATCCTGATCATTTTCAGGAATCTGAATTTCAGAAACTGATGCAACAGGCCGGCATTTCAGGAATTGATGCCATTCTTGCCGGCGGGAGCCTTTTGACCCGTGGAAATATGGAAACCACAATTCAAACGATTAAAAAATATACTTCTGTTCCTGTGTGTATTTTTCCGGGAAACTACCGGCAGATTGATAAACATGCCGACGCTATCCTTTTTATGAGCCTGATTTCAGGAAGAAATCCCGAATTTCTTATCGGAAACCAGGTTGTTGCAGCTCCTGTGCTGAAACAGATGTCTCTCGAAATTATACCTACCGGTTATATGCTGATTGACGGCGGAAAACTCACCACAGCCCATTATATGAGCAACACCCTACCCATTCCGGCCGACAAGCCCGAAATCGCTGCAAGTACGGCCCTTGCCGGACAAATGCTTGGAATGAAATGCATTTATGCAGATGCAGGAAGTGGAGCGCAACAATCGCTCACACCTGCTTTTGTTCGTACGATCTGTGATGAAATTTCAATTCCTCTGATTGCGGGAGGCGGCATCAGAACTCCGCAAGCAGCAAAATCAATCTATGAAGCAGGTGCTACAGCAATTGTTATCGGCAATGCTGCAGAACAGAATCCATCAATGCTCACTGAAATTATTCAATCCAAATATTAAAATCCATCAATTATGAAACGACTGATTGTTCTTTCGCTGCTTTTTGTCATAGCAGTGAATGTGTTTTTCCCGAATCACACTACAGCACAAACAAAAAAACTGGATGCTTATTCCATTGCATCAAACCCTGCACTGTATCCGCAAAGTATCCGGATTATTGACTGGATTCCGGAAACGGATGCCATCGCCTTTAGTAAAGATATGCGATCACTTGAGAAAAAAACATATCCATCAAAAAAATCGGAAACAATCGTCACACTTGATGAGCTGAATGCACTTCTGCAACCCTTTGTATCTGAGCTTGACAGAAACTCAGCCCAATTGCGAAGATTTCCTGCTCCTTTATGGAAAAACAAGGATATGTTTCTGTTTCAGCATGCCGATATGTATTTTTCCTATTCAATCCTTTCAAAAAAAGTGGAAAAGCTGAATTCCTGGCCGGCAGGTGTTGAATCACATGACTTTTGCACTGAAAACAATATCATGGCATACACACGTGATAAAAATCTGTTTATCTCGGTGAACGGAAAGGAAATTGCCGTGACCAATGAAACTGATCCGAACATTAAAATGTGTAATTATGTTCACCGTGAGGAATTTGGCATTTCAAAAGGAACTTTCTGGTCGCCCAAAGGCTCATATCTGGCATTCTACAGGATGGATGAAACAGATGTCACCGAGTACCCTCTGGTTGATGTTACCACACGAATTGCAGAACTGCGTCCTGAAAAATATCCCATGGCCGGAATGGCAAGCCATTATGTAACACTTGGGGTGTATCACATTCAAAACGGGAAAACGGTTTATCTGAGCACCGGGATTCCCCGTGAGCAATATCTCACATCTGTAAGCTGGAGTCCCGACGAAAAGTATGTTTTTGTCGGATTGCTCAACAGGGATCAGAATCATTTGAAACTGAACATGTATAATGCTGCTACAGGAGATTATATAAAAACCTTATTTGAGGAAAAGTCAGACAAGTATGTTGAGCCCTTGCATCCTTTGTATTTTTTGCCCAATTCAACTGATAAATTTCTCTGGATGAGCCAGAGAGACGGATTCATGCATCTGTACCTTTATGATATTAACGGGACACTGATAAACCGTATTACAAAGGGACCATGGATTGTTCTTGATGTTCTGGGTTTTGATCAGAATGGGACAACGGTATTTATCCATTCCACAAAAGAATCACCCATCGAACAGCACATTTACAGTGTAAATCTGAAAAGCGGAGCAATGGTGAAAATTTCGGGGGATCCGGGTTCACATTCGGGGCTGATCAGCTCAAGCGGTCGTTTCTGTGTGGATGAATACAGCAGCCTGAGCATTGTATCTCAGACTGAAGTGAAAGACGCAGGCGGCAAGCAAATTGAAATCCTTCAGGAAAACATTGACCAGCTCAAATCTTACAATATGCCTTCAACAGAGGTGTTTACAATCAAAAATTCAGAAGGAACGGACTTATATTGCAGACTGATTAAGCCTGCTGATTTTGATGCTACAAAAAAATATCCTGTCATCATTTATGTATACGGTGGACCGCATGCACAACTTGTGACCAACAGCTGGCTTGGTGGTGCAGGTTTGTTTCTCAACTATCTGGCGCAGGAAGGATTTCTTGTGTTTTCTCTGGATAACAGAGGATCATCCAACAGGGGATTTGAATTTGAAACATCCATCCACCGGAACCTTGGTGTGAAAGAAGTGGAAGACCAGATGGAAGGTGTAACGTATCTGAAATCCCTGCCCTATGTTGATACTGACCGGATCGGAGTGCATGGGTGGAGCTATGGCGGCTATATGACCATTAATATGATGCTCAGCAGTCCGGAAACCTTTAAGGTTGGCGTTGCAGGTGGTCCGGTGTGTGACTGGCAGTATTACGAAGTGATGTATGGCGAACGGTATATGGGCACTCCCGAAAACAATGCGCGGGGCTATGACAGGGCGAATCTTGTCAATAAAGCTTCAAATCTGGAAGGCAGATTGCTGATGATCCATGGTGCAGTTGATCCTGTGGTGGTGTGGCAGCATAGCCTCATGTTTCTTGAAGAAAGCATCAACGCGAAAAAGCAGGTTGATTATTTTGTGTATCCGACAGAAGAACATAATGTAGGATGGGGTAGCAGAGGTCATCTGCATGAGAAGATTTACCGTTATTTTAAAGACTTTTTATAGAGTTACGTATTGCTCTGATAAGCTCTTTCAACTGAAAGGTATTCGTTAATAACTTCAGTGAAAACATCTTTGACGGTAAGAATTTCTTTTGCTCTGAACGCATTGCTACCGGCAAATGCAAAGCCCTTTTTCATATTCCCTTTATAGGCATTATAAAGCACAGCCACAATACAATATGGGCTGGTTTCTTTTTTACATGTTCTGATGCAATGGTAAGGACACTTCACAGGTTTTTTCAATCCCTGCATAACTTCTTCCATGAAAATGCTTTTCAATGCTCTGCCGGGCATTCCAACCGGGCTTTGAATAATTTCAATATCACTTTCAACAGCATCAATGTAAGCTTGTTTAAACCCCGGATAAGCATCACATTCTTTTGTGGTGACAAATCTGGTACCCATTTGAATCCCTTTGGCTCCTTTCTTCATGATATCAAACATGTCTTTTCCGCTGTAAATGCCTCCGGCGGCAATCACAGGAATTTCTTTCTGAAAGGTGTTTTCGAAATGCTGCACTTCCTGAACAACTTCAGGGATCAGATTTTCAAGAGAGAATTTCTCATCATTAATCTGTTCTCTTTTAAAACCAAGATGACCACCGGCTTTAGGTCCTTCAACAACAATTGCATCAGGGACATAGTTGTAATTTGATGTCCATTTTTCGCAGAGAATTTTTGCTGCTCTTGCAGAAGAAACAATGGGAACAAGTTTTGTTTTGCTTTCGGGAGGTAATAGTTTGGGTAATTCTGTAGGTAGCCCTGCACCCGAAAAAATAATATCTACTTTCTCATTAATGGCTGTTTTGACAAGGTCAGAAAAATTAGACATGGCAACCATAATATTGACCCCGAAAATACCCTTTGTTTTTTCGCGTGCAATCTGAATTTCTTTTTTTAATCCTTCGATGTTTGCCCTGAGGTAATCAAAAGCTGAATTCTGATGAATAAAACCTAAGCCTGCAGCAGAAATAACACCAACTCCACCTTCATTTGCCACGGCAACTGCCAGCCCTGACATCGAAATTCCAACGCCCATACCACCCTGAATGATAGGAATAGGTATGATCAGCCCACCAATTTTAATTTGTTGTAACATATCTTTCTTTGTCCTTCTTCAGATCTTTGAATACATAATTCGGCAAATGTACTCCATATTATTTACATACTCCTGAAAATGAATAAAAAAAGGGGGAACATCAATGACATTCCCCCTTTCTGCAGTGAAAAAGAATTTCTTATTTCACTTTTCCTGCTAAATCAGCACCAGCTTTGAATTTTACAACTTTCTTTGCAGCGATTTTGATTTCTTTTCCGGTTCTCGGGTCACGACCTTTGCGGGCGTTTCTTTTTGCTACTGAGAAAGTACCGTAACCTACTAAAGTAATACGTTCGCCTTTTTTGAGGGCTTTTCCGGTTACACTTACAAATGCATCCAGTGCTTTTCTTGTGTCAGCTTTAGTTAATTTAGCTTCAGCTGCGATTGCGTCGATTAATTGTGCTTTGTTCATAATTGTCAATTTTATAATTTAAATGTAATGCAAAGTTAATATGTTTTTTGAAAAAAACAACAGAAAAGCCCGAAAATGTTAATATCTTGGACGTTTTGTTGAAATCTTTAACGCAAACAGGTAAAAATCATAGATGAATTTGAAAAAAATTACCTGTAATTTTTCAAACTTGCCGTCAATATTGACATTCAACAGCACTTATTTTGTTAAATAATTCTCAAATATTTTTAATTTTCCATCACCTCTGATGAAAAGTTTACAATATGCTGGAAAATTTCAAACTCAATACATTCAAGACCACCTGTGCTCTTTCAATATTCATTCTATCCATAACAACAAATCAACTAACTTTGTACAAAAACAAGTTTCATGTCAGAAATTTTTGAAAAATCTCAAAAAAGAAAAGCGTTACAAATAAATCTTGACCCATTATATTATGGTACTTTGGCAGAAATTGGCGGTGGGCAGGAAGTAGCAAGAGCTTTTTTTCAGGCAGGGGGTGCTTCAGGTACAATCGCAAAGTCCATTTCGGCATACGATAAAACGTTCAGTGACAATTTATATAATAAAGGCAAAAAGGAACGCTATGTTTCTGAAAAACGACTGATGCAAATGCTCGACAAGGAATTTGACGAGCTTATTGGAAACCTTTCGGGATTTTATGGTCATTCAAAACGTTTTTTTGTATTTGCAGATACTGTGGAAACGCTGAACTACACAAAAACAAACAAAGGTCACGGATGGATGGGCGTAAAATATCAGCTCAGTGAAAACCAGGAGCCCAATACTGTCATTGTTCATGTCAATCTGCTTGAAAACGATGGAATTCTGCAGCAATACACGCTTGGCACTCTTGGTGTCAACCTGATTTATGCCTGCATCCATTATTCCGACAGACCAAATTTCTTTCTTCAGTCTCTTATGGACAATCTTGACAGAGAACGGATAGATGTGAATATGGTGAGCATGAGCGGTCCGGATCTGAATTATGTTGATAACCGCCTGCTGAGTGTGCAGCTTGTGAAAAACAATATGACCAATGCAACTGTGTTCGACCGCAACGGTGAAGTGTGCCGTCCGGGTGATTTTTTATATAAAAAAAACCTGCTGTTGCTCAGGGGCAGTTTCAGACCGATTACTTATGTGGGGTTTGATATGTTGAAAGCATCATACGGATATTTTAAAAGTGATCCTGAATTTTTAACCGAAAATACACTTCAGCTCTGTGAAATCACTTTAAATAATTTACTCGAAGAAGGAGAATTTGATGAAAGGGATTTCCTGTCAAGAGTGGATCTGCTCAATGGCATGGGACAAAACGTGATGATATCCAACTTCCGTGAATTTTACAAACTCAGTGATTATATTGCGGATTTCACTACCGGAAAGGTGCGGATAATTATGGGAGCCAATATTCTTCAGAAAATGCTTCAACCACAATGGTACGAGGCACTCAGGGGTGGCTGTTTGCATGCCATGGGACTTTTGTTCAATAAAGATGTTCAGATATACATTTATCCCTATTTCGATCCCAAATCCAAAAAAGTTATTACAGCGGTAAATGTGCCTGTTGAAGAATCTATGCGACCTCTATATAAATATCTTGTCATCAATCAGCGAATTATTGACCTTCCGAATTTCAACAAAAAAATTGCCCACTTTTCCTCGAAAGATGTATTGTGCAAAATTCAGGTGAAGGATGCTTCATGGGAAGAAATGGTTCCGAAATATATCAGCAAAAATATTAAGGAAAAACAATTGTTCGGTTTCGTACAGTCATAAATACTGTTTATCATGCCTGATATTGCCATATGAGTTGTACCGGAAAGAATATTTCAACATGATTAACGGCCGAAAAAAAACCAGCTAATACATGTCAGGAATTTATATCCATATTCCGTTTTGCCGCAAAAAATGCCATTACTGTAATTTTGTTTCAGTTGCTTCGCTTAAATGGCAACCTGACTATATTCAGGCAATCCTTAAAGAAATTGACTTGCAAAAATCTTTTTATTTACCAGAAACACCAATTGAAACAGTCTATTTTGGAGGAGGTACTCCTTCAGTGCTATCCGTATCACAGGTCAGCGAAATTCTTGACAAACTCAATTCTGTGTTTTTTTTACACAATAATTCTGAAATCACCTTCGAAGTCAATCCCGACGATGCAACTCCTGAATATCTGCGATCGTTGAAACAGGCAGGAATCAACAGGCTCAGCATAGGAACACAATCATTTCATAACAGTGAACTCGAATACCTCGGGCGCACACATTCTGCCGAAACATCCATAAAATCAGTATTAGCTGCAAAGTATGCAGGGTTTGATAATGTAAGCATTGATATAATATATGGCTTACCTGAATCGGTGAGTGGCGATCCGAACTACAATATTGAACAGGCATTGATTGCTGATGTGCAACATATTTCTGCCTACAGTCTGACTATGGAACCGGGTACCATTCTTGCAAATCTGGCAGAGAAAAACAAAATGCTGCCACCCGATGAGGAACTGTCAGTCACCCATTTTCGGCTATTTATGAAGCTTCTTGTTGAAGCTGGATATGAGCACTATGAAATTTCGAACTTTGCAAAGCAGGGATATCGTTCGAAGCATAATTCCGCTTACTGGCAGAACAAAGCATATCTTGGTCTTGGGGCAGGAGCTCATTCATTTGACCAAGACAGGAGATTTATAAACACCGGAATCATTACTGAATATATTCGGGGTATTTTGAATGATACACCCAGTCGGGAAACAGAAGTTTTGAGCATCAACGACAGGTACAATGATTATATTATCACAACAATCCGTACTTCGGATGGATGCAATCTGAAAGATATTTACAATCAGTTTGGTGAAGAATTTGGTTCTTATTTTTTAAAAAACATACAGCCATTGATTGAAAAACAACTGATCATCAGTGAAGATTCACATTATTTTCTGACAGAAAATGGGAAGCTGTGGACAGATTCTGTTTCAGAAAAACTAATCATAGACGCTGATCATATGTTGTAACCCCAACACAATGTGCATGTTTGAATTCATGTAAAAATTGTACTTTTGTGAAGCAAAAAATACGTATTTCTAATGCTTGAAGACAAGAATAAAACAAATAACCCAACTCCGGTATCCGAGTTGGGAGAATTTAAACTGATTGAACATCTCACACAAAACATTCAGATTAAAAATTCATCAACGTTGAAAGGTATTGGCGATGATGCTGCAGTGTTCAAACATGATAACTCATCCGTATCGCTGATAAGTTGTGATATGCTTGTTGAAGGTGTGCATTTTAATCTGAGATATGTTCCTTTAAAGCATCTCGGATACAAAGCTGCTGTTGTAAACTTTTCAGATATTTATGCCATGAACGGTATTCCGAAACAAATGGTTGTTGGTCTTGCCATTTCAAGCCGTTTCACTGTTGAAGCCGTTGAAGAGCTGTATGCAGGAATGATCCTTGCTTGTGAAAGGTATGGTGTTGATTTTGTTGGGGGAGACACAACGTCAAGTCCGCAGGGTATGCAGATTTCCGTTACTGTTGTTGGTGAAGTTGCTCCTGATCGTGTTTGTTACCGAAAAGGAGCAAAAGTCAATGATCTGATATGTGTTAGCGGCGACCTTGGGGCAGCTTATGCAGGACTTTTGGTTCTTCAGAGAGAAGAAAAGACATTTCTTGCAAACCCTCATCATACCCCTGATCTTGAACCATACGACTATGTGGTGGAAAGGCAACTGAAACCCGAAGCAGGAAAAAAAATTCAACAGCTCCTTTCTGATCATTCCATCATTCCTTCGGCAATGATTGATATTTCAGACGGCCTTGCATCCGAACTGCTGCATCTTGCAAATCAGTCAAATGTGGGGCTTAAAGTATTTGAAGATAAAATACCTGTTGATCAGCAAACCATAGAAGTGGCCGAAGAATTTCATATGACACCTTTAACCCTTGCGCTGAACGGAGGAGAAGACTACGAGCTGTTGTTTACTGTTGACATCAGCATGCATGATACAATCAGACAACTCAGCAACATTTCGGTCATCGGACATATTACTTCTGATACAGATGGTCGCTACCTGATTTCAAACAGCGGACAGGCCATTGATCTCAAAGCTCAGGGCTGGACTGCATTCTGATTTTACTTTGTTTTCCGATGTGTTTCAGCATCATCAACACTATTTTGTTTATAACTTCTGAAAGTGTAAAACAGTGATTGTATTAAGCATTGTAATTTTGAAACACAAAGATTACAATGAAAAAATTTCTCATTATATTAATGTTGCCGATGTTCTTTGCAGGTTTTTCATCCTGCAGGGGGTTGATAGAGTATATTAAAGAAGCTCAGGAGCGGGGAAAAGAGCAAAATGAATCAAGTTATACGGTTGTTTTCAATGATGAGGATCAACGTTCAGTGCCTGCCG